>Ga0315543_1000834_pt1 | contig 35757 bp, 21 predicted proteins | sample SalMarSW160210MG_2_FD_203098 | JGI IMG/M metagenome (GOLD analysis project Ga0315543, IMG submission 203098) | Salt marsh sediment microbial communities from the Plum Island Ecosystem LTER, Massachusetts, United States - Salt Marsh Sediment SW1601-210 ...
TTTCGGTTGTTTATTTCAATCGAAAGCCATACCAATAATTATATTATCCAAATAAGATAAAATAAAGCATAAGTAATGAGGCTAATGTGCAACAGGCACTTTAAGCGAAGGCTGGCTCCCTGCAAAAAGCCGAACAAGCTTCCCTGTTCGGCTTTTCCTGTGCCCAGGACTGGAATCGAACCAGCACGACCTAAAGCGGCCACCAGGCCCTCAACCTGGCGCGTCTACCAATTCCGCCACCTGGGCGTTGTAAGTTATGAACCGAGCAGCGCGAATCTCATCTCTCATCTCTTCTTTTGGTGGTGCAAATTTAACTCATAAAATCAAAATAAAAAAAAATACAAAGAGCATCTGATAATATTTATGTAAATTATGAACTTTTGTGCACGGTACATGATATACAAGAATCAGATACTATAACTAATTATGAATTCACTGTCTGCCATAGGTTTGATTGCAATAGGAAGCCTCGGGGCCTCGAGCTTTTATGTTCCTTTCAGAAAGGTAAAGAAATGGTCATGGGAATCCTACTGGATATCCCAGGGTGTGGCTGCCTGGTTAATAGCTCCCTGGATTTTCGCATTATTGTCACTTCCCCGCGGTACATTATTTGATATCATAGGCGCTGCACCAGCTTCTGCAAAGTGGCTGGCAATACTTTTTGGAGCCTTATGGGGTGTAGGAGGTCTCACCTTTGGACTTAGCATAAGATACCTTGGCGTAGCAATGGGGCAGAGCATTGCACTTGGCTTCTGTGCTGCATTCGGTACCCTTATACCTCCTCTCGTTGCAGGTGACAGCCTGTTTGGTTCAACAGAGGGTATACTCATGGTAACCGGCGTTGCTGTATGCGTGGCAGGGATAGCCGTGATAGGATACGCCGGCGCCCTGAAAAACAGGAATATGAGTGAGGAGGAAAGAAAAGCTGCAGTAAAGGAATTTGCACTAAAGAAAGGATTGCTGATTGCAATTATGGCCGGTATTATGAGTGCAGCTTTCAGCTATGGTTTCGAAGTAGGACAACCCATTGAAAAGCTTGCTGTTAAATACGGAGTAAACCCGCTTTTTCAAAGTAATGTAACTCTTATCTTCATACTCATAGGAGGGTTCATTACTAATTTCGGTTATTGTGCATATCTGAATGTAAAGAACAAAACATACAAAGATTATTTTTCAGTATCAGGAATTGTTTTTCTGAATAACCTGTTCTTTACTTTCCTGGCCGGGTTGTTATGGTTCCTCCAGTTTCATTTCTATGGCATGGGAAAATCACAGCTGCCGGCTGGAATTGCTGTTTTTGCATGGAGCATACTTATGGCCCTGAATATAGCATTCAGCAATATCTGGGGTATAATACTTAAAGAATGGAAAGGAGCTGGGCGCAAAACTATGATAGTCCTCGTAATAGGAATTGTAATATTGATACTATCAACATTCGTGATAAACCTGGGATGAGTGGCATATCCGAAATAGCTGGCGCGGATCTTTGGATCCGTGCCCATATTAGGCTGAAATGGATAAAATAATGGATATTATGTTGAAGCAGGACAAGGTGAGAATGAGTTTAAGTGGTTTACGGGGAACAGGCCAGGCAATCTGGAACGTGGACTTGGAACCTGGAACCTGAAACCTGAAACCTGAAATAATAATATAAATCAACAATAATGAAAAAGATAAAATCAATTGAAGAATCCTATGCTATGGCAAAAGAACAGTATGCTGAACTGGGAGTAAATACCAATCAGGTGCTGGAAAAGATGAAGGACGTAGTGATTAGCCTGCATTGCTGGCAGGCTGACGATGTGGGTGGCTTTGAAAAACCTGATGCTGAGCTTGGCGGCGGAGGGATACAGGTAACGGGGAATTATCCCGGTAAAGCACGAAACGCTGATGAGCTGAGACAGGATCTAGAAAAAGTTATGACTATACTGCCGGGTAAACAGCGATTTAATCTTCATGCCATTTATGGTGATTTCGGTGGCGATTTTGTTGACAGGGACAAGATCGAAACAGGGCATTTCCAGGCATGGATCGACTGGGCAAAAAAATTGAATGTCGGAATGGATTTTAACTGTACCTGCTTTTCGCATCCCAAAGCTGATGATGGTTTTACATTATCATCAAAAAATAAAGAAGACAGGGAATTCTGGATAGAACATGTGAAAAGATGCCGTAAGATAGCTGCTGATATAGGCAGGCAACTCGGTACAGCCTGCGTCCATAATCTTTGGATACCTGACGGCTCCAAGGATATTCCCATTGACAGGTATACACTCAGAAAAATACTTAAAGAATCGCTTGATGAAATTTTTGCAGTGGAATACCCGGCAGAACACCTAAAAGATTCAGTCGAAAGCAAATTGTTCGGAATAGGTTCCGAAGCCATGGTGGTGGGTTCTTATGATTTCTATCTTGCTTATGCCATCAGAAACAATAAGATGATATGCCTTGATAACGGACATTATCATCCTACCGAACAGGTGGGTGATAAGATATCGTCATGTCTGCAGTTCCTGGACGAATTAATGCTGCATGTAACAAGGGGACTGCGCTGGGACAGTGATCATGTTGTGACCTTTAACGATGAAATATTACTTATTGCCCAGGAAGTAATAAGGGCAGATGCACTGTCGAGAGTGAACATAGGTCTTGATTATTTTGATGCCAGCATTAACAGGGTGGGAGCTTATGTTACAGGAACCAGGGCTGCGCAACTGGCTTTCCTTTATGCCATGCTCGAACCTGTATCGAAACTGAAAGAATATGAGGAAAAAGGTAAGTATTTTGAACGCCTTGCTCTGCTTGAAATACTGAAAAGCAAACCATTTGGTGCCGTGTGGGACTATTACTGCTATAAGTCCGGAGTGCCTGTGGGTATCGAATATATCAAGGAAATAGAGAAATATGAAAAAGAAATACTGTCAGGAAGAAACTTATACATTTGTTAAAATTTGAAACAAAAATTATGAAACGCTTATCTATTATTTTAACCGGCTTATTTTTACTAGTCACTATTGTAAATGCGCAGTTAAGGGTTGTCAACACATTCGTGGAGAACAGGCATAAACCCATGGGCCTGGATGAACCTCAACCACGCTTTACATGGATAATTGCTTCTGATGACAGGCAGGTATTACAAAATGCATATGAGATAAGAGTGAGTGACAGCAGGGAAAACCTGGAAGAAGGAGAACACCTCCTCTGGTCGACCGGGAAAATACAGTCATCTCAATCAGTGCATATAGATTATACTGGTGAGTCCTTAAAACCCGGAACCAGGTATTTCTGGAGGGTTAAAGTATGGGATAACAAAGGTAATGTATCAAAATGGAGCGAAACAGACTGGTGGCAAACAGGACTGATGGATCCCTCAGCCTGGGAAGCTGATTGGGTATCTGCAGAGCATGAAAATAATATCACGGCATATTATTTCAGGAAAGATTTTCTGACGGATAAAAAGAAGGAAATCTTAAAAGCAACAGCATACCTGACGGTAAGGGGTATGTACGAAGCCAGTATAAACGGCAAACGTGTAGGAAATGCGTATTTAACACCGGGTTGGACAAGCTATAATAACAGGATACAATACCAGGTTTACGATGTAAAGGAAATACTGGATAAGGGACAGAACACAATAGGTGTTATCCTTGGTGAAGGCTGGTATAAAGGCAGGATATCACGTAAAGTATACGGATCTGAAACAGCCATGCTGGTACAACTGGTTATTGAATATGCTGATGGCGAGACTATTATAATAAAAAGTAATGATACCTGGAAAACATCAACAGGGCCGGTTATTAGTTCCAGTATTTATGATGGTGAAATATATGATTCGGGAAAAGAGATAATTGGCTGGGACTGCTCCGGTTTCGATGACTCATCATGGAAAAGGGTACTTGTAAAAGACTATAGTAAAACTAACATTATTCATACTTATAATGAGCCAGTAAGAAAGCACGAGGAATTAAAACCCCTGGAAATATTAATAAGTCCTGAAGGTGATACAATAGTTGATTTTGGTCAGAACCTGGTTGGCTGGGTCAGGCTTAAGGCCATGGGAAATAAAGGGGACAGCATCATACTTCATCATGCCGAGGTACTGGACAGGGAAGGAAATTTTTATACTGATAACCTGAGAAGTGCCCTGCAAAGGAATATCTATATTCTCAATGGCAGGGAACAGGGTTTTGAGCCGCATTTTTCATGGCAGGGATTCAGGTATGTAAAAGTAGAAGGCCTGGGAGAAATACCCAATCCGGATGATATCACAGCAGTAGCTCTTTATTCTGATATGGGACAGACAGGTAATTTTATCACTTCAAATCCTGATCTTAACCAGTTACAGAGTAATATCCAGTGGGGGCAGAAAGGTAATTTCCTGGATGTACCAACTGATTGCCCACAAAGAGATGAAAGACTGGGATGGACGGGAGATGCCCAGGCATTTTGCAGGACTGCTGCATTTAATATGAATGTTAATAATTTCTTTTCCAAATGGTTAAAGGATCTGGCTGCTGATCAGCTTGATGATGGTAATGTACCGGTAGTGATACCTAATGTTTTGGGAAACAGGAGTGCAGGAAGCGCAGGTTGGTCAGATGCTGCCACTATTATACCCTGGAATATTTACCAGATATATGGCGATAAAAGGATTTTACATGATCAATATCCCAGTATGAAAGCCTGGGTTGATTATCTGGTTGATATAAGTAATGACCTGTTGAGGAATAATGGTTTTCATTTCGGCGACTGGCTGTTTTACAGCGTGGATGATGATAATGGTGGACGCTCGGCTGTCACTGATAAATTTCTTATAGCCCAGTGCTTCTTTGCAAACTCGGCAAAAATAGTTGCCGAAGTAGCGTCTTTACTGGGCATGGAGGATGATCATATGTATTATTCTGCCTTACATGGTCAGATAAAAGAGGTTTTTAATAATGAATTTGTTACTCCAAACGGGCAACTGGTTTCAAATACCCAGACAGCCTATGTGCTGGCACTCCAGTTTGACCTGTTACCGGAGAATATGAGAGAGCAGGCTGTGGAAAGACTAATAAATAATATCAGGGCATATGATGATCATATTACTACCGGTTTTCTCGGCGCTCCTTATATAAATCACGTGCTTACCCGGTATGGCCAACTGGATGTAGCATATGAACTATTATTACAGGATACTTATCCATCATGGCTTTACCCCGTTAAGAAAGGGGCTACTACAATCTGGGAAAGATGGAACGGTATAAAACCTGACGGCTCATTCCAGTATGCTTCAATGAATTCATTCAACCATTATGCTTATGGCGCAATAGGTGAATGGATGTATACGATAATTGCAGGGATTAATCCGAAAGAACCGGGATACAGGGATTTTATCATTAAACCACAGCCAGGTGGAGGCCTGAGCAGCGCAAAAGGCGAATTGAATACTTATTACGGCCTTATCAGATCTAACTGGAGAATCGAAAATGATCTTTTTAATATTGAAATTGAGATACCTGTCAATACCAGTACCATAGTTTATCTCCCGGCCTCTTCAGCAGAACTTATCACCGAAGGCGGCAGAAGTATCAGAGGAGTGGAGGAAGTAAATATATTAGAAGAAAATGGTGATTATGTTATGCTTATACTGGGTTCAGGAAACTATAATTTTACTGTTGAGGGATTTAAATATCAGGCAAAACATTAAACGGAAAGTAATAATGATATAATAATGGCCATAAACAGTGAATTAATATCCATATCAAGGTATTATGGCAGTAATCCGGGGTATGTTATTGCCGGTGGTGGGAATACTTCGTATAAGGAAGGTGACAGGATGTGGATCAAAGCCAGTGGTACCTCACTTGCCGACATAGATGAATCCGGATTTGTATGCCTTTCAAGAACTAAATTGAACAAAGTTACCTCGACAGGTTATAGTAAAGATCCTTTTAAAAGAGAAGAAGAGGTTAAAAGGGATCTTAGGGCTGCTGTAACTGAAAATAAAAACAAACGGCCTTCGGTTGAAACCTCCCTGCATAACCTTTTCAGTTATCCCTTTGTAATACATACCCATCCGACTGTTGTAAATGCCCTCCTGTGCTCAGTCAATGCCGAACGTGAAACACGAAACCTTTTTGGCAATGAAGTAATGTTTGTTGAATATACAGATCCGGGGTATACTCTGTTTAAAAGAACAGAAAAAATAATGAGCGAGTATTTAGCTCTTCATGGAAACGAACCTCAGGTGGTTTTCCTGCAGAACCATGGTTTGATAGTATGTGGTGAAAATGCCGGGGATATTCAAACCCTTAGCGACAGGATTATAGGTACCATCAGTAGTCGTTTTAAAAAAAGACTGCCTGAATTGGATTATTTACCTCCTGAAAGCGATTCAGAAGTATTATTAGATAAAATTAATGATTATCTCAGCAACCGGGAACTTATTTCTGTATACGGTAATAATGAGCTGACAGGATTATTTGTTCAGGGCAGCACGGAATTCATTAAAACAGCACGACCCTTCACTCCGGATAATATTGTTTACTGTAGATCTGAATACCTGTTTTCCGGGACAGAAGCTGAAAAAGTTATCAGTGATATAGACTCATTTAAATCCAGATATAACTATTTCCCCATGATCATAGGCCTTGAAAAGACAGGATTGGTATCTGCCGGTAAGAATAAACAGTCTGCTGCCAGGTCAATGGAAGTATTCCAGGATATGATGCAGATAAGCTTTCTGTCAGAGAATTTTGGTGGGCAAAAATTCCTCACCAAAGAACAGATTAAATTTATTGACATTTGGGAAGCAGAGAATTACCGGAGAAGCGTATAAGAAATTCTATCATATTATTAATTACACTGGAATTTATATGTTAAACAGCTGGCAGGCATAAGATTAAAATATGAGATATTTATTCAGCATTATCCTGTTGTTATTACTGATATCATGCAGCCATTGGCAAAAAAAATGCAAAGACAACAAAGGTTCTGACCTATGACCATCCCGCCCGCTCCTGGAATGAGGCATTACCCGTGGGTAATGGGAGGATGGGAGCGATGGTTTTCGGTATTGTTACACGTGAGCGTATTCAGTTTAATGAAGAGACTTTTTGGACTGGTGCACCCCACGATTATTCACATCCGGGGGCTGCTGAATACCTTGATACTTTAAGAATGCTTATTCTCAATGGTAAAACCCGGGAAGCGGAAAGGATAGCCATGGAGTATTTCATGAGTTTACCCCTGGGGCAGAAAGCCTATCAACCATTTGGCGATCTCTACCTTGAGTTTCCGGAGCATGAAAAATATACTGATTATGAGAGAAGCCTTGATATCAGTCAGGCCTTATGCCGTACACGATATAAAGTGGATGGAGTGACTTACACACGTGAGGTACTGGCAAGTTATCCTGACCAGGTAATTGCTATAAAACTTACTGCAAGTCAAAAGAAGTCACTTAGCTTTGGGCTCATGCTGGACACCCCACATGAAAAAAAGAGTATTTCCGGCAATGGGAATCAGCAAACACTTTCCATAGAGGTTAAAGAAGGTGCTCTGGAGGGGATGGCACGGATTAATGTTGAAACTGATGGAGAAATCACTTATTCAGATCATCAGATCATTATTCCGTGCTTGCATTGAAACCACCGAAATAATAGGGGAGGACAATGATTTTGCGGAAATATTAAAAGAAACAATTCCACGAATTGCACCCAATCAGGTAGGTCGCTACGGCCAGTTGCAGGAATGGCTGGAAGATAAGGATGATCCTGAGGTTAAACACCGTCATGTATCCCATCTGTGGGGGGTGCATCCCGGTGATGATATTACCTGGGAAAAATCTCCGGAACTGATGAAAGCAGCCAGGCAATCACTACTATTCCGTGGAGACGACGGTACCGGCTGGAGCCTGGCCTGGAAGATCAGTTTCTGGGCACGTTTCCTCGATGGTGACCATGCCTATGAACTTATAAAACTACTTTTCCGTATCAAAGAAGAGGCAAATGTGAACTGGGGCGGTGGCAGTTATATTAACCTTTTTGACGCTCATCCACCATTCCAGATAGATGGTAATTTTGGAGCAGCAGCAGGGATAGTTGAACTTTTGATACAATCTCACCAGGGATTTATCGACCTGCTCCCGGCTCTCCCATCAGCACTAACAGACGGCTTCATAAAGGGAGTATGTACCAGGGGAGGTTTTGAAATTGATATGGAATGGAAAGATGGAGATATCGTACACCTTAGAGTCCTGTCAAAGGAAGGTCAGCTTTGTAAACTGAGATATAATAATAAAACGGTCGAGTTTGAAACAGAGGAGGGAAAAGAGTATTATATGGGAAGGAATTTCACATTTCCCCGGTTTTCAAATCTATAACTGTTCCCATATATGGTTCTTAGGGTGGGATCTAAGTAATGAGGTACAGATCATCACTTAACTTAAAAAGACGGAAACGGTTAAAACAAAAAACCGGTTGTTGCCAACCGGTTTTATTTGTGCCTTCTGTGCCCAGAACAGGACTCGAACCTGCACGTACTTGCGTACACTAGTCCCTGAAACTAGCGCGTCTACCGATTCCGCCATCTGGGCAAGCACGAACGATGAATGATGAATGATGAATTATGAACCGAGTCCCGAGAAATCGGGACGAGTTCGCTGAACCCCGAGAATTCGGGGTGAAGCAATTATGAAATGAATCTCTCATCTCTCATCTCTTTTCGCGTGTGCAAAAATAAGGGATTTTTTTGTATTTTAAAGTCCGTATGACGGAAAAAACCAGAAGACATAGGTATACTGACCTGCATAAGCAGGGCATCCTCAAGCAAAGGGCAGTTGAATTGGCTGAGGAACTGTCATCCTGTACCCTTTGCCCGAGGAACTGTGGTGTTAACAGGTTGGAGGATGAGAAAGGTATCTGCAAGACCGGCCGTAAAGCAATGGTATCATCTTATTCTGCTCATTTCGGGGAGGAGAAACCTCTTGTGGGACGTTATGGTTCGGGTACCATATTTTTCACAAACTGCAACCTGCTATGTAACTTCTGTCAGAATTATGATATTTCACATCTGGGCCGGGGAGTGGAGGTAGACGATAAACAACTGGCAGGTATGATGATGGAGCTTCAGGAACGCGGATGCCATAATATAAATTTCGTTACACCGTCCCATGTTGTACCACAAATAATATCGGCCCTGGTAGTAGCGGCGGGTGAGGGTCTGACAGTACCACTTGTTTTTAATACAGGTGCATATGATAAAGTAAGTACTCTGAAATCGCTTCAAGGGATCATCGATATATATATGCCGGATTTTAAATTCTGGACTAAAGATCTGTCAATTGAGACATGTAATGCCAGTGATTACAGGGAGGTAGCTGTCAAGGCAATAAATGAGATGCACAGGCAGGTCGGCGATCTTGAACTGACTGATGCAGGCATTGCCAGGCGGGGCCTCCTGGTCAGGCATCTTGTTATGCCCGGTTACCCGGATGAAACAAGAAAAATCCTTCGTCATATTTCAGACAGTGTATCAAAGAATACTTATGTAAATATAATGCCACAGTATTATCCCTGTGGAGAGATTTTAAGATCAGATAAGCTGGGCAGGGCACTCAGGCCGGCTGAACACAGGGAAGCTATTGATTATGCAAAAACGGTCGGATTACAACGTATTGATTATTAAGGTTTAAAATCTGAATGCTCCCGGGTTTGTCCCGTTTCTTAAATAAATGTTAAATGATAAATATTACTTGACTTTTTAGTCTTTTTTTCGTATTTTAAGTACGAGAATTTTTGTTTACGGGTAATAAATCAAAAAATTAATTATGGGTAAGAACGTTGGAGTCTGGCTTGACAAAGAGAAAGCCTATGTTATTTCCGTGAATGGGGGTAAACACCACATCGAAAAGGTTGAATCAAATGTAGAAACACGGGTTCGTTTTGACGGTGAGACGAAATCATACTCAAGAATCGGTGGTGCATTTGTCAATCCTTCGAAGAAAAAAACAAAAAGGGAGAAGCATCAGCTCAACCATTATCTTACTGATCTTTCATGCAAATTATCGGGTGCTGAAAACATTTTGATTTTTGGTCCCGCTGATGTAAAGAAAGAGTTGAGGAAAGTATTAATAAAACGTAAGGATAAACCCGCAATCCGCCTGGAGTCTGCTGATCATATGACAGAAAACCAGATGGTTGCCAGGGTGAAAGAACATTTCAGGTAATAATATCTCAATCTACTATAGAGTCGTAGGTACTCTGTAGTATTTCAGTGCGGATATTCATATCGTACAACAGGTTGTTGTCGCGGGTGGGGTATACCCTGTTGGATAAAAAAACATAGCTCAGCTCATACTTAGGGTCTACCCATACAAAGGTGCCGGTAAAGCCAGAATGCCCGAAGCTTGATGGAGAAGCACCGGGGCATGGATAATCCTCGTCAGTACCATCATTCTCATCTATCAATGGTTTGTCAAAACCAAGACCCCGCCTGTTTTCATTTTCAGGGAACTGGTAGCTGGTGTATTCTTTAATTATTTCTTCATCAATTATCTGCTGATCACCATACATGCCACCCCTGCGGTACATCTCCATCAGCTTGATAAGATCATTAGCAGTGGCGAACAGGCCTGCATTTCCTGAAAAACCTCCCATCATTGCAGCTCCCTCGTCATGCACATAACCATGTAAAAGTTGTTTTCTGAAAAGAGTGTCCAGCTCGGTAGGGACAATGCTTGATTCAGGATAGAACCTGAAGGGATTGAAGACTATATCGTAGGCACCAAGTTTATGATATATGTTCCTGTATAAAAAGTCTTCATATACCTCACCACTCAGGTCTTCAATAATTGAAGGAACCAGGAAGAAGACAAGACCCGAATAAACGTATTTCTTTTCACCCAGGGGGGAACGTTTTATTGCCCTTTTGATCTTATTGAAGTATTTCCGGTGGACATATAAGCAATTGGCCACGGCACCCGGATATTGTTCTGACTTAACACATTTTATCGTCCACCACTTGAATGTGCCATTATTGCGAATGGTATTTTGCCAGTACGGTATCCAGGGATATAGTCCAGCCTGGTGAGCCAGTATTTCACGGAAGACAAGATCTTTCTTATCTGAGCACCTCATTTCAGGGACATATTCCAGCAGCCTGTCATCAGGTGAAAACAAACCATCACCGTCAAGCTTCATAAGTCCCGCGGTAGAAGCAGCCACCTTTGTTACCGATGCCAGGTCATAAAGATCATTTTCCTGAACATCTATTCTTGAGTGGTAAGTATGCGATCCGTAGCATTTATGAAAGAATACAATTCCTTTCCTGGCAAGAATTACCTCGCAACCCGGGTAAGCACCTGCCTCAAGTCCTGCCTGCGCCAGAGAATCTATTTTTCTCTCAAGTTTATCAGCTGATATCCCGGCATCTTCAGGATAGCCATACTGAAGTCTTATATCTCCGGGTGTTATAATTCCGTAGCCCTGCCTGTATTTTTCGTTTATTGTTACAGGCAGTTTGCCATGACCTCCTATACCCCCGAAAATTAACTGTGCCGAAAGCTCCTCAGTGTATATGTTTTCCTGGTATGCAAGTATCAATCCTTCTGCACTCTGTAAGCCATTAAGCCTGTCGATTGCATAGGGGTTGCCGAAATAAACAGCAAGCAGCCTGGTCCTGTTGCTCAAATGTTCAATAAAATCACCTGCTTCAGGGCTTATACCGTAATTCCGTAAAGGCTGTTGGTCAGTATCAAAGATTCCGGCTATAACGAGATCATATTCTGCCAATTTTTTCAACAGGCTGTCATTGTCGCCCTTTTCCTTTGTCCAGTAATAATTATCTGTCCTGGTATAATTCTCTGCCATTGACTGGAATGCTGTCTTATTGAGACTGTTAATTGCCAGGCAGGCAATCTTTTTATTATCTAGTTGCCTGACAGGTATAGTATTATCCCGGTTGTTCAAAACGGTTAATGCGTTTGCATATAGCTTCCTGATAAATGCTTTATTGGTGCTATGGTTTGATTTTTCAACAGCTTTCTCACCACTGGGCTCTTCTGCATATAAACCTGACCAGTATTTAAATGCAAGGATCTTCCTGGTTGTATTTTCAATTTTTGAATAAGGTATTTTCCCCTGGTCGTAGAAATCTTTTATAGAACTGATGGCAAGACCAGCATCACTTACAAATTCTATTATATCATTACCTGCCATATAAGCTACAGCCTCAGCTTCTCCTGGCTCATAATACTTTGTCAGTCCTTTCATATTCATTGCATCCGTCAGGACAAGGCCTTTAAATCCCAGTTCATCTTTCAATAAGCCGGTCATAATCGGTTTTGAAAGGGTTGATGGGAGATTTGAACTTGTATCAAGTGCAGGTATGCTTATATGAGCTGACATTACAGCCCCTATACCTGCATCTATGGCTATCCTGAAAGGGTAAAGCTCCAGGCTGTCAAATCTCTGCCGGCTATGGCTCAGAACAGGAAGGTCATTGTGGGAATCTACATTGGTATCTCCGTGACCTGGAAAATGTTTTGCCGTTGCCAGTATACCCTTATCCTGCAATCCCTTCATGTACATAATCACTTTTTCCGCTACTGATTCCCTGTTTTCACCGAATGACCTGAAATTAATTACTGGATTGGCAGGATTATTATTAATATCTGCTACTGGTGCAAGATTGATATTCAGGCCGAGCAACCTGAATTCTTCGGCAATCATGCTTCCCATTTCATATATCAATGAATCATTATTTATAGCTCCCAGGGTCATCTGGTAAGGATAGTCCTGTATATTGTCAAGCCTCATTCCCGCACCCCATTCCCCATCGAGTGCAATAGACAGGGGAACCGGGCTTATTTCCTGGTAATGGTTGATCAACTCCACCTGTTTGGCAGGTGTTCCCTGGAAGAATACCAGACCTCCTATACCATATTCCCTTATTATCCTGTCAATTTCAGTATAATGATTTATATCCCTGTCAGACCAGGTAGCAAGAAAGATGCTCTGTGCTATTTTTTCTTCAATGCTCATGGCTGACATTACCGAATCCACCCATGGATGATCATAATACTTTAAAAATTCCGGATCCTGGGAATAAGAATTAAGTGATATTAAAATCGATGCCAGGATTAATAAACTAGTTATTAAATGCTTACGAATCATATTCTATAAGGTTTGAAAACTTAAAAATAATAAAAAATATATGTTGATTTAATGGCAAGGCTTATAAGCGTTAAATTATTATTTTTATGTCTGTAAAAAGACCAAACCTATCAAATCAATAATATGAATAAAAAGCGCTTACTCTCACTGGATATTTATCGTGGTATCACGATAGTATTTATGATTATAGTAAATACGCCCGGTAGCTGGCAATATGTATATGCACCATTAAGGCATTCAGAGTGGCATGGTTGCACACCAACTGACCTTGTTTTCCCATCCTTTCTTTTCATTGTGGGGGTGTCGATGTGGTTTTCCATGAAGAAATACGGTCATACCCTGAATACCATGTCTGTTTTCAAGATATTATACCGGACATTTATAATTTTTGCAGCAGGCTTTCTGCTTATCTGGTTCCCTTTTGTCGGTGAGAAATTATCTTCAGTAAGGATAATGGGAGTTCTTCAGCGCATTGCCCTGGCCTATGGACTGGGGGCACTTCTCTGTCTTATTGTCAAGAAAAAATACCTGTGGATAGTATCAGCAGTCATATTATTGGGCTACTGGGCCCTTCTGTACTTTGCAGGTGGTTCTCAACCCTACAGCCTGGAAGGTAATGCGGTTTTGAAGTTTGACCTTCTGGTGCTTGGTGAGAATCATCTCTACCGTGGTTTCGGAATACCCTTTGACCCGGAAGGATTGCTCAGTACAATACCGGCCGTCGCTACTGTTATCATAGGATTTATTGCAGGTGATATTGTTGGAACAGGACCTGCGAATTTCAAAAAAGTGCTGAGGCTATTATTTTTTGGACTTATATTTACAGTTGCTGGTATTATATGGAATATCTGGTTTCCTGTTAACAAGCCACTGTGGACAAGCTCGTATGTGCTGTATACGGCTGGCCTGTCATTCCTAATCCTTGGCTTACTGTATTGGATTATTGATGTTCTGAACCTGAAAGGGTGGACTGGCTTTTTCAAGGTTTTCGGGATGAACGCACTGTTTATTTATATAGTTGCTTCACTATGGACGAACATAATGTTTATAATTAAAATGGGAGCAGAAGGTGTAAGTTTATATTCGTGGATATATCATAAGTTGTGTGTGCCCCTGCTTGGTAATCTCAACGGAAGCTTATTGTTTGCATTGCTACAGGTATTCCTGATGTGGATACTTGTGTATATCCTTTACCGCAGGAAGATATTTATCAAAGTGTAGTTGTATGATTGACAAGGAATTACTTGCTGAAAAGTACAGGGAATATGCGGGAGAGGACTGTGTCGATATTATCAGCCTTCCAAGGTCTGGTTCAGACAGGAAATACTTCAGGCTAACAGGATCGGACAAAAACATAATAGGGGCTTATAATCCGAACAGGGAGGAAAATGATGCATTCATTGGCTTTACAGATCATTTCAGGACATTAAACCTGCCCGTGCCAGAAATATATAGTTATTTCCCGGACGATGACTGTTACTTTATCCAGGACCTGGGAGACACCAACCTGTTTACCTGGCTTGACAGTAAGAACCAGACTGCTGGTTTTGATGATGAATTGCTCAACTTCTACAAACAATCCCTTGAAATGCTTGTAATATTCCAGACCGAGGCAATTAAGGGACTTAACCTTAACCTGTGTTATCCGCATAAAAGTTTCGACAGGCAATCAATGATCTGGGATCTGAATTATTTTAAATATATGTTCCTTAAGCTTGTGGCTGCCCCTTTCAACGAGCAGCTCCTGGAGAAAGATTTTAATGTCCTGGTGGAGTTCCTGCTGGAAGCCAGACAGGATTATTTCCTCTACCGCGATTTCCAGTCGGCAAATATAATGGTGGTTGACAATAGTCCATGGTTTATTGATTACCAGGGAGGAAGGAAGGGTAGTGCCCAGTATGATCCTGCATCATTGCTGTATGATCCCAAGGCACATGTTCCACAGCAAGCAAGGGAAATACTTATTGAGTATTATATAAAGCAGTTTTGTAAGAGTACATCAGCCTCGGAATCTGATTTCAGCAGGTACTATCCCGGTTTTGTCCTTATTAGAATTATGCAGGCACTGGGTGCTTTCGGTTACAGGGGGTTATATGAACAAAAACCTGGTTTTGTGCAAAGTATTATTCCTGGAGTCAGGATACTTAATGATATTATTGAATCAGGACAGGTCAATATTAAATTGCCCGAGTTATTCAGGATACTTCAAGAGATACCCGGAATCGACATTTTCGCCGAGCTTGAACAACCGGAAAAGCTGAAGGTGAGAATTACCAGCTTTTCATATATGAACGGTATGCCACAGGATAATGTGCATGGTGGAGGCTTTATTTACGATTGCAGGGGATTGCCAAATCCTAAGAAGGTTGAAAAGCTTAGGAACCTGACAGGACTGGATGAGCCTGTGAAAGAATTCATGAAATCACAAAATGATGTAATCGACTTCCTTAATGATGCGGCCAGTATGGTTAAACGTTCAGTGAAAAGCTATATAAGAAAAGATTATAACTCACTTGCTGTTTCCTTTGGATGTACAGGTGGAAAGCACCGCTCAGTTTATTGCGCCGAGCAGCTGGCGAAAAGCCTACAGGCCATTGGAGGGATTGAAATAGAAGTAAAACACAGAGATAAGGATAACTGATGAAAGCAATGATCCTCGCGGCCGGCATGGGGACAAGGCTGGGTGATATTTGCAAAGATACCCCGAAAGTATTACTTGATATTAATGGTTTGACAGTGCTTGAAAGAATACTTACGAAGTTGTCGGGTCATGGTTTTAATGATATTGTCATAAATGTTCATCACCTGGCCGCAAGGATTATAGATGCCGTAAATGAACTGCAGGAAAGGATAGATGTGAAAATAAGCATATCAGACGAAACGGATGAACTGCTGGAAACGGGAGGGGGCCTTTACAGGGTAAAGGATTTCTTCGGTAATAAACCCTTCCTGGTGTATAATGGTGATATACTAACCGATCTCGACCTGGGGAAAATGATTGATTACCATATGCGTAAAAAGGCACTGGCAACTGTAGCCGTGCGTCATCGTGAAGGTAATCGCGCTTTCCTTGTTGATGATAATGGTATTATCAGGGGCTGGACGAACAGGAAAAGTGGTGTTGATATCATTACCATTGAGCAGGAAATGAATTTATCGGAGATCCCTTCCATGGCAATATCAGTATATGATCCAGGTATATTTGATTACATGGAAGAAGGTAAATATACCATGACATCAATAGTCCTTAAAGCAACTGCCACAGGCAGGGTGATAGCTTTCAGACATGACAGGGGGTACTGGGTGGATATTGGTACACCGGAACAACTGGAAAAAGCAAGGAAATTGCTATGAGCCCTGATACTGGCTTTTAGTATTTTATATATTATCAGGATATGATCCGTTTGCAAACCCGAAACAGGAATTATATTAGCTTCATTATTGTTGCTTTGATTTTACTCTTTACGATGCCCTCAGCCGCGCAGGATACCAGGTATGGAATTCCGCAAACAGACTATTTCAGTCGGAGGGAATATAATGCTGCATCACAGAACTGGAGCATAACCCAGAGTTACCAGGATATGTTTTATTTCGCCAATAATGATGGAATACTTGAGTATGATGGAGTAAACTGGAATATATATCAGGATATGGGCCCGTATGTAATACGTGCTGTAAAGAGTATAGGCCGTAAGATTTATGCGGGTACATACGGTGAACTGGGTTATTTCAGTTATGAAAGCAACCATAATCTCAGATATACCTCAATGGCTACCACTGAGGAACTGAAGTCATACGCTGATTACTGGAATATTTACGAGTGGAATGACAAAATTGTTTTTCACAGTGAGCAGGCAATATGCATTTTTGAAAATGATACCCTCGTAATATCAATACCTGCAATTTCAAGATTTACCAGGTCTTTTCTCGTTAACGGATTACTACTGGTTTATGATGATACTGAAGGTTTGATGGAAGTCAGGGGAGATCATCTATACCCTATAACAGGTGGCGGTATCCTGAAGGATAAACTTATTACATCAATAGTGCCGGTTTCTGAAAACAATATAGTTATTGGCACCATGAAAGAAGGCTTGTATACCTGGGATATGCAAAGCGTACGCAAATGGGATGTGCCTGCTGATGAGATGCTTAAGAAAGCCAATATCTATTGCGGTACAGATTATGAAGATAAATACCTGGTATTCGGTACAATACAATCCGGTGTGGTTATTACTGATAAATCAGGAAGAATAATATCTCAGGTAGGAAAAGACAAAGGACTGAATAATAATACGGTATTAAGCCTGTTTGTTGATAAAGACGGTAATGTATGGGGAGGTCTTGATAATGGTATAGTTAAAATAAACCTGCGGTCATGTATTACTTTTTTGCAGGGTTACTATGGCCTGGGCACAGGTTATGTGATTAACAGGATTAATAACGAATGGTATTTTGGAACAAACCAGGCTCTCTTTACAATCCAGGATTATGACTTTTCGGATCCTCTTAAAGACAGGGATGATTTTATTAAGGTGCCGGGTACCGATGGACAGGTCTGGAGCCTTTTTGAAACCGGACAATCTCTCTTATGCGGGCATAATATTGGTGTGTTCGAGGTGAATGAAAACAGAGCTGACCTGATAACTCCTTCCAGCGTTAATGGTGTCTGGATATTCAAAAAGGTACCGGGAAAAGATAACTGGCTTATTGCTGGAACTTATAATGGTTTAATACTACTGGAAAAGCGGCATGGCAGGTGGCAGTTTAAATCAGCCATTGACGGTTTTGGTGAATCGTCCAGGTATATTGAATGGGACAAGAATAGTGACCTCTGGATATCACACGGATACAAGGGTATATTCAGGCTGGAATTTGATGAGGGATATACAAGGGTAATAGAAGTCGATACCTTTAACCTCGAAAATTATCCCGAAATAAGACCGGCCCCGGTAATTTCAAAAATAGATGGTGAATTGATTGTTTCAAGTAATAATGGCATATTCCATGTGAATGATTCAGGACGAATTGAAAGGTACAGGGACCTGGATCAATATTTTGAAAACAGCTACCCTGACAGGTTACTGCAGGACAGGTACAGGAATATATGGTATTTTGTTGGCAAGCGAAGCGGGGTTCTTCGATTTATGGAAGATGGTACTTACAAAAATATTACCTTCCCTTTTGTACCACTTGAAAATAAGCTTGTACCAAGTTTTGAATCAGTATTCGTATCTGACAATGATAACATCCTTTTTGGTATCGAGGACGGGTTCGCTCATTATAAAGCCACCGAAGGTATTGACTTCACCAGACCTTTTAAGGTACATATAAGATCTTTTAAAGGAAGATCAGATTCAGTTGCATATGTTAACCAGGATGGTATTTACGCTGGTAATTTAGGCGGGAAAGTGCCGGAGTATGACTTCAGGGATAACCTGTTTGAGATTCATTATGCTGCCACCTACTTCAGGGAGGGTTATGTTGAATACTCAACATACCTGTCAGATTATGATCTTGAAGCAACTTCATGGAGCAACAACACAAACCGTCAATTTGCCAAGCTCAGGGAAGGATATTATGAATTTGTAGTAAAGGCAAGGAACAGTTTTGGTGTTCAATCCGAACCGCTGGTTTTTAAATTCAGGGTTTTAGCACCGTGGTACAGGACAAACCTGGCCAAGATGTTATACCTGCTACTGGTTCTGTCAATCATCTTTTTGCTAATCTTCTTATTTAATCGGCGGATTGAAATACATACGCAGAAAGAAGAAATCAGGCAGCAGGAAAGCTTCAGGGCCAGAGAGGATAAATTGAAAAATGAAGCACTTAATGTAGAAAAAGAGCTCATAAGGATAAGGAACGAAAGGCTGAGAAGCGAAATGGTCTTTAAGGAAAAAGAGCTGGCTAATTCAACCATGAATATCCTTCAGAAGAATGAATCCCTTATGAAGATAAAAGGTGATATGATAAAGATCTCTTCACTGGAGGATGAATCTGAGGTCAGGAATCAAATAAAGCGCTTGATCTATAAAATAGAAGGGGATATAGACAGCGAAGATTACTGGAAAGTTTTTGAAGTCCATCTTGAACAGGTTCATGAAGATTTCCTCAAACGATTAAAAGAAAAACACCCCGATCTCACAAACCGTGAACACAAATTGTGTGCATATATACGGATGGGAATGTCGTCAAAAGAAATTGCTGCTCTGACAAACATTACTTTTCGTGCTGTTGAGAATAACCGGTACAGGTTGAGAAAAAAGCTCAACCTGTCGCAGGGTGATAATCTCTCAAAATATATATCCGACCTTTAAGCTGAACCCATTTCATAAGTTCTCATACACGTAACTTTCTTAATCTTCCACTAACCTCAAAAGTATCCATGCGATTATTACCCGGGATGAGTTAGAAATTATCCGGTATGTGTAGCAGTGTTCATAGGTAAAATACACTTATACAGGTAAATAATATTTATAGTGTGAGTTTATTGTGAGGTGAACCAGGATTAAAATGAGTTTATTATGTATGAGTTTTTTGGAATCCTGATTACATCCTCGTAAATTTGGTTAACTAAATTACTCTAAAACCTAAAAAATATGAAACAACTATTAGGGATTATTCTACTATTCTTCAGCCTGGGTCTATGTGCCCAGGAGCTGACAGTAACGGGTACAGTAACCGATGCATCGAATGGTGAACCGATACCCGGTGTGGCTGTGGTCATAAAAGGAACGACCATAGGTACAGCTACAGACGTTGATGGAACCTATTCCGTTGAAACCTCGATGAACAGTATCCTTATGTTTTCATTCCTCGGAATGAGAACCGAGGAGGTAACCGTTACGTCTTCAAGAATTGATGTTGTTCTCACCCCCGAGATAACTGATCTTCAAGAAGTGGTAGTAACTGGTTACGGTATTCAGAAGAAAGCATTGACCACCGGGGCAAATCAGAATATTAAAGGTGAGGATATCGCTCAGTTGAACACCTCAACAGCCATGGAAGCGCTGCAGGGTATTACTCCCGGAGTAAGCATTACAAGGAATAATGGCCAGCCCGGTGCAGGTACCAAGGTAATTATTCGTGGCATGGGTACTATAGGTAATGCCAATCCGCTTTATATTGTTGATGGAGTCACAGTAGGCAATATTGACTATCTGAATCCGTCAGATATTGAGTCCATCGATATTCTGAAAGATGCTGCCTCCGCTACAATTTATGGATCACGGGCAGCAAATGGAGTTGTACTGGTGACAACCACCAAGGGTGAAAGAGGTGCAAAACCTGTTATCCGGTACGATATGTATTATGGCCTGCAGAATATTTACAGGAACCTTACCCCTCTGACTGCACAGGAATATATGTATATTATGGATGAGGGACGGGTTAATGATGGTTTGCAACCTTACGACTGGGAAACAATGCTAAAGAACAATAGCTGGCTGAATAATAACTACCCGGATAACCTTGGTACGCAGCTTGGTGAGGAAATATGGACCAGACTGCAGGGTGGTTGGGAAGGAACCAACTGGATTAACGAGCTCACCAAGGAAAATGCTCCGATGGTAAGCCATTCCCTGTCGATCACTGGTGGTTCTCAGGACATAATGTACTCTCTTGGTTTTTCATACCTTGACCAGACAGGTATAATAGCAGGAGACCTCATTGATGCCGGGCAGAAGAGGATTACAACCAGGATAAATACAGAATTTGTTCTCATGAAGAACAACCGGCATGATATTATTACAGTAGGTGAAAATTTCACATATAATAATAATGTAAACAGATCAGTCGGGACAGGAAATATTTACTGGAACGATCTTCATGATGCTCTTGTAATCAATCCTTTAATGCCTGCTTACTGGGATAAATCACCTGATCCGAATGGGTTTACCCCATTACTTGAAGGATTGTCAAATAACCAGACCAATCCGCTTGCAACATGTTTTTACAGGCACAATTATGGCTGGTACAAAGGAAATAATATCGCAGGAAATGCATACATTCAGATCCAGCCTATCGAAGACCTTGTGATCAGGTCATCATATGGTATTGACGCATGGTTTGGTAGTGGCAGGTCCTGGGGTCCTACATATGCACTTGGGACACTTTATTCAAGCCCAACAGATAACGCCAGACAAAATATGTATTTCGGTAATAACTGGACATTAACAAATACAGTTACTTATAATCATGTTTTTGGAGATCATAGAATTACGGCTCTTGTCGGTAACGAGCTCTACAGGAATCAGATTAACCTGGAAGTAGGTGGCTGGATGGCTGATACCAGGTTCCAGAATCCTGATTACGCATATCTTAACAATGTTGACAAATCCGATATCAATTCAATAAGCACATGGGGAGCTGACTGGGCTGCAGGAGGAGGCGGTTTGATGTCGTATATCGGAAGATTACAGTATAACTACAGGGAAAAATATCTTCTCACTGCCATAATGCGTGCAGACGGATCCTCCAATTTTGCAGAGGGTAACAGATGGGGTGTATTTCCTTCAATAGCTGTGGGATGGATATTCTCCGACGAGCCTTTTATGGCATCAACATCAAATTTCCTGAATTTTGCCAAATTCAGGGCCAGCTGGGGACAGAATGGAAACCAGTCGATCAGTAATTTTATTTACAGCTCGACAATAGCTTACCTGAGCCCGGGTTATTATTTTGGTGATACAAAAACGGTATCAGCACCAACAGCTGTACCTGCCAGGGTGACAAACCCCGATGTAACATGGGAGACATCAGAACAGTTGAACATTGGTATTGATACCAGGCTGTTTAACTCGCGGATGCAATTCACTTTTGACTGGTACAGGAAAATGACAATAGACTGGCTTGTTATAGCTCCAATCCTTGGAACATCGGGTGCTGATGCACCATGGATCAATGGTGGAGATATCATGAACAGGGGTATTGAACTGACTTTAGGATGGAACAATTATTTTGGAGATCTAAAATATGGAATTACGTTAACAGGTGCACATAACCACAATGAAATTACCAGGATTGCAAATGCAGATGGTATAATACATGGCCCCGGTCATGTACTGTCCCAGGGAACAGCAGCTATCTCAAGGTGCGAAGTAGGTTTTCCCATCGGGTTCTTCTATGGTTATGAAACTGATGGTATCCTGCAGAACCAGGATGAAGCTGAGGCCTGGGTTACTCCCGAAGGCCTTCCTTATTTCAGTGATCAGAGACCAGGTGACATTAAGTTTGTTGATCAGAACCTTGATGGAGTGATTGATGAACAAGACAAAGTCATGATTGGTGATCCAAATCCTGACTTTGAACTGGGTACCCAGTTAAATGTTGAATATAAAGGAATATATGCAAATGCAACCCTGATAGGAAGATTCGGGATGCAGGTAGCAAGGTCTTATCGTTCTTTCGCCGACAATTTTGACCAGAACTATACAACAGATATATTCAATCGCTGGCATGGTGAAGGTACATCAGACCGTATTCCACGACTGAGTTCATCATCTCACAGGAACACGAACTTTATATCTGATATCTATATATATGATGCAGATTTTTTGAGAATAAGTAATTTGACTGTCGGTTATATGTTTGATGACTTACTTTCAAACTTTGATGCTATCTCAAATGCCAGGGTGTATGTGGCGTTCAAGAACCTTTATACATTCACAAAGTATCAAGGCATGGATCCTGAAGTAAGATTCGGACATGATGCAAGTTGGGCATCAGGTGTAGACCTGGGCCTATACCCGCAGGCCAGAACGGTGATGTTTGGTTTAAGTGTCTCATTTTAAACAGAAAAAAATAAAAACAGATGAAGAAGATAATATATATAATTTCTGCTGCACTTCTGGTATTAATAACCAGTTGTGGTGAGGACTTTTTGGATACAAAGAACATGTATGAAAAGAGCCTGGAGAACTATTACAGCTCGCCAACGGACATAAATGAGGCCATGGCAGGTGTCTATCATGCTCTGTATACCCCGGGGGTTCACAGTATGGAACACCTGGCTGCAAACCTGCTATCTGACATGATGCTGGGAGGCGGAGGACCTGATGATAAATCTGCAAAGAGAGTCGATGCTTTTATAGACCCGGAAGAAGATACATATAGTGATCTCTGGACGGTATCTTATAACGGGATCTACAGGGCAAACACTATTATCGAGAAAATCCAGGATGCTGACTTCTCAGATTATTTTTATACTGCGGCCGAAGCCACTGAGTTTAAAGATCAGGCACTTGGAGAGGCTTATTTCATGAGAGCCTTCTTCTATTTCCGGATGGCAAAATTCTTTGGTGGTGTACCCCTGATACTTTCCGTGGATGCTGCAAGGGATGCCCCCAGGGCTACAATAACAGAAACATACGCTCAAATTGCTTCCGACCTGAAAATGGCAATTGAAACTATGCCTGACAACGCATTTCCAAGTATACCAACCAGCAGTTTCGGTCACGCTAACAAGTGGGTTGCTGAAGCATATATGGGAAGAGCTTACCTCTACTATACCGGTTATATGACCAATCAGGAGGGAACAGCAACAAGCGATCTTCCACTTGCTGAAGGTGGATCACTGACAGCTAACGATGTAGCTGCTTATCTTGAGGATTGTATTGATAACAGTGGCTATGATCTGGCTGACGACTTCAGAAATTTATGGCCATACTCATATGTTAATACCAGTGCCGGTTCAGTTGTGCTGCCATGGGCTGATGCAGAAGGTCTTGCCTGGGTAGGACAGGATGGTCATTCACCTACTTTCGGTACAGGTAATTACGAAACAATGTTCGTTATACGTTATGCCTTCGGTAACTGGGACTGGGGTCAGTATTATAACAACAGGGTACCCCTGTTTTTCGGCCTGCGTGATAACTCACTGGTTCCGTTCGGACAAGGCTGGGGCTGGGGACCTGTTAATCCCAACCTGTGGGATAGCTGGGACGATGCAGACCCAAGGAAACAGGGTTCTATCCTTGAACTTGGCAGTGAGGAAATGGGTACCCAGGATTATGAGGGTGATAAAGGAGACCATGAAACAGGATTCTTCAATAAAAAGTACACGACAATCCAGCACGATGGTGCGGATGGGGTAGCCGGTATGTTCTATTACATATATGGACAGACCAATAATGACATGCAGCTATGGGCAGCCCAGGATTTTATCCTGATGCGATTTGCTGACGTATTATTGATGCATTCGGAGATCACAGGAACTCCTGACGGGATGGATGAGGTTCGTGTACGTGCAGGGCTCGATCCCCTGGGAGCTTACACGCTTGAAGCTCTTAAGGAAGAGCGGTTGCATGAACTTTCTTTTGAAGGATTGCGCTGGTTCGACCTGGTACGCTGGGGTGATGTCAACACAGCATTTGACTATGTTCTGGATGTCAGGAACTCCGGAGTTGATGCACAGTACAGTGTAACTTACAGGCCTGAGACAAAGGGTTTGTTACCCATTCCTGAGACTGAAGTAAGGCTTTCCAATGGAGTGTATCAGCAAAATCCGGGATGGTAAATAAAAAGATCATAATAATAAAAAATCAGAGTTATGAAAAACAAAATAATATTGAGTCTTTTTATCGGTTTCCTTGCACTGGCATTTTTTTCGTGTGAGCCTATCGTGAAAAGAGATGTACTTGAAAATACTACAACGGTTGCCGGTGTTACTCTGGTATCATCCCAGAGTACTACGGGAGGTAATGAGATTACCCTGGAAATGACAACCCCGGGAGTAACAGGTTACTGGGATTATACTCTTGGTAAGGCCTTAACAAATAAAGTTACATTTATCTGGCCTATTCCCGGAACTGCAACATTTACCTATACAGGCACACTTGGAAAGGAATTCTTTTCAAAGACCATTGATGTTCAGGTTGACCAGCTCGATCACGCACTTGACCAGGACTGGTATGACCTTGTGAGCGATAACACTTCTGCAGGCAAAACATGGGTGTTTGCAGGTGCTCCGGGTGATGGCACTAACTATTGGTATATGTCAGCTCCCTATAACTGGGCTGAACTGTGGTGGAATGCAGGAGGAGGTGATATGCCGCCTATTGATGTCGATGGTTCGATGACTTTTGATTTAGATGGTGCTGCAAACTACACATATCTGGCTGAACCGGGTGGAACTCCTGAGGTTGGTAGTTATGTACTTGATGTGAAGAACCAGACACTTGACGTAAATGGTCCTAATATTCTTGGTGGTGGTATTACTCCAGGCTATGACATCGGTAATCACGATGGCGTGTACCAGATAATATCATTAACAGAAGATGAAATGATCCTTTATGTCTCGGATAATTCATGGGCAACAGGCTGGACCTGGCATTTTAAGCCTGAAGAGTAGAACTTTAAAATGTTTGGATTATTTAACAATAGAAGGATTATGTCTGGGTAATTAGCCGGTAATATTTCGAACGGTAGAAAAGAAATATAATCCTTTTGAAGAGAGTTTTATATTTCGGTATAAAACTCTCTTTTCTAAATTCTCAAATTGGGTTCCTCTAATCTTTGAAGGGATATGGTAAAGTCATTCTCTCTTTTAATATTCTTTACTCTGATTGTAAGCCTGCAGGGTGTATTATTATTGTCCTGCCAGAAAGAAACGTACTCAGAATTTACCCCTGATTTCAGTTATGAAGTGTCAGAAGAAGACCCCAATATTCTGAGGTTCGTTAATACCACCTCTGGGGATCAGGGTTTTATGCAGTGGGATTTTGGTAATGGAGAGCAGACAAAACGACAACCTGCCAACAGGCTTACCTATTCAATTTTTTATCCTGTGAGGGGAGAATACCCTGTAACGCTTACGATATGGGGTACCAGTGGTAATGACGATGATAAAAAATCAGTGACCAAAACTGTCAGTATTGAATACAGTGCACCGGATCCCGACTTTGAATATGAAATTATTTCCGGCTATCCCAATCTTCTCAAGTTAACTGATGTTAGTACCGGAGATTACGAGAGTATTACCTGGAGGTACCCAGGAAGGGAATTTAATGGAGTACCGGGCGAAGTAAGAATACTTTACCTTGCCATGGGGGGCTCGTATGATATTGAGCTTGAAATACACAGAGGCGATATTTCCAAAACCATAAGCAAAGAAATTACCATTCAGGCAGATGATCCTGACTATCTTGATCACTACGAGCTTGTATGGTCAGATGAGTTTGATGGTTCAGAGATAGATGATTCGGAATGGGTTCATGAGACAGGTGCTAATGGATGGGGAAATGATGAATTGCAAAACTATACAGATGGCCAAAATACTTCATTGTCTGACGGAACACTAAAAATCACCGCCCTGAAGACAGGCACGGGTCAGGATGTAGGAGACTATACATCCTCAAGGATAAACGGCGCTGAGAGTTTTACCTATGGCCGGTTTGAGGTAAGGGCAAAGATGCCTGAATATAAAGGATCAGGCTTATGGCCTGCGATATGGATGCTGGGCAGGTCTATCCAGGAAGGGACATCATGGCCTTTATGCGGAGAGATAGATATTATGGAATATGTCAGTTGGAACTCCGATTATTTCAGCAGTGCAATACATACTGAAAGCAATAACCATAACCTGGGCAATGCAATAACATCAGGGTTTATCTCTTTGCCTTCAATTGAAGAGGAATTTCATATTTATGGTCTTATCTGGACTTATACGCACTTGAAATTCTATATTGATAGTGTAGACAATATTATACTTACTTATAATAAACCGGGTACTTATGATCAGAATAACTGGCCATTTGATCATCCGTTTTATTTTCTTTTCAATATTGCGGTAGGCGGTACATACGGAGGAGTGGATGGTGTTGACGATGAGGCTTTCCCTGCAGTTATGGAAATTGACTATGTACGTGTTTATCAGTTGAATTAAACAGGTATTTATATATACTGAAAATAGAATTTACGACTAATAATAAATAATGGCTAATTCAAGAGGATATATTTATCGTATCTCCCTTATTGTTGCACTCGGGGGCTTTCTTATGGGCTTCGATGCCTCTGTAATATCGGGAGTGGTAAAGTTTATTGAACTGGATTTTAACCTTACCAAGATACAGCTTGGATGGGCTGTAAGCTCCTTAACTCTTACAGCGACACTGGCAATGATGCTTGCCGGGCCATTGAGTGACCGTTTTGGGCGGAGAGTAATTCTAAGGGCAGCAGCCACTCTTTTTGGTGTATCTGCTGTCGCATCAGCACTGGCACCAAACTTTGCTTTCCTTGTAATAGCAAGAATGATAGGCGGTTTTGGAGTAGGTGCATCATTGATAACAGCACCTATGTTTATTGCTGAAATATCCCCGGCCAGGGTACGTGGTACAATGGTGTCATTTAACCAGCTGAACATAGTGCTTGGTATATCAGTGGCATTCTTTACCAACTATCTTATATTACGCCTTGGTGATGACCCTGCAGACTGGGTTAGTTCCCTGGGGATTGATGAATATAACTGGAGATGGATGCTTGGACTGGAAACACTCCCGGCAGTGCTTTATTTTGTATTCCTTCTTGCAGTGCCTGAAAGCCCAAGGTGGCTGGCAATGAAAGGCAGGGAGCAGGAGGCACTCGGAATACTCGAAAGAGTAACTGGTAGTGAGCAGGCCAAAAATGTCCTGACAGCACTCAAAGAAAACCTTGAGAGTGATAAAAAAAGTAAATCTGTACCTCTCAAAGAGCTATTTAAACCGGCTTTGAAGCTTGTACTCTTAATAGGTATAGTCGTTGCTATAACACAACAGATTACAGGTATAAATGCTGTCTTTTTCTATGCTCCTATGATATTTGAGCAGACAGGAATAGGCACCGATGCATCATTTTCCCAGGCAATACTGGTAGGACTTACGAACCTGGCGTTTACTGTACTGGCCATGTGGCTGATCGACAGGCTGGGACGGAAATTCTTACTCGTGATTGGCCTTTCAGGTATAATAATATTTATGGGCCTGCTGTCGGTCGGCTTTGGAAAGGCTACCTATAATCTTGACAGTGAAGATGTGAAAGTGCTCAAAGAACAGATTGACAGCCCTCAATGGTATAAAATCCAGGATATAAATTATAACAGTGATCAGAGTTTCAAAAAGGCCGTATCCAGGAACCTGGGTGAAGAAGTGCTGACAAAATATCAGAGCGATTTGATAACCAAGGCAATAAATATTAATCCATGGCTTGTCCTTATCGGTATACTGGGCTTTGTTGCTTCTTTTGCTATATCAATAGGCCCTGTGATGTGGGTCCTGTTCTCAGAATTGTTCCCAAACAGGGTAAGGGCTGTGGCAATATCGTTTGTTGGATTTATCAATTCAGGTGTCAGTTTTCTTGTTCAGCTTGTTTTTCCATGGGAGCTTGCAAACTTCGGGAATTCTGTCACATTTCTTATTTTCTGTGTATTTGGAGCTATCGGACTGATCTTTATTCTGTTTACACTGCCGGAAACCAAAGGCAAAACGCTTGAAGAACTGGAAGTGGTACTGGCTAAGAAAAAATAACTAAATCTTATATGATGATGGTAGAATTTAAAAAGGTATTAGTAGTAGTAGTGGGATTGATATCCATTATGGCTTACGGTTGTAAAAATTCACAAACGAGTAAGAACTCATTGATGGATGGTCCCCGCAAAGTTGAACTAAGACAGACCAACGGTAAATACAGGTTATTTGTTGATGGGAAAGAGTTTTTCGTTAAAGGTGCCGGGTTAGAGTATGGTAATATTGAAGCTCTGGAGGAGAGCGGAGCCAATTCTTTCAGAACATGGCATACTGATAATGGCAGCAGGTCAGGTAAAGAGGTGCTGGAGGAAGCATATGAGCATGGACTGCTGGTGTTAATGGGTATAGAAGTGGGAAGAGAACGTCATGGTTTTGACTATAACGATACTGCCTGGGTTGCAGAACAAAAAAAGGATATCAGGAGACAGGTAATGGAACTAAAAGACCACCCTGCTTTACTGGGTTGGGGTATAGGTAATGAATTAAACCAGGGTTATACGAATAAGAAAGTATGGGATGCCGTGAATGATTTAGCAAAAATGATTCATGAAATTGATGGGAATCACCCCACTACAACAATGCTCGCAGGTATAGGTAAAGGGGAAGTGGATTATATTAAAGAGAACTGTCCGGATATCGACTTCCTGAGTGTCCAGTTTTATGGCGATATTGAAAATCTGGCTACCAGGCTGGAAGACTCGGGATATGAAGGCCCCTATCTTGTTACCGAATGGGGAGCGACAGGGCACTGGGAAGTTCCATCTACACCATGGGGAGCACCAATTGAACAAACCTCGACTGAAAAAGCCGAAGCAGTTAAATACAGATATGAGAATGTCATTCTTGCTGACAGCTCCAACTGCATGGGCTCATACGTGTTCCTGTGGGGGCAGAAACAGGAGCGAACACCTTCATGGTACGGTCTCTTTACAGAAAGCGGTGAAAAGATGGAAGCTATAGATGTTATGCAGTATTTCTGGACCGGGGAATGGCCCGAAAACCGTGCCCCAACAATAATAAAGGCTGAAATGAATGGACTGGACCGTTATGCGGGAATCACTGTTAAGGCCGGATCTGAGAATACCGCTTCGGTTGACTACTCAGATCCTGACGGGGATAGCGTAGTCATAGAGTGTGAAATTATGAAAGAGGCAACCGACCTTGGCAATGGAGGCGACTTCGAATCAAGACCTGAGTCAGTGGAAACACAAATAAACTGCGATCAGGAAGGGAAGATATCTTTTATTGCACCCGGTGAAATAGATGAATACCGCCTTTTTATCTATATAAAAGATAATCATAATCACGCAGGAACGGTGAATATTCCTTTTAAAGTTGAGTAACGGGAGGATAATTGTCAGATAAAATATATATAGGTAATCAAAGATTCAGACTGCCCATTGGCAAAGTCCATGGCAAACTGGTGAATATTGACGGGATGGAATATTATGTCATTGAGAATTACGATCTTATGGGTCCATTCTTAATGTCAATAGTTAGCAGTTCAGACCACTGGATGTATATTTCCAGTACCGGAGGACTGACAGCAGGACGGAAAAATCCTGACAATGCAATATTTCCCTACTACAACGATGACAAGATACATGAATCAAACTCAACAACAGGAAGCAAAACCGTTATCCTGTATGGCTCAAATGATAAAAAATTACTCTGGGAGCCATTTTCAGACTTTTACAGGGGAGTATATGATATCCGGTGTAACCTGTATAAAAACATAATAGGAAACAGGGTAATTTTTGAGGAGGTCAATAATGATCTGAACCTTATTTATCGTTATTCCTGGATGAATAGCGAAAGCTATGGATGGATAAAAAAAAGCTCATTAATAAATAATTCGAAACAGGATGTTCATATCTCTGTTCTGGATGGAATACAGAATATTCTTCCATATGGGGTAAACCAGCAAATGCAGGCTGACCTGAGTACCCTGGTTGACGCATATAAGAAGAATGAGCTGGATATGCTCACTGGACTGGGTATCTTCAGACTTGCATCAATCCCTGTTGACCGTGCTGTACCCAGTGAAGCCCTGAGATGCACAACTGTTTGGTTTACAGGGTATGAGCCTGTGTATTTGCTATTAAGCGAGAAACAATTAAAAGAATTCGAACGGGGGGGAGTTCCCGAAACAGAAAAGGGATCAGAAGGTATCAGGGGTTGCTATTTTACGGTAGGTGATTTTAAACTTAAGCTCCTTGAAACAATACAAAGCTATTATGTAATCGAACTGGAGCAGGATTCATCTGACGTTGAAGAACTTGTTTATTTGTTAGAAAATAATAATGATTTGCCTGCTATCCTGGAAAAGGATGTGGCTCTTGGAACAGAGAAGTTACATCACCTTGTGAGTCTTGCTGACGGTATCCAGATTACTGCTGATAAAATGAGCTGTATACGTCATTTCTCAAACGTACTTTTTAACTCTATGAGGGGTGGATTGTTTGAGAATGGTTATAAGATACGCAGGGAATATTTTGAAAGACACCTGCACAGGTTTAACAAAAAGGTATCACAGGAGCATAAGAGCTGGCTTGCTACCCTGCCTGAAACACTGCTTCTGGATATGCTGGTTGAAAGTGCAAAAGAAAGTGGCGACAGGGATTTGCTGAGACTTACCTATGAGTATTTACCAATTAGCTTCAGCAGGCGCCATGGAGACCCCAGCAGGCCTTGGAACAGGTTTGATATCAGGTTAAAAGAAGAGGATGGTACCTTATCATACAGTTATCAGGGTAACTGGCGTGATATTTTTCAGAATTGGGAGGCTCTTGCTTTATCATATCCTGGATTCCTTCCTTCAATGATATCAAGGTTTCTGAACAGTTCCACGGTTGATGGTCATAATCCTTACCGGATAAGCAGTGATGGCATAGACTGGGAGGCACCGGATCCTGGTAATCCATGGGCGTATATAGGTTACTGGGGTGATCACCAGGTTATTTACCTCCTCAGGCTGCTTGAACTGGCATATGAATTCAAACCCGGGCAGCTGAATGAGTGGTTGGATTTACAAATATTCTCTTATGCCAATGTACCATACAGGATAAAAGAATATCATGAGATTATAAGGAACCCATACGAAACAATTGATTTTGATGCTGAAAGAAATAGTGAGATTAGCAGATTAAGCTCTGTAATAGGGGCAGATGGCAGAATGGTAATGGATAAAGAAGGGAATGTATTAAAGGCGTCATTTACAGAGAAGATACTCGTTTCGCTGCTTGCTAAGCTTGTTAACTTCATCCCGGGTGCCGGCATCTGGATGAATACCCAGCGTCCGGAGTGGAATGATGCAAACAATGCCCTGGTAGGGAACGGAGCATCAATGGTTACACTTTACTATATGCGCAGAATGATACTTTTCCTTAAAGAATTGTATAACAGGGCAGGGCAGGAGACATATAGAATAAGAAATGAGATTCTTGAATTGTTCGAAACCACATTTAGTATACTTCTGGAGAGGAAGAATAAAGTGGCTGCTGACCTTGATGACAACCTCCGCAAAAATATAACGGACGACCTGGGTAAAGCCGGGAGCAATTACCGTACAAAGGTCTACAAAGGTTTTTCAGATAGCTTCACTGATATTGAAGTTAGCAGGTTGATCGATTTTCTTGACCTTGTATCTGAATACATTGATTTAAGCATATCAGACAACAGGCGGGAAGACGGCTTATATAATGCTTATAACCTGATAAATATAGCACAGTCATCTATTGAGGTAATACCTTTACAGGAAATGCTTGAGGGACAGGTTGCAGTACTGAGCAGTGAAATAATGGGACCGGGTGAGACTGCTGAACTTATTGAAAATATGTATGATAGTGCCCTGTTCAGGGCCGATCAAAACAGTTTTATGCTTTATCCTGACAGGGAGCTTAAATCATTCAGATCAAATAATAATATTGACAAAAAGGATATTTCAAAATCACGCCTTCTTACGGAACTGGTTTATGATGGCGATGTTTCAATAATACGGAAAGATATCAGGGGAGGCTATCATTTTAACGGAAGTTTCAAAAGTGCTGAAGATTTAAACAATGCCCTTGACAGGTTGACCGGTCAGTACGGCATTATGGTTGAAGACGAAAGGGAAATAATTACCAGTATCTTTGAGTTGGTATTTCAACATAAGCATTTCACGGGAAGGAGTGGTTCCTTTTACAAATATGAAGGACTTGGCAGTATTTACTGGCATATGGTTTCTAAAATGTTACTTGCAACAGGGGAGTGTGTTGCAAGGGCATATAACGAAGACTGCGACGAAAGAACACGAAAAAGACTGGCTTCACTTTACTACAGGCTTAAATCAGGAATAGGAATGGACAAAGAACCACCTGATTATGGGGCATTCCCGGGTGATCCGTATTCTCATACCCCTTCAATGATGGGTGTACAGCAACCGGGTATGACAGGGCAGGTGAAAGAGGATATAGTATCAAGGTATATTGAACTGGGCATAAGGATTGAAAATGGACGCTTACATTTCAATCCGGCACTCTTGAGACGGAATGAGTTTATAAAAGATAAAGATGGTGCAGAACAGCTTGAGTTCACTTTCTGTGGTACTCCTGTTAGGTATCTTATTGGAAAGGAAACCATGGTAAAAGTATGTTTTAGCAGTGGTGATGATAAAGTCAGTGATGATTCAGCATTAAGTTACGAACTAAGCCAGGCAGTGTTTAAGAGAAGTGGTATAATTAAGAATGTAGATGTTATTGTACAAGGAGATCAACTTTTTGAAATATAAGAATTAAGAATATGAAAAGGAACGTTTTTATTGCGGGTACATTGTTTTTTTGCTGCTCAGCTTATCTCCATAGCCAGGAGATTAGGCCTGGTACTGAGGAAAGGATAAGTGAAATAATAGATAAATTGAGCCTGGAAGAAAAAGTCAGGATGTGCCATGCACAGTCAAAATTCAGTACACCGGGCGTTGAGCGTCTTGGTATTCCCGGGTTATGGATGTCGGACGGACCTCATGGTGTGCGTGCCGAGATTGAATGGGATAGCTGGGCTTATGCAGGCTGGACGAATGATTCGTGTACTGCTTTCCCGGCACTTACATGTCTTGCTTCCACCTTTAATACTGAACTGGCGTATAAATATGGGCTGTCTGTAGGAGAGGAAGCAAGATACAGGAAAAAAGATATCCTGCTGGGACCGGGAGTGAATATTTACCGGACGCCACTTAACGGGAGGAATTTTGAATATATGGGCGAGGATCCTTATCTGGCCTCGAAGATTGTGGTTCCTTATGTCAGGGGAGTACAGGAGAACGGTGTGGCTGCCTGCGTTAAGCACTATGTTTTGAATAACCAGGAAACACGACGTAATAATATTGATGTTCAGCTCAGCGACCGTGCCCTGCATGAGATATACCTGCCGGCCTTTAAAGCTGCAGTAACTGAAGGAAAGGCCTGGTCGGTTATGGGCTCGTATAATAAGTATAAAGGACAGTATTGTACACATAACGAGATCCTCGTTAATCAAATCCTTAAGGGGGAATGGGGTTTCGATGGTGTTTTAGTATCTGACTGGGCCTCAGCTCATAATACAAAGGAGGCTGCACTGTATGGACTTGATATCGAAATGGGAACAGGCTCGGATGGCTTGACATATTCCCTGAGGAATGCATATGATAATTATTACCTGGCATATCCATTCCTGCAGATGTTAAAAAGCGGGGAAATAGATGAAAGCGTGGTAGATGATAAGGTAAGGCGAATACTCAGACTGATGTTCCGTACAACTATGGACCCCGACAGGCCACTTGGATCAAAGGGCAGCCAGGCTCATTTCGATGTAGCAAGAAAAGTGGCACAGGAGGGTATTGTACTTCTTAAGAACAACAATAATTTCTTTCCTGTCAGCCCTGATACTAATATTAAGATAGCTGTTATTGGCGAGAATGCCACACGTAAAATGAGTGTTGGTGGAGGATCATCGGAGTTGAAACCAATTCATGAGATATCACCCCTGGACGGGATAAGGGAAAGGTATGTGAATGCCACTATAGACCATACAATGGGCTATGCTTCCGGGCCATCTGTTTACGGATATGTGCTGCCATCATCACTGGATGCTGATTCACTCAGGAAGGTGGCTGTTGAAACAGCCATGAATGCTGATGTTGTACTTTTTATCGGGGGATTGAATAAAAGCCACAAACAGGATTGTGAAAATGGAGATCGTGAAGGACTGGGCCTTCCTTTCGGACAGGATGAACTTATAAAGGATATACTGTCAGTGAATAAAAATGTTGGAGTGATATTGCTGAGTGGTAATGCTGTTGCTATGCCATGGATATCAGATGTCCGGGGCATAATACAGGCCTGGTACCCGGGCAGTGAAGGTGGACATGCTATAGCCGATATCATCTGCGGGGATGTTAATCCTTCGGGGAAGCTACCTTTTACTTTTCCGGTTAAACTTGAGGATAACGGTGCCCATTCTTTTGATGAGGTATCTTACCCGGGCGTAAATGATAAAGAGGTATATAAAGAGGATATACTTGTTGGTTACAGGTGGCATGATACAAAAAATATAGAACCTCTTTTTGAATTTGGCTTCGGTTTGTCATACACTTCATTCAGTATTAATTCTGCCAATACCGATAAGGATTCATATTCAGAATATGATAATATTGTTGTATCCGTTGAAATAGAAAACACAGGCGGGATGAATGGGGCAGAGGTTATACAGGTTTATGCCAGTGATGTTGAGTCGTCTGTAATGCGACCTTTAAAGGAATTAAAAGCATTCAGAAAAGTTAATTTGGAGCCGGGAGAAAAAAGACTCGTTGAACTGACTATTCCTGTCAGGGATCTTGCATTTTATGATGAAGAACTTGGTGACTGGAATATTGAGCCGGGAGATTTCAAATTGATGATAGGAGTATCATCACGAGATATTAAGGAGGTCTTAGAGATTACAATAGAGTAGGTCTGTTTTTACTGGAATATTGTATTAATGGAACCGAGTCCCGAGGATTCAAGGATTTTATAAGAGGAGATAATATTACAATCATTTAAATCTAAAGTCAAGTTTATAGTCATAAAGCCAGGGGATTTTAGGATTTA
>Ga0315543_1000836_pt1 | contig 35637 bp, 30 predicted proteins | sample SalMarSW160210MG_2_FD_203098 | JGI IMG/M metagenome (GOLD analysis project Ga0315543, IMG submission 203098) | Salt marsh sediment microbial communities from the Plum Island Ecosystem LTER, Massachusetts, United States - Salt Marsh Sediment SW1601-210 ...
GCATTGACAACGTGTGTCCCCATACCTTCGCCGCTTGTCGCAGCATTCACAAAAGATGTAGCTAAAACCTCAAGATGTGGTGCCAATTGAATTGTTACCTGCCGGGAAAGACCGGTGAATACCGATCTCATGCGATAAAAGGCGTCGTTGGCTGCCTCTACTTGAGCTGCATCCCAGCGACTAAATGTTAGACCAAGTCCTTCAGCTTCTTTTTGGAGCTTATCGATTGCTGAACTTCCCTCTTGAAGGATATTTACCATTTGGATACCAGACCTGCCGAAGAGTTTTTGAGCTGCAAACGTTTTCTCAGTCTGGGTTTTTAATTTGCTCATTTCATCAGCTATAGTACGAATCGCTTCATGAGGAGATTTGGCTACCAATTCTTCTGCAGAAAGACCAAGCGCATCCAGGGCATATTTCGATTCTCCTATTCCCTTACTCGCCTCACCCAAACCTTTTGAAAAATACTCGAGGGCCTTATTGAGCGATTCTGTTTCAACACCCATAATCTTGGCGCCGTATTGCAGGCCAACCAGATGTTCAGTCGCCATGCCGATTCTGTCAGATAATTTGGCGGTTGCATCAATAGTCTCCATTTGCTTTTTTATCATGTAGCCCAAACCACCAATACCGGCTAAGGCTATTACACCTGTAGCCATGCGGCGAAGGGCCCGGCCGGTTTTGTCCAAGTCACCGCGAAAACCAGCCATTACGCCTTTGGCTTTGTTCTTCGCCGAGATTTCAGCTACTATGCGCCGTACGTTAGTCGCCATTTTTTTATCCTTTCACTTCGACTGATTTGAAACAATGATTGCAAACAGAGCATTTGTGATATCGCACAGGCAACTGAGTACTATAAACGGGAACATTGCCACTACCACATTTCGGGCAATGAACCTTCACGTAGCGAACTACAGCACGTTTTTTACAGGCACTCCTCTTGCGTTCTGCTCATCTACACCACGGCAAAATGCTGAATTTGCATATCGCTGAGCTTGACGAAGTTCGTCTTTTTTGTAAGCGACATAATCCTCTACGCGATTGCCGAACTCTTCCTGCAATGTAGCACTTTTAGCAAACTCATCCTTGAGAGCCTGCTCTTCAAGCAGAGTCATTTTCCGTGGTTTCAGTTTTCGTCTCATGTTTTATCCCTTTCAACTTCTCATAATTTAGACCGATCTTGCCAGCATTTTCATTGGGGCGCGCGCCAAAGTGCGCGCCAAACATGCTCGTCTGACCTTCGTTTGGCCTTCGGCTGAGCTTCGGTTGACGTGAGAACCCTTATTTTGGAGCCGTAAATGGCCTTAATATAGAGACTTAGAAAAGGCGTGGACGGCTTAAAAGGCCGTTGCTCTACCAACTGAGCTACACTCCCAAAAAGTTATCCAAGCGCCTATACAATATCAGTGATTGAAGGGTGTTGTCAATTATCTCAGCCGAAAAAGCTGCAAAGAAGTGTAATATGCCCACGTTGCGATTGATAACTCGAAAGCAAAGTAAATCAACGCGTTGGCGATATATGGTGAGCTACGGTTGACAGATGGGGCATTTGGACTTAGAATTTTTCCGGCATTGATATAACGATAAGGAGAAGGCTGTTAAACTAAAAGGAGCTATTCTCGCTAGTGGGGCAGGATCTCAGCTCAAGCTGCTTATAAAGGTAACGAACAAACACTTACTTCCTATAGGATGCCAAGCTATGATCTATTACCAGATTTAGAAGCTGAGGACAATTGGTGTTTATGAGATACTAATCGCTCCTGGGATTGAATATATAAGTTACGTGGTGAGTTCAATAGGCACAGGTAAAGACTTAGATTGCAGATTTACATATAAGGTCTAGGATGAAGCCGGTGTTAATGCACAGAACTTGAGTCTTGCCGAGAATTTTTCCAAGGCAAGGCTCATGTCAACTCTCCTCGGTAACAATATTTTTCAGGATAACCTATAGAGATTCGCAGATAAATTCATTGCTCAAAAGATGAGGACGAGCTTGCTACTAAAGAAGGTTGCAGACATGCAAAGGTTCAGTATGGCTAAATTATTCGGGGTAAAGGTCAAGGCTTGGCAGTAGTGTAAAAAATGTATTTTAATTTTTCGACCGTCGCTACAGAATGATTGAACTACCTGCTTTGGTTATGGGCCGGTTCAACGTACATATGGCCCATGCTACCGAGTCTCTTAACCTGCAGGGATTTGAACTGTACAAAAAAAGAATCAAAAATTGCAAACAGAGTAAAGTTTCTGAGAAGAAAATGATTAAAAAAAATGACCATTCGTCGGCAAACACAATCACCTCTGGAAAAGGCAGAACAATAGAGCAAGCGAAAAATTACGAAAAGAAATTTACATGTGGGTCTGAAAAAAAAAGACTCAACAAGTTTGAAAGGGCTTTCGCTCGAAATGTCTTTGAATTGGTGGGTAGTGATTCACACATAGTTGATATTCCGTGCGGTAGTGGCAGATTTTTTGAGATTTTTTCAAAGGCCAAAAAGCTAACCATGGTTGATTACTCGATAAATATGCTTAAAGTTTGCGAAGAGAGATTTGTAACTCCAGAGAATGTTCGGCTAATCGAGGCTGATATTTCATCTTTACCTCTGCCTGACAATTCAGCTGATTTATGTTTCTGTATGCGATTGTTCCACCATATGAAAAACGACCGGGTTAGATTGGATGCTTTGAAAGAGCTTGCTCGCGTTTCAAACAGATACGTTGCATTGAGTTTTTATAATAAAAACTGTTGGAGGTTCCATCGAAAAAAAATATTTAGAAAGAATATCCGCAGCAATTATATTACTTTTCGTCATCTTCTTGGCCTTGCAGAACAGGCAAAACTCGAGCTCATCGATAGACTTCCGAAGATTAGCTTAATTGAGCCTCAATGCTGCGTAGTTTTCAAAAAAACATAAGATTTTTGGTGTGAATATGTTTTCTTCAAGCAAGAAAAGAATGCTAAAGGAAGCCTTGAGATTCAAGTATAAAGATTCGCGAAAGGGCAAGTGGTGGCTGAAAGATGACCGTTTAATTTGCGTAGCTGAATCAATCTTATCTACTATTGATGAATGCAATGAATCCTTTTTACCGCGTAATGCAGAAATCCTCAAGCAGGAGGACAGACGATTACTTCTCAGGTTCAACTTTTTACAACTCGTCGAACGCTCCTTTATTGTGAAGGTTTTCCCCTTGTGTCGCCTTCGGCACAAGCTGAAATATCACACAAAAAAGTATACTCAGAGCAGGTTCGGCTTTGGTGAGGCTGCCAACTTGCTCATAGCTGCCAAGCGAGGTTTAAGAGTTCCCAAGGTTTACGGCTATGGACGCGTATATGGCTCTTTCCGGCTAATTAAAAGGGATATTGTAATTATGGAGGATCTGACGGGTCTTACCACGCTTGGTAAATTGCTGGAACTGAATCGAGCAAACACAGAGAAAACTGTAGGTCTCTTTGACCAGGTTATTCCTGTTTTCGTCAAGCTTTACGAGGCAGGATGTAATCATATAGATCTCAGCCCTACCTGTATTATGCTTTGTGCCGACGGGTCGGATGGCGATGGCTTTATCCTGGATTTTGAGTACTCGAATTTTCATAAACAGAAGAGTCCCGAGCTTTTAATGTTCGAAGCAGCTTTTTTTATAAACCGATGCAGAGGCTGGTTTGCAAATGAGGCTGCTTATAAGTGGCTGGATAAGCTCTTAGATGCCGTAGAGATTAGAGATAGCAGCAATCGCAGAAAGTGCATAGAAAGGTTTAAATATTATTTTGGCACGAAATTATCCCGCAAAAGGCGAATGAGATTGCGTTGACCTTTTAACAGCTATAAACAAAGCATAATGACAGTAAAACGCAAAGAGCTAACAGACTCGCATTCAGCAGCATCTGCAGACCGGCATTAGCTTCAGACAACGTAGGACGATAGAACCTTCACATTTTCCAGAAAGAGAGCATCTTGAATATATGTCTTTTTACACCTTCGTTTTTGCCTGACATCGGAGGGATGGAAGTTGTTCTAGATAAATTGGCCAGGCACTTTCAATACAGAGGACATAAATCTATAGTTGTAGCTCAGCGTTCTCGGCACAATACCGAAATACCCAAGTTGCCTTATAAAGTGATATACTATCCCAGGCCAAGGTCGTCAGTATGGCTTTTGCAGTATGTAGAACATGTCTTAATGCGCGAACACAGAAGACACTGTTTCGACATTGTGCATTCTCATCTGGCCTATCCCACGGGCTATATCGCAGTTAAACTTAAGAAGAAATTACGCGTGCCTGTAATCATCACTTCTCACAAAGGCGACATCATACCTGAGAGCCGTTACCGACAGCGACTCATTCCGAGGGAAAGGATGCGTTGGGCATTAGAGAAAGCTGATGCGGTCACGGCTGTTAGTTCTTTGCTGAAGAATATCGTAGACGAACTCACCTTAAATAAAGCAAACTCCTTTGTCATACCAAATGGGGTCGATATCCCGACTGATAAACCCGGCCTGATACCGGAAGCCTGTGTTAAAATTAGTGGTAAGGATTTTATACTCACGCTTGGTCGCCTCCATCATTATAAAGGGCTTGACGTTTTGCTCAATGCTGTAAAGCTACTCGCTGATCAAAGCATCGAAATTCCGTATCTGGTAATAGCAGGCGACGGAAAGGAAATGGCAAACTTACAGCGTCAGGTTACGGGTTTGGGCTTGAATGATAAGGTTATCTTTATCGGTGCCGTTTTTGGTGACAGAAAACACTGGTTATTGCGGAACTGTAAGTTTTTTCTCCAGCCGTCAAGAGCAGAGGGAATGCCTCTAACTGTGCTTGAGGCAATGGCTTATGGCAAAGCTGTAATAGGTACAAAAATCGGGGGAATTAGCGAGCTTGTCACAAACGAGGAGAATGGGCTTTTGGTCGAACCGGGTGACAGTACGGCCTTATCAAAGGCAATACTTACCCTATTAACAAGTAATAAGATTGCTCAAATGCAGAAGCGTGCAAAGGCCTTTGCTTCCGAGATGTCATGGCCTGTAATTGCAGACAGATATATTAAATTGTATAAACAATTGTCAGAATAGCTTATTGCCCTGTATAAACGAATATATGCCTTCCGCAGTCGCTTTTTGGGGTATAACAATTAAATAACAATCTGCCCGTGCAAAAGCACGGGAGTAAATATTAATAATACTCTCGTGTAAGTGTGTGATATCCGGTATAAAATTAATGGGCTGGCTGCTGTGCACTACTATAGAGGTACGTGCCAAATTATTTATTTCATCAAGTATAGTACTGGCCATTAGTTTAGCTACTTCGTGGAACTCAGTGTGTTTAAGTTTGAATCTATCACACTGTATGTCTCTATGCATGTGAATAACTGTAGATATTGTACTGTGATTACATATCTTATCCTTTCCAAATACCTTCTCAGCGCCGATCCAGCGAACAAGCCTGTCGGGCTTTTTCACCATGCTCATAACCTGCCAAAGAAACTTATCGAATGCGTTGAACTTCGAGTTCATTTTTTTGACTAATTCCATACTTTGTACTTCATGGTACTTGTATATGTGCATTGGTAGTGGATGAATATAAATGATGCCGTCATCAGCGATGATGCATGAATCATCAGACAGAAAGTTCCAGCCGTCATCAACATATCGGCTCATAATTCCGGTTTTCCCTACTCCGCCCCAGGCAGGAAATAAGACAGCTCGGCCTGATTTTTCCACTGCACTACAGTGAGCAAGTGATGATTGGTTTTTCAACAACAACAACTCAGCCAAAGGCATATATATATAAAACACGAATCTTTTTAAGTGGTGTAAATAAGCTCTGCTACCATGAGTATGGAAATATCTCCAGGATTTATTAATCACCCTTTGGGTTTTCCTGAGAATGTCTGTTTTCCGTGTGGCAATTAGAGCTCTTACGGGGTCTTCGTTCACATGTAATTCATAACAGAACAATTTTTCAGTTACACGGAATTTATCATTACCAATACTGTAGTTATCTAAAGCAACATGTGTCCGTCCGGACCAGTTGGGTAATTCATCGACAAACTCAAAAATCAAGTCGACATTTGAATCACCAGTCTGAATAAATTGCAAGAGTTTCCTTAGATTTTCAGCAATAGCTGATCTACCAACTATTGCAATGTTTGTATTACCAAGTGCAAAATTCATCTTATTTCTTACCAATATATGGCCGTTCTTTCACAATAATACTGTACCGGAGTGTTGCATTACTAAAGACCTATTTGAAGCGTTTTTTTTCAACCTGCCTATCCTTCTCAAGACGAGCTATGTCTTTATGTCTCTTGATTCTAAATAACCACTCCAACTTATGTATTCTCATCCCGTCAAGATCTGTTATCATCGATTCATTATCAGCAATCAAAATATTTGAATGCCTCAAGTCTCCATGAGTGATTTTGTATTTGGCCAGCTTATCAAGTAGTTCTGCAATCTGCTTAGTTACTCTCGAACGTTCTTCTTTGCCTGTTTTGCTATCCTGCAGGAAATCATCAAGCTTTTGCCCATCAACGTATTCGGTTACCAAATAAGATCTCCACACAAGTTTTTGCTTACGCTGCTCAATATAAGCTAACGGTTTCGGCGTAGGTATTCGCAATATCCTCAGCCGATGTGCGTGTAACCACCCTCGCCAGGCACGGGACTTCTTTATTGTATGGCACAACGAATGAACAAATCCCTTATGATTATATCGTTTAACCACTACGTCCTTGCCATTCCAAGTTAAGCGGGATACATAGCAGGTATTACCGTTTTTAAGAATTTGGCCCTCATTCATTAACGCATCAATTTGTTCTATAAAATCAAATGGCTCCACTCCCAGACAAAAATCTCTATCAAACACAGCTATGTATCCAGCCGTGTTAATTCGCTGATAACTCTTACTTGTTCGCAGACACTTTTTTAATCCTTCCTTAACGTCTCTTTCTCGATGCTCGCTCATTTGTTCTTGAAGTAACATCTCATCTGCCTTGCTATAACGCCAGCCGCGAACGTTAAAATAATCCTGACAAAGCTTCTCAATAGCTCCAAGCTCACTTGCGCGCAAGTAGCGCGCCAACATTGCTAATTGAGATATGCTGGTTTTTTTATCAACTTCGCGCTGCAGGAATCGCATCTGTGCGACATCCAGCAGAAAAACTTTGTCGTTTACCAATAAAAAATTTCCCAAATGTAAATCTTTCTGTAAAACGCCTTTCCTGTGTTGTTTAGCCAACTCTTTGCAGACAAGAACCAAAAGATCTCGCTTCTTAGCCGAGTCTTTTGTCTTCTGAAACGCATCCAAAACCGTCGATGAGCCAACTATTTTTTCCAATACCAACACCCATTGGCCATCTTCTGTTTTCCCATAAAACAAGGGCTTAGGCGAATTTGACCCCAGCTTCGTCAGCTTGCTCAATCCTTCCCACTCTCTTTTAACATGACGCCTTGCACTAATCCTATGTGAGAACACTTTTACAATCACACTTCTATTATTCCACAAGGCGCCATATACCTGACGACGGCCAGGAACAGTTCGCAATAGGTCAGTGCATGAGACAGATTCCGTCCGTTTCCGGGAAGAAGCATTTTTAATTAAAAGTGGAAATGCGATTTCAGTCATTTCACTTCAGGGCAAATGCCAGCAATAAGGTTTCGCCAACTTAGCGTCCAAGGATGCTTATGCCCAATTGATTGGCAAGTTTAATCGTATCGGGCTTGTCAATAATTATTGTCTTTCCTGCTTCGACAACCAGGCACTTACCTCCGTTTTGTGCCAGACTTCTAATCGTATCTGGCCCGACACATGGAACATCAAACCGCATATCCTGATTGGGTTTTGAGGTCTTTATCAGCGTCCAACCTCCGGATTTACAGAACACTCCTGCCCTGTCAATCATGTTTGCCGTACCCTCGATGGCCTCAACAGTGATTACCTCTTTTTCTTTAACCGCGATTGCCTGACCTATGTCCAGTTCACCGAGCTTCTTGGCTATTGGCCAGCCAAATTCAATGTCGTCCACGACTTGTGTACTTGGCTGATGCTTGGTCATTACGCCGGCAGTGGCCAGATGTTCCTTACAATACATTATTGAGTTCTCCAAGATTATTCCAGCGGTAGCGAGTTCATCGGCAACAGCACACAAAATCGAATCTGTAAGTCTGTCCTTGCTGCGCAATCGCCAATAGTATATCCGAAATGCTCGCCAGTCCGGCAAATACCGCAATACTCGCCAAGGTGTAAAGAGACGCCACTTGGCTACCTGTCCAACCATTATTGTCTTAGTAACACTGTGCTTTCTCAATTTTCTTATCCAGATTCCGGGCCGAGCGATAGACACTTCGTAGAAAACATCTACCTCGTTGGCTAAACCGCTTTCTGCAAAATCTGCTAGTCCGACACAGATTACCTTTAAGCCAGCCTTTCTCGCACCCTCAGCTACAAGGAAAGGTAATCTACCGCCTCCTGCAATCAAACCGAGTACCTTTGAACTGGTCATACTACTGCGTGGTTATTTTTTATTTTGGCCCGCTTATCTAGTATTCCATTACATTTGATTTTGTGAGTTGTCATTCCCGCGAAAGGGTCTGTTGCTAAAGTTGAGATTGCTTCGTCGTTTCACTCCTCGCAATGACAAACACTGCGTTTTAATGTCATTGCGAGGCCTATGAAATAGGCCGTGGCAATCTCAAACACTCCACAATAATGTTTGTCAACAAGCCCGAAAGCAGGAATCCATTTTGTTAATGAGTTAAACTCCATAACAAATTGGAAACGCATCTACCCACAAATTCAATTGTCATAATGTACTAGTCTCTGTTTAATAAACAAGCTATTGCTCAGGCGATTTCTCAGATTCCATCAATGAGATAATCTGTTCAACCTGGTTGCGAAGAGTCTGAATATCCTGTCGCATTTCAGGTAAGTATTGTATCATTCCGTAGGCACGCTTGCCGAGGCCTGCTTCAATAGCAGGCGCACCTAATACTACTTGACCATCTGGAATGTTGCTAACGACGCCGGCTTGGGCCGCAATCGTAACGTTGTTTCCGACGTTTATGTGACCGACTATACATACTTGTCCTCCGACGACACAGTTGTGTCCGAGTGTTGTTGATCCCGCGACTCCCGCCTGAGCTACAAACAGGCAGTGTGGTCCGATTTTGGTGCCATGTCCTATAGTTACCTGGTCGCCCAATTTGCTGCCTTGGCCTATAACCGTATCGCCTAGCGTGCCACGTTCAATACTACAGCAACTGCCTACTTCAACATCGTCTTCGATATGTACTCCACCAATTTGGGGTATCTTGTGATGTACACCTTTGTAACTGGCATAGCTAAAACCATCGCAGCCTATCGTGGAATTTGCATTTATGATCACACGATTGCCAATTTTACAGCCGTCATAAATGGCGACATTAGCGTATATTATACTATCATTACCAATCTGTACCGCCTGCCCAATGTATGCACAGGGATATATTATGCAGCCGTCCCCTACTCTCGCATCATCAGCGATTGTTGCAAAGTCATGAATATGGCAATCTACACCTACTTTTGCGCTATCCGAGATCGAAGCCCGCGAACTAATACCAACCTTCTTGTGCTTGCGATGACCGTGCAGCAGCACCATAATCTGCATAAAGGCATAATAGGGATCTTCCGCTATTAAAAGAGGCACTGAGGTTTCGGCCGTTTCTTTGTCCACAATGACCGCACTTGCCTTGGTTGATCGGAGTTGCTTCTCATACTTGGGGTGGATCAGAAAACTTATGTCACCCTCGTGTGCTCGCCCCAGCGTTGAGGCAGACTTAATTAGCACATTTGGGTCGCCACAAACTCGACCACCAACATATTCAGCCAATTCGCCCAAACTTTTTTCCTGCATGCTTATGCCTTTTTAGAAGATTTCATAAATCCATGACTGTTATTCCTGTAACCAGGTTAGTCATCTTGTTGGACCAGAGCCCCAAATTCCATCGCCTGTTGTGACACGCCATATCGCTCAGACCTCTACAGCAAAGATTATAACAGAGAATTCTGCGCCGTCAACCCTTGGCCAGTTATGGGTCGTCCCAACGATCAGCGAGTCTTTTTGTCGAGAAGTAAATTGACCTACTTTTGGTGTCTGGCAAACCACAAGTATTTGGGGACGAAAAACCCAACCACATAAACTGGAGCGGTTACCTATTGGCGAACCATCTCTCTCTCAAAGCTCGACCATCCTGCTGAAAAAGCATGAACGGCACTTTATTCAAAAGCTAATTATTACACGGGCTGAGAGACGTGACAGCCACTTTAGCAGGGGATCGCAGTAAATTTGAAACGGTCAATTTCAGAGCATCATCAGAGTTGAATGGATATTTTGGCCTCAGGCCTCAGGCCAATAGAACTTCCACGAGCTCTTGCTGCAGGCTTGCCGACGGCTCCTCAGCAAAACTCTCACTGCTGCTGGTGATTACTGTTACGTCTGGTCCGACAGGCCTGTAGACGACCGGATCTGTTGGACCGAAAATGGCAAGTGTCTTGATGCCTAATTCCGCCGCTAAGTGCGTGATGCCGCTGTCATTGCCAACGAATTGGTCAGCACAACTCAGCACTCCCAACACCTGAGTCAAAGACAGATGCGTTAGATACCGTGCGATGCTGCCAATATCCCGTACTTCGTTATTACTGAGCCTTTCGAGCTCAGTGGGTCCGAGTAGAAACACTACCTCGACATCACGAGAATGAAGATTGTCGGCTATCGCGAGAAAGTTACCCAGGTAACAGCACTTCCTCGGCCCCCCGCTGCCTGGCTGGATGACTACTAGCTCTTTCGAGAGGTCGATTCCTGCTTCTCCGAGCAGTACTTTGCCGCCATCCCTATCTGGCCTTGTTGCTTTGATAAGGATCCGGTCGCACGAGAAATTCTGGCGGCCCAAAGATAAGCCGCTTTGGTTAATGAATTGATGCGCATGGAATTCAGTTAGGTGCCGGCCAGAATTCTCGGGTGGCTTCATGGACAGTGTAATAATTTCTGCACTGCGGCTGCAGTTAGCAGTGAAAATCAGATTCTGCTCAAAATCGCTATATGGTTCTCCCAGAAAGGTCACAATCCACGTATAGTCACCAAAGAGACTTATCAGCGGATCACCATCCGCAAGATCAAACTCACTGGAATCAATAAACAATCTGTGCAGATTTGTTGAATCCATCGAGCGAACGCCGTCGATGCAGGTCCTGCCTGGCAAGATGCCGATGTATTCGGTGTGACCGAGGACATCAATCCCGCCTAATTCAAGCGAGTCTTTCATGAACTGGGCGAGCGGCAAGGTTAATATGCAATCCCCTATGGCTCCTGGCTGCAATATAACTGCTCTTTGCGTCTGTCGTGTCACTTCAGCCACCTTTTGCCTGATCAAACTCAGTATATCCTCGTGTGCCTGCATGAATCCAAGTCCAATGTCGCAGTAACCAGATAGTTAGTATGAACAAACATATCCATGCTCATACACAGAATTTTGCCGGCTACGATGCTGCGAAAAATTAGTCTTCTGTAACTTATAAAAAAACGGATGATATTTATAAGTCCACCGGAGGTGAACCAGACGTCCGCCCAGCAAATCGCAAGCGGATTCTCATTTATTTACCAAATGTCTCAGCAGAAACTGCTATGAGCATAGCCAAACGGACACGACATAAGACAGTTCCTCAAAACACATTTCATAAAGCACTAATTACCAGCTTCGTCAATCCAGCCGGCACCGACAACCTTATTGTATCGTCCCTGCTGAACATAAAACACAGCCAACTGTCCTGGTGTAATTGCCAGGCGAGGCTTATCAAACTCAACGGATACACCATTACCCTGCAGGACAACGTTTCCCAAATCACCCTTATCATTATACCGGACTTTAACTATAGCTCGAAATAGTGAACGTGGCTTTTCAACAAGCCAGTTGACACTGGTCGCACGAAGTTTTTTGTGCATAATCTCTTCAGACGGACCAAGAGTGACAGTATTACATTTGGCATCAAGTTTCGCAACGTAATAAGGCTTGCCCATCGCAACCCCTAATCCTTGCCTCTGGCCGATAGTGAATCTGTGTACTCCGTCGTGCTCGCCTAAGATTGTCCCGTGGCTGTCTACAATATCTCCTCTGCGGAAAAGTTGCGGGCGTCGCCTTTCAAGTGCTAAAACATAATCGTTATCAGGGATGAAACATATCTCCTGCGAGTCAGCTTTATCTTCAGTGCCTAAGCCAAATTTAGCAGCAAGCTGCCGTACCTGATTTTTGGAGTAGACACCTATAGGGAATATGATATATGGCAGTATATCTTTGTCAACCATGGATAGAACATAGGACTGGTCTTTGAATGGGTCGGAAGCCCCATACAAACCTGCGCGGCCATTATGATTGAGTATCCTGGCATAGTGGCCGGTAGCTAAAAAATGAGCGCCGTGTTCGCGTGCAAAGTCCCAGAGTTTTCCGAACTTGATGTATTTGTTGCAGAAAACGCACGGATTAGGTGTACGGCCTTTGCTGTACTCATCGCAAAAATAGTCAATAACGTGCTCAAAGTCACTACGAAGGTCCAGCACGAAAAGCCTCATATCCAACCGTTTGGCCACGTCTTCAGCGTTAGCTTGTGCCGGACTGCTCTGGTCGTTTGTTCTAAAGAACACGCCTGCACAATCATAACCTGCATCCAACAGTAATGCAGCAGCGGTTGAACTGTCAACACCGCCACTTAGCGCAACGAGTACTTTAGCTTTTGTCTGGATCATCGTATCTTAGACTTAAAATAAATATAGATGTCGCCAATAACAGTATATATACAAGCCGATTAAATATCAATAATTTACCTCCTTAAGAGTCCCTTGGTTCTGAAATCAAAAATGGGGCCAAACCATACAGCCTGCACGTTTTGGGTAATGCACCTTCGATTATTTCCGGCTGGTCTCGATTCTCGTAGTTCTGGTCATCTCATAATTACAACAATTCTTTTGTTGCAATGGATGCAAATGTACTATGAGAATCCTTAAAAAATGCGATAAATTAAGCTGGGGTACGTCCTGATGTCAATGGATTCTGTTCTTTATGGCTTCGTAATGGTCTTGTGGAATATCCACACCCAACTGCTTAGCGATATTTATATGCTTCCAGGCTAAATCAAACTTTTCCAGTTGATAGAATCCATACGCAAGTCCGTAATGCGCTTCGCCCATGTTAGGCTCAAGCTCAACCGTTCTGAGGTATACAGCTACTGCCCTGCTGTAATCGGTTTTGTTAGAGTAAGCCGCTGCAAGATTATATTGAATCCAGGGATCGTTAGGATCCACACGGGCAGCCTTTGTGTAATATCTAATGGCTGCATCATAATTCTCGACGGCAAAATAGGCATTACCCAAATTTATGAGGGCTGGTAGCATGTCTGGCTTAGAAGTTAAGGCTCTTCTGTATGCCAGTATCTCATCCTCCACCAATCCCAAATGCTTATAGCATAGGCCTAAACCGAAATTGGCCTGAGCATGGTCAGGCTCGATTGCCAAAGCTGCTTTGTAGCGTAACATTGCTTTTCGATGTTCGCCCATCTGGTTGTACACATCGCCTAACTGGCTGTGCGAGTCAACGTCTTCTTGCTCTAAGTCAATTGCTTGCTTTAATTGCGCAACTGCCTGTTCGAATTTCTCTTCTTTGCAATAGGCTACCGCCAGATTTCTGTGCGCATCGATAAAGTTCGGATCGAACTGCAAAGCCTGCATGTATTCAAATATAGCGTCATCGAACCAGTCTTGCTGAATGTATGCGTTGCCAAGATTATTGTGGACCTTGGCGTCATTTGGATTGATTTGTAAGGCGATTCGATATTCGCGTACCGCATTCTCTATATCTCCTTTTATAAGAAAGATATTGCCAAGATTGGAGCGTGATTCAGGCAGTGTCGGATTAATCTGAACAGCTCTTTCAAGTACGAGGAATGCAGATTCGATGTTACCTAAATCGTTGTAAGCATTTCCGAGATTATTAAAAAGGCAACCCAAGGTCTGCAATTTATTTAGATTTTTCATATAGATACTGTCATCACTGCCTTGGGGAACCTTGAATTTCTCTATGTAGTGCTTGTCGAGGTAACTTGCGCCCAAGTTCGTTGTCTCAATGTTAACTTTCGTATACCCATTGTCGTATCTGACAAAAAAGTGTCCCGGCACTACGACGCCATACAAAGGCATACCAAGTCGTTCGCCAATTGCCAGATATAGGATAGAAAGACTAAGACAGTAGCCTCTTTTTCTATCCAACACAGTGTGTAGGAGCAATACATCTGGGTCACTTGCTTCTGTAACAGATTTGAAACCAAGTTCATGGAATAGGTATCTGTTGATTATAGGGATTGACTTGTAGTTTGGCTTGAGCCATTTTTTATCGAGGCGTTGCTGGACTTCAAGTGTCATATTGTCCAGTGTTGAGAGGTATCTTCGCCCGTGTACGAGATCACTCCAGCGCTCCGATACAATCAAGGCAGCAGTTGCTAAGTCGATCTCATCTTCATTTAGCAGAAGCACCTCATCGATCGACCGGACATAAAGTCCTCTTTTACCTTCGTTGGCGAGCGGCCTTTCACGAGCCAAAGAGGCCTGCTGCCATAAAAGGACAAGGCATATCAGTGTAAGTAAAATTCTCTTCATCTGCTCTTAATCTCTGCTCACCGTAGATCTTGTACGCAATAGCTCAACGACAGTTTGTATTGTTCGATACTTCTTTATTAACTCAGACTGACCTAATTTTAATTGAAAACCAACGTAAATACCTATTTGACAACAACATATCGCACTTTGTCATTCCCGTGAAAACGGGAATCCAATTTGCTGAAAACTTTTATGGATTCCCGCCTGCGCGGGAATGACACAAAGAATCGGTCAGTTTCAGTTATTAAAAAGGCTAATCGCATTACAAGTATCTTAGCGTACAAGCCTTATCGGTAACTTTTCACCTCCAATTTGAGTTCTACAATGTTTATTATACCAAAAATCTGTCGATCGGTGTGAATTACCGTCGTATAATCTTCATCAAAAGCTGTGTTTGTATAAGACGATGTCCCATCTATAGTTGGAGGTTGAAATATACGATGGCTACTCCGGCCTGACTTGAGTAAGCTCAGGCCAGAAAACAAGATAAACATTTTTGAAAGGAGTAGCCATTGAACCTGCAACTATGATTGGGACAACTCCTTGTATAACGCAATTTACGGATATTTGAGGAACAGGGATGAATACAATCGATCTGGCTTTTGTGAGATTTTTCTACGATCGTGCTTCTTTTAGGTTGCGCGATCTACTCTGGGACGTTCTTGGCAGAGTGTGTCTGGTCAGTGTAGTTCTCTTAATGGTTGGCTGTCAGTGTCAATGTGGAGAAAGCCTGTTTAATGGCAAGACCTTGGGCCAATGGAAGATCACCGATTTCGGCGGCCAGGGCTCGGTCTATGTCAAAGACGGCAGTATCTTCCTCGAAATGGGCAACGACATGACCGGCATTACGTGGACTGGTTCGGTTGTTCGAATGAATTACGAAATTAGCCTTGAGGCTATGCGAGTTTCCGGCAGCGACTTTTTTTGCGGCTTGACTTTTCCGGTCGGACCTAATCCGTGCTCGCTTATCCTTGGGGGATGGGGTGGCAATATCTGTGGCCTATCGAATATAGACTACTACGATGCAGCTAATAATGAGACCACGCGGGTTGTTAACTTTGAGGACGGTCGATGGTACCACGTTCGATTGCGCGTAACGTCTGACAAGATCGAAGCGTGGCTGGACGATGAGAAACTTGTGGACGTGATAACAACCGGCCGACATATCAGCATTCGACCCGAAGTAGATCTATCCCAGCCATTGGGTATTGCTACATGGCGGACGACTGGCGCTATCCGCAATATTCAGTTGCGTAAACTGCAGGTTAGGCAATAATCTGTCGCGAAAGCTGCGCTATTCAACTACCGTATCGATCTCGATGGGAACACCGAGCGTGCGGTGTTTGAACAGGTCTATTTGCATCCACCTATTACTTTTAAATCGCCAGCGGTTAGCTAAACCGACCACCACGATACTAAGCGTTGCCGCAATCCAGGGACCCAGAACACCCAGAGAGGGAAGAAAAGTCACAACGAATACACCGCCGAGCCCCAAGACTCCTATTGCGCCCACCGCCGAGATAGCAGCTAACCAAACTGTATCACCCGCACCCTGGAGTGAACCGTTATAGACAATGCGAGCAGCATGGAAGAGTTGATAAACAGCAGCACACAGTAAAATCTTTGCTCCAATTTCAACAACCTTTTCGTCAGACGACCAAAAGGCCATCAGTGCGTGTCTGAACGCGAAAAAGCAAAATCCCATGAGTCCCATATATATAAATGCAATCCTTAGACAAACACTGGTTTGCCTGATAGCGAGTTCTTTCCTGCCTGTTCCGATCGACTTTCCCACTGCCGCCGTTAAGGCTGTTGCAATACCAACGATTGGCATTACAGATACGTTGGTATATGAAAGTACAGCACTTGTCGCCGCTAGAGCCTCTGTGCCAAATCTTCCAATAAGGCTAAACAAGACAACGCTCCAAAAGGCGACATTAACCATCAATCCAAATCCTGCCGGCAGTCCAACCTTAAGCAGATCGTACATTTTGCCAAAGTTTATACTCAAAGTCCTTCTGGACTTAAAGCTCGCATTGATTCTGCTACCGAGCAGCATAGTCATGTTTACTACTGATGCAACGGCAATCCCAATGAATGTTCCCCAACCAGCACCTGCAATCTCAAGTCTCGGAAAACCGAATTTGCCAAAAATCAGCAAGTAGTTGGCTACTATATTAACCACCTGTCCACAGAGTGAGGCAAACATTGTAATAATAGGTTTGTGGATGCCCATGAAGAATTGATTGCTCGACCAGTTAACTACTGCCAGTGTGTTGGCATACAGCATGATTCGAAAGTATGTCACCTCCATATTAGAAACTATCGGAGGCTGTCCCATCATCTTAAATATCCATGGTGCTGCCGGCCACATTATGGCTATAGATGCTGCTGAGTATCCCACCCCCATGTACACCATTTGCCAGAAGTAATTTGAGCAGTCCTTATAGTTACCTTTACCCAGGCTTTGGCTTACGAACGTATTGAGGCTTGTCATAGCACCTAAGGCGAAACCGGCAGGAAGGAAACTCACAAAGCCGGCCGGCAGAATCGCAGCTAAGGCATCAGTGCCCAACCGCGAAACCATGAACCTGTCAACGAATTGCATAACGGTGAACGATATGGTCGAAACGACCATCGGCGCAGCCAATTTTAGCATGTATCGCAGCGAGGTTTCATCCGCTTGAAGAGTTGTCGAAACACCAGATGTTCTGACAGTCATAGATTAAGACCCTGGTTTATTCAAATTCAGTTTCTTCAATAGTGTTTCGGCTGATATTGCTGCAATATGTAACTGCTTTATTGAGCTGGTGTGTCCTGAGATTATATTGATATCGTGACGTTTGACGCCGAGTTGCTTAGCTAAAAATCCAAGTAAGCACTCGTTGGCTTTGCCTTTTTCTGGGGCTGCCGCAACCTTGATTTTCAGCATCGTGTCAAGCCAACCGCAGGTAGCTGTTCTGCTGCTGCCGGGTACAACTTTGACCCTCAAGACGATGCCGTCATCAACGTCCTGGATTGCTTTATCAGTCATCAATTCCCATAAACGTCAGTAGCATTTTTTCTGCCAATAAAGTTTTGGGCTCAGGAAGGTACAGTGATCTCTGTGGACCCCAAGCCGGTAAGTATTTGAAGCTAATCGACATTTTCTCTCAGGTTGGTGCCAATCGCCATCTGCACGTACTTCTCAATTTGCTCAGCTAGCTGGCCCAATGAAGCAAGCTGGAAATCTTCATAGTGGCCTGGAACAAACTCACCGTCCAGCGCTTTCTTGGAGATCCTCACTCGTATCACCGACGGTTGGGCCTGTGATTTGCTAAAATCGCTGTCTTTATGCTCGGTTAGTTCAACACGCCAGTCCTCACTGATAAACACGAGGCACTTACCTGTAAAGACCGCTGTCGGAAAATAATCGCACAATAACTTAAGCGTTTCCATTTATCCTCTTATGTTTAGCCCACCAATTTCCAATTTATTGGTGGGTCATCGAATAAAAACATATCCGAATAACTGCGAATCGTCAAGTAATAACAGTTTCAATAATCGCTCACAATCCCTGGTGTGATTATTTTAGGCCGACCTTATTGACTTCACCAATAAGCCATGCTATCATTTCGGTTGGCAGCAAAAGGATTATTGTGCCATGGCAAAAATAGGCTGCGTCATCAATGACAATGAAAATAAAGGGAATTATCTGGCTGGATTCGGTCATCGAGAAGATTGGTACCAAGCATCACGTTTCCTGCGAGGAAGTCTGCCAGACACTTCAAGTTCCGTTTTGTCGAGAAGGGGTATCGCCGCGGCGATAATGTATATGCTGCTCTGGGGCAGACAGAGACAGGTAGGTATCTGGTTGTGTTCTTCATTAACAAGCCAGACCATCGTATTTTAATACTAACGGCACGCGACATGACAGTCACTGAAAGAAGAAGATATGAGAAGAAATAATAGCAAGAAAAAAAATGTCACGAGGAAAAGCAGCGTCTCAAAGACTGGAACATACATCGGCATAGGCGATTTCTGGGATGAGCATGATCTATCCGACTATTGGAGTAAGACCCGGTCAATCCGAACCGATGTAGAACTGGAGTCCGAGGAATCTCTGTATGCCATCGAGAAAGGCTTATCGCAAACCATTTGCCGCGCTGCCAAGGAAAGGGGCATCTCTCCCCATACTTTGATCAATCTTTGGCTTCAGGAGAAAATTCAAAAACTCAAATTGGATTCCCGACGTGGATGACAGAAAATGGTGGCTGTCCTGTCATCCATTATCCACTTCAATGCTCTGGCCGATCGAGCCGTTTTGAAATTAATGATTGTTTCACCAATTACCATTCCTCAAGCGAACCAACTAGTTCTTGAACGCTCGTGATATTTTTGCGAATGCAATATTTTTTTATGCCCTCAACGATTTTTATAGCGCATCCGGGCTCAATAAAGTTTGCGGTGCCAATGCCGACTGCCGAAGCACCAGCGATGATAAATTCGACGGCATCCGAGGCGGTTCTGATTCCCCCCATTCCAAGAATGGGTATTTTGCAATCCTTTGCCACCTCATTGTAAACTTTGTTAACGAGATAAACCGCTATTGGTTTTATTGCAGGCCCCGACAATCCGCCGGTCCGGTTGGCCAGAATGGGCTTGCGAGTTTCAATGTCGATGACCATTGCTGTGAATGTATTTATCAAACTAAGTGCGTCGGCACCGGCTTCAATCGCTGCGCGAGCAATCACACTAATGTCTGTGACGGAAGGGGACAGCTTTACTATTAACACTTTATCTTTGGCAGCTTTCTTAACAGCCGATGTGATTTCTGTGACTATTTTTGGGTCTGTGCCGAAACTAATCCCGCCCTTTTCAACGTTAGGGCAACTGATATTCAGTTCAAATCCCGTTATAGCCTTTTCTGTCGCAAGCCGCTCGACCACGGCAACGTATTCGCCGATAGTCTCACCGGCAACATTGACAAAAACCGCCGGCTTGATGTTCTCCCGAAGAGGCAATTTCTCTTCGATGAATTTGTTTAGCCCGATATTAGCTAAGCCGATCGCGTTGAGCATGCCGCAGTCCGTCTCAACAATTCTTGGCGTCGGATTGCCTTTTCGTGGCTTTAGGGTGATGCTCTTAGTAATGAACCCACCCAGCGAGTTTATATCCATAAAGTCACTTAGCTCATCGGCGTATCCACACGTCCCGGAAGCCGTGAATACCGGATTTGCTATCCGAATCCCCGCAAAATCAACCGAAATATCAACCTGTTCGCTCACTTAATGTATTGCCAAAATTGTATCAATATAGATATTGTACTATTTCATTCGAGGACATTAACTTCCTCATAATCGCTTATGTCATAATCGTCTTCGTAACTGAACTCTACTTTGCTTTGCCTAATAATTTCAGCCAAAATATCTTCCAGAAAGCCTTGATTAACCGCCTCGCGAAACCTATCGAGAAGGATAGATATGTTAATTATCTCCTCAATGCAGGCCATGTAGCGTGAGACAATCTTTTTGACTGAGTACTGCTCCTCGGCTTGTTTTTGTATCTTGCTCTTTAGGATTGAAACTGACTCTGAGGATTTTATTACAAATGTTACTGGATATTTCTCGATTTTATCTATGTCGAGAAAATATTTATTTACATCCACAGTCTCGGTCACTTGGAAAAACCGCCCAAGTGGTTTCATAACAAAGTCAATTCCTCCATCATTTGCGTTGGTACGGCCAGTTTTGAAAAGTTTGAGATTATCCTCCTGAATCTTGTCAATCTCAAATCCCCAGTAAATGTTTTTGTTATGGTAATAATATTTCAATATACTATAGCTTACTATTTCAAATACCCGAGCGTCTACGGTCGGTTCCACTAAACTGGCAATAAAGGTAATCAGATCTTCTTTATTTAGGCTTTGAGAACTTTCGCAGAAATGTATAAACTTTTCAAAAGCACTTTTCTTAGCTTCAACGTAATTATCGATGATCTGAATTAGTACTTCTGTAAGGTTGTGCTCTTTTCCATCAATTTTGACCTTCAATAGGTTTTCGTTAAACCAATATCTGTTTGTTTCTGGACTTCTGAGAATAGGAATATAGTCGCAAATAGGAAAATACTTTTTGAACTCCTCATTCATTCTATGGTTCAAAGCATGATTTTGAAGCTTTTGTCCGAAGGGTAATTCCCGTTGTCTTTTAAAAAGATTTGTGAAAACTGCCCCATCATACTCCGAATAATCTCCACCTTTATGAAAACCTTTCGATATGTAATCTTCAACCAAAACATATATCGCGTACAGATTTGCAAAGCCACCACGCGACTTCGACCCTTTGCTTGCAGACTTCGTTTTGATGTTCAAATACTGAATAATATGACTTTCGGAAAAAACTTTGTCAGACAATTCACCGAAACTGGCCTCAAGGATACTCTTAATTTTCTTAGTGAACTCATGTTCCATTTTTTATCCTTCTGAGAACTCCAGTATTTTCTGTCCTTGGCATACCTGAGGCCCGAAAGAACGGGGTTCCTTATTTAAAGATTCACCTTTATATTCTGAAGCTATTTGAAGTCTCCGTAATCCTATCTTGATATATTCTTCCTGTATTTCTATTCCGATCGACCTTCTTTTATTTTGCTTCGCGGCATAGGAAGTTGTAAACGTCCCAGAGAATGGATCTAGAACAATATCGCCTTCATTACTACTTGCTTTAATAATTCTTTCTAACAATACTACAGGTTTTTGAGAGGGATGATTTTCATATTCTTCCATCCGATATCGAACTCTAGGAATTTTCCACACATTACCAGGTACCTTTTTTGAATTGTATACTTTTGGGATAGGTTTACGATAGTCAACCAGCTTTCTTACAGATCCTGTTTTTGCCTCAACAAGAATGGCATCCGAATTAAATACATAGTTATTTTTGTCTTTTACACAAAAAAGAATCGGCTCGTATAAAGAACCGTAATATCTTTTTGCTTGAACACCTGAACTATCGTAATACCATACAATTCGCGAAAGTACTGTCATACGCTTTCGTAGATAAATGTCAAAATACGGTGCGTTTTGAGTTGAAGTCATGACATAAAAACTACCGTTAGACTTTAGTTTCCTAATACATAGATCGAGCCAGCGATAGCACCACTTGAGATAATCTTCATCGGACTTCCACTTGTCAACCAAGCCATTAAAGTTCTTGCCAATGTTATAAGGGGGATCAGCGAACATTAAATCAATAGTGTTGTCCTGTATTTCGGTAGAAAGTACTTCAAGAGCATCACCCCATATTATTACATGTCCATTATTTTCAAACCGTTCCATTTTGTTTTCTCGATTGAAATATTTATGTTTTCATTCTTCAGATATTATATAAAAACAATAGTCTTGAAAACCATTCAGTGACGTACTACAAACTAAAAAACACTTCTTTGCTATCGAAGACTGGCCCATCCTCACAGCATAGCTTATACACAGTCTCGTTTGACTCTGGTATTCTGCATTCGACTGCGCAGCTCTGGCAAACGCCGAAGCCGCAAGCCATCATTCGCTCCATACTGACCTGGCAATCGATCTCACTTTGTTCAGCTATCTTGGCCACCTTTGAAAGCATTGCCTCAGGGCCACACCCATAGATAATTATTTCATCACGAACCGTTTCTGAATTTTCGTGAAGCCATTGTTCCAGGCAATCAGTGACGAGACCATGGTAGCCTGCTGAACCATCATCTGTCGCGATCTGTGATTTTATGCCGAATCTTGCAAACTCCGGCAGTGAAAAGCCCAACTGCTGTGAAATTTCATCCAGCTTGTTCTCAAAAGGTAGCTGATTTGCTGTTTTTGCACCAGCAAAGACAATAACATCTATATCTGAGTAGCTTGTCGTTAGAAGTTCAGCAAGACATTGAATGGGCGGTGCGCCCATCCCTCCAATAACCAGAATCGCAGTTTTCTTTTCCTCTACAATCCGGAAGCCATTTCCCAAAGGCCCAATGACGCTGATCGAACCACCAGCCGAGAGCGTTATCATTCGCAGTGTGGCAGGTCCGACAACACGGTAAAGAAGTTCAGCGACGGTCTTATCTCTCTGTATAGTGACATCAGTAAAACTAAAAGGTCTTCGAAGTAGAACTTGACGCTTAGCTGCATCAGCAAGGTCTTCCGGTATTTTTTCATACGATGGTATGGCGGCACTACTAAGGTCCAACTGGATAAACTGACCCGGCTTAAAGCCAGCAAAAGCCTTGGCAGCGGCCCCTAAAAATTCGAGTTTGAGCTTGTAGAAGCGCTGGCCGACTTGTCGGTTCGAGATTACAGCAGCGGTAAAGACTCCCCTAACAGATTCTGAGGATATCGCTGACAATCGCACCTCGCTACAAATTAAGATGACCCTTAGAACCTAGCACGACGTATTATTAAGTGTCAGAGCAAGCCTTCAAATACTTTGACACCATCGATCACTTTGCAGATATGAACAGCAAATTTGTTAGCAAAATCTGGTCGGCTGCGCGGATAAGCTGTATCTACCGCTTGCTTTAGTGTTTCGACGCCGTCGGCGCTCACGATGGCACCTGAAGCACCTTTGTCGCCGCCTCCCAGCATGCGTTCGCCCAAAACACCCGGAACAGTTCGAGCAATGTCGCACATCGTCTCTAACTCCGGGCCGGATATCTTATAGTCGTCACGCAGGCCGACGCCGTCTTGTCTGAATATCTGCCCAACAGTTACGATGTCACCAGCCTTCCATGCATCCATCATCTTATAAAACCGCTGCTGTGCTTCGAAGATATATTTGAGCCGTTCACACAACTTTGAATGGCTCTTGCCGAACTGCACCATTATCTTTTTGTATGTCGCATCATCCTTGATATCAGCAAGGCAAGTAATATCAAAGCCTTCTTTTTGAAGCAATCCAACAAGCTCCTCACATTCGCGTCGTCGGATGGCGTATGTCGATTTTTCCAGCCCTGGTCTATCCGTACCCGTGTCAAGAACAACCATCCTGAAATCTGACGCACCCGTTCCCATAGGCACATATTCAATGGAACGGTCCTTCGGATTATAATATGTCCCCATCCCTTCGCGTGCAAAAAGAATCATCGTCTGGTCCAGCTTCCCACACGGTGAGCCGATGTAGTCATTCTCAACAGCCTGCGCCAGGTCAACTATCTTGACCTTTTCATCTACCTCAATCTCATTTGCATCAAATAAAGATAAGATAAGATTCAATGTCAGCGATGCAGACCTGCTCATTCCACCACCGGGAATGTTGCCGTATATAACGCCGTCGATCCCCTGCGTTAGTTTATATCCTTCACGGCGGAGGATAAAATCAACTCCATACGGAAATCGTCCCCAAGTCTGTGCAATCTCTGTCGATTTTGGTTGCGGGACATGACCGATCTTGAACTCAATCACACCATCGTCCGGAAAGTTCCCACTAAAGAGCCTCATCGTGTCAGTTCCGTTCGGCTTATAAGCCAGCCAGATGAACCTGTCAGTCCCAACACCAAAGAGCTCCGTACCATTGTAATCGCCGTGCTCAACGCCCAGGCAGAATCGGCTTGACGTTCGCCGGACCTTGCCCCGGGTTACATCCAATTCCTTTTCTGTCGCCAGTCGTTTTAGTACATCGAATGCCTGCTGGTCACTTGCTATGTTCACAATTGTGCTCCTTACTTTGCAAGTCCAATCGGGCTGAACAACACGTACAAGATCAAGGTGATGACCACTACTATGACACCGGCTACCTTGGCCCCGTTGGAAGAACTGAGGTCGAGATCAGATTGTCGTTTGAATTCGACGGGTTGGGCCAAAGGCCTAACCACGCTGATAATGGCCATGACCAAAAGGCACAGTCCGAAACAAATTGCCATCCGATTTAGAAATTGAATCTCTGGGCCGATCTTATACCGACCGAGCAGATACATTCCGCCGTAGGAGACGATATTGGTCAGTAGCCCAACTACACCAGCAATCGGTGGTGCCTTCCGCACAATCAGGCCAAACACAAACACCGCCAGAATACCCGGCGATATCAGGCCCTGGCTCTCCTGAATGATGGTAAAGATGCTATTGCTGATCTTCGGATTGCCCAACTGAGGGGCGAGGAATATCGCGATACCCGAGAATACTACGACGCATATTCGGCCCAACAGCACGATGGTTTTCTGCGTCGCTTTCGGATTAACGTACTTCCTGAAGACATCCATCGTAAAGATGGTGGAAGCGGCGTTAAGCATGGCAGCAAGCGAACTGACGATAGCGCCTAACAGAGCCGCCAGTACAAACCCTACCAAACCGGTTCTCTGAGGAAGCACGCTGCTGAGCAATTGTCCCAGGGCCGTGTCGTATTTGTAGGCGATAAACTTCTCGATTGTGATATTGACGTTGGCTGCATCGGCAGCGTCCATAACTGACGCATTGTAAGACTCCAGCTCGACCGCCAGCGCCGGGAAAACAGCCTTCCAGGCCTTGTCATCTGACTCAAAAACGGTGTAGTCCTCAACCTGAACGTTATCGAACTTCTCTTGTGTCAGAGGAAGCACGAACGGATTGCTGGCCTTGACGGCTTTCATTGCTGTCTCATCCGGATATACGGCGATCATGAACTTGCCTCGCGGCCAGTTCGCGACGGCCTCTTCGCCCGGCGCCTGAACGACCTCGACTAATTGTGTATTTTCGCTGGCCTTTAAGTACTTGGCGATGACCGTGGCATTGTCATTGACCGATTGTTCCTGCATATCCTTGGCAAAGAGGTTAAAGGCGATTATGCCGGGAACCACGATGACGAACGGAATCAGAAGCTTCATAAACGCCGAGAACACAATACCCTTTTGTCCCTCGGCCAGCGACTCCGAGCCTAAGGTTCTCTGGGTAATATACTGGTTCAGACCCCAGTAATAAAAATTCGGAATCCAAAGGCCCAGAAGAAGTGCCGTCCAAGGAAGTATCTTGTCGTCCTTGGGCAGGAACATGTTCATTCGAACCTTATTCAACTCCCAGAACCGGTCAATCGCTCCCGTATCCTGGGCAAAACTCTTGAGCCCGACGGCGCCGGTTCGGACATTCTCCACAAAGGCAAGCTCATCCGTAGCCGCGCCAAGCTTCTTAAATGCGAAGATCATGACTACCGCTCCGCCGAGGATTAATGAGCTACCCTGGATCAGGTCAGCCCATGCACAGGCCTTCAAGCCACCGGCTGCCACATAGACCATTGCTATGATGCCTATGACCAACGACGCAGTTGCAATCGGCACATCGTATCCCATTTTTGCCGCCATCGTATTGATCGTAAGTGCACCGGAATATGTCACCGAGCCAAGCAGGAGCATGTAGATAAAAAGCGTCGCTACAGCCATGATCGTCCTGGCTGTGCCGTTGTAGCGGTATTCCAGGAATTCCGGCATGGTATAGATACCAGCTCGCAGAAAATACGGCAGAAAACCAAAGGCGACCACAACAAGTGTAATCGCAGCCATCCACTCATAGCTGGCAATAGCCAGGCCGACATGGCTCGCAGCGTTGCCGCTCATGCCTACGAACTGCTCGGATGAGATGTTAGCCGCGATCAGCGAAAAGCCAATCAACCACCATTTCAGGCCACGGCCTGCGAGGAAGTAGTCCTCACCGGTTTTTTCGTGCCGGCTCTTCAGGATGCCAGTCGTAATCACCGCCACGATGAAGCCGACGAACACAACAATGTCGATGGGATTCAATTCCATGGCGTATCCTTTCTTTTACACATTTTTGTACAAAACACTCCTCTGCCCGCAGTCAAGCACATTCGTTGCCATTATACTCACTCTGACACCAGCCGCAATAAAAGAGCCATCGACCTCTAATGCCTTTTCCCAATCACCACGATCTCGAAAACCTTCTTAGCTCTCCAAAAAAGCGCTGCCGAGCGCATCAACTATGTCAGTGGCTATCAAGCTAATTTGACCAACTCTCTTGGCTACAATGTCACCAGCCAGCCCGTGCACATAGACACCAAGCACAGCCGCGTCGAAGTTACTTAGGCCCTGGCCCATAAGAGCTGTTATCACGCCGGTCAAAACATCGCCTGAGCCTGCTGTTGCCATGCCTGGATTGCCGGTCTTATTAACATAGACCTTTTCCCCGCCTGCCTTGAGCGAAGTCGAAAGGTCCGTAACGACTGTCCCTGCTCCTTTTAGAGCTACGACTGTTCCGGTGTGTTGCGCAAATCTTGACGCCTGATCCTGTCGGTCAGGTGGTAGCGGCTCTCTAAGAAGTCCCGACCAGAGTCTCTTCATTTCGCCCGGATGAGGAGTTAACACTACGTTTGCCTTCAACTTGCCCGCCCAGTCGCCCAACTTGCTGAGGTTGTTAAGGCCATCTCCATCTATCAGCAAACGCAAATCCTGCTGCTGGAGCAGAATACCTGTGATCTTTTGTAAATCACTACTGATGCCAACTCCGGGCCCGAAAGCGACAGCGTCATTTTCGCCGACAGCATCGAGAATAGTATTGATTGCCTTTGAAGATATTCGACCGGATTTGTCCTCAGCCAGCGCAATAGTCGTATAACACGGCTCGATTGAGGCCACAACTGGCAAAGCACTTTTAGCTGTTGCTACTCGTACGAGCCCCGCACCTGCCCGAAGGGCAGACCTGCCGGCAAGTGCTGCCGCGCCACTCATGCCGACACTTCCCCCAATGATTAGAACCTTGCCGAACGTCCCTTTGTGCCCGTCGACAGGCCTTGGCTTTAGCTTCGGTATCGTTTCTATTAATTGCATACAAGCTCGTTCCGAGAAGTATATTACGAATAATGCAGGATATGGTCAATATATTCTGGTTAGGGTATTTTCGCGCGCTGGTAGGTTGAAATTAACCTGTAACTGCAAAAAATCTTGATAAGCGGGTCGGAAGGTATTACAATGATTCTTGTTCCGCAAGCGTCTTATACGGCTCGGAAAACATCGTTCCACGTTTTATGTTGATCAATCTAATCATTCTTTGGCAGAGAAAAGGAGGTACATGTGATGAGGAATTTGGTGAATATGTCGGTCTTGCTCGTGATGGCAATGTTGGCCACTGTCGCGCATGGCGAGGACCAAGTTGCTCTGCCCACTGACGTGATGGACGGGCTCGAGAATTCCTGGACCATCGAGAAAAACGGGAGATTAACCGCCGTTAATCCTTACGGTTTTGCTTGTCTATTCATGATAGACGACATTGAGTTCCCAGCCCAGGAGTCAGCCACGAGACGCGTTCTCGAAGAAGGCATAGAGCTTCTCATCGGACCGTCTACCGTTGGGCCAGTTTTTGTTACGCGAAAGCTATTCTTCGGCAAAGGAGAAGGGCACGTACGGTTTCTCGAGATTCTTGAGAATCGCAGCACCACTCCAGTGACGGTCAACGTTAAGATATATGGTGGTCCCTGGGGAGGTGGAAACTTTGCGATAGTCTGGGAGAACGAGCATTGTGTCGTTGCTGCAAAGGGCGAACCAGCGGTGACCGAGTTTGTATATGGAACTGGCGGCCATTTCCAGCCTCAGCGCGACAAGAAGAGGGAGATCGGCTTCGTCTGGGAGGCTATCGCTATACAGCCTCAGTCAAAGGCCGTGATTCTTCACTTCTGCGCTGTCCGCCCGAAGCGGGAACAGGCCCTGGAATTTTCCCAGTCGTTTCAAGTAGCACCAGCGTGTGTTGCCATTGAAGCTTCAGACCTATCAGCCATTGTGAACTATGACCCGCGCACCTTGGGAGCTAAGGCTGGCATCGAGATTTTCAGAGGAGGAGACAAAGACGCGTTTCTTTTGAAATCTGGTGACCAGCTCACAGGTGCAGTTCAGAATAAAAACTTCCGCATCCAGACTTCGTACGCCCAACTGGAATTCCCAGCAACCGACATTGCAACCATCATATACGAAGGTGGGGCTAACAACATTGAGCGGATTGTCGTTCTCAACGGCGACGTCTTCAGCGGATTCATTCTTGACCCGGATGTCACAGTGAAGCTTGAAGCCGGACCTTTGATGAAGATCCGCAAAGAGAAGATATCCAAGTTGGGCTTTCGCATTCGAGCGAACGAGAAGGAGAAGTACCCGGTCACACACGATGTCACACTTACGAATGGTGACCATTTCTCCGGTGACGTAAAGAACCAATCTCTGAAGATCGGTGCGGCATTTGGGGACATGCCTGTCGAGATTCAACAGATTGCCAAAATCGAGTTCATCAGTAAGAAAGGGACTGTTACCGAAATCACCCTGAAGAACGGTGACAAGGTTTCCGGTTTCCTCAAGGACGAGGACATAATTATTGACTTGGACTTTGGTCGGGAGGTATCGATCTATCAGGACCGGATCGAGAAGATCATTTTCGACAAAACCGTTCTCGAGAAACTCTCCGGGGAAGCCTTGAGTAAGAAAGAGCAAGAGCAGGGATCGAGATAGAAAATCCAACAATGTGCTCCCAGCGCGACTCCTTACAGTTCGACGGTTCGTGTCGCACTGATGCAACAGTTTAGCACCAACGTTAGCAGCTTTGCTAAGAATGTGAGGTAGGGATAATATCGCACCTATCAACCCTCAGGTCGTTATGTTCCAAAGATTTTCCCACCATTGGAATAAATCTTGGGTATCGACTCCAGCTAAAAAAAGGCAGAAAAATAAAAAAGCCTTACAAACAACTTTATGATATAATTTATTTTGAAAAGGAAATGAAAATATGCCGGAAATTTGCCGATTTTTAGGGATAGTTATTTCAATGTATTATAAAGAGCACTCGCCGCCGCATTTTCACGCGAAATACGGCGAATACAGAGGCGTTTTTTCGATAAACGATTTAAAACTCATCGAAGGTGAACTGCCTAAAAGGATTATTTCGCTTACTCTGGAGTGGGCGTTCGAACATAGAGAAGAATTGCTTGAAGATTGGAGACTTGTTGAAAGAAAGGAAGAGCTCAAAAAAATTCCCCCTCTTGTTTAGGAGGCAAAAGGTATGCACTGGGTAACCGATGTATTATATCTTGGTGGCTACAAATTAAAGCTGAAGTTTGAAAATAATGAATACAGGACGGTCGATTTGCAGCCGCACCTTGAAGGGAAAATTTTTGAGCCTTTGAAAAACATTTCTTACTTTAAGTCTGTAACACTTAACAGAGATATTGATACCGTCGTTTGGCCAAACAACGCCGACTTCTCTCCTGATTTTCTTTACGAAATAGGTCATCCCGTCAATAATTAATCCTCTAAATATTATAGGTAATTGCTTTGCCAAGGCTTGTCAGGTCGGCCCGCTCTCTTCTTCGCCCTGCGTAGCGGGCTTCGCAGAGCAGGGCCGGTGGAGTCCTACGTCCAGCCTGAGAGCCTGCCGCAGCCTGATATGAGGAAGGGATAATATCGGACCTATCCCTCAGCAGGTTTGATTAGTTTAGGATTTAGTGTTTAGGATTTAGGATTTATTTCACTTCTTGCTTCTATTTTTCTGTTGATTAAAGTCGCCGTAACAGCCGCGGAAAAACCGTTGTCTATATTTACAACAGTGACACCGGAAGCCATTTAGGCGAAGGCAGCTACTGCTCGGCTGACCAAATCCAACAAAATCCTACTCTTAAAATCCTGGCCTGTGTTTCACTCTATAAGTATATACGCATATACTTATATACTTCCGCAGCATCAATCGGCTGAATCTTTTTTTTGTGGCTTTAGTGCTTCGGTAATTGGTATTTGTTTAAGATTTAGTGCTTAGGATTTTTTAATTCCAGCTTTAATTTTTCTATTTATAAGCGTAGCAGTGACCGCTGCGGAGAAGCCATTGTCGATATTGACGACTGTAACGCCGGAGGCGCAGCTATTGAGCATAGTCAAAAGTGCTGAAAGTCCCTCAAAACTGGAGCCGTAGCCAACACTTGTCGGCACCGCAATTACAGGACAACTAACAAGGCCTCCAACTACACTTGCGAGTGCTCCTTCCATTCCAGCTATGACAATTATTACATTCGCCTTTTGCAGTTTTGGCAGATGGTCAAATAATCTATGAAGCCCAGCTACGCCGACATCGCAGATCAGTTCTGTTCGCTGACCCATTATCTCAGCCGTGATCTTCGCCTCGGCAGCCACTGGCAAATCTGAAGTTCCAGCGGTGACTATCGGCAGAATGCTTTTTGATTGTGGAAGCTTCTTTTGCTCCAGCACAATTGCTTTTGCCAACTGCTCGTAGCGAGCTTTAGGAAATTTCTTAGTCTCAGTCAGAGCTTGGAAAACTTCCGGATTTGCTCTTGTGGCTAAAACGTTGTTGCCTTTTGCTGTAAGGCTTTCAAAGATTAAAATTATTTGCTCGTTTGTTTTGCCCAGACAGTAAATGACCTCCGGAAAGCCCTGTCGGATTGACCGATGGTGGTCAATTCGCGCAAAACCAAGGTCCTCAAACGGCAAATGACGGAGCTTCTCCATGGCCTCATCAATACTAATTTCGCCGTTCTTAACCTGCTCCAATAGTTCTTTTAATTGTTCCGCTTGGATACCTCACCTACCTTTCCTCACCTTGTTCATTGAGCAGAAATTTTTTAATTAGTGTCCAAGCTGCCTCGTCACATGCCTTCACAACTTCGCCTTTTCCCTGATTGGAAGCTATAATAACAGCAAAGTCGCGCTTTGGTGCCATCCAGACTACCGCAAAGTTCTGGTTATTGCTCCCCTTGTGTGTTAGTACCCGTCCTCCTGCCCAATCTCGGTTCGCTATTTCCCAGCCCCCCATGTAACTCCCACCAAAGGCCGGTGTGTGGAGCTCCTTGAATGTTTCGGGTTTGAGTAAACTTGACTGACCCTTTGCACCTTCCAAATGTACGGCAATGAACTTTGCCCAGTCTCTTATCGAACAGTGTACAGTGCCGGCTGGCCCTATTACCGGCGGATTGTCGCTGAAACGTCCCGGTTCGATGGCAAATAATTTATCGTCCTTAATTGTATGCTGCCAAGGCTGGTCAATCCTACCTGGCGAGCCCATTGCGCCAAAGCCTGCCGTCGTCATCCCAAGTGGATCGAACAACATTTCTTTCATCAGAGTTTCCCAAGGGGCATTCATCACCTGTTCAGCAATTACTCCTGCGATAGCGTAGCCTGCGTTTGAGTAAATATATTTAGTGCCAGGTTCAGCTTCTGGGTCCTGACTGAGCATCATTTTTGCGTATATTAGTCGCTGTTGCATAGCAGAGCCAGGTAGATTGTGCATATCCATAAACGTTTTGCCTTTAGGCCAGCTCTGGTTAGATGACGCTAACCCTGCACGATGGGCAAGCAGATGTTTTAAGGTGACATCGCGATAGTCTGGGTACATATCCTCAGTTATATTTAGCAGCGCCTCTGCTAGCGTCATGTCCCATCGAAGCTTACCGCGCTCAACTAAAATGGCGATGATAGTAGCTGTCATTGCCTTGGTACACGATCCAATATGGAATTTATCATTAGACGTCACTTTTACATCGCTGCCGGCTTTACGGAACCCAGTTGCGCCCCAGGCCACAGTGTCCCCTTCAAGAACCACCGCCCCAGCAATAGCAGGCAAATCATATTTCTTTCGAATCGGCTCAAGTTCTGGACCAATATCATTCGAGTCGGCATACAGAATCTCCGTACGACCTCCGACAACCAAGAAGATTATTAGAAACGCCACGGCCATTATGCTTCGTTGCTTAATCATATAATTCCTTTTGTTGTTCAGCCTGAATATATCACCTCGTATTGCGTATTGCGTATTGCGTCGTGTGTATTGTGTATATCATATGCCGTATTCATTGTACTTGTTGATATTTGATTCGTAGTTCCACAAGAAAGACCGACCATGTATTTATGATATGTCAGAGAGGCTACCATAACCGAATTGTCTGTGCAACACCGTTTTGAAATGTAAAAAGCAGCTTTCTTTTGTCCGTGAAGGCCATGATATTTAATCAAGAGCTTCCTTCTGGCCGCAATGTGAAAGGTAGCTTTTAAGTGTGAAACAAGATAAAATCAAGCTACGAACTCTTTAAGCAAAAATGGCAAAGGAAGCAAAAAGCAATGTAACTCGGCAAACACGCTGTCAATGAAGAACCCCTTTTTGTGAATAAGAGCAGTGTTTTGCCAAACCCCCAAATTCGGTATCCATCTGGGCACTCTGTTGAAGTAATCAAGGTAGGCATCTCCATACTTCTCGAGTAAGTGCGATTCCTCATAACAAACAGTGAGGCTGTACACAACCATACACCAAACAAGCATGACCGGAACAAACCAAACCAATTCACTTATCATTGCAAGCCCTACAAGTAGCAACGTATTCCCAACGTAGATAGGGTTGCGACAGTACATATACGGCCCGGTAGTCGTCAGAACTTTCTTAACCTTCAGACGATAGTGCAGATGCATCTGCGCCCATACTCTGAGAAACCATCCAACGCAAAATACAAGACCACCAAGCCCAAAAATATAAACTTCATACCCAGTTTCGTTCCACGGGCAGAGTAAAGCAAAAAGAACCGCTGGTGCCATCAAAAACCCGCGAGCCTTATATATGCCTTTCAATGTCTGTCTCCATCTAAGTTTCGCCGGTTATCATCACCATAACAATATATGCACCTCCGTTAAAAACCACAAATCCAAAGTTAAATTTTAACTTTTTCTTCATATCTTCGAAATAGACGATGTACACTTTCTCCTCCCAGCGATGGTTCGAATACGCCGCGTCTTCCTTCCATTCGCACCCATAATACAGCCAGGCCCAAAAAAGACTCCTCGGTCACGCGGTAGGCTTCGGCTCAAGTGATAATTCCGCAAACAGCCCCCTCCTGTACTTGTGATACGCCAACGCCGCTACCATTACAGCGTTATCCGTGCAGTATTTCTTCGGCGCTACCAGAAGCTTTAATGGTGGTCTTGCTGACTCACACATCTGCCGCAGTGCTTCTCTCAATTGGTTGTTAGCAGCCACGCCACCACCGAGTAAGATAGTCTTCGCTCCAACTTTTTTAACCGCTCGTTTTGTCTTTTTGACAAGAACATCGATTATCGCCGCCTGAAATGAGGCAGCGATATCAGCTATCTCCTGTTCGCTCATTACATCGACTTTGTCTTCGCCTTTCATATCCTGCCCGCGACAGTAGTATAACACAGCGGTTTTGACGCCACTGAAAGAAAAGTCTAACGAGTCTCGACCAAGCATAGACCGCGGAAATTTGATTGCGTTCGGATCGCCACTTTTAGCAATCTTTTCGATGCTCGGCCCACCCGGATATGGCAGCTTCAGGATTGTGGCGACCTTGTCAAATGCCTCACCTGCAGCGTCATCAATTGTCGAACCAAGCAGCTTCAGCTCCAACGGCGACTCACACTCGTATAGGCAAGTGTGCCCACCCGATACGATAAGAGCAACAGCAGGTAACTGAAGATGCTCCTGGTTGAGCATCGCTGATTGCAGATGTGCATGTAAGTGGTTGATCGCAATTAGAGGCTTGTCCCACATAAAGGCAAGCGTCTTGGCCATAGTGACACCAACGACCAAAGCAATAGTCAGACCTGGCTGATTCGCTACAGCAATCGCATCTATATCGTCTTTAGTGACACCAGCCTGTTGTATAGCCTCCGACACTACAGGATAAATGTTCTCAATATGCGCACGCGAGGCTATTTCTGGAACAACGCCGCCGTACTTCTCGTGAAGCTTAGTCTGCGATGCTATAACAGACGATTTAACAATGTGCCCATCCGCTACTACCGCCGCAGCCGTCTCATCACAACTGGTCTCAATGCCGAGAATATTAATCGTCTCTCGTGATTCGTGACTCTTGTCTCGTTTTTCTTTTATCGACATAAAAGGGATATTAGCCAAACAAACAAGATATGTCAATTCACTGTCATAGTCAGCGAGCGACTAAAAAGTTTTATTGCTTCTCCTTACAGTCCCTACCAGAATAACACCAATCAAAGCAAGAGTATTGTCCATAATGAGACACTTAACGAAAATCAATGGTAAGATAATCTTTAGTCCGTGCGGTCAAATTTCTTTTTGGGTTTTTTTAGCCGGATAACAAATACTTTATTGGCCACAAATCTCGCAACGAGCCGCCGCCCAGCCAAAGGTGATAATCCCGCCCACTTTTTACTTGATTTCAAGAGTCAAAAACTATATAATAATGGTGAAGTTGGGGGCAGTCTAAAAACACTGCCAAGCATTAACAATTGGGGGGTGGCTATTTTCTTATGCTTTGTTGATATCTTGACGTTTTATCTCTCGCAAAGCAACTCTAATACTGATTGTGAATAATCAATGCGCTTATTCTTGTCATTTCGAGCGATTCATCCTTCGCACCCCTTAGGGGGGAGAATGGAAGCCCCCAGCGGAGTGGAGAAATCTATTAAAAACAGACCTGTCCCGAGCCAAGCCGAGGGATTCCTCGACTCGGCTTCGCCTTCCCTAAGGGACGCCTTACGGTGCGCTCGGAATGACAGTTTTTTTTAAATTTTCAACAGAGCATTAGATAATAAAAATGAGCGTTGCTGTCTGCCGGTCACATTTATAAATGAAGCGCTTTAAGTATAGGCTCTCGATTCCGTCTTAACCGACTTAGCCAGCAGTAACACCTGCTTAAAGATACTTTTTACGAATATGCAGAAATGAGAACCTCACGGGAACAAGCTTGGGTAGCTCGAAATCTGTACATATATGTTGCTAAAAGTCGTCACCTATTGATGTTTGAAAAACTAAAGAAACAGGCAATGCTTTGTCACCCCCGCGGAGGCGGGGGTCTAAAATACCTTAACAAGAGCTGGATTCCCGCTTTCGCGGGAATGACAGAGCACAAATGTTTCCCCAATTTGCTCAAAGATCAATAAAATTTCAATTTCAATAATATCCGAACATCCGAATCCCATCTTTTTTGCCGACCTGATAATTGGCCGACTATCCGGCTAAACATCCACGATCTTACAGCAAATAGTCTCACAAGCGATTGGATCGGTTATTAGACCTGCTC
>Ga0315543_1000838_pt1 | contig 35610 bp, 31 predicted proteins | sample SalMarSW160210MG_2_FD_203098 | JGI IMG/M metagenome (GOLD analysis project Ga0315543, IMG submission 203098) | Salt marsh sediment microbial communities from the Plum Island Ecosystem LTER, Massachusetts, United States - Salt Marsh Sediment SW1601-210 ...
AAATCTCATATTCTGAGTCTGTCTGTCCCGGGGCGTGTTCGCCCGGCCAGAGCTTGTCAAAATCCAGGCCATTTTTGTCACAGTAGTTTTTTGCAGAAGCCATATATCCGATCGGCGCATCGAGCCAGACGTAGAAATATTTGTTCTCTTCGCCGGGTATTTTGAAGCCAAAGTATGGGCCATCGCGGGATATGTCCCAGTCTCTAAGACCTGTTTTGAACCACTCATCAAGTTTGTTCGCAACTGATTTTTGCGTGTGGCCGGCGGCGATGAGAGCTTTCAATTGCCTTTCGTAGTCGGCAAGCTTAAAAAAGTAATGTTCTGATTTCACCAAAGATGGGACGCCACGGCAGTTTGCGCAATAGGGATTAATCAGGTCCGTTGGTTGATAGGTTGCGCTGCAGATTTCGCAAGAATCGCCGTATTGATTCTCGGCCTTGCAGCGCGGACAGGTGCCGCGAATAAATCTGTCAGGCAGTGACATCCGGCAGTTATCGCAGTAGGCTTGCTCAACTTGCTTTTTTACGATTGAATCCACCTTATTCAATCGATCAAAAATCAACTCGCTGAGCTGTTTGTTTTCATTAGAATGCGTAGTATAGTAGTTGTCGAATTCGATATAAAAAGCGTCGAAGTCGGCTTTATGTTCTTTATACATCCGTTCAATGAGTTGCTCCGGAGTAACACCCGCAGCACGAGCGCTTATCATAATTGGAGTACCATGAGTGTCGTCTGCGCAGAAATATAAACACTCGTTGCCACACATCCTCTGGAAGCGCACCCAGATGTCAGTTTGTAAATACTCAACCAGATGTCCAATGTGTATGGGACCGTTAGCATAAGGCAGGGCTGATGTCACAATGATTTTGCGGGGCATGTTCTTTCCTTAACCACTACTGCTCGGCATCTTCCTTGTTGTCTTGTCTGTCGTCAGAAACTTCCTTCTTTTTCTTCTTTCCGGCCGAAGCAGGAGAGATTATCTCAAGCTCATCAACACCAAGAGCAAGTTTTTCGCCGTTTTCATACTCGACTACAACAAGCTGTGTCAATATGTGGCCGTCCACCACTCTACCCTGACCGTGTTTTGTTTTGACTATAGTGTTTTTCTTTGGCAACTGTCCCTTAAGTTCCGCATAGGTTGCATCTTCGTATCGCAGGCAGCACTTCAATCTGCCACAGTAGCCGGATATCTTTGAAGGATCAAGGGTAGCTTTCTGCATCTTAGCCATTCGCATATTAACAGGCTTTAGTAGTTGAAGGAATCTTCGACAGCAGCACTCTTGTCCGCAGCTTTCAATATCACCAAGCAGCCGAGCCTCATCGCGTGAGCCAATCTGTCGCATTTCAATTCTCGTCTGGTACTCCTGTGCGAGCCTTTTAACCAGATCGCGAAAATCCACACGTCCGTCGGACATAAAGTAAAAGACGATGCGTTCACCGCCTAATATGTGATCGGCGTCAACTATTTTCATCGGCAGATCCATCTCCTTCACGAAGCGCTTGCAGCACTCTATTTCCTCTTTTGCAATTTTCCTTAAATGCTGCCATTCGGCAATATCAGCCGAGGTCGCATAGCGGATGAATTTACCAGCCCGTTCAAGTGAGAACTCGATGTCGCCATCGCTGAAGTATTTCTCTATTTGGTCATCGCTGAATCTGAATCGTCCGTCCCTGTAGGAGCCAAGCTGGCCGACAAGAAAGCCTAATTCCAGCCCTTTTTCGGTTTTAACCACGACGCGGCTGGCCGTCCGTTGTATTTGTGCCTCGTTGTGCTCGAACATGCCAAGGCTGTTCATCGGCCCGCAGCGGACTAACATGTGCTTTTTGCTCTTAGCGCGTTGAGGTCTTACTTCTGTGATTTCTGACATCTAAGAAACCCAATACAAACAAGGAATTAAGCTGTACTACTATGCTGAGATTATAACAGAACCAGTGATGTTTAACAACAGGTGCTCGAAAATAAGCCTTTCGTTAACACTGGCCTCGACCCAGCGTACCGCATCATAACAATCTACGATTCTCACAACAGCTTGTTCCGGGCTAAAACGATCCGCCAGTTTTTGTATCTGCTCCTTTTGATCGGAGTTGATGAGTGTTTTTTGCGGTGTGACATTCAGCACCATTGCATCGTGCAATGCTGATATGATTATGTGGATGAGAGTTTTTTGGGCCCTTCGATTGAGGTCAGTCTTACTAATTGCCTTGTCGATGCTGGTCCAGGTGGCGGTAATTGCCCTGCATTCTTCCAAGAACTGCTGGGCTAACATCACCACATCAGCAAGCTCACAATCTGCTATCGTGGTGAGTACCTTCTTTTTGGCCTGGTAAAGATTTGCCCCGGTCAATTCAAGCTGTGCCCACTGATAGGCGGTTCCAAGACTGCCCTGAGCCAGACGGGCAAAGTACTGAGCCTTTCCATGCTCCAGACCTGCATCCTTCAAGTTCTCAATTATTATGTCACTATCTACCGGCCCAAAACGGATTATCTGACATCGCGACCTGGTGGTAGGCAGGAGCTTTTCCATTCTTGTACACAGCAAAATGATAGTGCAATATCCGGGCGGTTCTTCAAGAACTTTCAGCAGTGCATTCTGCGACGCAGCATTCAGTTTTTCAGCTTCACTAACCACAAAGACCTTCCTGTCAGAAAGGATTGGTCTGGTTCGGGCTTTTTCGATTAAAAACTCACGAATCACATCAATCGGCAAATCAACAGGTGCGGATTTGCCTTTTCCTTCTTTAGTAAACTCGATCAATTCTTTGTAGATATAATTGAAGTCCGGGTGCGTACCAGCTTCAAACAATCGGCAGGACTCGCAGAAACCACAACTATCAGCAAAGCCATTCTGTATTAATGGCTCGGCGCATAAAAGCAGCTTCGCCCACGCCCAGGCGGTCCTGGACTTGCCAACGCCATCGAGGCCAGCAAAGATATATGCGTGAGCGCATCTGTCAGCAGCAAAAGCTCGCTGCAAAATACCGATTGCTTTATCTTGGCAGAAAATCTCTTTCAGTGACATCACAAGAAAATAAAAAAGTAAAAGCTAAAAATGTAAAAAAAAGTGCAGTTTTTTCCTTCTCGTCAGCCTTATATACCAAAGAAGTCCTTAACTGCCTCTATAATTTTTTGGTGAACGGTTTCGATGCTACCGGTAGCATCAACAATGATAGAGTCATCACTTTTCTTGGCCAGTTGGAGAAATCCTTCGCGGACCATTTTGTGATAGCTGGTGCCTTTTTGCTCCATTCTGTCAAGCTCACGATTCAACCGCTTAGCTGCGGTCTCAAGATCAATATCTAAGATAATGGTCAGGTCCGGCCAGACTCTTTCAAGACAATCCGCTGCGATTTTTATTACACTATCCATTCCGAAGTCGCCTGCGTAGCCCTGATAGGCACAAGTGCTAGACAGCCATCTATCAAGAACAACGCACTTATTTTGCTTTAGCTCCGGCGCTATCTTTTCCGACCAAAGCTGTGCCCTTGCTGCCATGTAAAGCAACAGTTCGGTTCGTGTATCCATTGGCCCATGCTCAGGGCTGAGCAAAATTCGGCGAATCTTCTCGCCAACAGCGGTATCACCCGGATCGCGAAAGCCGGCCGTTTCAACGCCCTTCTTTTGGAGCCACTGAACAAGCAGCTTTGTCTGCGTTGTCTTTCCACAACCGTCCGAACCATCAAGCACAATAAATTTCGATGATAACCTGTTCCGCAAGCGATTCTCCTTTTCCCCCTGCGATCGCTTATTCCTTAAGCTTAATTATTTTACAGGATTGCTTCAATTTCGTCCATAACCTTGTTAATAAACGAAATGGTCTTATCGAACGGCTCGGAACTTGTCATATCAACACCGGCTTTTCTGAGCAGATTGATCGGATAGTCAGAGCCGCCCGACGATATGAACTCGATGTATTTTTCAACGGCACCTTCTTCTCCGCTCAACGCTTTTCCCACTAAAGCTGTGGAAGCAGCAAAGGAAGTGACATACTGATAAACGTAGAAATTGTAGTAGAAATGAGGAACATAAGCCCATTCTATTTTGTACAAATCCTCAATGTGGCAGTGATCCTGTTCGTGGCCGTAGTATTTTTTTAGGATATCACCATAAAGTTCGCTGAGCACATCACCGGTCAAGGGTTCGCCGTGTTCTGCTTTTTCGTGAATACGCAACTCAAACTCTGCAAATTGGGTCTGTCTGAAAAAAGTCGTTTTTGCACCATCAAGGTAGTTCATCAGAAGCGTTAAACGTGTCTCATCATCCTTAGTATCGCTTAGCATCTTTTCCATCAGAAGGGCCTCATTGAATGTCGAGGCGACTTCTGCAACGAATATCGAGTAATCCGCCGTTGGAAAAGGCTGGTTTTTATTTGAGTAGTAACTGTGCATTGCGTGGCCTAACTCGTGGGCCAGCGTAGTCACGTCAAGGTAAAGGCCATTGTAGTTCAGAAGAATGTACGGATGCACATCGTAGGCCGAGACGTTACTGTACGCTCCCATTTTCTTGTTGGGCGTCGGATACACATCAATCCAGCGATTTTCAAAGGCCTGTCTGGCGGCATTGCAATAATCGGGGCCGAGCGGTTTTAGAGAATCGAGAATAAGCCCTTTAGCTTCGTCAAATGTATATCGCAGGTCAATATCCTTAACTGCCGGGGCGTATAAATCGGAGTACTTGAGCGACTCAACGCCGAGCATACGCTTTTTCAGGTCGAGATATCGGTGAAAAGTCGGCAGGTTCCTGTTGACATTTTCGATAAGGGCCAAATAAACCTCTTTCGGGATATTGTCAGGGGCCATCGCGCTTTCGAGGCAAGAGCTGTACTTGCGTGCGCGGGCATAGAAAATATCTCTTTTTATGTTGGCATCGAGCTGTGCTCCGAAGGTGAGCTTGAAATTGTCGAACATGGTCCAGAAGGCCTGAAAGACTTTTTCGCGGTCATCGCGATTCGGCGAGGCTCTATAATGGGCGTAGCCAGCTTGGTTCAACGTTGCGATGGCTCCATCGCTCAGTGTCACTTGTGGAAATGGAAGTTCCGCATTACTAAAAACCGAAAAGATTGAATGCGGACTGTCGGCGAGCAGCGAAACCTCCGCCAGCAACTTTTCCTCTTTTTCAAACAGTTTGTGGGCCTTGAGCCGTTGGATGTTTTTCAGGTACATCTCATAAATTCTCAATCCCGGCTCCTGCGTGATGAACTGATCAATCTTAGCGGTATCCATTCTCGTGATTTCAGGCTCGATGAACGAGGCCTTTGCGCGGTAGTCTGCGATAATCTGCTCGATTTGCTGCTTTAGTGCCAGATATTTTGAATTGCGCGTGTCCTCGTCGGACTTCATCGCAGCGTAACTATGCAAACGCGCAAGTTCCTTGGAGATGTTACTATCAAGCTCAAGACAGACAAGCAACTCCGATGCTGAATCGCCGAGCTTGCCTTTATAGCTTAGAATCTCGTCAAACTTAGCAACGATTTTCTCTTTAGCATCGTCCCAGGCCTGGTCCGAAGGGTAGAGGTCCTCAAGTTTCCACGTGTACTCGGCAGGAACTTCGGTCCGTTTACGGGTCTGGGATAGGACCTGAGCTTGAGAAAGCCCAAAAACTATCGCTGATGTAATGATTACACTTAAAACCCTGTTCATAATGATCTACTCATTATCTGACATTTATCAAATAATGCGATTAGCTCACTACTGAGCTTCTCACCTTCTTTGAATAACAGATTTATCATAAAGTCACAACTTTTGTGATTTTCTTCCCACAAATCTTGCTGCCGCAGGCGCCCGGCCCGTCAAGGGCAATTAATTTGCCTGAAAATCTTCTTTTGAAATCCCCACTACTCATGGATTATTCCTATTTTGAGTCCAACAACTGCTTCGCTTGTTCGAGAAGCTGCTTCAAAGAGTTTTCCACTCTCAATTCCTTGGCCCACTCATGTAGATAATCCATATTGAGAAGTTGCCACTGTAGAACGGCTATGCCGAGAGCATCGCGAAACTGCTGTTCTGACTGACTATCCTTAGCCCATTCCAGTTTACTTAAAATAGTATCTTCGGGCGAAGTCGTCCAGACATCTATCCCTTTGATTTTAACAGTGCACCTTCGCTTGAACTCTTGATGGCTGAATGGCCTGTCTTTGCGGATAATAAAATCAGCTTTCCAGGAAGAGCGATTATCAATTACATTAAACGTTGATTTACGGGCGAATGCTTCTCGAGCAGCCTCAAGGCTTATATAGTAATTCTCGCCGAGGGACTCGGCAAAATGTAAAAGCTGTCTTTCGGTCGGAGCAATCACAATATCAACGTCTTTTGTGGCTCTCGGATCACCATGAAGACTGCTTGAGACTGAACCGGTAAGCATATATGGAATGTTTTGCCGGTCCAATTTTTCAATCAATCTTTTCAAAAAGTCTTCCTGGCTTGTCATATTCATATCTCGATATCAGGATATACCTGTCTAAATAAGGTTTCGCCGATCATAAGTCTTAAAACTTCCTGCTTTACTTTCCTTTCGTCGTAATCGGGGTGGCGAAGTCTAACGCCTGCTTCGGCGATACTACGAAGATTATCACTCAGTTCAAATGCCATTATCGCGCGAACTTCCGGCTCCAATCTTCGTAAAATCTCAAACTGCTTTTTAGCAGCTTCAATAGTCGTATCCGCGGGTATCACATTCATTTTAGCTTCAAAAACCTAATCTTTTCTCAGTCGTCCGGGCCATCAAGAGTGATAAATTTGCCCGCAATTATATTTTTCAAAAATAATCTTCCTCTTATTTATTCCTGAAAGCCGATATGCCTGTAAATATTACTATGAGGAGAGTTAATATCAGACCAATAATTGTCAAGATTAACTTATACTCATTGCACCATAGAAGGAAAGTTTGTGGTTTGGAGCTATATTTTCTCCCTAAATCAAAGCCCGCAAGCTCAAGCTTTATTGCGTAGTAGCGAGGACCACACTCGTGATATTCAAGGATGCCCCGCTCCTGCAGCCTTTTATTGGAACATTCAATAGTTCCCATTTCCTCAAGAAACTTGGGATTGGTTTTCGTTATGTCCTGAATCTGGTTAGAATCGTTACTCTCCGATCCGGCTGAATCAGTATTAAGATCCTTACTGTCAGTTTGTTCGCTTTCTCTGAGCTGATTTGCATACTTCTTAATTTCGCAAGGTTTTAGACTTAAGAGCTTGCGAAGTTGGTCAAGCGAAAATGTCTCTTCATGATCAAGGAAATCAGAGTCATAGACAGCATAAAACATAAGCAATCTTCTTTCATCTTTTGGCAGCCACATAATATTTATTTCCTAAAGCCAGATTCTTCGCTTCCAGGCTGTGTCATAATTCCAAAAATGGCCCAATGATCCTTGTTTTTCGCTCAAAATCAAAGGTGAGGTTAGCGAAATCTTAATTGCGACACAGCCTGTTCGCTCAGAATGACAGAACAAGGCATCATTTTGTCAATTGGAAGTTTTCTTCGCCGACGAGCTGCCTCATCTTCCGGCAGAATTCCAAGTCAGGATTGACACTCAAGGCCTTGTCAGCAGCAGCGTGGACCCGGCCTTTGTCGGTTCTCAAAGCCACATAAACAGGACTCCTGCCCTTATGGTGCTGGCAGATGCTGCGAATCATCGCCACCTTTTCCTTAGTGACATCTCCGGCATTAAGTTTTATGCTTACCTTGGCAGCTAATTTCTCACGAACTTCATTAAGAGCTATCAATTCTGAGGCTATAATGTTTGGCTTTTCCCTTCTATAATCGGCCCTTCCCCTGACAAAGACAATGCTGTCCTCGGCAAGAACTGACGAAAACTGATTAAGGGCATCGGGAAACAAAACCACCTCGACCTGTCCCTGCAGGTCTTCGAGGTTGAAAACGGCCATTTTTGAGCCTGCGTTTCGGCCCGACTTTGTGATGTTGTATCGTATCTTCGTTATCATTCCGCCGATCACAACCTGCCGGTCGCCAAGACCATCGGCTAATTGCGAAGTGTTGACCGTCGAGAACAGATTAATCGTCTCAGCGTGATGGCTTAACGGATTGCTGGTTACATAAAAGCCCAGCACCTGCTTTTCGTAAGCCAACATTTGCGGTTCAGGCCAAGGCGTGATACTGGGCAATCGCTTATGGTCCTGCGAATAATCGGTTTGTCCAGCCATTTCACCAAAGAAATTCATCTGGCCTTTTTGTTTATCAGCTTGCAACGCGGCACCATTATCCATCGCACTTTCAAGACCAGCCATCATCTGGGCACGATTTCCGCCGAGCCTGTCGAATGCACCGGCTTTTATAAGGGCCTCAAGAACTTGTTTATTTACCGCTCGCAGGTCAACGTTTTCGCAGAAATGGAACAGACTCTCGAATCGACCAACCCTTTCACGAGCAGCTATCATCTGTTCCACAGCTTTTTCGCCGACACCTTTAACGGCAGCCAAGCCGAACCGTACCACGCCTTTTTTGCCGTCACCATCGCCTTTGTAAAGAGGTGTGAAATCAACTCCGCTTTCGTTGATATCCGGTGCCATCACTTCAATGCCCATCTCTGCGCATTCAGCGATGTATTCGACAACCTTGTCAGTGTTGTCCATTTCATAAGTTAAAAGGGCCGCCATAAATTCGACCGACCAGTTAGCCTTCATATAGGCAGTCTGGTAGGCGATGAAGGCGTAGCGGGTTGAATGACTTTTATTAAAGCCATAGCCTGCGAATCTCTCGATAAGTTCAAAAATCTGCGCCGCCTGTTGCTTGCTTAGCCCTTTATTGGCACAACCTGCTATGAACCTTTCTCTTTCCTTTGCTATCGTTCTGGCTTTCTTTTTGCTTATTGCCTTAATAAGCGCGTAGGCTTCGCGCAGGGGGATATCGCCAAGGCGGTTGCAGATGCGCATTACCTGTTCCTGGTAAGTTATAACGCCGTAGGTCTCATCAAGAATTTCGGTCATAATTGGATGTGGCAGAGACCACTTCGCCCCATGTTTTCTGTCGATATAGTCGGGGATCAGTATCATAGGGCCCGGCCGGTAAAGCGCGTTGGCAGCTATCAGGTCTTCAATACGGTCAGGCTTCATTTTCACCAGCAGGTTTTGCATTCCGCCGGACTCGAACTGAAAAACGCCCTTTGTTTTGCCGGTCGCGAACAGCTCAAAAACTTTCGGATCATTCAGGTCGAGCTTCTCCAGGTCGATATCGACTCCGTGATTCTCCTTAACCAGTTGTAGTGTGCGTTCCAGTACGCTCAGGGTTTTAAGACCGAGAAAGTCCATCTTCAAAAGTCCGACCTTTTCGACCATCGGGCCTTCAAACTGCGTTATGATGTCATTGGAACCTGGAGCTTTATAAAGCGGCACAAAATTAGTCAAAGGCTCATCAGCAATTACAACACCAGCGGCATGAATGGAAGCGTGGCGTGCAAGACCTTCGAGCTTTCTGCTAATGTCGATGACCTTCCTGGTCAATTCATTTTCCTCGTAGGCACGCTTTAGTTCAGGCTCGGTATCAAGAGCCTTATCGAGTGTCATATCGAGTGAGAATGGGACAAGCTTAGCCAGCCTGTCGGCCTCACTTAGGGACACACCCAGTACCCTGCAAATGTCACGGATAACCGCACGGGCCTTCATGGTCCCAAAGGTTATTATTTGGGCGACCTGACCATACTTTTGACGTACATAGTCGATGATTTCTGCGCGGTGCACCTGGCAAATGTCAATGTCGATATCCGGTATCTCGTTGCGCTGCGGGTCCATGAAGCGCTCAAAAAGCAAATCATACCGAATGGGATCAACGTCACATAAACCCAGGCAATACCCAACCAGTGTGCCGACACCACTACCTCTTGCGCCTATGGGAATATCTTTTTCGTGCGCGTACTTACAAAAATCCCAGACAATAAGAAAATAGCTGGCAAAACCTTTCGACTCGATGACCTCAAGTTCTCTGTCGAGTCGGCTTTTTACTTGCTCGTTAACTTCGCCGTATCGCTGCTGTGCACCTTCGTAACAGAGTTTCGTCAGAAACTCCTCAGGCTTTGAGCCGTCCGCCGGCTCAAAGTGCGGCGCGTGACGCGTTTTCAGGTCGAGCTCGACATTACAACGCTCGGCAATTGCTAATGTGTTATCACAGGCTTCCATTGTCTCAGCAAAAAGCTCACGCATCTGCTCCGGACTTTTCAGGTATACATCGGGCGGATATATCATTCGGTCGGGGTCGTCTGCCTTTTTGCCTGTGCTTATTGCGCAAAGGCAATTATGCGCTTCATAGTCTTCTTGCTCTAAAAAATGCACGTCATTTGTTGCTACCAGGCCGACGCCCATTCTGTCGGCAAGGTCGATCAAGTCCCGACGAATATGTCGTGACTCGTGACCCGTGACTCGTGACCCGTGACTCGTGACTCGTGACTCGTAATTCTCTATTTGTGTGTTGTGATTCGTGCCTCGTGCTTCGAGCGACGAGTCACGAGTCACCAGAGACGAATTATCTTCGTGATTTTGGATCTCGATGAAAAACCTGTCAGGGCCAAAGATTTTGAGATAACTCTCTACTGCCTGATGTGCTGCTTTCTCGTTGCCATTTGCTATTTCGACGGCAATCTCACCTTTCAGGCACGCCGAGGTGCAGATGAGTCCATCGCTTAGCTCCGCAAGAATCTCTTTGTCGATTCTTGGTCGATAGTAAAAGCCATCAATATAGCCAGCGCTGGCGAGCTTAATCAGATTTTGGTAGCCAACGTTGTTCTCTGCGAGAAGAATAAGGTGATATGCGGCATCAGTTATATTTGTTTTTGTTCTGTCGAATCTGCTTCGGGGTGCAACGTATGCCTCAATTCCGATGATCGGCTTGACATGCGCAGCAGCCGCTTTTGTATAGAATTCGATTGCACCAAAGAGATTGCCATGGTCGGTAACAGCGATCGACTCCATGCCGAGCTTCTTGCAGCGCCTAAACAGCTTATCGAATGTGATAGCGCCATCAAGAAGTGAATACTGACTGTGCAGATGAAGATGCGTAAATCCTTTTATCACCATGGCTTAACCTTCCTTTCACAAAGTGGCTTTCATTCGTAATGATAGTTTGTACGGGCAGGCATGTCAATACATAGACGATTACTTGCGATTAGAACACTTGCAGGCACGGCGACCATGCACTATAATTTATCCACAAGGTACAATTAAGCCAGGGGAGCTCAAAGCCAGGTTAAGGAACCTAGCTTAGGCTGAGAATCCCGCACCTATTTTTCGTTGGCAACAGGTCCAGATGTTACATAAGGTCAAGGTCGGGCCAAAGAGTAGGGAAAGCCATAACGATATGGCTAAAATAGGTGCGGGAGACCCTATGAACCTGATCGGGATAATGCCCGCGAAGGAAGGCAAAGTGAAATCAAAAATCAAAATCGAGGAAGACAAATATTCAGTAGTTTTGCGTTTTGAGTTTTGAGTTTTCAAAGCACTTCCTTTGTGGAGTGCTTTTTGTTTTTATAACACGGGCGGCTGCAATAATGTCAAACGAAAGGAAACAAACATGATCGAAACAGACATTTCCAGGCTGATTATCGAGCAGTACACGCAAAGAATGACGGAACATCTTGATAACGATGTTGTTATAGTCGGCGCAGGACCTGCCGGCCTTGCAGCCGGTTATTATCTGGCAAAATCGAAAGTGAAGGTGACAATCATCGAGAAAAAGCTTTCCATAGGCGGAGGTATTTGGGGTGGAGCAGCCGGCTACAATGTCGTTACCTTCGAGGACACGCAAATCCTGGAGGAAATTGGCGTCACAACACAAAAACACGGTCAGTTATACACCGCAGATGCAATAGAATTTGCAACGGCCTTAGCCTACAAAACAAAAAAAGCAGGTACAGAGATATTTAATCTTTTAGAGGCTGAAGATATCGTTCTAAAGGATGAAACCGTCAAAGGAATCGTAGTAAACAACGCAAGCGCCAGCACGCTCGGCCTGCACATTGACCCATTCTGCATCTGCGCAAAATATATGATTGACGCAACAGGCCATCCGGCTGAATTGGTAAGTATGCTCAGGCAAAGAAAGCCGGAGCTTTTCCCAACGGAATTACTGGAATACTTTATGAACGTTGAGACATCCGAAGCAGGCGTGGTGGAAAAGACCGGCGAGGTGTTTCCAGGCCTTTACATTGCTGGTATGGCTGTGTGTGATGTGTATAATCTGCCGAGAATGGGGCCAATCTTCGGCGGAATGCTGAAATCAGGCAAGAAAGTAGCTGAACTAATTTATGAAAGATTGCGTTCTTCCAACACATAGCAAGTGCCTCCAGATAATTCGCGACTGCCGTGTCCCACGGCACATTATCAAACACAGTGAGGTGGTGGCTAAATTAGCAGTTTTTTTGGTAAAAAAACTGAAAGAAAAAGGCATCGAAGCCAACGTGGACCTTGTGCACAGGGCGTCTCTACTACACGATGTACTCAGAGTTTGTGATATGAAGGAATCCGCCTACAGCCGATTTGAACAAAACGTTACAGAAAAAGATAAAGCACATTGGAAAGGCCTGAAAGCGAAATACGCCGATGACAGCCATGAAGATGCTGCTTGTGAACTTCTGAGAAAAGAGTACCCGGAACTTGCTATAGCCATAAGAAAACACAAGTATCTTGCCATATTGGATGAGCAGGATAAACCAGCTACATGGGAGGAAAAGATTGTTTATTATGCAGATAAGCGAGTAATGCATGAGACAGTCGTCCCGCTGAAAGAGCGGTTGGAGGAAGCTCACGAAAGGCATGCCCGGCAACACCGCAAAACAGTTCATGATGAAATCAATATCACCAAAGCTGACAGGCAAATCTATGAATTAGAAAAAGAAATCTTTGACGAAATAGGCTTAAAACCTGCAGAAGTCACACAGGAATTCATAGACTACAATTCGGATAGAAAATAATAAGCAATGAGAACCCCACGTAACTCGTCTCGGCGCCCCGCTCCGCCAAAGCGCTTCGCGGAGGCGAGAAGGCCGAAGCCGCAGCGGGAAACGGAGGTTTAAATATTTGGCCTGTAGTTATGCCGCACTTTTGATTCTGGCCATAGAGCTAAACATATTAGTATCTCATGCTGACGCACTCTTAGCAGAGGCTTTTTGCCAGCTTCTGCGTCGGGTAGCCAAAAGACCTGAAACGACGGTCACAGTGAGCATAACAACAAAAATCACTGTTGTGAACCAGTAACCCCATGTGGCGGTCCGGACATGAGCCATCTTGATCATCACCGTCCCGAGAGCGAAGGTTTGCACAAACATCTTTATCTTGCCGGAGACAGTTGCAGCAAAATTTATGCCGCGTGCCTCAGCGATGTGCCGCAGCACGGTAACGTAAACCTCACGCAAAATAAGAACACCTGCTACCGACCAATGAATCAGGGCCAATCTTGATAAAGGCAAATCAAAGAGTTTCGGCTCGTGAATTATCGCAAAGCAGATAAAAGCACCACATACCAGGACCTTATCGACCAGAGGATCGACCATCCGCCCGAACCTGCTGGCAACATTGAGCACCCTCGCCACGATTCCATCCACGATGTCGGTAAGCCCGGCAATCACGAAAAGAATAAAGGCAATATCGAGAAATAATGGCCTGTTTTGTACGTGGGGTGAATAGAGGATCATGCTCAGAACAACAACCGTCAGTACAAGCCTTGCAAAGGTCAGAATGTTCGGGATGAGTCTTAACATGGCGATAAGTTTACTTACGCATATGGTGCGGTTCAACACTAAATTTGCTCAACTATCAAATCGTAGTTTTTTGTGCCGACGACCTTGGCATTGACAAATTCGCCCGGTGCCGCTGAGCAGTTCTTTACAATACAGATACTATCGACCTCCGGGGCTTGGCCGTAGTATCTTGATTGGCCTGCAGCTTTGCTATCTACTGAGTCAATCAGGCAGGTTAGTGACGTGCCCCTTCTGTTTCTGTTCTTAGCAAAGGCAATTTCCTGTTGTGTCAGCATGACTTGCTCGAGCTTCTGTTCCTTGATCTGTTCTGGTACCTGATCCGGTAAGTCTGCGGCATCTGTGCCAGACTCAGGATAGAATTTGAAACACCCCAGTGCGTCAAACTGCGCCCACTCAACAAAATTTACCAGCTCAGTAAATTCCTTTTCGGTTTCGCCTGGAAAACCGACTATCAAAGTCGTCCGCAGAACAACATCTGGCAAGGCTGAACGCAATCGATCGATCAATCGCCAAATGCTGTCACGAGTGTCCGGCCGGCGCATTGCTTTTAGAATCCGGCCGCTGACATGCTGAATCGGAATATCCAGATAGTGGACAATCTTACTGCTTTTTGCGATGATCTCAATAAGCCCATCATTAATGCCCGCAGGATAAAGATACATTAATCTAATCCAGGCTAACCTGTCGATTTCTTCAAGTTCCTTCAATAGTGTAACCAGGCCATCAGTTCTCTTTAAGTCCCGGCCATAGTAGGTGGTGTCCTGGGCTATTACACTCAGTTCGACTACGCCTGCACAGGCCAACTCTGCCGCTTCGTCAAGCACCATCTGCAAAGGTTTACTGCGAAATCGACCTCTTATCGCAGGTATAGTGCAAAAAGAACAGCGATGATTGCATCCTTCGCTAATGCGCAGATACGCCCGATGTGTTGGTCCAATGAGCAATCGGGTTCTATCATCGCTGATGGGCGATACCGGCGGGTCCAAATATAAGAGGGGCTTATCTGAAGCAAGAACTTCTCCTACAATCTGGGCAATGTTATCTCGCTGCCCAAGGCTAACTATGGCGTCGATGCCCTCAATTAGATCAAACACTTGCCAACCAAATCTTTCAGATAGACACCCTGCCACAATTACTTTCCTAACTATGCCCCTGCTTTTACAAGCTGTTGCTTGTTTTATCGCATCGAGCGATTCGGCCTTAGCAGGCTCGATGAAGCAGCATGTATTGATGACCACAACATCGGCTGCCTCGGGTTCCGCGGTTATGAGAAAGCCCGCCTGAGATAAAAGAGCCAGCATTTTCTCGCTGTCGACCGTATTCTTTGGACAACCAAGCGAAATGAAGCCAACTGTCGTAATATTTTGCCTTTTTTCCGCCATTAGCCGATATGAAGATATAAGGTATTACTTGTCAATATTTTAATCTGGGTAAAATTCAAAAATCTATCTTTGTTAATTTAATAAAAACGCCCTTGACCATAGAAGAATATGGTGTAGAATACACCCTGCTGCGTTTTTGCATTTTCTATTGTGTTTAACTGTAGGCCTACGCGGCTGACCAGAAGAGAGCACCGAAAACCAATCGTGCGATTATGACTACCAACAGCCGAAAATTTGGCCATTATCGATGCCAATTCACGGCCATTGTCCTAACGTTCATCACGCTATCTACTTTCTGTGGTTGCCAGGATTGGCCCGACGAAAGAGTCACCGCACTGCAAGCCCAGGGCATTCTTTCCGATTTGAGCAAGATTGAAACGGTGCCCGACGCAAATATACTGGTGCCAGAAGTTTACAAATCCCCCCCCAAAAAGGTCAAACAAATTGTGGGTGGCAAGGAAGAATGGAAGCTATTCTATTTCTGCCGGTACCATACCTCCGACAACCTAAAGCAGATTGTCCACGAACAGTTCGCCACTAAAATTTTTGACGAAGAGGGCAAATCAGCCACGCTGCCGGACTATACGGTCACCAGCAATCCTGCGACAAACCAGTTGATAGTAAGATGCCCGGCTGAAACCGATATAGACGCAGTATTCGAGCTGTTACGACAGGTGGATGTACCTCCGGTCCAGGTTCGAATAGACTGCCTTATATCTGAACTGTATGCTGACCTGACGATGGATCGTGAGACTACGATAATGATCGAGAATCTTTTCGGCGAATCAGTCAGTCTTGGTGGTAAAATGACCGAAGCTGGTGAGTTGCTACCTGCCTTTCCCGGAGCGGCGTTGCGGGACCCGGCCAGGGCAAATTTTGGCCTGAAAGTAGGGTTATGGCGACACAGAGGTGTGACAGGCCGAGAATTCAGAGCACTTGTTGACTTATTAGTCTCAAGAGGCTATCTAAAAATCCTTATGAACCCGACCCTCGAAGTGATCAATGGCCAGACTGCTAAAATCCAAGCGAAGGAGAATGTTCCTTTGCAGGAGATATACATCCGAGGAAGCACCGGCTCTGACTCATGGATAGAACATAGAACCGAATACGTAGATGTCATCGACTCATTAGAGATTACGCCGCACGTTTTCGCAGACGGTTATATTGGATTGGAAACCACCGCGAAAATCAGCGCAAAACTTACTCCTGAGGGCATTAAACAACAGCCAATCCTCACTGAGCGCCAAATCACGAATAAGGACAATCGCATAAGACATGGCGAAAGCCTCGTTATCGGGGGAATCAGAAAAACCGAGCAACGCGACGTCATTCGCGGAGTACCAGGATTGAAGGATATACCCGTGCTGGGCCTGCTGTTCTCCAGCAGAGACTTTGAGGAGCGAGCCAAGGAGGTTATGTTCATCATAACCCCGACCATCTCCACCGGCGGTATCCCAAACGAGGAAATGGTTGAAAAGCTAAGGAAAAAACACGAGCAGCCTGCAACTAAGGCACTGCACAAAGCGGTTATGGATACACTCAGTCTTAGCCCCCATGAAGAAAGACAAAACGAAAAAGACAAAACAGATCCTGATAATCAGACAGAAAACAGCAGCAGTACAAAACCGATTTTATCAGAACAGGATAAGGAATAAGTTGACAAAATCGTAAATAAACATAAAGATTCTTGTGGTTCTGTTTATAATAAATATGATCCAAACGATTAATTGAAGGAGAGTATATGGATGTGCTCGATAATAATCTTTCCGGCAGTAAAGATGATAATGCACCTCTCGACGACTTTGATAAACCAATTCCTCTTGGTGGAGACGATGCGGCCAAGGCCAGTGTGTCACGATTGCCTTTGAATCTGGGTGGCAGCAGCCCGAATCAGCCACCCAAGACCGAGGTCACAAAACCAGCTATAAAACAGCCGATGACACAGACGACTTCTGCCGGCCGAATCACAGGTGTGAAGACCTTCTTTACAAAGCTGCACCCGGGCGCAATGGAGTTTCTCGATGAGCAAATAGCGAAGTGGCTAAAAGTAAACCCGACTGTCACAGTGAAGCATACCAATATAACCACAGGTGACGTGCAGGCCAAAAAAACCGAACCCAACATCATAATTACGGTCTGGTATTAGTTCGCGTCACGAGTCGGCGGTAAACTTTTCGTTATGGGGGGCATAACGCGCGAACAGCAACAGATGCTAAGGACAATTGAAATTGACTCATGAGGGGCTTTTTTATTTAAGGAAAGCACCTTATCGTCCTAATTACACCATATACAAATGGAAAATGGTAAGACTGTAGCTTGCGAAAATTCTTGTTGTAAAATTGTTGACAGATTATACTAATTTAATTAGTTTTGTGTAGTTTCGCTCGCTTTGCTTTGCAGGTTAAGAAAGATTTGGATTTTTGGAGGTTTTTGTGGCTAAACATTTGGCGCGTGAACTCATCAATGCAGGGGTACATTTTGGGCATGGTGCCAGCCGATGGAATCCCAAAATGGCCCCGTTTATTTTTGCAAAACGTGGTAACATCCACATCATCGATGTCAAGAAGACTCTGAAGGGCTTACTCGTAGCCAAAAAGCTTATTGCCGAGGTGGTATCTTCCGGTGGCGATGTCATTTTCGTGGGCACTAAGCGGCAGGCTAAAAAAGCTGCAGAGGCAGTTGCTAACAAATGTGGAATGCACTATGTTTCAGAACGATGGTTGGGAGGGATGCTGACAAACTTCAGAACCATAAAATCACGACTACAAAGGCTGGAAGAGCTCGAGGCCATGGAACAGAATGGTACCCTCAATAGCGAAAGCAAAAAGCAGGCCTCAAGACTAAAACGTGAAATGCGTAAGATCAAGAACAACCTTGAGGGCATCCGCAAGCTGACACGCCTGCCTGGAGCCATAGTAGTAGTCGACGCAAAAAAAGAGTACCTCGCTTTGCGCGAGGCCAAGAAGCTGGGAATCGCGACTGTAGGACTGCTTGATACGGATTCAGATCCCGATACAGTAGATGTAGCGATCCCTGCTAACGATGATTCCATCAGAGCGATCGAATTGATACTGAATGAGTTGGCTGATGCAGTTGCGGTCGGCAAGACTATGGTTTCAGCTCGTCGTGAGGCGGCGCCTCGGCCAAGGCGAGTCCGTCCGAGAAGACCGGCTCTGGCTCGATTTGAAGAACCCAAATCCCAAACCGTGGTCACTGCTGAGCAGGAATCAAAAGAAACTGTAGAATCGACTTCACAAGAAGACGATACCCCTCAGCAACAAACTGATTGACAAAACATAAGTCAGTATCGAGCCGGCGATTTCACAGCTCGATTGAGCCCTTTCGAGGGCCTCAAGACGAGTTCGCCGGTCAGCATAATTACGAGTTACAATTCACTAATCACAGACCAAAACAAACTGGGAGTTTTTGAAATGGCAGAGATTTCAGCTTCAGAAGTGATGAAACTGCGAAAGATGACCGGACAAGGAATGATGGACTGTAAAAGAGCCCTGCAGGAAGCTGACGGCAACATAAATAAGGCTGTGGAGATACTTCGCAAAAAAGGCCTTGCTACTCTGGCCAAACGCGCAGAACGCGAAACATCGGAAGGAATAGTCGTTGTTGCTAAAGGTGATAATTGGGCTTCGCTGGCAACATTGTGCTGTGAGACCGACTTTGTAGCTAAGAGCGATGATTTTAAGGCCGCAGCTGAAGCAATAAAAGATTATGTCCCTGCCTGCGAATCGAACCAGGGCCCGGAAAACATTCTGGAAACTTCCGTCAACGGCAAAAAATATAACGATATTCTGACCGAGACTGTCAGCAAAACCGGCGAAAAAATGCAGGTAGGTGACTATGCAAGGTTTGCCCTTGAAGGGCCAGGAATCATCAGCACGTACATTCACTTCAACAGTAAGGTCGGTGCGATGGTCGAGATCGAAACGAGTGATGATAATGTAGCTAAGTCAGAATCGCTAAAGCAAGCATCATCCGATATCGCGATGCACATTACCGCGGCCAAGCCGTTGGCCCTTGCAAGAGAAGACCTTGATGCCGAAACCGTTGAGCGGGAAAAGGCCATTTTTACAGAGCAGGTTAAAAATAAACCCCCCAACATTATTGACAAGATAGTCGAAGGCAAAATGCAGAAGTTTTATAATGAGAACTGCCTTACAGAGCAGCAGTTCGTTAAGGATAACGATAAGACCGTTGCTCAGGTTCTAAGCGAGGCTGCCAAACAAGCCGGTGGCGAAGCGAGCATAAAAAGATTCGTCCGATTCGAAGTTGGCTAAGAAGTATGCCTCGTGAATCGTGAAACGTATCTCGACTGAGATGCGGAATGCGAAATACGAGATACAAAATACGGGATACGAATAAATGACAGAGAGCAAATATAAACGCATATTGCTGAAACTATCGGGCCAAAGTTTTTGCAAACCCGGAGAATTTGGAATTGACGGCTCAGCATTGAAGTCGATTGCGGAAAGAATAGCTGATATTTGCAAACTTGGGCCGCAGGTCGCGGTCGTCGTTGGAGCTGGAAATTTTCTCAGAGGAGATGCTTTTTCAAAAATCGCACACATACCACGCAATACAGCCGACTATATGGGTATGCTCGCGACAATCATCAACGGATGTGCGCTGCAAGAGACGCTCGAAAAACTCGGTCAGCCAACCAGAGTTCTTAGCGCAATCGAAGTTGCAGCGATGTGTGAACCGTTCATCCGCAGACGGGCTCTTCGGCACCTGGAGCGCGGCAGAGTAGCGATATTAGCAGGCGGAACAGGAAACCCATTCTTTACGACCGATACATGCGCGGCTTTGCGGGCTTCCGAACTCGACGCAGATTTGTTAATCAAAGCAACAAAGGTTGACGGTGTCTATAGTGACGACCCTGAAAGAAATCCGAACGCAGAATTTCTTGCAAAACTCTCTTACAAAGAAGTGCTAACAAAAAACCTAAGGATAATGGACCATTCGGCAATAAGCCTTTGTAGAGATAATAAAATTCCAATCATCGTTCTGAATATTTTCAAGAAAGGCAACATAACCAAAGCCATCTGCGGAGAGCAGGTCGGCACATTGATTTGTGGCTCTTGATGCGTATTGCGGAGTAGAAGTACAATGTACGATATGAAAAATACGATACGAGGTTAGAAATGCCTGTTAAAGAAACAGTCTCCGATGCCGAATCTAAAATGAAAAAGGCGATTGAGATTTTACACGATGAGCTTAAGGCGTTTCGTACGGGCAGGGCGTCCCCAGGATTGGTCGAGCACATCAAGGTCGAATACTACGGCACACCTACGCCAATAAAATCCTTGGCTACAATTTCAGCGCCTCAAGTCGATACGCTTGTGGTCAAACCGTTTGACCCAGCCTCGGTCAAAGATATAGAAAAGGCAATTCGAAGCAGCGACCTGAGCATCGCACCAATCGTGGAAGGCAAATTCATCAGGCTAAACATACCACCGCTTAGCGAGGAGCGAAGAAACCAGCTCGTCAACCAGGCTAAACACACCGGCGAGCAAACAAAGGTAGGCCTTCGCAACATACGAAGAGATGCGAACAAACACCTGGAAAAGAAGCAAAAAGATAAACTCATCACCGAGGACGACCTGCAAAACGGCAAAAAGCAAATCGACGACATTACAAAAGAATACGTCGATAAGGCCGATGAGGCGGTAAGACACAAGTCCGATGAGATAATGCTTGATTGACTTTTAATGCAAACTGCCGGACAATAACAGAATTGCGTTTGGTGGCCTGTTTCTCTTCTGAACGAGAGGTAATGAATATGTCACGCCGGCAGAATCAACAGCCCTATTGCCGTGTAATTGACTACTCAGAAGCAAAAGGCAAACAACAAACCCATTTTTTGCGGAGGACACAATATGCAAGCTGAAAAAAACATTAAAGCCAATCCCGGCAAATTGACCAAAGCAAAGATACTTGGGCTGATATTGGCAATTGTCGCCGTTTTGATAGTTCTGCTGTTAATGTTATTGCCTGTGTTTATCTCATCCGAGAAGTGCCGGCAGATGATACTGGCTAAAATCAATAGCTCCGTTGACGGTCGAGCCGACTTTTCCGACCTTTCTATGGGCTGGCTGAAGGGTATAAAGATTAGCAATCTAAGCTTTACCGACAATATCGGTGCGACTTTCATAGAAGTAAAGCAAATCACCACACAGCCGCACTATCTATCCTTCCTGAGCGGTGATTTTTATTTCGGCCAGACAATAATTGAACAACCCAGAGTGACAGTAAACCTTGCGGCTCGACAAATTGATGTGAACAGACCAGCAGAGCCAAAGGCCCAGCCAATTTTTTTGCCGGCAACTAAGATAGACCTTGTAATAAATGACGGCAACATAAAGATAACAGATTCAAAGGCAAACACATTACAACTTGCCCAGATAGATTCAAAACTGAGCTTACGCCCGCCAGGTCAACAGACAACCTTTAATTTAAGCACAAATGTCGTGGAGCAAGACAAGGTTTCGCGCATTCATACAGCAGGCACAATCAGGCCAACAAAGAACGGCTGGAACCTGAAAGGAACAAGCGGCGATGTCACCATCGAGATTGGTGAGCTGGCGTTGGAGTCATTAGAACCAATCCTTGAATTAGCTGGAGTCGAACTGCAAACAAAAGGTCTTCTTTCTGCAAATGCACAAGGTGAAATCAAAGATGGCCGTCTTGAGAAGCTCACAGCCCAGGTAACAGCACAAGACCTAAATATAACCGGGGCACAACTGAAAGGTGACAGGTTACATACCAGCGCTTTCGAACTCAAAGCGCACCTGCAGCAAGAAAAAGAACTCATAAGAATAGATGAGTTTGAGCTACGCAGCGATTGGGCCTCGATGACTGCTGATGGGACTATCCCACTTGCGTTTAAGTCTCTGACCGATATCCTGGCACAAGGTAAAGCCTATAACCTCACAAGCAGCTTCGATTGTGATCTTGGGGCCCTGTTGTCGCAGATACCCAATACACTTGGCGTCAAGGAAGAAATAAAAGTAACCAGAGGAAAACTCTCGGGCAGCTTAGACACAGTGACTGAAGCTGGTAAGGCAACAATCCAAGGCCAGGCAGCCATAGCGGACCTTGCAGGAACAGTTGATGATAAGGAACTTGCTTTATCTGAACCGTTAATTGCCTCGCTGGAAATGACAGCAGACAAAGAGATAATAAAACTTGATAAGCTAAATGTATCGTCAGCGTTTGCACAAATCAACGCTGGCGGCGACCTTGGGCAGATCAATTATAGCACTGACATCGACCTGGCAAAATTTCAATCAGAGCTCGGCCAGTTTATAAACATAGGATACACCATCGGTGGAAAGATTACCGGCAAAGGGCAGATTTCGCTCGAAGAAGACATAATTAGCACTACCGGAGAGACTGCATTGAGAGAACTGCATGTCGCTTCGGCCGACGGTAACAGTGTCTCCGAACCAAAAGCTGATTTGGATTTCGACATCCATATCAACAAGGGCAAGCGAATTGTCACAATCCAGTCGGCACAGGCGATAACAAGTTTTGGCAGTATAGATATTGAGAACGCAATTGTGCCCTTCGGTGAGGAACCTACTGAGCCCATGAACATGGTCGTCTCAGCTAAGCAGATTAGCTTGGAACGACTCAAGCCATTTATGGTGTTATTTGCGTCCTTTCCTCCGAAGGTACAAATAGCCGGCATGGCAGAATCACAAATTCGTATTAATTCTAAAAACGGCAATTACATAATCGCGACCGATGCCACAAAGTTAAGAAATTTCAAACTTGTATCTGCTAATAAAAAGCCCTTTGAACAGCAAGAGGTAACACTTTTGCTCGACGCTGAGATCAATCCGAAGGAAAAGGCCATAAACGTTAAAAAACTTCAACTGGAAAGCCCTCAGATAAAGATAAAAAAGGGTGAGTTCAAAAAAGTCAGCCAAGGTAACAAAACCAAGCTTCAAGGAGCTGTTGAATGCGAATATGACTGGGCGGCGATAAGTGATGCGGCATCTGTCTTTTTGCCGGAGGGTCTCGAAGTTCAGGGACAAAGAAAGGCGGTGATAGAATTTAAAAGTGAATATCCGTCTGACAAACCCCAGGAGCTTATGGCAAATCTGAGCGGCAAAGCCAAGGTCGGCTTCGAAAAGGCAAACTACATGGGATTGGATTCCGGGCCAACTGAGGTGAATATTCGAATCGAAAACGGGCTGTTGGATATAGCACCGTTTTCAACCACTGTGAACAACGGCCAATTGAGTTTTGCCGGCCAAGCAGATTTCAAACAAAAACCGACTATCCTGAAAACACCTCAGCCAATCCAAATAGCGAAAGACATCCAAATCAACAAAGAGACTTCGGAAAAGCTATTCATGTATGTCAATCCCATTTTCGCTAATGCCGTTAATATAAGTGGCGTAGCAAATTTCCACTGCGAATGGCTTGCGCTGCCGTTGGCCTCAGACGCAAAAGACCAGCTCGAAGTAATAGGCACTATCTCTGCAAATAACCTGCGTATGCAGACATCTGACCTGCTCGGTCAGATACTCTCAGTGACAGGGCTAAGCCCTCAAGGACAGGTTATTACAATACATCCAACAAGATTCGTTTTACAGAAAGGCATTCTTAGATACGACAATATGCAAGTTGATATCGGTGATAAACCTATCAATTTCAAAGGTACCATCGGCCTGGATAAGAGCCTGGATATGACAGTGACTTTGCCATACACTTTCGCCGGAAGAACAGCCAGAGTTGGTGCGGCGAGCACAGGTGAAAGGATATCACTGCCGTTAAGTGGCACTATAAATAAGCCGAAACTTGATATGAGCAAACTGCTTGAACAGCAATTGCAGCAGCAGTTGTTCAAGGGTCTTGAGGGATTGCTAAAGTAAATGACACTATGTTACAGGTCTGGAGCTAATTGAAATGAAAACTTTGAGAAAGCTTTTGACCACGCCGACGACACAGCTCGGCAGAGTGAGCAGGTTTATAGTCTTTCAAATAAAGTTGTGGTCACACTGTGCACAGCTATTGAGAAAAAACCGCGCGGGCCAACAGGCGGCTGCACTGTCATATCATACTATCTTCGGGCTTGTTCCATTAGCTATTGTGATGCTTTTGATATTTCAGTCATTTCCGGCTTATGAAGACATTGGTGAAAGAGTGAAAACTCTAACTTATAAGCAGTTTCACCTCACGACAATTGAGTATCCCGATCCAGAGAATCCGGATGAAAGCATCGTGTTGACGGAATATCTCGACGAGATAGTCGGTCGCTTCTTTACTGGGCTAAATAAGGGCTCGATCACCATAATTAGTGCGATAATTGTTATTTGGGCTGCGCTGGCGCTTCTCTCGACCGTCGAAAGAGCTTTCAACAATATCTGGCACATTGCACAGGGCAGGAGCTTTCTGCACAGAGTAATCAACTACTGGGCCTTGCTGACACTTGGCCCCCTATTGATCGGGGTGGGCGTTTATGTTGCGACAACGTATGCAACTTTAGGACAGATTCAAAAGACGGTTCTTTCACACGTAGGTCCGGTGATTCTATCTTATGTAGTGACAACCGTTGCGTTTTTTCTGCTCTACTTTGTTCTGCCGAACACGAAGGTGCAAGCCAGGGCAGCCATTTGGGGGGCGGCAATTGCAGCGCTGGTCTGGACGCTCGCTAAGTGGGGCTTTGGCAAATATGTCACCGACTTTATCCCCTATAGTAAGGTCTACGGCGTTCTCGGCCTGATTCCATTAGGCGTCTTTTGGATATATGTTACCTGGCTGACAGTTTTATTCGGACTACAGTTGACTTTTACGACCCAACACTTAAAGACGCTCGATGCTGCCCAGATAGCTTCTGCAAAAAAGACCGAAGAACATTTCATAGCAAACGATCTGACGGCAATGAATATTGTCAGAGAAGTCGCATCCGCCTTCGAAGATAACAAGGCTCCAATCTCGCCAGAGGTTATATGCAGCAGATTAGATATACCCGGCGAATTTGGCGAGAAGGTTCTGAGAGTATTCGTGGAGCATGGGCTAATAGCAAGGACCTCGGAGCCCAAAGTAGGGTTTGTCCCTGCCAAAGACCCGGAGAATATCCGCCTGAGCGATATAGCTGAAGCCATAGCTGAGGCAGGTTTTGCTCAGCCAACCGCTGAAAAGTCCAAGTCGCTGGAGCAGATAGCTCAAACGCAGCGCAACATTCTGGCGCAGTACAGTCTCAAGCAGATTCTCGGCGGTCAATCGGATAAGCAAGGGTAATACACAACAGACGGCTACTTAGGTCGATTACGAGCTAAATCCTGATAGAACTGAATTGCTGATATTGGTATAGCCTTTTTCAAGTATCCTTTATTCAATTTACCATCCGTCTTAGTCAACTCAAGATGGTCGATGATGTTTCCATTAATGTCGATTGTGTCCACAGTGAGTTTGTTGCCTTTGATGTGGAACAAACAGAAATGATACACCTTCTCTGCAGATGCATGGTAAAGACTTTTACTAACATCGTATAGTGGTGCACCCCCGCCGCCGGAGGTTATATACGTAACATAACTGCCATTTTCATCAGGCGGTTTAACAGGGCGAAATCGCTCATATTGGTGTGAGTGACCTGTTATGACAAAATCAACGCCGGCTTTGGCAATCGCTGGCAGCGCATCAGGACTTCCCCAGTCCGACCAGTGGCCGCCGAAGTTGAGGCTCGGTATGTGATAGCTTACGAACTTCCATGGGTGACTGCTTGCTGTTACATTCTCGGCGATCAGCTTTAGTTGAGCTTCTTCATTCAGACCTTTAGAGACATTGTCGGCACAGAAAAAATACAACGGTCCATAATCAAAACCGTAGCTGTTATTCTCGCCGGCAGGAATCAACAGCTTTTCATAATTGCCGTTGTTGCCCTCGTGATTGCCCTTGGCAATATAAATAGGGACGCTTTCGGCTAATCCTTTTAATGGCTCAAAGAATTGAGGTCCCCACTGCTCGTAACGATTACCGTCTGTCACCAAATCACCACAGTTGACTACAAAATCGACTTTGTGATCCAGCATAAGTCTAACGAGTTTGCGTTGCGTCTTTCGATTAGTTCGGCTGTCCCCGTAGACGATGAACTTTACCTCATCGGCTTTGGGCGGCACGGTACGAAACTGATAGACCTTGCTCTTCCATCGCGGGCCTACGATGCAGTACTTATATGTCTGACCAGGCTGGAGATTCTCAAGCCAAAGTTTGTGGATGTAAACGGCCTGTTCGCGCTTGAGGTTTTTCTCCGGCCTATATCGCAACTCCTGACCCGTGCTTTCGATCGACTCGCTGAGCTCAGTAGTTCCGTAACGAAGCGTCCAGGTACCTTGTGCATTGGTTTCCCACATGATTGCTGCACGATCTTTATAAACACGAAGCAACACAGGATCATTTGTGACTCTGGGACGCCTTGCTGAGAAGTTTATCAGGAATGGAATGTCAGCAGTGGCGATATCCGTCACCAACAACAAAGCTATAACGACGGCCAAGTACATGAATCGCATGGGCAATCTCTTGTGTAAAACGTTGGCATGTTTGGTGAATTCAACAATGTTCATATAAACATCCTTTCAAAAAAGATTAACTGATCAGGCTACTGTCAGCGTAACTTTATGAGCGTTCGGCAGGCATTATAAACAAAGAATACACCAAAGGCAAAAAGTGCACAAGAACAAATAAACAGTACAATTCGCTGGCTGCGCGGCCCAAGAAGAACAGAACCTTTGAAGCTGGCCCAGGATAAGGCCTGAAGCCAGACAAGGTCGCATAGCCAATGAACGATTGCAAATAACGCAAAGGCCCAGATTCCAAGGCTCGCTGCAGTAGTGGCAAGTGCCAAACCTATCGTGGCCCACCAGAGCAGAAAATACGGATTGCCTCCGGAAAGCACAATGCCCGCAACCAATGGTCCACTTTTGGTGTTCGTCAGCTGCTGGACCTCAGAGATGCTCAGACTTTTGAGCATTCCGACTGCCATAAACCACAGAAACGCACCGCCGGCAAGACCAATAACAATCTGAAACGGCTCCCATTTAAGCAGCTTGTCAGCTCCAACGACGATAAGAATCATTAGCGGAAATTCAACGATGCTGTGTCCGACAGCTATAATTGTCCCCGCGAATCGATTCCGCGCCCCCATAGCGATAGCTGTAGCCGTCACCGGCCCCGGCGCCATAACGCCTGAAAGCGAAATTGTTACAACCTGAACCAAGAATAGAAACAAGTTCATACAGCTACAAAGCTACTCACCAATTATTTTTACCAGGATTCTTTTTCGTCGTTTGCCATCGAATTCGCCGTAGAAAATCTGCTCCCATGGTCCGAAGTCGAGTTTGCCATCGGTCACAGCCATAACTACTTCCCTGCCCATTACGCTGCGCTTTAGATGCGCATCGGCGTTGTCTTCGTAGCCATTGTGCTGATACTGCGAATAAGGTTTTTCCGGAGCTAATTTTTCCAGCCAAACCTCAAAGTCGTGATGCAGGCCAGATTCGTCGTCATTAATAAATATGCTGGCTGTGATATGCATGGCATTGCACAATACAAGGCCCTCCTTAATACCGCTCTCGCTCAGACATTGTTCCACCTGCGGTGTTATATTGATGAATTCTCTCCTATTTTTTGTATTGAACCATAATTCTTCTCTATAACTTTTCATTTGGTTACCTTCCTGTGCATGAATTCTTTGGCGAAATAAAAATACTCACGCTGGGATACAGCGACATGGCGATTTTAGCATCTTTAGCCTATTGGTGGAATACTATCTTGAAAAATCCAAAACAGGAAGTTACTTTAGTGCGATTTGTCATATAGAAAAACTGGATCAGAGCCAAGTCCAGGAGCGATCTATGAAAAAAGATACTGTATTCTGGGATGTTGACACACAATACGATTTCATGCAGCCGGATGGTAAGCTGTATGTGCCCGGGGCTGAAGAAATTGTTGATAAAGTAAGCCGGGTGCGCAGGTTCGCGCTGGAGAACGGTTATTCCATGCTCGGCGACATCGATTGGCACAGCAGCGAAAATGATGAAATTTCGGAAAAACCAGATTTTCAGCAAACCTTTCCACCACATTGCATAGCAGGCTCACAAGGCGGCGAAAGAGTCGGATACCTCGGTGAATTGCCGATCGAATATGTCGAGATCGAACTTACGAATACCAATGCTCTTCGTAAACTTGTCGCCAAGGACCAGTTCCACGTAATAATAAAAAAAGAAAGTATCGACGCCTTTGATAATCCAAATACAAATAAGCTCATAAAGCTGGCCAATCCCAGGGCTATGGTAGTCTTCGGCGTCGCGCTTGATTTTTGCGTGTACTACGTTCTCCTCGGCCTTGCCAAACACAAGGGTATTAAACTCATCCTTCTAAAAGATGTGACGAAAGACCTCGGAACAAAACCGAAAAAGAAAATTTACGAAGAATTGCGACAATGGGGGGTCGAAATTACAGAATTCGAAGACCTCAAAAGGAAACTGTGATGTGGCTGATAAAGGATAGTCCAGCGCTCTTTACGGACCTGTATGAACTGACAATGGCGCAGGTCTATTTTCAAAAAAAGATGCAGGACACGGCTTATTTTGAGGTAACCGTCAGGCGGCTGCCAGAGAACTGGGGCTTTTTCGTAATGGCTGGACTTGATGAAGTTGAATCGTATCTTGGTCAGTTCCGGTTTACTAAACGAGACATCGAATACCTGCGTTCAACAAGGCTTTTCAATGAGGATTTTCTGCAATTCCTGCCAGATATCAAACATGATGTGAAAATCCGATCGATGCCGGAAGGAACAGTATTTTTTCCAAACGAGCCGATTCTTGAAGTCGCAGGGCCACTCGTTGTTGCGCAGTTGATGGAAAGCTATATTTTGAACATCCTGGGTTTTTCCATCATCGAGGCGACGCTTGCTGCAAGAATAGCAATTGCTGCGCAGGGTCTACCCGTGATTGATTTTAGCCTGAGGAGATGTCAGGGCCCTATTTCGTCGATACGTGCAGCAAGAGCTGCTCAAATGACAGGTCTTATGGCGACAAGTAATGTTTTTGCTGCCAGGCAGCTTGATTTCGCCCCCGCAGGGACAATGGCGCATTCTTTCGTACAGGTGCACGAATCTGAAGAGGAATCTTTCGACGCCTTCGCGCAAACTTACTGTGAAAACGCCATCCTATTAGTCGATACATACAACAGTATCGAAGGCATAAAAAAGGCCGCAAAAGTTGCAAAGCAACTCCTCGAAGAAAAAGGCATCAGGATACGTGGCATTCGGCTTGATAGCGGCGACCTTGTCGAGCTAAGTAAATTTGCGCGTAAATACTTCAATGAACATAATGTTTCGTTTCTTAAGATTTTTGCAAGCGGAGACCTCGATGAGTTTAAGATTTACGACATATTGGCCGCTGGCGCACAAATAGACGGCTTTGGCGTTGGGACGCGTTTTGCCGTCTCGCGCAATGCCCCCGCCATCGAGATAGTCTATAAGCTCGTTCAATATGGCGACAAAGGCGTATTCAAAACCTCGCCCGATAAGCACAGCCGACCAGGCCGAAAGTCAATCATTAGAATCAAAAGCAAATTTTATGAAAAAGATATTATTTCGCCGTTGAAATCCGAAGCCGACGACCTGCTAAAACCCTTCGCATCAGCCGAGCCAATGGAAATTATACAACCAAGGCTGTCCGCTGAGCTTTCTTGTCTGGATGACTCGATAAAAGCAGTCAGAAATCCCGTCAAATATCCTGTTGATTTTGCATAATCGAGTCCTCAACGTATTTTGCTTCGATAGATAAATCATTTCTTGACATCTTCGCTCATCACCATAAGATTTTGCCCAGGGAAGACCCCCAGTGAAACTGGGGGCTAAATATTTAGCGGATTTTGCTATACGAAACATTTAGGAGTGCACAATGACAGATGATAAAAAAGCAGACTTAGCCGGTCCGGGAATTGGCGATTATGCCGAATTAGAGAAGATCCTTCCGCAGGACTATAACTCTTTATTGAGCCCCAAGGAAACACAAATTGCTACCTATGCGGTCAAAGACTACATCGAGCAGAACCTATGCAAAGAACTCAACCTTATTCGAGTCACCGTGCCTTTAATCGTAGACGTAGAAAGCGGCATCAACGACTACCTTGACCGGGACGGCTCGCGCACGCCTATCGGATTCCACATCTCAAACGACCACAATAAAAATCCAATCGATGCCGAGGTTGTGCAGGCTGCAACCAAATGGAAGCGCATGGCCCTTAAGCAGTTCGGCATGGGTATCGGCGAGGGCCTCTTAACCGACATGCGCGCAGTGCGCAAAGACTACTTCCTCGACCGCGACCACAGCGCTTATGTCGATCAGTGGGACTGGGAACTGGCAATCACCGAAGAACAGCGAAACCTCAAACTGCTGAGAGAAGTAGTAGAAAAAATCTGGAAGGTTCTCAAAGGTGCCGAGACCCATGTCCAGGAGCTTTTCCCGCAATTAAAGAGCGACAAATATCCGGACTTGCCAGAGAAACTCACGTTCATCCACGCTGAAGAAATCCTCGACAAATTCCCCGATCTGCCGCGAAAACAACGCGAAACAGAAATTGTCAAGGAATATCCTGCAGTCTTTATCATTGGCATCGGCTGGGTTCTTGAGGATGGCTACCCGCACGAAATGAGAGCCGCTGATTATGATGACTGGGTCACCGAGACGACCTCAGAAGACGGCCGACCGATGCACGGGCTAAATGGTGACATTCTCGTCTGGAATCCGGTGACGAAACGCCGGCACGAACTGACTTCTATGGGCATCCGCGTTAACAAAGAGACGCTTAAGAAACAGCTTGAGATTTCGGGCCAACTTGATTTTCTGAAGCTACCATATCATCGAGCCATTTTGAATGACGAGATTCCGCTTTCTATTGGCGGCGGTATCGGCCAATCCCGCACGTTCATGCTGCTTTTGAAAAAGGCCCACATCGGCGAAGTAAGCGCTACTGTCTGGCCAAAAATCCTAAAAGACATGTGTAAAAAGAAAAACATCTATGTAATCGAATGAACACTGCCTTTTGTCAATGTAAACAAAGAGAAGCAATCGTGAGCGATTGACAAGTTGCTCACAAATAGTAAAATAGCTTTGTGAACTGATTCAGGAAATCAGATAGAGGACAAAAACCATGATACGGAAATTGGCCCTCTTTTTGGTAGTAGTCATCCTCGCATATTCTGCGTGGGTGGTATTTAGCGCGGGACATTTCCCGTATGTCTATATAAACGGCTGGCCGATTGACGGGCCTATGGATGCGATAGCAGGCCTGTTTGGCTTTGCAATCAGTGTGCTGGTTCTACTTTTTGTAGCGATACTTTTAGCTCTAATTTTTACAGGGGTCGGTTTATTAGTTCTTGGATCACTTGCACTGGTGGCTCTCATCCTGACAGCGGTTGTATTTCCTTTTCTTATTCCACTACTTATTCCACTACTTATTATCTGGATAATTTGCTCAATTCTCCGCAGGACAAAGCCGGCATAAAAACAGCCACTCCATTGGCGATAATGCCACCTCCCACATCCTTTAGCACTCGTATTGTCTGCTTTACAAAGACAGTTGCTACTCCCTCACGGTCGCAGCTCTGTTTTGCGGAATATACAAATCAGATTCTACTCAAATCCATACAGAACCACGCCAGGCAAACAATTCGAAAATTTTCTCTAAAGACTGAGAGAGAAAAAGTCCGATAAAGCTGTAATAAGGACGCGTCCTATAAAATCTGCAAAGGAAAAGCTGTTGCCATTGTGGTTCCTAATGCGTAGTTAGCAATCGCAAGTGAGGGAGAAGTGCGGGCAAAAAAATGGAGGTGTAAAAATGTCTAAAACACATATTCTGATCGCGGTAGTTATAGTGCTGTCAGCCTCTGGAGCTATTGCAGGCATTATTCAACCAGCAATCCTTTCTGTTGATGCAGATAACAGCGCTATGAGGGCTGGCGGGCCTGGATTTGCATTTGGAGTAAATGGGGCATTAGTTGCTGGCGGACAATTCGCCCTCGACCCAAGTTCCGGCAGCGCTGCCCTACAGTCCAGGGGAGTATTGATAGGCCAGGCTGCAGGCGCTATAGGTCTGGGAGGAATTAGTGGTGCTGATCAACATGTGGATGTAGGCGGTGGCCAGCTGCAACTCGTGGGCTATCCTTTGACCGCTACTGACGCAAGTCCCGATACAGCCCAGGCGCAGGGTCTTAACGTAAACGCTAGGCAAACAGCGCTTACAATTGGAGGTATTGGCGGTGCAGGAGGCTTGCAAGGTGCCCTTGTTGGCCAGAAGCAAGTTGCTGTCACTCCAGATGGTTTCAGTAGCCAGTCTGAGCTTGTTGGTGTAGGGCAAGCTGCTGTAGTTGCCAGCGGTCCAGGTTCTATTGCTGTTGTGAATCAGTCTGTAAAGGTGAAAACACTCCAGTTCCAGCTCAATGATTAGTGTTGTGCGATAGATAAAATGATCTACGTCATTCTGGGTCCGCTTGTGGCGGAAAGAATCTCGCTCCATTAGCCAGAACTCTCACCCGCCCTCGGCGGACTCAGGATGACGGCAGGGCTTGAGCGTGATTGCCGGTTTCTCAATAAAACAGTGGATAACCCCCAAGTAAACTTGGGGGCTAAATATTAAGAAGGTTACGATAAACATCTTCTATCTTGTTAACCATGGTATCCGGAGCAAATTTTTCTTTGACGGATTCTCTTCCCTGCCGGCCAAGTTTCTCCCTTAGTTCTCCGTTCTCTATCAACTCTGCGCAGGCGGCGGTTAGCTGCTCAACGTTCTCCGGTTCAATCAATCGGCCGGTATTTTCACTAACAACTTCCCGTGCGCCGTCAACGTCGAAAGATATTGCCGGCTTGCCACAAAGCATTGCCTGCGGCAGCGTCCGGGCAAGGCCCTCCCGAAGCGAACAGTGCACAAGAATATCCGATGATTGTATTGCGAGCGGAATTTCATTCGGCGGCAAAAGGCCGGTGAATCTGACCCTATTCGCTAAACCCAATTGGCGGACCTGGCTTTTGTAATATTCCGCAAGGTTGCCATCTCCAACAAATAACCATACGGCTTTTTTAAATCGCGGAGCTAATTGTTTCGCGGATTCGAGAATGTAGTCGTGGCCTTTGAGCATAAACAGCCGGGCGATAGCGATAAGAACTATTGCATCCTCAGCAATATCATGCTTTTTGCGAAAATCCAATTTTTGCTGCGGTGGTATCGGCTCCAAGAACTGCTTTTCTTCTATGGCCGAATAGGCGGTGGCAAATTTTTCCGGCCTGCCAATACCTGCCGCCATTGACTGGCTGGTCATTGCATCAGCAACACTTATAAAAAAATCCGTCCGCTTCGCAGCAGCTTTCTCAACAGCAATATAGAACCTGTTTAATAAGCAGCACTGATAGGAATGAAATGCCAGGCCGTGTATCGTGTGTACGACAGCCGGCTTACCCTCAGCCCATTCGCCTTTAAGACTCCATGCGGCGTATCTTCCGAGTATACCAGCTTTTGCTGAATGTGTGTGAATAATATCCGGCTGCAACTGACGCAGATATTTCTTTATCTTGTAGTAGCTAATAACATCCTTGACCGGCTCGATCGCACGTCTTAGCTCGTTGATCAGAACAACTCTATATTCTTGATTCTTCGTCTGATCGAAAAGTTGTCCTTCAGGACCTAAAGCTGGACCCGTTATTAGCGTGACATCGTGGCCTCGCTCCGCCAGGAGCTTGCAGGTTATAAGGGTATTTTCCTGCGCCCCGCCTACGATTAACCTTGTTATGATGTGGACGATTTTCAATACTCAATCCGTATTAAACATAGCCCTGCTGCAGGTGCGAGTGGTCCGGCGGCGGTTCTATCCCGTGCTTCGAGGATTTCACTTATTTTCTCAGGTTTCCATCTGCCGACGCCAATTTCAACCAGAGTACCAACAATATTTCTTATCATATTGTACAAGAAACTATCGCCTTCCACGTCAAAATGAATCCAATAGCCGTCTCTATCATCATTGCTCGTGATATCGCAACGAAAGATTGTCCGCATGGTGTCTTCTCTGGTATCTTTCGCGCTGGCAAAAGACTTAAAGTCTTTCTTGCCTATTAGAAGTTTTGCAGCCTCGGCCATTGCAGACACATCAAGTTTTGCCGGCAAATGCCAACAGCGGTTTCTATGCAGGACCGGTCGGACCAGGCCTGTAAAAATTGTGTAACGGTATAGCTTGCTTTTGACCTCGCCGATAACGTCAAAGCCCATCCGCACATCCTGAGCCTTTACAATCACCATATCATCCGGCAGCCGATCAGTTATGGCCTGTGCCAGATTTTCCGTGGGAATTGGCGAATCGATTTGAATAAGTCCAACCTGCCCGAGTGCACTTACACCGGCGTCGGTTCGGCTCGCACCGCAGATGCGCACCTTGTCGCCGAGCAGGCTTCGAATAGCGTCGGTAAGAACACCCTGGATGGTTCTTTGGCCCGGCTGAATTTGCCAGCCGTGGTACTCACTGCCGTCGTATGCTATGGTGAGCTTTACGTTGCGAATGGCCATCGCAGGCCATTATAGCAGATTCTCCGCAATCTGGACAGCGTTCAGCGCAGCACCTTTACGCAATTGGTCGCCCGCAACCCAGATATTAATGCCGCGATTATCCGGCATTGACTCGTCCTGACGGATTCGCCCGACAAAGATATTATCTTTGCCCGAAGCATCTACAGGCATCGGGAAACGGTTGTGCTCACGGTCGTCCAGAACCTGCACTCCAGGAGCAGTGCTAAGAAGGTCCCTTACTTGATCGGGCGTAATCGGATCAGCGAACTCAAGGTTGATGCTCTCACAATGCGCGCGCAAAACTGCAATACGGATACAGGTCGCTGTAATCATTATATCGGGATAGTCAAAGATCTTGCGGGTCTCGTTGGCCATCTTAATCTCTTCCAAATTGTATCCGTTTGGTCCAAGCGCTGAGTCATGACTGAAACAGTTAAAGGCAATTGGATACAGGAACGCTTCACAGGTTGGCTCTTTGCCATCGAGAATTTCGCGAGTCTGATTCTCCAGCTCAAGCATTGCGGACCTGCCCGCGCCACTGGCTGCCTGATAGGTGCTGACTATCATCCTTTTTACAGGATTTGCTTTGTGCAGAGGCCAGACCGGCACAATGCCTATAATCGTTGAGCAATTCGGATTGGCGATGATGCCCTTGTGCTCTTTGATTTTGTGTGCGTTTATCTCAGGGATCACCAGCGGCACATCTGGGTCCATTCGGAAAGCCGAAGAGTTATCGACAACCACTGCACCGGCCTCGACTGCCGCGGGCGCATATTCTTTGCTTCGTGCTCCACCGGCACTAAATAGAGCGATATCCACTCCGGTAAAACTATCCTTGGTCAATTCCACAACCGTGTATTCCTTACCCTTAAAGGGGATTTTCTTGCCGGCCGACCGGCTGCTGGCAAGAACCTTCAGCGAATCGAACGGAAAGTCCCGCTCTTC
>Ga0315543_1000839_pt1 | contig 35566 bp, 34 predicted proteins | sample SalMarSW160210MG_2_FD_203098 | JGI IMG/M metagenome (GOLD analysis project Ga0315543, IMG submission 203098) | Salt marsh sediment microbial communities from the Plum Island Ecosystem LTER, Massachusetts, United States - Salt Marsh Sediment SW1601-210 ...
TGCGAGCATTGCCACTATGATTCTGACTACGGAGTGCTTGGTAACCGACATTCCTGAGAAGGAAAAGATGCCGGCGATGCCAGGAGGAGGAGGAGGATACGAGGGCATGATGTAGCCTCTGTGGCTGGAATTCAACTAAATTCACCAGAAGCAGGAAGAACCGCCTCATGGCGGTTCTTCCTCTATAATATTAGATCTCAAACAATTGCCTTAAAGGCTTTTCCTTGATAAGATTGCCTTTCTTAATCGGTCCTGTTACAGCTAAATTAAGCCCGCTATCGGTTATAATCTCCTCGGCCACCCCTTCTAGCTCATCTATGGTAATGGCATCCACAATAGAAATAACATCGTCTATGTCCAGGATTTTCTGCATTAATATTTCCTGGCTACCGTACCAGAACGCTACATTTCGGCTATCCTCAAGCCGTAAATACAATCTTCCCTTTGACAATTCCTTAGCCCTGGTAAGCTCACTTGCTGTAATTTCCTGTTTAATCTTGGATACCTCTTCGAGGATAGCAGCAACAGCAATCTCCACCTTCTTAGGGTCAACGCCGGCATAGATAGTAAATGACCCCGAGTTAAGGAAGTGCTCGGTATAGCTGTTAATATCATAGGCTAGTCCCCTATGCTCTCGTATCTCCGTAAATAGGCGGCTGCTCATGCCACCACCAAGCACTGTATTAAGCAAGTCAAGGGTAAAACGTTGTGGGTGGGAGTGAGAAAAGCCGTGAACAGCGAGGCAAAGATGCGCTTGCTCGATATCTTTGGGCTCGATACGCAACCTGGCTTCTGTTTGGTTGTCATTAGTTATATAGCCAGTCAGTAGCTCCCCGGCAGCCCATTTATTAAACAGGGGCTCGATTTGAGCCAGCGCCTCTTCATGCTGGATGTTGCCAGCAATGCTGAGCACGGTGTTATTGGGCATATATCTGCGAGCAACGTGGTTTAATAGTTGCTCCCTTGTTATTGAAGATACAGTTTCTTTGTATCCAATGACCTCGCGCCCCAGAGGCTGCTCTGGCCATAACAGCTCATCTATGAGCATGTTTACCCTCTGCTGGGGAAGGTCCAGGTTCATATTGATTTCCTCGCTGATAATCCGACGCTCTTGCTCTATTTCTTTGTTATCAAAGCGAGAATTGAGCAAGAGGTCAGATAGCACGTCTAGAGCGATGGGAAAGTGAGAGCTAACAACCTTACACCAGAAGATAGTTACTTCCTTGTCTGTGCCGCCATTGATTATGCCACCAACGCCTTCAATATCTTGAGTTATCTCCTTAGACGTTGGTCGCCGCTGTGTGCCTTTGAAGAATAAATGCTCGGCGAAGTGGGAGATGCCCGCCTCCTCTTTACTTTCGTAGCAGGAGCCAGCGCCCACGAGGATGGCAAGGCATACTGAGCGGCTGTGGGGCATGGTGCTGGTGATAACCCTCAAGCCATTGTCGAGCACAGCCTTGTTGTACATTGCCATGAATTTTACTTTGTTTTTTCTGTTGCCGGTCAATGAAATTTTGCTGCCTCCTGATGTTCAATCCTTCTCAGGGGCATTGTATTTCCGCCTTCTACGTTGGGTGAGCCGTATTATTCCGAGGAAGACATTCATTCTCGGCACCATCCTCATATAGGCTATGTAGTCGTCACCAAATTTCCCGATCAGGCGTTTGTCTTCCTCTCTGGCACCCAGGTAAGTAAGTGTTGTGCCGACAACGCCCAGTACTGCGAACAGCCAGTGCGGATACCATAACAATGTCGTGACAAATATTGCATAAATTCCACCGGTGTATTGAGGATGCCTGACGACAGCGTAAATCCCTGTACTAACCAGACGAGTGGTGCTTACAAACGATTTCCCTCTGGGAACCCCGCCCAGCCGTGGGAACATGACTATCGGAGCCATAACCAGTACCATGCCAAACGCCCATACAATCCAACCAATGATGAATAATGGCACGTATGATTTGACTTCTATGACTCCTGTCAGGACGAGGGGATTGGCAGGAAAACAGACAATGTATAGGATACTAGCTATTGTTACCCAGACGATGTCCTTTCGGTTCGTCCATTTTTGTGGCGTCAATTTCCGATGTCCCGCATTGTTGCTTTTCAGTGAACAGTTATGCTGTGTTTAGCCTACTTTTCTTATAAACCTGTCCATTCTTCTCAGTGCTTCCTCGATGCTAGATAACGAAGTAGCGTAACAGCAACGGATAAAACCTTCACCGTATGGTCCAAAAGCAGTGCCCGGGACTACAGCAACTTTTTCTTCCAATAGCAGTTTTTCGGCAAACTCTTCTGAATTCATGCCGGTAGCTTTTATAGAGGGAAAGGCATAGAAAGCGCCCTTGGGCTCGAAACAGGGTAAACCAATTTCATTCAATCTCTTGACCATGAGGCGACGGCGTCTGTTGTATTCTTGAACCATCTTTTCGACCTCGCTCTCACCGTTTCTTAGGGCCTCGATGGCTGCCATCTGCGCCATAGTTGGGGCACAGAGCATGGTGTATTGATGGATTTTTGCCAGAGCTTGGATGAAACGGCGTTCGGCTGCCACATAGCCAATACGCCAACCAGTCATGGCATGAGATTTGGACAATCCGCTAATCAGGATGGTACGCTCCTTCATCCTGGGAAGGCTGGGAAAACAAATATGCTCCGCTCCATAGACTAAACGAGCATATATCTCATCGGATATTACCAGTAGGTCATACTTTTTAGCCAGCCCGGCAGTAGCGTCAGCCTCTTTTTTGGACATGACTGCGCCAGTGGGATTTGCTGGGTAACCTATCAAAATAGCCTTCGTCTGCTTCGTGATCCTGGCTTCAATATCGGTTGCCCTGACGACAAAGTTGTTTTCTTCGTTTGTGGGAACAAGAATAGGCACGCCGCCAGCCAGAATGATGTCGGCAGGATAAGCTACATAGCAAGGGTCGGGAATTATGACCTCGTCACCGGGATTGATAATTGCTCGCAGAGCAAGGTCTAGTCCTTCACTACTTCCTGTAGTAATAAGAATTTCATTCTCAGGATGATAGCTCACCCCATAATGAAGCTCCAGGTAGCTGGCTAATTCCTGGCGTAGTTCCGGCATGCCGGAGTTCGAGGTATACATGGTATAGCCTTTTTCGAGAGAATATGTGCCTGCCTCCCTGATATGCCAAGGGGTAACGAAATCAGGCTCACCTATACCAAGGGAGATAACGTCTTCCACGGAGGAAAGCAGGTCGAAGAACTTCCTGATGCCCGATGGGGGAAGAGTATCCACCTTTTGTGAAATTAGGTTATCCCGGGCTTTGGTTGGAGCGGACTTTGTGTTTAGCATGTTACGGCGTTATTGGTAAACGTTTATTTGTTTCCTTAGGAAGGTGAAAAGTTTCCCCGTTCTCCTTGTATCGTTTGAGAAGGAAATGGGTGACGGTGCTTTGCACCTGCTCTAGAGGAGCTAGCTTCTCCGCAACAAAACTGGAGATTTCCTGCATAGTTTTGCCTCTCACTAATATAGCCAGGTCATAGGTGCCTGAGACTAGATATGCAGAATGCACTTCGGGAAATTGATAAATGCGCTCAGCAATGGCATCGAAGCCGACACCACGTTGTGGTGTTACTCTGACTTCGATTAAAGCCCATATATCCCCCTCACCTAATTTAGGCCAGTTTATTATGGTTTTATATTTCAGAATAGTTCCATCTTTCTCAGCCTGCTTAATTATTTTTTCTACCTCACTGACAGGTTTATCCACCATGGTGGAAATCTGTTCCGGGGTTGCCCGGGCATTCTGTTCCAGAATCTCAAAAATCTCTTTCACGAGTTCTCCTTAAAACATCAATTCAACAGCTGACCAATGGTCTGCTTTTTCATTGTAACACAGTTCAAATAGTTTGCCATCCTCAGTAACAACTCTGAATAGCCTTTTGCCTGGTTCCTGCCAGGCTTTTTCTACTGACTTTATTCTAAGTTCCTTTTCTTGCCAGACAAAAGACCGTGGTTCTTCGGCATAGATATAGCCTGAATAGCATTTCACCTTTATCTCCATATTTTGCCCTGACATACTATAAGATTTAATTCACCGACAGATCGTTGTTCGTCTGGCTCATTATAATACAGTTCAAGTAGTTTACCATCCTCAGTAACAACTCTGGAGCTTGTCGTAAAATTGACAAACGTGATACGCTAAAGTAGTATCAAGAGAGACGAAAGTTGAAAAGAGATTTGCTCTCAATAGCTGACCTTAACCGTAAGGAAATTGAACACCTCATGGAGCAAGCTTTGCATATGAAACAAGAAGGGGCACCGCCTCTCCTTTCAGGAAGAACCTTGGCTCTCCTCTTTGTAAAGCCTTCCTTGCGAACCAGGGTCAGTTTCGAGATAGCTATGTATCAGCTAGGCGGACACAGCATCTACCTATCTCCGGAAGAGGTGGGCTTGGGCAAGCGAGAGCCAGCGGCTGACATAGCTCGAGTGCTCAGCCGCTATGTCGACGGCATTGCCGCTCGCACATTTTCCCAGGAGACTTTACAAATTCTTGCTGGCCATTCTTCTGTGCCCATAATTAATGCCCTTTCCGACCTGGAGCATCCCTGCGAGGCTCTTTCCGACCTTCTCACCATCTATGAAAAGAAAGGGAGGCTTTCTGGCTTGACTTTAGCATTCATTGGCGATGGCAATAATGTGGCCAATAGCTTGCTTCTCTCTGCCTGCCTAGTGGGCATGAATTTCCATTTCGCTTCTCCACCAGGCTATGATGTTAAGGAAGAGGTATTGAATCAAGGAAAGGAATTCGCTGCTCTTAGTGGCAGCAAGATTCGGCTAACCAACGACCCTTATGAAGCAGCCAAAGATGCTGATATAATATACACTGATGTGTGGGTTAGCATGGGCCAGGAGGCTGAAGCAAAGAAACGTCGTCTTGCCTTTTCAGGCTATCAGGTGGATAATAAATTATTAAGCTTGGCGAAGGAAGATGTTTTGTTTATGCATCCTTTGCCGGCCCACCACGGCGAGGAAATTTCTGCCGGGCTGTTAGACGACCCCCGGTCAGTGGTATTTGATCAGGCAGAAAACAGGCTTCATCTGCAAAAGGCATTGCTGGTGAAGCTTTTAAGAGAATAAGGAATGGAAGAAATAGGAAGGGTAGCAGTCGAAAAAGCTGCCAAAGGTGTTTTGGGAAAGGTAAAGAGCGCCTTAGGGGTTGGCGAGGCGGAGATAGAGGTGAGCTATAAAGGCATAAGAGTAAGAGCTCCCTCTCCTGAGAAGGCAAAGGAGCTTCTTGATTATGGCGCCGAAACTCAATTGAAGCTTCTTTCTCAGACACGAAAAGCCCTGAGTAAGGCGAATATACTTGAACTTGAAGATAGCCAAGTAAGAGAGAAGATTATAAGGAGCAAGGAAGATTGCGATGCTCTTGTTGCTAAGCCCGATGTTGAAGCCTTGCCTGAAGAAGAGAGGCTGCGCCTCACAGCCTTTGTCCTCACGTCCCTCGGCGATAGAGAGTTTCACCAAAAGAAATTTGATATGACGGAGCAAGCCTACCATGATGCTTATGAGCTTGCGCGAAAAGTCGATGATAGAATTCTTCAAGCTATTTGCCTAAACCTTATTGGTGTCGCCTTGGGAATGCAAGGCAAGGCTGAGCGAGCTTTGCCCTATTTTGAACAAGCATTGAGGCTAGAGCCTGGTCTTGCAGAGACTTGGTATAACAAAGGGGTAACCCTGCATGAGCTTAATAGGCTTGAGGAAGCGGTTGCCTGCTACGATAAAGCAGTAGAGATAAATCCTGATTATGCAGACGCCTGGTATAACAAAGGGGTTGCCCTGGGCGAGCTTAACAAGCTTGAGGAAGCGGTTGCCTGCTACGATAAAGCAATAGAGATGAATCCTGGTGATGCCAAGGCTTGGAATAACAAAGGCGTGGCGCTTTATAAACTTGGACAGACTAAAGAAGCCCTCGCTTGCTATGATGAGGCGGTAAAGCTAAAGCCAGATTATGCCCAGGCTTGGAATAACAAAGGCGTGGCGCTTGGCAACCTTGGGCAGCATAAAGAAGCCCTTGCTTGCTTTGATGAGGCGATAAAGCTAAAGCCAGATCTTGCTGAGGCTTGGGTTAACAAAGGAGCGGGGCTTGGCAAGCTTGGGCAGCCTGAAGAAGCCCTGGCTTGCTTCGATGAGGCGATAAAGCTAAAGCCAGATCTTGCCGAGGCTTGGTATAGCAAGGGCGTGGCGCATGGCAACCTTGGGCAGCATAAAGAAGCCCTTGCTTGCTATAGTGAGGTGATAGAGCTAAAGCCAGATCTTGCCGAGGCTTGGTATGACAAGGGCGTGGCGCATGGCAAGCTTGGGCAGCATAAAGAAGCCCTTGCTTGCTTTGATGAGGCGATAAAGCTAAAGCCAGATCTTGCTGAGGCTTGGGTTAACAAAGGAGCGGGGCTTGGCAAGCTTGGGCAGCCTGAAGAAGCCCTGGCTTGCTTCGATGAGGCGATAAAGCTAAAGCCAGATCTTGCCGAGGCTTGGTATAGCAAGGGCGTGGCGCATGGCAACCTTGGGCAGCATAAAGAAGCCCTTGCTTGCTATAGTGAGGTGATAGAGCTAAAGCCAGATCTTGCCGAGGCCTGGAATAACAAAGGCGCAGTGCTTGACAAGCTTGGGCAGCCTGAAGAAGCCCTGGCTTGCTTCGATGAGGCGATAAAGCTAAAGCCAGATTTTGCCGAGGCTTGGTATAACAAGGGCGAGGCGCTTGGCAAGCTTGGGCTGGAGAGCATTAGGTCGGGGGATATGAAGGAAGCTGAGGAAAGGGCTTTGGAACTGGTTAAATTGAAGAATGAGGCGGATAAGGATGGGATGGCTGATGTGGATGAAGCAATGGCGGAGTTTAAAGAAGGGCTTTCCAAGAGAGAGCTCAAATTGTTTGAGGAGTTTGAGCTTATGCTCACTTTTCTGGCTATAGAGGATCCGTTTAAGCGCTGGAGGTTGTTGAAGAAAGAGATTGGCAAAAAGTGGCCTAAAGGAGTCTCCGCTGTTGAGGCTATCCGGGAGCAAAGGGAATGAGGAAACAGGATTTGGTCATGGATTCGGATGCGCTTTTAGCCGCTTTTGTAGAGACGGATCTTCATCATCCTGAGGTGGAGCCGCTGGTCCAAAGATTAGAAAGGGGAGAGGCTTTGCTCCACATATCTACACTGGTTCCTGTTGAGGTTTGCGCCGCAGTGGTGAGGACTATGAGAAATAAGGTCGGCGATAGGGCTGCTGAGCTAAGAGCTAAATGGGTTAAGAAAAATATCGAAGACTGGATTAGCGCGGGTAAGTTGAGGCTTTATCCCCTCGATGAGCGGAGGATGGATAAAGCTGGCACTATAGCTATAAGGGATAAGCTTAAAGGGGCTGATTCTGTTGTTGCCGAGGTGGCTGAGGAGTTAGAACTGGCGCTCGTTACTTTTGATAACGATATTTTAAAACGCTTTAAAGGTAAGAAGCCATGACCAGGCCTATTGTAGCCATTGTGGGTAGAACCAACGTGGGCAAGTCCACCTTGCTTAACCGCCTGGCGGGCAAGCGGATAGCTGTAGTTGCTGATTTGCCAGGAACTACCAGGGACCGCGTTTTTGCTTTTGTTGCCTGGCAGGGGCGGGAGTTGACTGTGGTTGACACTGGTGGCTGGCAAACAAAGCCATCTACGTCTTTGGAGCAAAAGGTCAAGCAGCAGGTCGAAGCAGCCATTGCCCAGGCGGATGCCGTCATCTTCTTGGTAGATGCCAAAGACGGAGCTATTGCTGCCGATGAGGAAATTGCTGATGTACTGCGCGCCGCCAATAGGCCTATCATACTAGCAGTAAACAAGGTGGATTCTGCCAAGCAAGCAAATCAGGTGGCCGATTTCTATCACCTGGGCATGGGTGAGCCTATAGCTATCAGTGCTCACCATAATCGAGGGATAGATGAGTTAATGGATGCTGTGCTAGCTTCCTTGCCACCGCAACCTATCAGTATTGCGGAGCCAGGGGAAGCTAAATTAGCCATCGTTGGGCGACCTAATGTAGGCAAGTCAACTTTGTTGAATACGTTGCTAGGCGATGAAAGAGCCATTGTCCATGAGTCTCCGGGGACAACTCGCGACTCGCTTGATGCTATAATTCGGTGGGATGATAAGGAAATCTTACTTGTCGACACCGCTGGGATTAAACGGCGCGGAAGGGTCGGTGCTGGAGTGGATTATTATAGTTTGCTTCGCGCCCTCCAAGCTATCAACCGCTGCGATGTTGCCTTGTTGCTAATCGATGCCAGTGAATTTATTACTGCCCAGGATATGCATATCGCTGGCTATATTATTGAGGTTGGAAAGGGTATAATACTGTTGGTCAACAAATGGGACCTTGTTCCCCAAGAACAAAGACAGGAGTTCAAACATAGCATGGAGCAAAGACTTAGATTTGCCTCCTACACACCTATCATTTACATCTCTGCCAAACTAGGGCAGGGGATAAACAGGATTCTACCCCAAGCCTGGGAAATCTGGCAGGAAAGACAAAAGCGAATACCGCAATCAGAAGTTGACGATTTAGTCAAACAAGCAGTAGGTAGCCATCCCCCACCCCGCACAGGTTCTAGACGGTTGCACATTGCCCGGGCCTATCAAGATGAATCTCAACCAGCAACTTTTGTTCTCAAGGTTAACGATCCTAAACTGATTCATTTTTCCTATCAACGCTACTTGGAAAATAAGCTTCGCCAGGGCTTTGGTTTTCGCGGCGTTCCTTTGAAGTTGATTTTCACCAAGGCTACCCGTAAAATCAATAAAAAGATGGAGGCGAGAGCATGATGATAGCTGAGTTTGTTGCTGTAGTAGTCATTGCTTATCTCCTTGGTTCCATTCCCTTTGGCTTGATAATAGGCAAGCTGAAAAGTGGCGTTGATATCAGGGAACATGGAAGTGGTAAGACTGGCGCCACTAATGTGATGAGAACTGCAGGAACCAAGCTCGGCGTCTTAACCATAGTTCTCGATGTGGTTAAAGCTGGTGGGGCAGTCATGCTAGCCACAGTAATTATAGATGGCGGCAGCGGTAGCTTAATCATTGGTGGCGTGTCCATTTATTGGCAGCATGTAGCCCAGGTTGCAGCTGGCTTGGCCGCAATAGCGGGACATAACTGGCCCGTATTTGCTAAGTTTAAGGGGGGTAGGGGGGTAACTGCCTATTTTGGCACACTGTTCGCTATTTTCCCTCCCGCGGGCATATTGGGTGCCGAGGTTGTAGCTATAACAGCATTACGCAGCCGACAGATGTCCAAGGGTTCTATTCTTGGAGCCTTAGCTGCTTGGTGCTTAATGATACCCTTAACCATCGCCTACAATTTCCCTCCCATCTATCTAGCTTACGGTTTAGTAGTTATCGCATTGCTCGTCTACCAACACCAGGACAATATAAAACGATTAAGACAAGGCATAGAACGCCAATTATGGTGAAAAAGCACGAGAGACCATGCCTAAAGTTACTATCATAGGCAATACCTCTTGGGGCAATACTTTAGGCGTTTTGCTGAGTGATAAAGGAGCAGCGGTAAAACTGTGGACGCGAAGTGAGGCTGAGGCCAAAGAATTAAACCAAGGACGGCGTCGCTATTCCTCTACCAGCCACATCGGAGAAGCCTTAAACGGGGCTGACGTAGTAATCTGGGCTGTCCCCTCTCAAAAGTTGAGAGAAAACGTCAGTCAAGCCAAGAATTATCTTACTAATTCTATGCTATTGATAAGCGCCGCCAAAGGATTGGAAGTAAGTAGTGGTAAGAGGATGTCACAAGTGCTGGCAGAGGAGATTGCTCCTTCCTTAAGAGGGCAAATTTGCGTCCTCTCTGGTCCCAATTTAGCCAGGGAAATTGCCCAGGGTCTCCCTGCTGCTTCGGTCATTGCCGCTCAGGATATAGCTTTAGCGGAAAAAGCGCGGGAATTGATGGAGTCGCCCAAATTCTTTCTATCTACTAGCGATGATGTTGTCGGAGTTGAATTAGGCGGAGCCCTGAAAAACATTATAGCTTTGGGCGCAGGCATGATAGACGGACTGGCCTTAGGCGACAACGCTAAGGGGCTCTTTATTGCCTGGGGGTGGACTGAGGCTGTTTCCTTGGGGGTAACTTTGGGGGCCAGGGCTGGCACTTTTTATGGTCTGGCCGGTTTAGGCGACCTAATAGCTACCTGCTCCAGCACTCTAAGCCGCAATCATTATGTTGGCTACGAACTGGCTAAGGGTCGTGCCTTATCTGAAATATCTGCCTCTATGCCACATGTCGCCGAGGGAGTTGCCACCACTGCGGCAGCCCACCAGTTAGCAAAAAACCAAGGGCTTAAATTACCCATTATCAACCTTATCTATGGGATTCTTTTTGAAGGCTTGTCCCCAAGCCGGGCATTGATTGACTTCAAAGAGCTAGCAGCAAGCCATCGCTGATCCCGAACTAGACGTCTGGAGGCGGTTCAGTCCGAGGTAGTATCTTAGCCAATTCTTCAAAAAGATGACGCTGGTTTTTATCCAGATGTTGTGGGGTTATTACACTTACTTTGACAAGCAAGTCTCCTCTTCCCTTGCCATCAACGTGGGAGACCCCCTTGCCTTTGAAGCGAAAGGTTTTCCCATTTTGAGTTGCTGGCGGTATTTTTAAATCTACCTTTCCATCTAAGGATGGCACTCTCACCTCATCGCCCAAAGCAGCTTGAGCAAAATTGATGGATAACTCGTAAAGAATGTCACTGCCATCTCTATGGAATAAATTGTGTGGCTTTACTGAAAGGTTGACATAGAGGTCGCCGGGGGGGCCTCCATACAAGCCAGCGCTTCCCTCTCCATCCAGGCGCAATCGTTGCCCATCATCCACACCAGCAGGAATCTTAACCATTACCTTGCGCTTCACCTTTATTCTCCCTCTTCCCTGGCATTGAGAACAAGGATTGCTTATTACAGCGCCACTACCTCCACAGCGAGAGCAGGTGGTGATATGAGTGAAGCGCCCAAAAATGCTTTGCTGAATTCTCCTTACTTGCCCTGTGCCGCGACAATCAGGACAGGTCTCGGGATTTGTTCCCCGTTCGCTGCCAATGCCATGGCATGCAGGGCAGAACTCGATGCGTTGTATTTCAACTTCTTTATTGCAGCCGAATACCGCCTCCGTAAAGGAAAGGGTGAGGTGACTTTGTAAGCTATCTCCCCTCTGTGGAACACGCTGAGCAGTCCGCCCAAAGAGGGTGCTAAAACCATCCCAGAAGGATTCAAACCTATCTCCCAGCCCGCCAAAGCCAAAATCGGAAAAGCCCTCCTCTATATCTACTCGGCCATAGCGATCATATCTACGCCTTTTCTCGGGGTCGGAGAGAACCTGGTGGGCCTCGTTTATTTCCTTAAATTTCTCCTCGGCTCCCGGCTCTCTATTGAGGTCAGGATGGTGCAGTTTCGCTAACTTGCGAAACGCCCTCTTAATCTCCTCATCGCTAGCGTTTCGAGGCACTCCCAGCACTTCATAATAATCTTGTTTTATCGCCACAATCTCTAAGTGTAACTCTTAAATGCCTGTGCTGACAACTTTTAGGCACTGAACTTGCAAATATTTGACATCTTGAGAGGTGATATAATCACAGCGCAGTGAAACAGCAGATTGAAAAGACCCTCCGTCATCACAAGAAAAAGAAAATCACCGGCGAAAACCTTAAGGCTTCAGCAGTGCTTATACCTCTTTTTTATAACCAAGGGCAATATCATATCCTGTTTACGGAAAGGAGCGAAGAGGTGGACTTCCACAAAGGGCAGGTCTGCTTTCCCGGGGGAACCCGGGAACCATCTGATTCCAGCCTGCTACAAACTGCCCTCAGGGAGACTGAAGAAGAGATAAGTTTAAAGGCTAAAGATGTTGAAATTTTAGGAGAATTTGACGATAGCGTGACACTCACCAGTAACTATGTTATTTCGCCTTTTGTTGCCCTCATACCCCACCCTTACCCTCTCAAGGCTGATGGTAGAGAAATCAGGGAAATTTTTTCCGTTCCCTTGTCATTTTTGGTGGATGAAGCCAATTTCAAGCAAGATTCTTACGCATACGAATATGAAGGACACATCATCTGGGGGGCTACAGCAAGGATTTTAAGACAGTTCATCGATTTGCTGAAGTCTGAGAGCGGGGCACTGTAATAGTCATTTCTTTTCCTTAGCCTTGACTTTAATTGCTTTGGGCTTTATCTCTTCAGCTTTGGGTATGGTGAGAGTTAGAACGCCATCCTCCATCGTTGCCTCAGCCTTGGCTGGCTTAAGCCCGCCGGGAAGGGCCATGCTGCGGGAAAAAGCGCCATAGCGTCTCTCCTGGTACAGGTAGTCCTCTTTCTTGATTTCCTGTTCCGCTTTGTGCTCTCCCTTGATGGTCAAGGTTTCGCCTCTTTATTTTTTACCAAGCCCCACTCTCAGTTCAGTTAGTATTATAAGAAAGTTAAACAACTTTGTCAAATTTTCTCGAAACCTGTTAAAATTATTTGACAAAAAAATTAAACAATTTTATAATTAACACAAAATCATTAGAGGAAAGAGATGGCAGGCAAGGACTATTACCAGATTCTAGGTGTAAGTAGGAATGCTTCAGAAAAGGAAATCAAGCAGGCCTACCGCCGTTTGGCTCGCAAACACCATCCTGACCTCAACCCCGGCGACAAATCGGCTGAGGCAAAATTTAAGGAGATAAATGCGGCTTATGAAGTCCTCTCTAGTCCTGAAAAGCGAAAAAAATACGACCAATTTGGTGAACAATGGGAATATGCTGAGCAATTTGCTAAATCCGGGGGGCAGGAGAGAGTCAGGTGGGATTTCGGCAGGGGTGGCACAACTTTCGAATATGGCGACCTGAGCGGCTTTGGCGACATTTTTTCAAGTCTGTTCGGCGATTCTGGTACAGGCTCCAGGATGAGGCGTGGACCACGACGTGGTCAGGATATAGAGTCCCGCATCGAGGTAACTCTTGAGGAGGCTTACCATGGCTCTACGCGTGTTATACAGCTTCAGACCGAGGAGCCCTGTACAGCTTGTGGCGGCACGGGCAGAGTGGGTAATCGAGTCTGTACTATGTGCAATGGTGCTGGTGGGAAAGTAATTCCCAAGCGCCTGGAGGTTAAGATTCCAGCGGGGGTTAGAGATGGCTCGAGGATTCGTATAGCGGGGGAAGGTGGACCCGGCCGTGCCAGGGGCAACAAGGGCGACATCTATCTCGTAGCGAAGGTTCTGCCCCATAAGCTCTTTGAGCGCAAAGGAGATGACCTTTACACTGAAGTCTCAGTGCCTTTAGCAACCGTCATGCTGGGTGGCGAGGTCGGATTGCCCACTTTGAATGGCAATCTATCTCTTAAAATTCCACCGGAGACTCAGAACGGCAGGGTTTTCCGCATGGCAGGGAAGGGCATGCCCCAGCTAGGCAATAATAAGTACGGCAATATGTTCGCCAAGGTAAAAGTGGTTCTACCCACCAATTTGACCGAGGAGGAAAAAAAACTATTTGAGAGATTGCGGTCTCTGCGACCCACATAAAGCGAGGTGCCACGATGATGGACTGGGAATCTAAACCAAGATATGTAATAAGCGTAGCCGCCAGGATGATAGGCATAGAAGCTCACACATTGCGGTATTATGAAAGGCTGGGCTTGGTACAGCCAGAGCGTTCAAGTGGCAATATACGTCTCTATTCGGAGGAAGACGTTGACCGCTTGCGCTATATTAAGGCTCTGATGAGCGATTGTGGCATTAATTTGGCAGGGGTAGAGGTGGCGTTGAGGTTGATGCAAAGGATGAAAGAGATGCAACAGCAACTTGAGGAAATGGAGAGAAAGGTCCAGAAAATTGCCGAAGCTGAAATAGAAGACATCATAGAGGACATAATAGAAGACGCAGAATGGAAGGAGGTGTAGGGAGTTGAAACCAGAGAGATTTACTGAGCAAGCGCAAGAGGTTCTAGGGGTCTCACAGGAACTAGTTCGTCGCTATCGCCATAACCAGTGGGATGTGGAGCATATTCTATTAGCCTTACTGGAGCAGGAAAAGGGAATAACTGGGGACATATTACAGATGCTAGGTGTAGATAGCGAAGCGGTAAAACAGCGAGTAGAAGCAACGCTTGAGAGTTTCCCCAAAATAGCTTACGAAGCAACGCAAATTTATGCTACCCCGCGGATTTCCGCTCTTCTCGAAAATGCCAACAGGGAGGCTGACAGGCTCAAGGATGAGTTTGTCAGTACTGAGCATTTGCTCATTGCTATTGCCGGGGAAACCAAAGGTGAAGCCGCAACAATTCTAGCTGAATCTGGCGTTAACCAGGAAAAGATTTATCAAGCCTTGCAGAAAATTCGTGGCGGACATCGAGTTACCGACCGTCAAGCGGAAAGCAAATACCGCTCCCTGGAAAAATACGGGCATGACCTCACGGAGTTAGCTCGTCAGGGCAAACTCGACCCTGTAATTGGGAGGGAAAACGAAATCAAACGTGTGACGCAAATACTTTCCCGGCGCACCAAGAACAATCCCGTGATTATTGGCGACGCTGGCGTAGGCAAGACGGCTATTGCCGAGGGATTAGCTCAGAAGATTGTCGCTGAAGATGTTCCCGATTCTTTGAAAGGGAAAAAGGTGGTGGCTTTAGACATGGGAGCACTGGTGGCGGGAAGCAAATTCCGCGGGGAGTTTGAGGAAAGGTTGAAGGCAGTTTTAGATGAAGTCAGGCAGGCGGCCGGCGAAGTTATTATGTTCATTGATGAGCTTCACACCGTGGTAGGAGCCGGAGCTGCCGAGGGAGCAATCGATGCCAGTAATATGCTGAAGCCCGCACTGGCTCGTGGTGAGATGCAATGTATCGGGGCTACTACACTCGACGAGTATAGAAAGCGTATTGAAAAAGATAAAGCTCTGGAGAGACGTTTCAGCCCTGTTTATCTTGATGAACCCAGCGTAGAAGCCACCATAGAAATGCTCCGAGGACTTCGTCCCAGATACGAAGCACATCACAAGATAAAGATCGAGGATTCCGCTCTGGTAGCTGCTGCCAAGCTGAGCCAGAGATATATATCCGATAGATTCTTGCCTGACAAGGCAATTGACTTGATTGACGAAGCAGCCAGCAAGCTACGCATCGATATGGAAAGCGCTCCAAAGGAAGTTAAAACACTGGACCGGAAGATGAAGCACCTGATTGATGAAGAGGAGGCGGCTTCGCAACGAGGGGACTATCAGAAAGCTACTGAATTGAAGGCGGAAAGGATGCGCTTGGAACAAGAGTACAATAAGGCCAAACTGCAATGGCAGCGGGAGAAGAAAATTGACAGTGTGGTAGACGAGGAGGATATCGCCGGACTGATTGCCCAGTGGACGGGCATACCCGTTTCGCGGATGATGGAAACGGAAACTGATAAATTGGTTCACATGGAGGAAAGGATTCACCAGAGAATAGTGGATCAAGAAGAGGCAGTGGCTGCCGTCTCCGAGGCCATCAAGCGAGGCCGAGCCGGGCTCAAGGACCCCAAGCGCCCCATTGGCAGCTTCATTTTCCTCGGCCCTACCGGCGTGGGGAAAACCGAGTTGGCTCGTGCTTTAGCCGAGTTTCTTTTTGCCGATGAAGAGACCATGGTAAGACTGGACATGTCGGAATATATGGAAAAGCATACCGTATCCCGTCTTATCGGGTCGCCACCGGGATACGTGGGGTATGAAGAGGGAGGCCAGTTGACCGAGGCAGTGCGCCGCCGTCCCTACCGGGTCATCCTGTTCGACGAGGTAGAAAAAGCTCATCCCGACGTCTTCAACATACTATTGCAGATGCTGGAAGACGGCAGGCTTACCGATGGGCATGGCCGGACTGTGGACTTCAAAAACACAGTGGTAATCATGACCAGTAACCTGGGCACCGAAGAATTCCAACGTGGGGGAATTGGTTTTCCCCTTAAAAAAGAGGAAGGCGACGAGCAAAAAATGAGAAGCGCCATAGAGAGTGCCTTAAAGCGAACCTTCCGCCCTGAGCTACTCAACAGGATAGATGATGTCATTATATTCCACCCTCTAACTGAGGAGCACTTGAAGAGCATCGTCGACCTGCTTATCCATGAGGTAGAACGGAGGTTGACTGAGCGTGGTATTAAGATTGAAGTCAATGAAGAGGCCAAAGCTTGGTTAGCTCAGAAAGGCTATGATCCTGTATACGGAGCTCGCCCCTTACGCAGGGCTATTCAGAGGTATATGGAAAATCCCATATCGACAAAGATATTGCAGGGCGAGTTCAAAGAAGGAGACACCATAGCTGTTAGCTTGCAGGAGGATAACCTGAGCTTCACTACGCGGAAAACTGCCAGGGCAAAAAAGTGAATAAACTTGTCCGGCAGCTCGCTCTCCTCCATAACCTTTTTCCTTTGCCACTCTGAACCCTCAGCTTCCTGTCATTTCCTTGACCTAGTTCAGATAGGTGGGTGATACTTTATATGTTTGTAATGTTGGCGATAGCCTCCCGTGTCATTGCGAGCCCCGACTTGTCGGGGCGTGGCAATCTCATTGCAAAACTGGAGACTACTATGGTTGGACTGAGGAATCTCGCTTAGAGATTGCTTCGTCGCCCCGATTCATCAGGACTCCTCGCAATGACAGAAAGGAAGTGTCACTCAGGTACTGAATGAGGACTCCCCTTTGACGCCTGTGAATAAAGCTGGTAAGCTAAGAAACTCAAAGGAGACCTGAAGATGCCTGATAAAGTGGATATGGATAAAATCGTCTCTCTGTGTAAGCGGAGGGGGCTTATTTTCCCCAGCAGCGAAATATATGGCGGTTTAGCTAGCTGTTGGGATTATGGCCCTATGGGGGTGGAGCTTAAGCGCAATGTTAGAGACGCCTGGTGGAGGTCAATAGTCCATGAGCGGGATGATGTAGTAGGTCTGGACACGTCAATCATGATGCACCCGGGAGTCTGGGCCGCTAGCGGCCACATTGATAGCTTCACAGACCCCCTGGTGGAATGTAAATCTTGTCACCTGAGGTGGCGTGCTGGCGAAATAGAGGGCAAGAGATGTCCCAAATGTGGTGGTGAGTTAACCGAGCCTCGCATGTTCAACTTGATGTTTAAAACTTCCATGGGTCCTGTGGAGGAGGAGGCAAGCACAATCTACCTCCGCCCCGAAACTGCCCAGGGCATATTCGTTAACTTTGATAATGTAATCACCACTTCCAGAAAAAAGTTGCCTTTGGGCATCGCCCAGATAGGCAAATCTTTCCGCAATGAAATCACCACAGGCAACTTCATATTCAGAACCAGGGAGTTTGAGCACATGGAGCTGGAGTACTTCGTTAAGCCCGGGACTGACGAAGAGTGGCTTGATTACTGGGTCAAGGAGAGGTTTGACTGGTATGTCAAACTGGGTATCAGGAAGGAAAATCTGCGCCTGCGCCAGCACGGCAAAGATGAGCTTGCCCACTATGCCAGGGACTGCTATGACATCGACTATCTATTTCCTATGGGCTGGTCGGAGCTGGAGGGTATAGCCAACAGAGGCGATTTTGACCTTATTCAGCATGCCAAATGTAGCGGTAGAGAGCTCGGTTACTATGATGCTGAGGCCGGCGAGAAGTATGTTCCCTACGTTATTGAGCCTTCGGCTGGCGTCGACCGCTCTGTCCTGGCTTTCCTCATTGATGCCTATGATGAAGAGGAAGTCGAAGGAGAAAAGAGAACAGTTCTCCACCTGCATCGTTCTCTGGCTCCTATTAAGGTAGCTGTTTTGCCCTTAAGCAGGAATGAAAAGTTACCCCCCCTGGCTAAAGAGGTTTTCAACAAACTGTGTCCGAATTTCGTGACCGATTACGATGATTCACAAAGCATAGGGCGGCGGTACAGGCGTCAGGACGAAATCGGTACCCCGTTCTGCGTTACCATAGATTTTGAATCCCTAGAGGATAAGCAGGTTACCATTCGGGAGAGGGACAGCCTGGCGCAAATTCGAGTGCCCGTAGAGGAACTAGGGAAGATCTTAGAGGCCAAACTCAGAGGAGAAGCTTTCGACGCCTCAGCATTATGGGCCACACGGGAGAAGTGAAAATTCTGCACTTTGCTGTGCCTCGTCATACAGTACATGCCTATAGAATAAGTATAGAAAATAGGCATAAAATATAGATGTTGGGCGGCTGTGAGTTATGAAACCTTCGTATAAAAAAGTATTGGATGGTGTAAGGCAGTACAGCCCTCTGCTTTCTTTTGCTGAACAGGGGATGTCTCCTGCTGAGATCAAACAATGGATCATTGATCTTTTATCGCCTCACTTTACTAATCAAAGTGTCCTCAATGAATTAGCTATTGGGGTTTTAGTGCCTGAAGCTGTCAATGTTGCTAAGATTGATAATGATGCCTGGGCAAAAGTAATGTTTATGAATGTCCTAAATGAATATCGACAAGCTATGACTTCAGATAAGAACGCTTGTTTCGAAGGTTCTGCGAAATGGGAGAGCAAAATTCAACATGGCATATCGGAGTATTGGAGTGGATTCCATCTAGAAGTTGATAAGGGCGAATTGCCCCTAGGAGAATTTAAATACGAAGCTTTTAGAAATATTGGAATGATTATTGAGGCTTCCCTGCAACCTTTGCTTAAAGAGTTGCTGTTACAGGTAAGAATTCGTCGAGGAAAAGCAAATCCAGGCACTGGTCTTGATACATTGGATCTTGGATTAGTTGTTGGCGAGCTGTTTGATACATCAGGTTATCACGAACTTTTCGCTCCTCCGCCTTGGGGGATTCGACTTAACCAGTGGCGAAACATGGCTCAACATCATAAAACCAGAGTTGAAAATGACGTAATAATTGGAATCTATGGTAAGGGCAGCCATGAACAAGAAGTCAGATTTAGGCGAGATGAGTTTTTGGCCGCCCTTAAAAGAATTTACATAGTTTTCTCAGTTATCAAAACGGCGCGGTCCATTTTTCTGGTAGATAATATTAGTGAGTACAAACTGAGGCTTAAAGATGTTGACATGCGCGCAGATGCGAAGATTCTTCATCTTGCATCTTCGGTTGCCACACAGGGATTCGAACTCATAGATATTTCTATCGAAAAGGAGTCTGTTACTGCCGTGGTAAAAGATGTCACTGACTCTCCTGCTAAAGAGCGTATGCTTCATGCCTCCCAGTTTGTTTATACAGTATGGGGTCATTTCCCCGCTGATGAAATCATAGTGCAATACCTAGATGGTACAGGAGATTTAATATTAACTACTACGGGCAAAGGCAGCGATTGTGATGAGGTATGCCACAAAGTTGTACCTTTTGAGGAATTAGCAAATAGAGTAACGCTTACTCTCTCTGAAAAAGGTAAGTCCTACTTCACCAAGGCCGCCACCTAACAACTCATTCAACCCGACGCCTCGATAGCATCCCTTCCATCGTCGTCTGTACAAGTGGAAGTTGGATGCTTCATGCTCGGCGCAGGTTAATTTGGGCGTTAGACCAAAATATAATAGCTTGAGAGGAATAGCAATGAAGCGCTCCGCAATTAAGAGGACACCATACATATCCCTTGATATAGATGGGGAGGTGATATAATCTTTGGAATTAAGTATGGTGTCCCCGAAATTCTCATAGAGTAAGTATAGAAAATAGGTATAAAATATAGATGTTAGACGGAAAAGGACGCATGAAATGGTCAGCATAAGTCCACAAAAGATAGCCGGTGTTTGGGACATGGGATTTGTACTGGATATCCATACGAAAAGCAGCACGTTATTGGGCTACGATGAATTTGGACATGAAGTTTTTGACACCAAGAGAAGTGAGTTAGGTGAGTTGCTGTACAAGTTGAAATATAAAGGTGACAGGTCAGTCCTGAATGATATACTTTATTGTGTGATAGAATTTCTGCAGAAGAAATGGAAGATCATCGATTCCTTGAATCTGGTTGTGCCGATGCCACCTTCGAATACTAGCAGACCTAGCCAACCAGTGATTGATTTGGCAAGAGGAATTAGCTCTAAAACTGGGATCAGATTAGCAGAAGATGCCTTAGTGAAAATCAAAGAGACACCTCAACTCAAGGATATTCACGCCTATCAACAGAGGATTGACATTCTCGAGGGTGCCTTCAAGACAACGAAGTCCGTTACGCAGGGAAAGACTTTGCTACTTCTTGATGATCTCTATAGATCGGGAGCCACTTTGAATATTGCGTCTCAAGTGCTGCGCCAACAAGGGAATGCGAAGACAATCTATGTTCTAGCTTTGACAAAGACAAGGAGTAAATTATGACGAAAATATTTGTCGGGGGGTCGAGAAGACTAACGAGGATGAATGTCAACGTCAAAGCCAAGCTCGAAGCTATGATACAGAGGGAGTATGTCATACTCGTTGGTGACGCAAATGGCACGGATAAAACCGTCCAAAAACACCTTCTTGATCGGCACTATAGCAATGTCATCGTCTTTTGCATGGCTAATGGATGTAGAAACAATCTTGGGCAATGGGAAGAAAGACGGATACAAGTTTATAGTGGGAAAAACGGCTTCGAGTATTATTCAGTCAAGGACGCAGAAATGGCCAGAGAAGCTGACTACGGATTCATGCTATGGGATGCAAAGAGCAAAGGAACTTTTAAGAACATCCTCAACCTCTTGAAAAGTAACAAGCGAACGCTGGTCTACATTTCCCCTCAACGAGATTTCTTGGTACTAGATACACTTAATGATATCCCAAATCTCCTTCAAAGATGTGACATTGAAGACCGTAACTCGCTTGAAAGTAAATTCAAGTTATCAGGTGTGCTCAAACCCAAAGCGATACAACATGAATTCGACATCGTTGCTTGAATTCCTTCACTCATCCAATTCGAAAATTCCGGCCAACGTTGAGAACTGCGAAGATATAATGAAGGGAAATTGATTTATCGCTAACTAGAATCGGCATAGGAAACTCCGATTACATCGGAGTTAATTCTACTTGATCAACTTAAACTCTACCACGTCCACCAGGCCTAAATCGGTCAGTCTTAGTTCAGGAATCACGGGTAGGGCCAGGAAGGAAAGGATAGCAAATGGAGCTGGGGGCAAACTGCCCAGGCTGGCGGCAGCCTTCTCCACTTTTTCATGCTGGGACACGACTACCTCCAGCGGCTCGGGAGAAAGCAGGCCGGTGATGGGCAAGGGTAAAGAAGCGAGAATTTCCAGGTTGGCGCAAACAACCAGCCCACCTTGCAATCTATTGATTTCCTCGATTGCCTTGAGGATGTCGAAGTCATTGGTACCCACCGCTATTATGTTGTGAGAGTCGTGAGCCACTGATGAGGCTAATGCCCCTTTCTTCAAGCCGAATCCCTTAACTAAGCCTACTCCGATGTTGCCGCTAGCCTTGTGCCGTTCCGCCACCACCAGCTTTAGAATATCTCTTTCCACGTCAGGCATAACTGTCCCATCCACAACTTTTATCTTTTCCACCACCTTCTTGGTGACTATCTGTCCGGGGACAATTTCGATGACCGGGTAGCTTTCCCTAGAGGTTTCACCCTCGCCCTTCGACAAGCTCAGGGCTCAGGATGAAAAAAGTGAAGGGCTCGAAATGACAGGCAAAAGCGGGGGCCTATCTGGTTGACTATATCTGCACAATGGAAGGCAGGGTGAGCAAGTTCACTGCGGGGGAGAAAGACAAGTCCGGTGCCTTGCACCAGGTCCCCGGGGCAGCCGACGTAGCGGTCTTGTTAACTACCGTGACCGCTGTAAGCTCGCTGCTTCCCTCCAGCTGTTTGCCTGGCTGTTCAGTTCATCTAGAAAGCGGGCGATTTCCCCGTGCTTAAATCGGCGGTCACCCCGAGGAGTAATGCGGTATGCCCTTATTCTCCCGTTGTTACTCCAGCGCCTCAGGGTGTTAGGATGGACATGGAGGAGTTGGGCTACTTCCCTGACCGTCAGCATGCTGTCGATTCGTTCATCATTTTCCATATCTTTTCCCACCTCCTGTTCAACTGACCTATCTTAAGAGTAACTCACTTCACTTAATCACACAATCACCCAAAAGTATCAATTTGATCAGAAAATAGTCATAGGAAAAAAGTCCCATAAAGTCTCGATTTGTAAGAAAAGTTAAGTTAAGCATATTGACATAGCTATTATAATCGGGCTACAATTTTACTTTTCAAACAGGAGGCATTGAACCGCCACCTTCAGATGGTCACTTGGGTGACGGGGAGCTAATAGTGAAACCGACCTTAGGTATCTTGGGTCGGTTTTTTTGCTTTTCGGATGGGTAGGGTTATAGGTTTACTGTAGACTGAGAATTAACGCCGTGATGTCGTTATGCCCTGCCAGTAATGTGACCTGAATCGCAGGTCGATGGGGGCATAAGGCCAGAGAAAAGCTAATAATAAGGAAGGAGAAAAAGAAACAATGAAGAGAAGAACATTGTCTTCCATAATGGCGCTGGTGCTGGTGCTGGGTATGGCACTCACACTGGCAACGCCGGTAGGGGCGGCTACACCCACATTCACGGGTGATGTGCCGACTGACTTTACCGGACCGGGTATGCTGACAATTCCTGACCCAGGTGGGGTAGGGGATGTTGGCGTGCCAGTGAATGCACCGCCTGGTACAGTCAGTGGCTGGGACATGGTAGACCTTCGGCTCACCTATGACGCGGCCGCCGACACCCTGTACGTGGGGATAAATACCTTTGGGATAGCTGGCGATGCCGATGGCGATGGCAACCCCGGCGGGACTTCAGCATGGTTGGCGACCAATCAAGGAACAGATATCCCTAATCTCGGCAGCACGGAAACCATTGCGGTCTACTTTGACCTGAACCAGGATGGGACATTTGATGTGATTGCCGGTGTATCTGGCAACGGGACTGACATCACCGGCTTCACGGTCGCCAACTTCTCGGGGAATCCGTGGAATCCTGCGTATGCCTTCGGCACGCCGCTTCCAACCCACACGGGAAGCTACCATGCCAATCCAAGTGGAGCCGACCCGGATTTTGACTTCACCATCCTGAACTTCTCTACCCTCCCAGGACAGGATGCCTTGCTGGCTGGATTCAGGGTCTGGGCATTCATGGGCTCCATAGAGGATGACGGCATCGGTGAGGACTCCATCCAATACGAACAGAGCCCCTCTACCATCACCACCATCACTTCCTCGGCGGCCATGGTCGTCCCTAAATACGGGCAGAGCCCCTCTACCATCACCGCCACCGCTTCCTCGGCGGCCATAGTCGTCGCTGGCGGCTCTGTCAACCTGACCGTAACCGAAGAGAACACCGGCGATGACCCGCTGATCAACCCCCGCGTCGAGGTCAGGAAGAACGGCACGCTTATTGACACGCTGGTAGCACCGCCTGACAGCGGTGACAACGGCAACGGAATTCTCGATCCAGGGGAGACCTGGAGATGGACTATCAGTTCCGGTTCCATCACCGCCGCGACCACGTTCGTTGCTCTGGGCTTCGGCACTGACTCGCTGGGCAACGAGGTCAGTTACGCCGAGGGCAACCTGGGCGAGCGGGATGAAGTGACGGTTGACACAATCGAGCCTGACACCATAACCACTATTACTGCCTCAGAGACAAAGGTCCTGTCCGGTGGTTCGGTTGACCTGACCGTAACCGAAGAGAACACCGGCGATGACCCGCTGACCAACCCCCGCGTCGAGGTCCGGCAGGACGGCACGCTTATTCACACGCTGGTATGGCCGCCTGACAGCGGTGACAACGGCAACGGAATTCTCGATCCAGGGGAGACCTGGACCTGGACTAGATCTTCCGATCCCATCACCGCCGCGACCACGTTCGAGGCTCTGGGCTTCGGCACTGACTCGCTGGGCAACGAGGTCAGTGACGCCAAGGGCTACAAGGGCGAGCGGGATGAGGTGACGGTTGAGATCGAATGCACCGGCTGTCTCAAGATATGCAAATACGAAGAGAAGACTGGCAATCACCGACATGACGCTGGCGAGCCGTGGCTCTCAGGCTGGGTGTTTAACGTCACCGATTCCCAGGGCAATTTTTGGAATGTCACTACTGTGGGTGATGGTGGACGTTGTGGTGGCTGTGACAATTGTGAAACCCCCTGCTTAGACCTTCCCTCGGGCGAGTACACCGTAACCGAGATTCTGCAGGATGGCTGGACATGCACCACCGATAACCCCCGCACAGTCAGAGTGGAATGTGATAAAACAGAAATGGTGTATTTCGGCAACCGGGAAGGAGAGTGTACCGGATGCCTCAAGATATGTAAATACGAGGATAAGAATGACAGTGGCACAAAGGACGGCGACGAGCCGTGGCTCTCAGGCTGGGTGTTTAACGTCACCGATTCCCAGGGCAATTTCTGGAACGTCACTACTGTGGGTGATGGTGGACGTTGTGGTGGCTGTGACAATTGTGAAACCCCCTGCTTAGACCTTCCCTCGGGCGAGTACACCGTAACCGAGATTCTGCAGGATGGCTGGACATGCACCACCGATAACCCCCGCACAGTCAGAGTGGAATGTGATAAAACAGAAATGGTGTATTTCGGCAACCGGGAAGGAGAGTGCCAGGGCTGTCTCAAGATATGCAAATACGAAGAGAAGACTGGCAATCACCAACATGACGCTGGCGAGCCGTGGCTCTCAGGCTGGGTGTTTAACGTCACCGATTCCCAGGGCAATTTCTGGAACGTCACTACTGTGGGTGATGGCGGATATTGTGGCTGTGACCGCTGTGACACGCCATGCTTAGACCTTCCCGCGGGTGACTACAATGTTACCGAGACCGTGAAGGCTGGCTGGGTATGCACCACCGGTAACCCCCGCACAGTTACCGTGGAATGTGGAAAAACAGAAATAGTGTATTTTGGTAACCGGGAAGGAGAGTGCAGCGGCTGCCTCAAGATATGTAAATATGAGGATAAGAATGACAGTGGCACAAAGGACACCGACGAGCCATACCTCTCAGGTTGGGAATTCACGGTCACCGATTCTGATGGCAATTCCTGGGACGTCACTACGGTGGGTGATGGCGGATATTGTGGCTGTGACAAATGTGAAACCCCCTGCTTAGACCTTCCCGCGGGCGACTACAATGTTACCGAGACCGTGAAGGCTGGCTGGGTATGCACCACCGGTAACCCCCGCACAGTTACCGTGGAATGTGGAAAAACAGAAATAGTGTATTTTGGTAACCGGGAAGGAGAGTGCCAGGGCTGTCTCAAGATATGTAAATACGAGGATACGCATAACTATGGCACAAAGGACACCGACGAGCCATACCTCTCAGGTTGGGAATTCACGGTCACTGATTCCGATGGTAATTCCTGGGACGTCACTACGGTGGGTGATGGCGGATATTGTGGCTGTGACAAATGTGAAACCCCCTGCTTAGACCTTCCCGCGGGCGACTACAATGTTACCGAGACCGTGAAGGCTGGCTGGGTATGCACCACCGGTAACCCCCGCACAGTTACCGTGGAATGTGGGACTGAAACGCCCGTCGAGTTCGGTAACCGGCAAGAGTGCATCGGATGCCTGAAGATATACAAATATGAAGATAAGGATGGCCATGGCACCTTTGACCCTGGCCGGCCCTACTATGAGTCATACCTCTCAGGTTGGGAGTTTACCGTCACTGACATTGCAGGCAACTCCTGGTCAGGCACTACCAATAGCTACGGCTATGTGCAATTCTGCGACCTTCCCGCAGGCGAGTACACCATTACCGAGACCCTAAAAGATGGCTGGACGTGCACCACCGATAACCCCCTTACAGCCACGGTGGTTTGTTACAGAACAACAAGGGTGTATTTCGGCAACCGGGAAGGAGAGTGCAGCGGCTGTCTCAAGATATGTAAATACGAGGACAAGAATAACAATCAGCAAAAAGACCGCGGCGAGTCATATCTCTCAGGTTGGGAATTCACCATCACCAATGATAGTGGGTATTCCAAAACAGTCACCACCGGCGGTAGTGGGGGACGTTGTGGCAGCTGTGACTACTGTGTAACCGTGTGCGACCTTGTCCCGGGCGAGTACACGATTACCGAGACGCTGAAAGATGGCTGGACGTGCACCACCGATAACCCCCTCGAAGTCACGGTGGAATGTGGCAAAGAAACAAAAGCGGATTTCGGTAACCGGGGGCCTTGCACCGGATGCCTCAAGATATATAAATATAACGATAGAGATGGCGATGGCACAAAAGACCGGTGGGAACGATACCTGGCAAATTGGGAATTCACCGTCACTGATGCTGCAGGGAATTCCTGGTCAGGCACTACCAGTTGGAACGGCTATGTGACCATCTGTAATCTTCCCATTGGCGACTACACTATTACCGAGACCCTCAAAGATGGCTGGACGTGCATTACCGATAACCCCTTTACAGTCACGGTGGTTTGTGACGAAATAACAAGGGTGTACTTCGGTAACAAGCACGAACGTTATTAAGACAGCAGCCCCGTGTGGGCGTGATTAGACCGCTCTTCTAGCGGAAAGTCACTGGGGGGCGAGGCTCTTGGGAGCCTCGCCTCCCTTCTCAATAAATAGCGTTCTACATAATATTCTATAGTAAGACCCCTTTCATTCCACTATATTCGAAAAGGGTGTCTTCCTTTACTGAATTCAGGTGGCGCGAAATGCTTTTTGACAATGTAACCGAGAGCGTTTGGTGATGTCATTCTGAGGAGTCCCGATGAATCGGGGCGACGAAGAATCTCGAGATGCTGTCCTAAGCTATGCGAAGGATTGTTCGCGGGGTTTACCGTGAGCAGAGTCGAATTCTTCCCCTTCGCGGAGCCTGCCCTTAGCATCATAAGATCCTTCGCTCCGCTCAGGATGACAAAAACCGAAAGGTTCAGGGTCAGAATAACAACTGAATGTTACTAGCCACCGTCCGTAGCCCTATGCGGAGGCTGAGATACATGGGTAACACTCATGGTATGTTTAGTAATGATACTAAGTTACTATGAGGAGTTACCATAATGAGAAAGCCGGCCAGCTTCTACTTCTTTAAAAGAAAGCCCATTGTCCTGAAGGATAGATATGAATGCTGGAGGGGAGTGGCAGACCTTTTGGGTTTTACAACCCAGGAGAGATTGAGAGTGGAATGGATGGTCTTCTACTATACAGCGGGAAAAGAGAATGCCGCTCTCACTGCCCAACACTTCGGCATCTCAAGGAAGACCTTCCACAAATGGTCCAAACGCTTCAGGGACTCAAAATACGATGTCCATAGCCTGGCTGATAGGTCTAGAGCTCCCCATCGTAAGAGGCACTGGGAAGTGACCCTCATCCAGGAAGAGAGGATAAGGTGCTTAAGAAAGAGATATCCTTACTATGGCAAGAAGAAGCTAAAGGTTCTTTATGAGAAAGAATATTCTGAGGGGATCTCTACCTGGAAGATCGAGAGGGTAGTCAGAAGATATAAGCTCTATCCCGACCAGAATAAGGCAGAGAAGACTGCCAGAAAGAGAGCCAGAGCTCGTCAGAAACCAAAGAAGAGAATAACTCAGCTAGTGAAGGAAGGGAGACCCTGTTTCCTCTTTCAGCTTGATACTATTGTTATCTACTGGAATAGCCTCAAAAGATATATCCTGACTGCCGTGGACCATGCTACCAAGTTAGGCTATGCCCGGATGTACAAAAATAAAAGCTCAAGGTCTGCAGCAGATTTTCTTTATCGTCTCCGCTACCTCGTTAACCAGCCCATAGAAAACTTACAGACGGATAATGGGAGTGAGTTTGCCTGGGAGTTTGAAACGGCTACTGCCAAATTAGGTATTCAAAGGTACTTCTCCAGGGTCAAAACCCCCAAGGATAACCCGGAGATAGAAAGGTTTAATGAGACCTTAGAGTATGAATGGCTTTACAACTTTAATCTATGTTTAGACCCTGAAGAGCTCAATCCCCGGCTAACTGAATGGCTTATAGAATATAACTTCAACCGCCCGCACCAATCTCTTGGCTATCTTGCCCCTGTGGAGTATATTGAAAAGGAACTTACTAAGATCCGCAGTCCAGTGTTACCCATGTGGTCAGCCAGCAGGTTCTTCTCTTTATTGATTGATAGCCCTCGTAGCCTATGATAAAATTAGTATTAGGTAGCAGGCTAGCCTCTTTTGATAGGTAGGGCTGTCTTGCCCTCCAAAGGGGGTGAAAGCCTATGTTACAAGGAATCGTTAGGTTAATAATCCTTGTAGTTGGTCTCTGGCTAATTACGCAACTCCTCATCATCTTATTTAGCTAGATAACCATTGAGGTAGCCTGCTACCTGTCAATTGTCATAATCTCATTCCCTTTACTATAGGGCGTGTCTCCCTTGTCTCCTTTCTTCTTTTAGATTGGTTTTTCCTTTTCGGTCTCTTCCTATAAGGTTTAAGGGGATGTTGTATCTCGTTAATAGTTACTACGCTATTAGGCTTCGATATTTGGCTCTTGATTATGTCTAGCCAACTTTTATACGGGAAGCCTACTTTGGCTGCTTCGGCGGGTGTCCTACCCTTCAGGCTTTCATGTGGCCTCAAGTAGTTGTAATTTAAGATAAAACCCTCAAGTATAAGCTGGTGGGTTTCGGACTTGTCCATTCCCCTCATAGGCTTCAATCTATCTCTTAGCGTTCCATGCCATCGTTCTATGATATTTGTAGATAGGTCTTTTTCTTTAAAAGGTGTAGTTACTATGTGCCGTGTATCACCCCCGAATACCAACTCGCATGCCTCTTGGTAAGCCTGCCAACCGTCAGTCAACATAGCCTTTGGGCTTTTACTAGCTTTATTTTGAGCAGTTTCAAAGGCTATCTTTAGACTCTGAATGCCACGACTACTAGATAGTTTTGAAGCCAGCAAGAAACGGGTATCATAATCTATGACATTTATCAGCCAATACTTCTTGCCGTCTTTTAGCTTTAGGACACATTCATCAGCAAGCCACTTATCGCCGACTTGCGGAGTATGCTTTTTAGCCTCTTTACCCAGCCATAAATAGCACTATCGGCAGGTTTTCGTCCTATTTTCTGTCTAATCCCGTCTGTTATCTTGTTTAGCGATACACCAGCATAATAGTCATACACACCATCAGCCACTACGTCTATCGGATAGCGCATATGTGGCAATCCACGATTGTATACAAAGCCCCTGCCACAGTCTTTGCACAAGTAGTATTGTACGCCGTTCCGTTTGCCGTTCTTGACGACATTGGTAGATTGGCAAAACTTGCACTTGGGCATATCTATACTTACCGCATTCATTACTACATCATATCCCACTTCTTTTACTACCTCCGTCATTAGCCCTTTTAACCATCCTGCCATCTGCTTTACCCTCTAGTCTTTTTGCTAGAGGATAACACAGAAGAGTATTGCTATCAATCACAACTGTGGTATAGAATGAACAAGATTCAGGGAGGTGAGCTATGCCCATCAAAGCAGATTGGATTGTGTTTAACTTGAAAAACATTCGTACCCTTCCCGCTAACCTAGTGGGAGTATATGAGTGTGGATGCAAGAGAGGGGACAGAGTCCTGTATATTGGCAAGGGTAATATTCGTGCTAGGCTTCTCGACCATATTGAAAAAAAGAAGTTTCTGGATGTAGTTACCCACTTCCGCAAACGCAGAACTGATGACCCCAAAGGTGCAGAGGGACGCCTAATGGACAACTTCTGCAAAGCACACAACGGGAAACGCCCTATACTCAATAAGCAAAAGCCCACAGCGAAAAAACCCTCCGACACATATGTCCCATTGGACAAAGTGAGGACATTACTTTAGAAAACCGCTACGAGGATGCTTCTCCTCGTAACGGCCATAGTCCTTGGCTTCTTTAATCGCTTCGGTCTTTGAATAATCTCGGTGCACGAGGACTACCTTGCGATTCTTAATGTGGACGACATTCCACCACCATCTATTCTTTCCCCTACGCTCGTCACGCTGTATGCCTACTCCCCTTTCAGGGGTCCCCCACACCATGAAGATGTGATGTTTGGGTGTTTTCCCCTTCGCTACTTTTCTCTTGGCTCTTGTTTTTACTGTCATTTTTACCTCCTATAAAAAATTGATAATCGCACTCGGTTGACCATTTCAGAGCGGAATCCGTCAATCATAAGTGTTGACACAACCCTAATGGGTAGATAGAATGGATGAAAGGTTAAGGAGTCAGCGCCTATGAAAGGGTTTGCAAAGTTCCTTTTAGCCATCGTTCTAATCATCATCGGGTTTCTTATAATGGTAGGCTCGTTTGCCACCTTGCCATTCACCAATCCAGTAAGTTCAGCTCCTCTTTGGATAATTGTTGTTATCGGTTTTGTGTGCCTTCTCGGCGGACTTTATATGCTCCGTCACCGCTAGAAATACACCTAACCCAAACACAATAAGGCCAACGGGAAAAGTCAGCCATGTAGGGTAGTTCCTCAACCACTGCAACACAGTTGGGATAAGATGGGGTAACACTACGACCAAAGCAGTACCCCCAACACCTACTAAAGTGAATCCGCTGACTGTCCTCGCTATGCCATACTTATCTGCGTTTGTCATTTCGGTTCTTTTAGCCGTTTTTACCTCCTTCAATAATTACGAGTTGAGCTTGTCAATCATTACTGCGAAGAACCAGCCAGCACACCCCCTTGACAAAGTTTTAGGGGTGTGTTAATATAATGATGCCCCGAGTAATTGAACAAAAACTTGGCGAGTGTGGAGCCGACCGCCGAGTAGGTGGAAGCTGAAAAGTGCGGGGAGTTAAAAGACCCAGCGCAAGGTAGGCGGAAGCAGAAAGGAAGGTGGGTGGAAAGCCAAGGAAAGGGAGATTACTTGGGGCGATTTTTATCCCTAGTTTTTTGCTTTTGTTGTTATACGAGCTACAAGTATTGCCACGAAAAAGGGAGCTAAGTTGGGTTGGTTATCGCGGCCCCTCGCCTTTGAATAGCTCGGGGTGGAGGATGCCAATAAAGGGCAAATTACGGTATTCTCCTTTGTAATCTAATCCATAACCCACTACGAACTCATCGGGAACTTCAAAGCCTACGTAATCAAGAGGAACATTTATCAATCGACGTGCTCTCTTATCAAGCAAGGTACAAACGCGAAGACTAGCAGGATTGTGGGCAGAGAGATGACTGAGGATGTAATTCAGTGTCATGCCAGTATCTACAATGTCTTCAACCATTAGTACATGCTGTCCTGTTATGCTGCTATCGAGGTCTCTGGTTATCTTGACTACCTGACCATCACCACCATAGTATGAGATAGCCATAAAGTCCAGGGTAACCGGAATGGAAAGGTGCTGCATCAGGTCAGCCATAAAGCAGACAACGCCCTTCAAGATGCCTATTAGCATTAATCGCTGGCCAGCGTAATCACGCGAAATGCGTCTGGCTAGGGTTCTTATCCTTCGTTGAATTTTGGCGTGGCTGTACAAAACCCGATCGATTCCCTCTACTTTAGCTTCGCCTAGAGGGCCATAACCGTATTTGGCTAACAGCTTGAGAAAATCATTCTTGTTTAGAAGCATTACATTGACTTCAGGGTAAAGTTCTCTGAGTTGGCGCAGCTTGCGATTCTTCTCGGTTAGCAGATTTTGTTTTAATGTAGTGAGTTCAACATAAAGGTCTAACTCGGGCAAATAAAAATCGGGAGTGAACATCTCTGCTATCTTGTCGCCCTCCCACCTAAGAGGAAAGGAACGAGGCTCATAAAGCCATTCAATACAGTAAAAGTCTAAAAGTTTGGCAAAATCCTCCTCGCTGGGATGAGCGAAACTAGATGGCCTCAGCGTAGTAGTAGGTAACGGAGATACCTGGGACGATTTTCTTCGTCTCTCACTTGCCTTATAGTCTTGCTCTAGCAATTGATGAAGCTCTGCTCTCTCAAAGATGACGGCGCACATATCAGCGACACTGAGGAGGAAGCTTTTATCAGCTTCGGAGAATTGGCGAGGCTCACGAGTGTAAATTCGAATCTCCCCGATAGCCTCTCCTTTCCCAAGTATAGGAACCCCAAGTATAGAAGATATTCCTTGCGCTAGTGCTATTTGGGGATATTGAACTCTTTCATCTTTAGCAGCATCGGCAATAAATACTACTTTCCCCTCAAGGATATCCGGAAGGCTTTTACGGGCATCAAGGTGGCCCTTTTTCAGATAAAGGTCGCTCAAACCATAAGTGCCTACAGTGATCAAATATTCCTTTTGGGGATTGAGGGATAAAATGCGGCAGCCATTTGCCTGCATTGCCTTGGCAGTACTTTTAGCTATAGAATTACAAATCTTTCTTAAGCTAAAAGCCGAATTGGCAACTTTAGTTATCCGCTTAAGAGCCGAATAATAACTACCTCTCGATCTACCCACTTTTCTCGCCCTCTATCCGCATTTAGTAAAGCCACAGGCGAGGCAAATTTCGCAGCCTTCCTGGTAAATCAAAGAACCACCACAATCGGGGCATTGCCCGGCCCAACTTTTAGCCATCTCAGGATTTTTGGAAGGTGTATTTGGATTAGTGCTTTTTCCCCTAGTAGCAGTCTTTTCTCTAATGTACTTCTCCAGCACGCTAGCGATAGCATCGGCACAGGACAAAATAGCATGTCCCTGCTCCCAAGCAATAGACGGGCATCTAATGCCGCGCAGGTGTTTTACAATAGAATCTACATCTATTCCAGACCTTAGAGCCAGGGATGTTAGGCGGCTGATAGCCTCAAGCTGTGCTGCGGCACAACCCCCAGCCTTTCCTAAGGTGGAGAAAACTTCGGATATTCCCCGACTATCAAAATTTACTGTCACATAGATGTAGCCACACCCAGTGTTTACCCTCTCAGTTACACCCGTGGTAACTTTAGGCCTTTTCCTGGGAGCTAGCTTACCTTCAGCCTTTTTAACCGCCTCACCCACGGTGAGGACCTGACTTTCGCGGCTCCTATCACGGTAAATGGTTATCCCCTTCAAGCCTTCCTGGTAAGCCAGCCTATATACTTTATCTACATCCTCGGGCGTCGCCTCGTGAGGAAAATTGACCGTCTTGGATACAGCGCTATCAGTAAATTTTTGGAATGCTGCCTGCATCTTAACGTGCCACTCAGGAGATATGTCGTGGGCGGTGATAAAGAGCCTCTTTATCCCTTCAGGAACTTCTTCTACGTCTTTTAACCTCTTTCCTTCAGCTAGTTGCTTCATTAGATCCGGGGAATAGAACCCTCCGCTCTTGGCCATCTCTTCAAAATAAGGGTTCACCTCTATAAATTCTTCGCCTTCCAGGATATGACGTACGTAGCTTAAAGCGAATAATGGTTCAATGCCACTGGAGCAATTAGCGATTATGCTCAAGCTGCCAGTAGGAGCAATGGTAGTCCGAGAGGCATTTCGAAAACGAGGACCATCGGGCATGTCATAAATGCTTTCCTGGAAAGCAGGAAAAACTCCCCTTTCTTGAGCTAGCTCTATTGAGGCTTTATCCGCCTCTTCAGATATGAAATGGGCAATTTCCTCGGCCACAACAAGCCCTTGTTCGCTATCATAGGGGATACCAATCTGAATCAGCATGTCGGCAAAACCCATCACCCCCAGGCCTATTTTCCTGGTAGTTTTTGTCATCTCCGTAATCTCTGGCAGGGGAAATTGGTTGACTTCGATAACATTATCAAGGAAGCGGACTGCCAGCTTGACTGTTTGAGATAGCTTGTCATAGTCAATGTGTGGCTGGCCATCTTTATCCGCCACCATCTTGGACAAATTTATGGAGCCTAAATTACAGGATTCAAAGGGGAGCAGGGGCTGTTCCCCACAGGGGTTAGTGCTTTCTATTTTGCCCAATTTAGGCGTGGGGTTATGCCTGTTTATCTCGTCAATAAATACAACACCCGGGTCGCCGGTGCGCCAAGCCATGTCAACTATTTTGTCAAATACCTCTTTGGCATTAAGCTTATCCGTCACCTCTCCAGTTCGCGGGTTCACTAAATTGTAATCGGTGCCTTTTTCCACCGCTTTCATAAACTCATCGGTCACAGCTACAGAAAGGTTAAAATTGGTTAAAGCCTCCGGGTCTTCCTTAGCCGTGATGAATTTCAAGATGTCGGGATGCTCAACATTGAGTATTGCCATATTGGCTCCGCGGCGCATGCCACCTTGCTTTATTACATCGGTGGTGACATCAAAGGCTCGCATAAAAGAGACCGGGCCACTGGCAATGCCACCTGTAGAACCCACTCTATCCCTTGCCGGTCTAAGTCGAGAAAAGGAAAAACCGGTACCTCCGCCACTTTTATGAATCAAAGCAGTATATTTAACCGCATCAAAAATAGACTCCATAGAATCCTCAATAGGTAAAACAAAGCAAGCTGATAATTGCCCTAGTTCGCGGCCGGCATTCATTAGAGTAGGGGAATTAGGTAAGAAATCCAGGTTTGCCATCAACTGATAGAATGCCTCTTCCCAAAGGGAAACAGCTGCTTTGGAATCGTAAAGGAGCTCGGCCGAGACAATGTGCCTGGCGACACGGCGAAATAGCTCTTGTGGGGTCTCAATAACCTTCCCCTCTCCATCCTTTGTCAAATATCTCCTTTCCAGAACCCTTAAGGCATTATCGCTGAGTTTGATTCCAGAAATGACTTGGCTTCTGGCCTGGGGAGAAAATTCGTCCGCAGTTAGAATCTCCTTAACCATTGCCCGAATTTGGGATGGAGACACAGGTTGTTTAGTTTGCCGAGGAACAAATTCCTCCATGCCTGGGAAGGGATGAGCTACATCTAAGCGCTGGCTCACTTGTTCTGTAAACTTTTCCAATAATTTCCTATCACTTATACCCATGGACTCGGCAGCAGCGAAGACAGCTTGAGCTACTCTATCTCGACCAATAGTTTTTTGGTTCTCTTTCCGGCGGGTTTTGGGCATTTTATCTCCTCTTGCGACCAACCAGGGGATTCACCGCCTCAGAAGAGGGCAGCGGTAGCTGGTTTGCTGGTATTAGCTCTCTTCGTACCGCCAAGCTATCCACCTCTTGTTTTAAAGCGCCGATATCAGCAAATTCCCGATAAACACTGGCAAAGCGAATGTAAGCAATGTGGTCTAGTTTTCTTAATCCTTCCATGACCAGATCACCAATATAGGAACTGGGGACCTCGCTTTTGCCCACCTTGTAAAGCTCAGCCTCGATGGTGTCCACAAACTTATCAATGGCGCCTGTAGGAAGGGGACGTTTCTCACAAGCTTTGCGAATACCCAAAAGGAGCTTATCCCGGCTGAATTCCTCGCGTCGTCCATCCTTCTTAATAACGAAGATATCATGTGGCTGTATACGCTCGTAAGTAGTGAAGCGAGCGTTGCAGGCGAGGCATTTCCTTCGGCGTCTCACCACCTCGTCTAGACTCCGAGAATCTATCACCCTTGATTCCTGACTGCCGCAGTAAGGACAGTTCACAAATTTCTCCTAAGAATTGTGGTATGGAAACATTTTACCACTAAATGTAGTAAAATGCAACATCTTGTACTCGTTCATATGATTAGTGACACCTCACCTCCTTTTTTTCGATTTTGTTGATAACATTCAAGAAATTGTTGCGGTGTAAGATATCCCAGTGCCTGATGGGGACGGACAGTATTATACACCTCT
>Ga0315543_1000844_pt1 | contig 35446 bp, 29 predicted proteins | sample SalMarSW160210MG_2_FD_203098 | JGI IMG/M metagenome (GOLD analysis project Ga0315543, IMG submission 203098) | Salt marsh sediment microbial communities from the Plum Island Ecosystem LTER, Massachusetts, United States - Salt Marsh Sediment SW1601-210 ...
GAAGCGGCGCACAAGCCCGATACGCTCTTCAGCGCCCGGATTCCAGTCAAGGTCAATGATTTCGCCTTCGATCCGCTTGGCTTCCTCGGCTGCCGTTTTGAACACACCAATAGCCCGCGTGACTTCCCCCCTGGCATCCTTTAACGCCTTACCAAGCTCCAGCGACATTATCTTAGCCAACTTGTCGATGTTCTTCTCCAATCCAGCGGCAACGGCCCGACAGGTTTCTTCACGCTTGTAGGATGGAAGGTCACGAGTGACCCTAAATGTCTCATCGGCAATCCGGATAGCTTCGGCATAGTCCTCTTTTGATGCTGCGGCAACAGTAGCAACCAGCGAATCATCATAAGGGGATTCCACTCGAATCTTGTTCTTGCGGTCAACCCACTTACCGCCTAAGTACATTTTATAGTTCTTAGCCATATTTTTACTCCACGATTTGAAGAATGTTATGTCCTTGAGCTTTGGTTTTGCAAGCGCAGTATAGTCAGATGCCGGATTGCCTTCAAGCTAAATAAATCAGTCACGCCATGAGAGCATCAGGTCCCCTATTCAATGAAACTGGCATTCTTTCCTGGTATGGGCTGGTCCCCATATTTTATGGTCAACGTTGTATTGTCACTGTTCTTTTTGGACAGATTATCAAATGACGAGTCATTAACTCTGCCCCTCGGCAGAATGCCGGACAGAAATTTCCCCTTGTATCACAAGAGGTTAAGATGAAGCCTTGGCTCCAGCTCTATATTTGTCGGTTAGCGGCATAAGATTTACACAACTTGCGGAAAACAAAGGGTAGAAAGCATGAAAGATAGAAAACTTGTCAATCAATCCGGCCTGACCCTGCTTGAAGTCATGATAGCCATGATCATTATGAGTATCTCGCTCCTGCTGTTGTTGAACATGGCTATGGTTGCTCTCGATGGTAATGATTGGTCCAATAAAACCACGGTCGCCACCCAGCTGATGCAGGAGAAGTTAGAACAACTCCGCTCCAGTTCAAGTCCGTCCGGCGGGGCGGATACCATCCTCGGAGTTGCAAGGAATTGGACCGTCATCAACACCAGTAATCATCTACGTCAGGTGAGTATTTCCGTGACGTGGGAGGATATCAGGGCTAAAACCAGAACCGACTCCCTGACAACCTACATCAAAACCGATTCAGTATAGGTATAACCATGGTAACTTGTAAGCACAAAACGAACAGTCAGCTAGGCACTTCCTTGTTGGAAGTGTTGATTGCTCTTTTAATAATGGGCGTAGTGACAGCGTCCATTTTCCAGTTGTATGTTACCCAGCACAAAAACTATATGACGCAAGACGACATTACCAATATCCAGCAAAATGTCAGGGCCTCGATCGACGAGTTAGGGCGCCAAATCAGGATGGCCGGGTATGACCTCCCTCTCGGAGTGGCTCCCTTAGCCGCGGCAAACACGAATCCAGATACAATAACCATTACCTATCGCAAGGGGGGGTGTGACACCTATCTCGCGGCTCCCATGCCGCTACCCTCGTCAGAACTGAAATGTGCCATTGATGTCTCCTGCTTTTATGACGGTGAGTGGGTGTACATTTTCGATCCGGATTCTGGTGGAGGAGAATGGTTCGAGATTACGCATGTTCAAACGGGTTCTAATCACTTGCAGCATAACACTATGACGCTCTCCAGGGCCTACGATGAAGATGCTATTGTACTGGCAATGACACAGGTGAAATTCTTTGTGGATACGACCACAGACCCGGACCATCCTAACCTCATAGTTCAACTTCCCGGCCAGTCCCCGCAGGTGTATGCAGAAAACATCTCTGACCTGCAATTCCGGTACCGGATGAAAAACGGAACTGTCCAGGATGTTCCCACGCTTGTTGACAACGTTCGTGAGGTGTTAATCTCCGTCACCGGAAGATCGAATACCCCTGATATTGATCTGGCCGAGGTGGTCGCGGACCAGTATCGGCACAGAACTTTTTCGACATCAGTCTATTTGAGAAACGTCGGCTTATAAAAGGCAGGTAACTATGAGAATGACTCTAATTAATTCCGAGCGTGGTATGGCCGCATTAATAGCTCTGATCATGGTGGCCATGCTGACCCTACTTGGTCTCGCTGCTCTCTCCACATCCGACGATGAGGTAACCATCGCAGGAAATGAATTGCAGGAAACACGGGCTTTCTATGCCGCCGAGGCCGGACTGGAGAAGTCCGCTGCTGACCTGCAAAGTGAGTACGACACGACCGGCCTGCCGCCGGTCGCTATGCCAGCAGGAACTGTTTCAGTGAACAACTGTCTAGTGAACTACACCACTACTGATAACGGTCCCGCTGTCCAAAAGAACCTCTCCAGTGGTACCCTGGCCGGTCTGCATGCTTTGGTAAAGTCATTTACTATTACCTCCGCGGCGTCAAACCCTGTCGATAATGCTAAGGTTCAACTGTCGCAGACCTTTGAAACAGCCCTGGTGCCGATCTTTCAATTCGCGGTTTTCTATGGCAACGACCTTGAGATCGCACCTGGACCTGACATGACACTTATGGGGCGGGTTCATTCCAATGGCAACCTCTGGCTTCAGTCTAACAATAACCTTTATATGGACAGTTACGTGACTGCCTCCGGCAACATCCTCCATGGCCGGAAGGGCGCTGGCGGTGTGGGCACCGGCGACGTACAAATAAAAGACACTGACGGCAACTATGCCTCTATGAAAGAGGGCTCCGGATGGCTTGATGCGGATGACTCATACTGGTACGATTCATCGGTGGCCCGGTGGCAGGGACGAGTTCAAGATTCCGCCCACGGGCAGGGACCTCTAAATCTACCGCTGTCCAGTACCGCAGGTGGCGATCCCCACAAGCTGATCGAGCAGGAGAGCAGCAACCCCGATTCGTATGAGCACAAAGCCACGCTGAAGTTCATTGACCGTCAGGCATATCAAAAGGTTGGCGGCGCCTGGGTTAACGTAACAGCCAATATGATTTCTGATGGTGTCATTACTTTCACCGATGACAAGTTCTACGACGGTCGGGAAAAGACCAATGTTGACTGCATGGAACTGGATATCAAGGAACTATATGATGAAGGCTATGCGCCGTCCAACGGCGTTGTTTACTTCTCGGACCAAACGTCCGACTTCCCGGCCATGCGTATCAATAACGGGTCAAAACTCGATGCCGGGTTGACTATCGCCAGTGAAAACCCGGTCTACACCAAAGGTGACTATAACGAGGTCGACAAGAAACCAGCATCTATTCTTGCCGACGCCATCACGTTTCTGTCATCGAGCTGGGACGATAGTAAGGGTTCCGGATCGAAATACAACCGCATAGCAACACCAACAACCGTGAATGCGTCTTATCTGACGGGCAACATCGAAACCACCCAGTCGGACTACAACGGCGGTTTTGAGAACCTCCCTCGCTTCCTTGAGGAGTGGTCGGGAAAGAAGTTCACCTGGACAGGTTCAGCGGTCAACCTATGGTACTCGATCCAAGCCAATGGCACCTGGAATGGTAACTACTACTCACCGCCGAATCGAGACTGGTCGTATGACCCCGACCTCGATGACCCTAACAAACTGCCGCCCGAGACACCAGTCGTACGTATTTTCCAACGGACTGGCTGGCAGCAGCAGTATGTGGGGTACGAAGAATAGCTCTCTGGGAACAGTCTAAAGAATAAGGACCCGCCTTATTGGCGGGTTCTTTTTTTTAGCCCGACAGGATAAGAGGAAACAAACCACGAAATAAAAGCCTCCGCGACTCTCTATTCGATAGTGATGTCAAATGGCAGGCGGGCGAAAATCTCTCCGTCAGTCGGGAAACCAACTCCCTCTTTCAGTGTTTCATCTCCAGCTCTACCACGCCAGAAGATACGTGCTATGGCTCTCAGGAAAGAACGACCGGGCAGAATAAACCAGGGACGTTTTTCAGGATAAACGGCCAGCCTGTAGTTCTTCAGTCCCAATAGAGAGGCAGTATAGTCAAGCGACCTTTTAAGTCCACCCAGTTCGTCGATGAGGCCATTTGACAGCGCCTCACGACCGGACCACACTTTCCCGCGAGAAAGGGTATCCACGGAGTCAACGGAGAGAGAACGATTGTTGGAAACCAGGTCGACAAAGTGATCGTAGAAGGCCTTCAAGTGTGAATAGTATTTTTTTCTCTCCTCGTTCGTAAATGGCCGCGTCGTGCTGAGCATTCCGGCGAACTTTCCGCGTGTGTAAAGCTCTTTCCCCAGGTCAATCTTCTTATAGAGAGCGCTCAAGTCCACCTTGCCGCCATATATCCCAATTGAGCCGGTGATTGTGCCGGGGTTGGCAAAAAGCCGCCGGGATGGTATGGCTATGTAATACCCCCCCGAGGCAGCAACATTGGACATAGAAACAACAAGAGGTTTCTTTTCGGCGGTTTGGTGGGCGCTGTGGTAGATCTCTTCACCCGCTAGTGCCAGACCTCCGGGCGAGTTGATTCGAAAAACAACTCCTCTCACCTGCGGCTCACGAGCAACACGCTCAAACGCCTGCTTCATGGACGAGGGAGTAGCCTTATCATCAGTGCCAAAGGGGAAAAAGCCACCACCGTCAAACCCGATTTCTCCCTCTGCTACCACCAGCGCCAGCACTGGCTCAGCTGGCCAGCCATCGTTGACAAGGGTATCGCTTACATACTGCTTGAATGATACTTCGGGCAACGCTGAAAGGAAGTTGTCGTCTAATTCGTCCCGATAGCTCAATCCGTCAACAAGAGCATACTTCAAAGCTTCCCCTGAAATGTATGGGCCGCCATCAATGATCTTCCGCACCGAATCTTGAGGAATGCCTCTGCCCTCTGCTATGCCTGTCACAAATTGGTCATAGAGGTCATCAAGAAGACGGTTAATTTGCTGTCGGTTCTGCTCGGTGGCCGCCCTGCGAGTATACCTCTCTGCAGCACTCTTGTAATCCCCAATGCGCAGCACGTCGGCTTTCACACCGAGCTTTTCGAGAGTCCCGGCGTAGAATGATAGCTCGGCCCGTAAACCGACCAGGTTGAGCTGGCTTACGGGGGACATCAAGATTGATTCAGCTGTCGAAGCAATAAAATAGGCAATGTTGTTGGGATAGGATAGATGACAAACGATTGCCTTGTTTTTACTCTTGAAGAACCTTAGCGCGTCTCTAAGTTCCTGAGCCTGGCCAAAGCCTAAAGTGAGATTCTTGAGGCTGAGAACCATTTCGTTTATCGACGGATCCTCGGAGGCACGGTATATTGTCGTAAGCAAGGTTATAAATGAAGCTTTCTGCCTTCCGAAATAAGGACGAGGTGGGTTTTCAGGCAGCTTTCCGGAAAGGTCGACAGAAAGTCTTCGCCAAGGCTGGTGAATCAGTGACGGCTGCCTCAGACTGGTAGCGCCTAAGATCGCCGTGGTTCGGAGGTGGTTTCCCCCTTTCTTAAAACTGCTTTGAGATCCGATGAAATACTGGAGAAGATTGGCTCTGAGCCCTACTTGGAAATTCTTATCGGAATCTACATATCCCTCGACAGTCAAACCTCGATGTGGAACCAGTTCAAGGTGATATACATAATCAGCGTTGCTCAGGCGGGTCTTGGTAGACAGGAACATGTCCACAGAAAAGGTGGCCACTTTCCCCTGAGGACGATAAGAAAGCGAATACCGCTGCTCGGTCTCAGTACGTTGCCCATCTATTTTGCCTCGGTTCAAATTGGAAAAGACGGCCGCCCAGCTCAACGGGCCCCTGCCCTGGACCAACAATCCAACGTTCCAAAAGTGACGTTTGTTATAGATTCCGGGCGCAGACTTGAAGTGCCGATACGATCCACCGAAATGGACTCTTTCCCCCAGTGGTATGCTGGCAGCATATAGATACTCCCGGTAATTAACTCCCCCCGGATTGTCAAGGTACCGATAAGCCACCGCCATTTGTTCCCGACTTACCACTGTTCCCCAGCTTTTACCATACCTGCCAGCCTTGTAGTCCGCCATGATCTGAAAGCTGGAAGCGTTGTAACAGCTCAGTCCGGCTGGATTCACCCAAGCCGCTTCAGCTCCAAAGATCGACGCTGCTGGTTGGTAGTAAAAAACCCCTTCGGGGAATTGTATTCGTTCACCATGAATCGTGGGCGTGGCTGCAATAACCAACGCCGCCATAGCACCAATTGCTCGATACACCACCCACCTCACGTCTATTCCTCTCCCTCTATGGTTCGCACGAAAATGTTTCCTTTACCTCTAATGGAACCGCTAATAAGTGACTCACCATCGCCGGCCACAAGGTTGAGCCGATTAGGTTGAACCAGATCGGTTTTGAAGGTGAAGTTGCCGGCTTCAATCTTCCCTCCTTTGTCAACAGCCAGTGATAGTCTTGCCGAGAGGTCACTTGGAACCGTTATTCCTATATCTTCAAAGCGGTTGTTAATTACTACCTGCCCGTCAGTGATTCGTTTTATATCGACAATAACTGGCCCCGAGAACCCGCGTATCAGGTTACCGCTCCCCTGCGGCTCGAAATCTGTAATTTCAATGCGGCCGTAACTGTTTTTCACATTGACCCTGCCCACGAAGCCACCAATTCGTATATCTCCACCATCATTTTTGAAGCGTGCCTGCTTATCAACGCTCGAGATGTCTTTTGCCGCCAGTTCAGAATTGCTGGTAGTAACGGAAATATCTCCTGAGATTTTTTCGATGGAGACACGTCTGTTAGCTGTTTTTAATTCCAGTTGTTTTGACACATCAGTAACCTCAAGCTTTCCCAAAGACGAAGGCACAACCACCCCTTCAAACGGTCCATGAGCCTCAATATCAAAGTAAGGCGCTTCAATCTCAACAAAGCAGCTTTCCGGGATGGTCAGTTCAGCTTCGACCAGTCCGGTTTCGAGGTCTGTCCACGGTGCCGGATTGGGTGCGCTTAGTTGTAACCTGATCCCGTCAGCGATGCGCTCCAGCCTGACCGCAATGAGGTCAATGAAATCGATTGCCCTGGACTTCGAATCCGCTTTTGACTTTTTGAAATAGGAGACTGAAACCTCACTTACCTCAGCGGTTGCTATGTTGATTTTACCCCGCAAAGTGGAAGCTGATTGTATCGTAACCTTCTTCTGAGTGCCAATCGGAACTGCAGTCCCTATTTGGCGTGTTGAAAACAACCCGGGCGTTTCTTCAAAGACCTCCTGGGCATAGCTGGGCGCGGCCCACATAAGATAAATGCTCACGCTGAATACAAAAGTGGTAAGCCACTTCATCGGCTATCCTTCATTAACAATACCAAATAACTCTTTCATTATTATCGACCCGGCTACGGCAGCGTTTAACGACTCGACCGTGTGAAGATGCCGAATGCGAACACGGATATCGGCTCTTTCCAGAATTACCTTTGATAGTCCGGTCGCCTCAGAACCGATCGCCAGCAGGATTTTTCTGTTTTTCACTCTCTCTTTCAAAAATCCGAAATCAGCCTCCCCACTCAAATCTGAAGCAATGATCGATATTCCTTCCTTAGCAATCAAGGCGTCAACTTCCTTTGACGATACCTCGGCCATCCTCACCCCGAAGACAGCCCCCGCTGAGGCCCGCACTACCTTCGGAGCGTATGGTTCAGCCGTATTGCCGCACAAAAGCACTAAGTCAAAGCCAAAGGCCAATGCGGATCGTACCAACGTTCCCAAATTACCGGGGTCGGATACGTTTTCACACAATAGTAGCATACGCTGGTGGAGCGAGTAAAGTTCACCCATATCGTCAGCGGGCATGGAAAAAAGACCGACAATGCCCTGAGGAGTCTCAGTGTCCGCGAGTGAGTTTAGCTGCCTCGCTGACAACTTCACTGTCCTTACACCACTGCTTTCAAATTGCTTTAGCAGTTCTTCGCCTCGGTCAGACAACATTGAGGGAGTATAATATACTGTGCGAGGCCAAAAACGAAAGCGTATTGACTCTTCAAGCAGCCTGATTCCTTCGGCCAAGAACATCCGTTGTTCTTTTCGTCCTTTTTTTGTCAGGAGCAATTTAACTTTTTTTAGTTCCGTGTTGGAAACCGGCATTGTTTATTATCTGTAACCAAGCTACCGGGAGCCAATAAACTCATAGTTGAGGCGGAATGGCAAGTGAAATCTTGTGCTAGGTTGGCCCTGCTTCTATGCTGGTCGATTGCTCTACCCGCCGGTGGTATGGACAAAATTGTCATTGGCGGATTGGACGGGCTTGACCCGTCCCACGAAACAGAACATTACTCTATCCTGCTGGCTTTATCCGGCGGCGGTGCCCGCGGGTTGGCCGCAATCGGTGTCCTTAAGGCATTTGAGGAAAAAGGACTCGATGTGGTAGCCGTGGCCGGTACCTCCATGGGCGGCATCGTGGGGGGGATATACGCCGCCGGTTACAGCCCGGACGATCTTACTTCCATAGTGCACAACACAACCTTCAGCGGATTATTTACTAACACCCCACCTCGTAAAACCATGTTCTTGACCCAGCGTCAAGAAAGGGGACGACATCTTCTATCTGTCCGCTTTCACGGTTTTATGCCTGTCATCCCACGAGCACTTGCAGCCGGACAAAAACTGACCTCGCTCTTGACAACCCTGACTACTAAAGCCAATTATCATTGCAACAGCGATTTCAACAGGTTGCCGATTCCGTTCAAAACTATCAGCACTGACATTGTGAGTGGCCATCAAGTAGTACTCGACAGCGGCTCGCTCGCCGAAGCGATGCGGGCCACAATGGCTTTTCCTCTGGCATTCACCGGTCTGGAAAAGGATGGCCAGGTGCTCATGGACGGCGGCATGGTCACACCCATACCTGTCGAGCTGGTCAGACAGATGGGCGACTCTATAACATTTGTCGTAGCTGTCAATACCGCTAGTCCCCTTCTTCCCAAAGATGACTTGATAACACCGGTTGATATTGCCAATCAGGTAACTACTATAATGACTGCCGACAAACTGGCCAACCAGTTGCAACTGGCCGATTTCGTTATCACACCTCCTCTTGATAGCTTTAACTCAATGGATTTCAAGTTCAAAGACACCCTTATAGAGATCGGCTATCAAGCCGGCCAGGCGGCCGCTGACAGCATAATCAGCCTGCTCAAACAAAAGCACTGTGCCACGAGATACACAATAGTGCAGGTTGAAGTCGATAGCTTAGCCCATACCTTTGAAGATAGTATCAGATTCAGGCTTCTGGGGAAAACGGTTAACAGAAGTGAGCTGATTTCTATTCTCAAGTCATTAACGGTCGAGTGCGGTATGTTCCGATTGGAAGCCATCTTGACTCCCATAGATAGCATCGAAAGTGGTGTAAACGAGGTCCTGCTTTCTATAACCACTTATCCTAATTTTCGTATGCAGGACGTTCAGTTCGCATTTGCTGGTAACACTATCTATGATAACAGCACACTGGCTGAGCAGTTCAATCTCAGTGACAGTCTTCTGACTCCGAAGAACTTGCGGGTGGGGCTTGACCGTATTCTCAACTTGTACCATGCCGACGGATATGACCTGACGGATGTAACAAAGGTAACAATAAAGCCCCAGCAAAAGAAGATCACTGTGGTTCTTGATGAGGCTATTATCGAGCGGATTGATGTTGAAGGAAATGAGCTAACCAAGGATTGGTTTGTCCGCTCTCTTTTCCCGCTAAAAATCGATGAGCCGTATTCAACCTCTCTTGCCTCGAAGGGCATTGCCAACATTTATGGAAGCGACCTGTTCGACCAAGTGACAGTTGATCTAGTGTCGTACCGAGGTGGGGCAATTGCAAAAATACGAGTTTCAGAAAAAAAGTATCGTCAGATGCGGCTGGGCTGGCACTGGAACGATGAATACCAGTCTGAAGAATTCCTTGAACTTCTCGATGACAACATCGGCGGGATGGGGTTGGAGCTGCTGTTTCACGCCCGCTATGGCAGGGACCGTCAGCGCTATTTTGCCAGCTTAAAGGCAGATCGTATTTTCTCAACCTATCTCACGAGTAGAATACGCGTATACCACCACCGGCTTGATCGCCACCTCTTTGCCAAGGACGGTTCGCGCGCCGGCGAACGGGAAGAAAACAGAACCGGAGCGGAACTGCGGTTTGGTCAGCAGATTTTCAAGCTGGGCACAGTGACCGCTGGCCTTATTCTGGAGAAAATTGAATACAAGAACCCTGGTGATCATGTGTATGAAAAGCTTGGTCTCAGGATCCTCAAATTCGAGTCGCTGGTGGAGACATTCAATCGCGTGCCGTTTCCGGAAACGGGCAAAAAGCATCTGTTTGAACTGCGGTTTGCCGGAAAATACCTCGGGGGCGAGGTTGAGTTTACCAAGTTTTTCACCTCGCTCGAGGCCTACTTTCCCTTCGGAAAACGCCTGAATTATCATCCTAAGCTGTCAATCGGTCTGTCGCGCTCGGGACTGCCGCCCCCGGAGAAGTTCTATCTCGGCGGGATGTACTCGTTTGGCGGGTTTCGCACCGATCAGCTTTACGGAGACAAACTGTTTGTCCTGACCAACGAACTCCGCTTGAAACTTCCTCTCCGTTTGTACCTCACCGCCCGACTCGATATGGGCGAAGTCTATACAGCCACAGACCAGGTCAAATTGCGCAACCTCCGGCATGGAGCCAGTCTTTTCCTCGCTCTCGATTCTCCCCTCGGCCCGTTTGAATTCGGCTACGGCATCGCCGACAACAACCAGGATCGGTTCTACCTGAACCTCGGCTACGGTTTTTAGCTTCTTCGGATATTGCACGTTCAAAGTCACACTTTGCTTTGACAACATGTCATCCTTGTTCGTTATATTAACAGGGAAGTAGGACAGCGGTCCTGCGATCCTGCCATCTCCAAGTTAATGAATTGGCAGAAGCACAGGGAGGCTGTAACAAAAGAGCGTTCGTCCTGTTTCGTCGGCTCTTGGCCCCGACGAAGTCGAGGGTGTGAACCGACGAGTCATTTGGCAAGTGCGTGCGTTCCAAAGGAGTACGTTTTCGGTCAGGCCACACCCGCCCAAGCGGGCAAGACCCGACCGAATGGCGGACTTTTGTCACAGCCTCACAGGACTCGTGATCTACAAAAATAAAGGAGTATCTTTAGTGAAAGAAGTGACATTTCCTAAGCTCAAGTTGTCTCTCAGTTTCGTGGTCATTGTCTTGTCTGTTATTACATGCTCCAACGAGGAGGTGATCGTTGGAAATGGAGCTACCACGTATGAGTTCAATGCGGTTACCCAAAATAGTGGAACCACAATGGATTTACTGGACATCTTCTTCACAGATGCAAGAAACGGCTGGGCAGTTGGTGATAGTGGCACAATTTTGCACACCAGCGATGGCGGTGCGAACTGGACTCCTCAAAGTAGCGCCACGCTAAAGGTGCTCCACGGTGTTAGTTTCATAAACGCTGACACTGGATGGGTGGCGGGTGAAGGCGGCACGGTGCTCCACACATTCGATGGCGGTGATACCTGGCAGGACCAATCCCCTGGTGGGGTAGACCTTACCGATGTTACCTTTTTCGACAGCTTTCGGGGCTGGGCAGTCGGTAACAAAGTCATCCTGAAAACTACTAATAACGGCAAAGCATGGGACACAACAGCGGCGGATGATTGGCTGTTTGGTGTCAGTTTTCCGGACGAAAATAACGGTTGGGCTGTTGGCCACCGTGGAATAATATTGCGAACGAACAACGGCGGGCGAAGCTGGATATCGCAGGGTAGTAATGCGCTCAACCCGCTACTTGATGTCACATTTATTGATCTGAACAACGGCTGGGTGGTTGGTGTTGACGGGACGTTCATCCTCCACACTAGTGACGGTGGCGCGAATTGGAGTAAACAAGACAGCAGAGCTAATGAAGTTCTCCGCGGGGTTGCTTTTGGGGACTCTCAGATCGGCATCGCTGTCGGCGACAGCGGGACAACACGAACCACTCTCGACGGCGGCAAAACTTGGACAGTAGAGCCGCGTGTTGTCACCGGCACGCTGCGCAAAGTGGCTTTTGGCGATGCCGACAATATCTGGATTGCTGGAGATAACGGGGTTATTCTCAAAATGACCAGAGTAGAAGTTAAAGGAAGCGGTAAGTAGCTGCTTGTTCCTTCGATCACGAGTCACACATCATAGAATCGGTCTCCCCAGTCGTACCGGCCCAGCCAGAATTCCCTTGTAACTCTTTGACAGGTTCTATATTATATGGCCACTTGGTTGAAACAGTCCGGCGCCAAGGACGTAAATAGAAGAAAGAAGTAGTTGCAGGACAACGACGTAGAACTGATTGCTCAGGCGCTGCGTGGCAATCAAGAGGCTTATAAGCACCTGACAGAAAAACATCAACCGTCTGTCTATCATGTTGTTTACAAAATCGTGCGTGATAGCGAGACTACCAATGACCTGGTCCAGGAAACATTTATGAAAGCCTTCGCCTCACTTGCCAGTTATCGGACAGAGTACCGCTTTTCGACCTGGCTGTATAGAATAGCGGCTAACTGCGCCATTGATTTCCTGCGCAAAAAAAGGATAAAAGCGTTATCGCTCGACCGACACCTGGATGGTGAAAACAACCGAGAGATTGAGATTGCCGACTATTCCTACCACCCGGAAAGAGACCTTGAACGTAAAGAACAGCGTTTCAGTATTGAGGCTGCAATTTCATCGTTGCCAAAGAAATATCGCGAGGTGATTATCTACCGACACAAGGACGATAAATCGTATGAGGAAATCGCCGATTTACTAAGTATGCCCATCGGTACCGTAAAAGCAAGGATTTTTCGGGCACGAGAGCTTTTGAAAAAGAAACTGAAATCCATAATGAATGCCTGAAGGTTGAACGAGAGGACTGCCGTATGCCCTCATTCAAGACTACTGTACTTTTTTGCGTTTGTGGCTTGTTTTTGCTGGCTGCTAAAAGAACTTATGCAGCAGAGTTCACGTATGAGTACCAGAAAACTCTTCAGGTTGAGTCTCCGGTTGTGCTGAACTTGAATCTGGTGAGGGGAAATGTTAACATATCCGGCAGCGAGGAAGGCAGATTAGTTATTGAAGCCATCAAGAGAGTCCGGGCTACAAACGAACTGGAGGCACAAGAGGTGGCTGACCACATTGAAATAAAAGTGGACGTTTCATCCGAACAGGTCAAAATCAATACTAATTATCTCAAGATGTTGAACCGCAACCCATCTTTCTGGCAGAAAGTTCTTGGGGCTGGTTCGGATTCTTATGGAAGTGTTGACTATACTATCACCCTCCCCTCGAACAGTTCCATCGAAATCAATAGCATGGCGGCTGATATAGAACTATCCAGTATCGAAGGGGAAATACACATTGAAAATACTGCCGGTTCCACCCGAGGCGAGTTTTTGTTTGGTCCGATAACCGTCCGCCAACCTCAGGGAGTAATTGACCTGGAGTGGATTGAAGGCGACATTCGTATCAAGTCCTCCTCGAGCAAAATAACCATCAAACAGGTGCGCGGCGCCATTGATCTTTCAACCTATTCCGGGAACGTGACTATCCAGACCGAGCTTGCCAGCCCACGGGACTATTTCGTTGAAACTACCAGCGGCGCCATCACCTTTTCGATTCCGGAGGCTGCCTCGGGTGTGTTGAATATTGAGACGAAGGTAGGCGAGATTCGGACGGAAGTGCCCGTTACCATTAAGTCGGTATCGCATCACCGGATTATCGGAGAATTCGGCGGGGGCGGACCGACTATTACTCTTTCATCGTCGTCGGGCAACGTAACTGTGGCTCAATATTGATTCTCGGCCTCGTACATAGGACGTAACATGAGAAAAGTGCTGTACATTGGACTTTCACTTCTCATTTCGGGATTCTTTGCCCTCAACTACCTGACCGCAGCATATGCCCAACCGGATAATTCTGAATTTGATTATCAACCCACCGATACGGTTTTTGACCAGATACTGCTGACTGATGAAGGTGTCATAGCCGTTGATACTGCTGGATATGAATGGTACTATGATTTTGATAAAGGGGCTTTTGTCGTGGGTAATTTGCCAACCGACGATCAGGATAGCAGAATCAAACGGCCTACGCACCCCTCCACTGACGAAATCCCCATTGAAGAGAGATGTACTGAAGAGAAGGAAGTGAGGCCTTTTGAGCGATCATCCGTGAGGGTGGGGTATGACGAGTACGTGGACAGTGATATTATTGCTTATGGTAGGGTAACGATCAAGGGCTGGGTAAAGGGAAATGTAAGATCAATTAGAAAACGAGTTTTCGTCACCGAGTCGGGCCGCGTCGATGGAGACATTGAGGCGCCTGAGATAATTGTCAGAGAAGGGGGTATAGTCCTGGGCGAAAGCATCGAGACAGGCTCTCCGCTTGAACTCAAAGATATTACCCGTTCCTTTTCAGCCGACGGTATCATAATTGTCCTTTCGTTCACCGTTTTCCTCCTGTTCTGCGGTTTTCTTGCCGTTTCCTTGATGCCCAAACAGATGGCCAATTTTGACCAGTGTCTGAACCGGCACAAGGTAAGATCCTTCTTTTTAGGCATGTTGTTCATATTCTTGATGCCGGCAGTCTTAACTGTGGTTATGGTTACCATCGTCGGCCTGATAGTTGTGCCCTTTGTTCCGCTGATCTATCTGATTGCCTTTGCCCTTGGGATTGTTTCCTTTGGGGGCACGATTGGTAGGCAGTTCTCCCTGAGATACCTCGGAGGAGGAAAAGGCATGCTGTTGGAGTCAACAGTGGGGATTCTCCTGTTGATGTCTTTTTGGTTTATTGTGGCGGTGTTGTTGGGCTCGAACAATGATGTCTCTCAGGGTTTTGGGATTTTCTTTCTGGTTGTCTCCATCGTACTGACCTCTTTTCCGGTCTTCGCGGGCGTTGGGGCCGCAATTCTGACACGATTTGGATTCAAAGAGTATGTCGGTTGGAAAGAGCGTCAGGAGCAGCAAGGTAGTACGCCCGCGCCGGCTCCGGCTCCTCCCCCCATACCGAAGGCTCCCCCCCTCGGTTCTCTGCCGACCACGTCGGGACCTTCCGTTGCAACCCCACCGCCTTCCTCTCGTATACCAAGGCATGAAGAGTAACCTCCCACAAAAAGGAAGGAAGGTAATGAAAAAGGTTCTAATGGTTAATCTCGCTCTCGTGTTCTTATTTGCCAGTTTCGCTCTGGCAGGTAGAATAGAACACGAAACGCGCCAGATCGATATCGAGGGAGCAAACAACCTTGATGTTGAACTTGAATTCGGCGCCGGTGAATTAAGAATTAGCCCTGCAGATATGTCTCAAGCGGCCACGTTGGATATCCGCTACGACACCCGCCAGGTGGAATACGATGTCGACTACAAGGTCAACAAAGGCATTGGCCATCTTTACATTGAAAGCGAGTACCGCAAACACTGTGATATCGATACCGACAATAATAAGCTTGGTCTGGTTTTGTCCACTCGGTATCCGACTTCTCTTGAAATGGATATCGGCGCCTGTGACGCCGAGATTGACCTGGGCGGCATCCCCCTTGAGCGCCTCGAAATCGACGTTGGGGCGGCGTCCGGCGACATTGACTTTTCCAAACCCAATCCCCGCCGGTTGAGTGAGATAAACATTGACGCCGGTGCTACATCGCTGGACATGCACTCAATTGGCAACGCCAACTTTGAGCTGATGACCTTCTCGGGTGGAGTCGGCTCGTTTGACCTCGATTTTAGAGGCGAATACAAGGGAGAGTCAAAAATTGATATTGAAGTTGGGCTCGGATCGGCTGACATTATTCTCCCGCGGGGGATTCCTACACGGGTTGAAACAAATGGCTCTAACTGGCTGTCCTCAGTTGATTTTCACAAGGACGATCTAGAAGAGATCGACGACGGCATCTACGAGTCACCCGACTTTGAGGACGCCGAAACCAGGATTATCCTAATGCTCGATGTCGGCCTGGGCTCAGTCGATATCTACTGGAAGCGGTAGGAAAACAACCTTGCTCTTGTAAGACCAAAAGGGGGATCACACGACCTGTCATAAAGGCGCTAAACCATCCGCGTCTCACGTCCGCCAAATAAAGAACTTGCCGATAATCATAACAAGCTGTTATACTCTTCTCGTCCTGCAACGCCATTAAGCCGGTGATGCAACCGGTCTGAACCAAGGCTGGCAGGGCGTGTTATAAATAGGAATGCAACGAAGTATCGAGGAGATGCTGTGTATAAACTGTTTATTTCGTGGTTGATTCTGCTGGCGGCCACGGCATCGGCCGGAATCCCGGGCAGCGCCGCCCAAAGCGAGATCTACTTCGCCCGTAACAAAGTTATGCCGGCGCTGGTGCATATTCAGCCTGTCATAAAGAATTACAACACGGGAGAACTGGAAAAGAGGGCCGTCATCGGTTCGGGAATCATTTTTCACCCCGATGGATATGTGGTAACGAATTACCACGTGGCCGGTAAAGCGGAACGAATAATCTGTACGCTCTACGACAAGGAACAGGTCACGGCGGATTTTGTCGGCGGTGATCCACTCACCGACATTGCGGTGATAAAACTGAACTTGGATGCTTACAAGGGCACCCTTCAAGTAGCCGAATTCGGAGATTCCGACTCTGTGCAGGTGGGACAGTACGTCCTGGCCATGGGTTCTCCCCTTTCGCTGTCGCGCTCGGTGTCAGCCGGTGTGATCTCCACCAAAGACCGCTACTTCAGTCCTTATGTCCGTCTGCCAAGCGGTGAGCGAACCGGCCGCTACAATCTCTGGATCCAAACGGATGCCGCCATTAATCCGGGAAATTCCGGCGGGCCGCTGGTCGATTTGGCGGGCAGAGTGATCGGCATAAACTCAAGGGCGACTCTTTTTGCCAACAATATCGGATTTGCCATCCCCGTCAACGTTGTCAAAGAGGTAACCCATGCTATCCTCACTCAAGGTAACGTGACCCGAAGCTGGATCGGGCTGCACTGTCAGGCGTTGCAGGAGCTTGAGGATTACTTTGGAACTATTCGGGACGCCGGTGTCTTGATATCATCGATCGACCCCGGTTCCCCGGCTGAGGCCAGTTTTCTCAAGGCCGGTGACATCATTCTTGAAGTCAATGGTACTTCGGTCTCCGCCCGATTTGTTGAGGAACTGCCGGCATTCTATGACATGATCGCTAAGTACAAACCGGGGACAGAGATCAGCCTCAAGGTGCTGCGCGATGAACAGACCTATTCTTTCAAGGTTACAACCAAACAGCTTGGCCAGCTTCAGGGAGAAGACTTTGAATGTAAAGAGTGGGGAGCCACTGTCAAGGCCATTACCCGTCAAATGCAGATAGAAAATAAGCTGCACGACACTTCGGGCGTCTTTGTTGTGGGCGTGAAACGAGCCGGCCCCACTGAGGATGGTGGATTGCGTCGAGGGGATGTTATCTCAACAGTGAATAATAGTCAGTTGTTAGGGCTGGACGAGTTCGTTATTCTATACAACGAACTGACCGCATCAGAAACGAACAGCATCCTTCTCACCGTAAAACGAGGAAGGGGCACCCGTTTCGTACTTCTCAAAATCGACCACCAAGAGAAAGGTCGTGGTGATGACTAAACCAAATGTGCGAGGCTCTCAGAGTGTAATACTCTGGACGGCTGTACTGGTGCTATCCATGCTCACGCCAGCGCTCGTTAGAGCCCAGAATTTTGATTTCAAACGCCTCGAAGAGAAGGCTCAGGGTTTCACTACTGTTATCGACATGAAACTGGAGATATCCTTCGGTATTCACACCATTGAGCAGCAGGAAAGGTACCTTGGCACGATTGTGACCGAGGATGGGCTGGTTATCTTCAACGGTGCGGCCCTGGCAGGTAACAACGCCTTTTCCCCGTTTGCGGGATTCATGATTAAAACGACTCCAACCAAAATCGAGATAACAACATTCGATGGAGAAAAGTATGAGGGGGAATATATAGGGGTTGACCAGTTTACCAGAATTGGATTTATCAGGATTATTACCCAGCCGAAGAAACGCTTCACCCCGGTCAGATTCCAAGCCACCAAGCACTTTAGGACGGGCGAGTGGTTAACCTTGTACATGCTGTTACCGGAATTTCTCAATCCTCCTCTGGCAGCGGATGTCGGTATGGTATCTTCATTGGTGAAGTCGCCTGAGAACTTCCCGCTCACCGTGGGTTTCAACCCCCTTCAATTGACGTCGGTACTTTTCGATGAAAACCTGGAGCCGGTAGGCGTGCTGGGATCTCTCATAGATGCCTCCCAGGTTGACCCTGAGACTTCCGGGCCGTTAGAATCCTTCGCTCAGTTTGGCGTACCCCTCTTGGGTGTTATCTCCGGCGAGAGGCTAGAAAAGCTCATTGCCGCTCCTCCCCAGAGGGGCGAAATCGACCACGGCTGGCTGGGAATCACCATCCAAGCTCTTACACCGGAAATCGCTCAGTTCTGGAACCTTGACCTGCCCGGAGGTATTATTGTAAACGAGATCGTTGCCAACTCACCGGCTGAAAAAGCCCATCTGGCAGTGGGGGATATAATCTTCAAAGTGAACAGCCAAAAGATTGAGGTTGACAAAGACGAAAAGCTGCCCGCTTTTCAGCGCTTGATCGCTGAAATGGGACCGGGGGTATCCGCTGAACTCTCCGTTATACGGCGTTCTGCACAGACAACCGATACCCTCATGTTATTCACAACCCTTGAAAAGGCTCCTCTGGCCGCTAGCGAAGCTCCGGCCTATGAAATCAAGTCCCTGGAGTTCAAGGTCCGCAACCTGGTTTTTGCCGACTATATGTTCTACAATCTTGATCCGGAAACATTTGAGGGAGTGGTTGTTTCCGAGCTTAAACAGGGCGGACTGGCGGACATCAGCGGCTTGCAGCTCGGGGATGTCATTCAACGCATTGACAATCACGCTGTTGCCTCGGTGGACGATGCCAAGTCTGTTATGGAAGAGGTGAAGCTTGACAACCCACGCGAGGTAATCTTCTTCGTGTGGAGAAACAACAAAACCCTATTTGTGAACGTCAAGACTGACTGGAAATGAGACTTCAGGTTTTCCTTTTGTAGCCAATAAACACTATAGCTCCATCTTTCCTAAGAGACCTACCACTGAGAAATGATTCTCTGCGATGGAATGTGCGCAAGGAAAGAAACAGCTCTCATGCTCATTTATTGAGATCGGCCATCAGGTCAGCTCCAACTTCAAGCTTGTCATACTGACTTTCGCGGGACGGATAGAGGACCACAATTGTAATACGCCGATTTCTTTCATCCAGAGGATTATCCTTAAACATAGGGAACTTATCGGCAAACCCGCTAACCTCGCGCACTTGCCCCTTGTACAAGCCTGAGGCCTCCATCAGTTGCCGGGCGGCGTTGGACCTTTCGGTTGACAGCTCCCAATTGGTGTAGTCTTTGTTCCCGCCCAAGGCAGCGTCGGTATGACCTTCAATTACCAGGTGGTTGCGCAGCCTGCCCAGTTCGCGAGCGATAGTGATGAGAATAGCGGCGCTTTTTTGAAGAAGTTTGGCCGAACCGGGTTCAAAAAAGGCCGGTGAATTCTCAGACTCGTTGAGAATAATTCTTAGCCCTTCGGAGGTAAGCTGAATTCTGATGTTTTTATGAAGCCTGTTGAATGCCTCTTGCTGCTGAAGCTCTTTCAGGATACTCTGAGCGGCCACTGTAAGCTCCTTTTTCTCCTCTGTGGACGGTTTTTCTGCTTTCCCGCTCGGATTAGTGTTCACGCCAATAGTGGGATCCTCGACCGGAAGAACCGACTGCGAGCCTTTGAGCATACCACTGCTCCCTTCTACATTGAATCTGCCGGGGTCTCGAAAATAGCCGGCCACCGCTTCACGAACGTCGTCTTTTTGTCCCACCAACCACATGACCATAAAAAAGGCCATCATAGCCGTCATAAAATCGGCATAAGCGACCTTCCATGCCCCACCGTGGTGACCACCATGTCCACCCTTTTTCTTCTTTATTATGATTGGCTGGTTGGAATTCTCAGCCATCAGACTTTACCTCTTTTAGCTGCGTTACAGGCATTTTCCAACTCAAGGAAGTCAGGACGAACCTCGGCATAGAGCGCCCGCCGGGCAAACTCGACAGCTATGATGCCGGCTACGCCCTTGTGAAATGACAGCAGGGCATGCTTCATACACATCAAGTATTGCTTGTTCTCATTGAGGCGATTTTTCAGGCTGGCTGCCAACGGGCCAACAAAGCCGTAAGAACCCAACACCCCCAAGAAAGTGCCAACCAGAGCAGCAGCAACCTTGTGACCAATTTCCTCCGGGGGGCCGTCAATGACACTCATTGTAATGACCACCCCTAATACCGCTGCTACAATACCCAAACCCGGCAATGCATCAGCGGTAGATGCTAAAGCGTCAGACGACCGGGATTCCTCTTCGTGTAAGGCATCTATGTCACCATCCATCAAGTCTTCCAGGTCCTGAGGCTGGACAGTCCCCGATATGATAACCCTGACGGTATCAACGAAAAATCGGACGGCATGGTGGTTTTTCAAGAACTTGGGATACCGCTTAAATATCTCGCTTTCTTCGGGATGTTCAATATGATTCTCAAGGCCGATTAACCCATCCTTCCGGGCGACATTGAAAACCTCTGACATCATCACCAGCAAATCAAGGTAATCCTTTTTCATAAATCCTCCGCTCAGCACACCCTTAGTCTGGCTAATGATCCCTTTCAAAACCGGCAGGGGAGAGGAAATCAACAACGCTCCCAGAGCAGCCCCGCCGATGATTAACAGTTCCATGGGCTGCGAAAGAGCCATTATTTGACCGCCCTCAAGAACAAATCCGATCAGGACTGCTCCAAAGACCACCACCGCGCCGATAAAAATGAACATAAGTTACCTTAATTAACTGCCTTTTCTGGCAAATCTGTGCGCTGTACGGTACAGTATCCGATGGTTATATATTTCGTCAATTCGGGGCAAATCTGAATATGTTCACTAAGGTACCACGGTGGACCGCCTTATTCCGGGAGTTTTTGTCCTTTCCGGCAGCACCCGTACCCCACTGTAAGCGGCAGATCGCACCGTTCCCCCTTTTCTTTTACTTCCAGTAAGATTTAAGCAGGCCTTTGAGACTAAATACGGCACGAGGGTCGCATGTTTCCATCATGCATTCTTGAATACCTTGTTGTAAGAATCCGCTTTTTGTTATGCGGCGAGCTACGAAGTCATTGAGCCACCCATGCGAGAGCCACTTCTCTGCTTTTAAGTAACCGAAATACCGCGATCTGATTTCTGCAAGCGCCTCAGAATATCGGCTCAGATGCGACATATCACCACTTGCCAGGGCATCGTGGATGATTCCCGCGCTCATTGCCCCAGACTCCATAGCTTTTCCGATTCCTTCTCCAGTAAACGGGTAGGTGGTTCCGATTGCTTCCCCAATAGCGATTATGTTGTTCTTATGTACCCGGGCAGCATTTGTAAGTCCACAACGCAACGGCGCCCCCTGAACGTGTAAAGGACCCTCCCCCTTTTTCATCAGAAGACGCGCCAACGGAAACTCACCGAGAAAGGTGTTAAGTATTTTCTTGAGGCGAGGCTCGCCGTTCTTGGTGTAGCGAGAGGAGGTACCGCAACCGATATTGTACAGCCAGGAACCACTTGAGTCTTTTCCCAGCGGGACGACCCAGCCGTAGCCGGGCAGTAAAGACTTTCCGTATGAGATGGCGGCATTCTTCTGATGGTACGATGACCGGATATAACCGCGAAAGGCCAGTGCGCTCGGCTCTTTACTTGATACGAGCCCCTGCCGATAAGGCAGCGTGACCACGCTACCGGTCGCCAGCACCACTATTCTGGCCAGAACCGGCGCTGACACTTCTGAACAACGGAGCTCTGCCCAACCGTCGTTGTCACCCGGTTTGACGTCAACGACATTTCCCTGAGCAAATGTCACTCTCCCTCGCTCTCGCTCCTGACAGACATGAGACATAAGTAATTCATCCAAATGACATCGCTTAAGGGACAGATAAGAGCCGGGGATTTCAAATCCTATCCCGGAGGGGCTGAACACCTCGATGGCTGGAATCACATACGCCAAGCTCTTTACCTTATCGAGAAGCCCGATGCGGTCCAGCATGGCAATGGAATCTGCGATAAGTAAATCGCCGCAGGCTTTGTCCCTTGGGAATCGCTTCTTATCCACCACAAGAACATCATGCCCTTCTTCTGCCAGAAACCATGAGCAGACAGCTCCGGCCGGACCGGCGCCAACAATAATAACTTCCCACTCACGGTCGGACAGCGAAGCCAACGGTGTCTGCTGCAATGACATACCGCCTATTTAACTACATCTGTGTTGGAAAGGCAACTGTGATGTTGTGTGTGCCCGCGATCTGTGATCGCGGATAGGGACCGCCATCAAAGATAGCAACCACATAACCCCTCGAAGCGAAACCACCACCAGTTACCTCTTGATAGATGCCCGAATTTTGCCTACTTTCTTTACCAACAATGCCGAATCATGAAAAAGGCATAGTTGTCGCGACTAGGGGGCGTTTGTTTGAAGTCTGGGCGGAGAACGGTCAGAGGCTGCTATGCGAAGTACGCAAGAAAATCAAGTTTGGAACAGAATCCACGACACCGGTGGCTGTGGGGGATAACGTATTATTTTCCCGAAGTGAAGAAGAACGCGGAGCTATTGAAAAAGTGCTTGACCGGCGAACCTCGTTCGGGCGCCCAATGGTCGGCGTCAAGGAACAAAAGCAGGTGCTAGCGGCTAACCTGGACAGGCTGGCGGTTGTTGTTTCAGTCAAGTCACCACCACTGAAAACCGGGCTGATCGATCGCTTCCTGGTTGCAGCCCAGGTTGGCGACATGGAACCGTTCATTATTGTCAACAAGATTGACCTTGGCCAATCAGAAAATCTTGATGAGATAATCACTGCCTATCGTGCAATTGATTGTCTCGTGTTTTTGGTCTCTGCCTTGAAAGTTCAAGGAATTGAAGAGTTAAAAAAGCATCTTGATGCCCACCGGACGCTTTTTGTCGGCCATTCCGGTGTGGGAAAATCCACCCTGCTGAATGTTCTGATCCCCGGCCTGAATCTTAAAACCAAAGAGGTGTCCTCTTACAGTAACCGGGGCAAACATGCCACCGCCACAATTGAACTGTTCGAGCTGCCGTCAGGCGGGTTTGTTGCCGACACACCGGGACTGAAAGTAATGGGCTTGTGGGAAGTAAAAAAGGCTGAACTTCCCTACTACTTCCCTGAATTTAGAAAATACGAGCAACTCTGCCGCTTTCAGCCATGTACCCATACCCATGAACCTGGCTGTGCCGTGAAGACGGCCGTAGAAAGCGGAGAGATTCACCGTTTTCGGTATGAAAACTATCTTTCCATTGCAGATTCTTTGTAGCGCTGCTTTGTCCTTGTCAATTTAACTGATCGCTGTAACTTACCGATAGTAGAATAGATAGTATGGCTGCAACAAATATAGAATTCCGGGTCGGGGTAATTATCCTAATCGGCCTGGTCATCCTTTTTGGATCGCTCTACTGGCTGCAGGGATACAAGCTGGAGCGCAACTCCCAGTTGATCAGGGTTCGCTTCGACGACGTCGGCACACTTGCTGTCGGAGATAAGGTCACGGTTTCCGGAGTCCACAAAGGGAAAGTTAATCATCTGAGGCTTACAGAGGATGGGGTTGAGGTCGAATTACTAATCTACCGTGATGTCGTACTGAAGCGGGACGCAAAATTCACCATAAAGAACCTGGGCTTGATGGGAGAGCGATTTATTGCCGTTTCGCCGGGCAAAGACAGTTTGCTCTTTGATCCGGCGCAGGCAGCCGAGGGTTTGTATGATACCGGCCTTCCAGAGGTAATGGGCCTACTGGGAGAAATGATCACGGAACTGAGAGACCTTGTAGGCTCGTTCAAACGTACCGTGGGCTCGGACTCATCGCTGGCGAAGTTTAACAATACTGTGAAAAATCTTGAGCAGGTTTCGCTCTCCCTATCCGATTACCTCTCGCGCAATGAGAGAAAACTGGATGAGACGGCAGACAACTTCTTACGAGCATCAAGGGACGTAAAACGACTGGTAACGGAGAATTCACGGATTGTTGACTCCTCAGCTCAACGCTTTGACCGGGTAACGATGAAGCTGGAACGTTTTGCGGATCAGCTTGACACTCTGTCAACATCAGCCAGAGAATTTGCTGAGTCCATAAATAATCCGGATGGAACGGTGCAGCTTTTGCTGGAGGATCGACGACTGTATGACGATCTGCGGCGCACGGCCGATAATATCGATGACCTCATCAAAGATATCCGGGCCAACCCGCGTAAGTATATGAACCTGACATTGAAGTTATTCTAAGTAATGGCCAAGTTCAGATTAGCTTTTGGACTGCACAACCATCAGCCTGTGGGAAACTTTCAGGAGGTTTTTGAGCAGGCGCACCAAAAGGCGTATGCGCCGTTTCTGCAGTTGCTTAGGAGATTCCCCAGCATATCCATATCGCTGCATCAATCCGGAATTCTCTGGCAGTGGCAGGAAACGGCCCACCCAGACTACTTTCAATCGGTCGGTGCCATGGTCGACAGCGGCCAGGTAGAGCTGATGACCGGTGGTTTCTATGAACCGATCTTGACCGCCATTCCTGAGCGTGACATTCTTGGCCAGATCGCAATGTTGAATCAGTATATCGCCCGGCACTTCGAAGTCGAACCGGAAGGTCTCTGGTTGACTGAGAGAATCTGGGAACCGCACTTGCCCCGCGTCTTGGCTAAAGCAAAGGTGAAGTATCTTCCCGTTGATGATACCCATTTCATTTACGCCGGCTTGGATTATGATGAACTCAAGGGCCCCTTTATGACTGAACACGAGGGATTTCAGGTTATTCTCCTGCCGATCCAAAAAAGGCTGCGTTACTTGATTCCCTTTGGAACCATAGAAGAGGTCATAGACGAGTTAAAAGCTCAGGCCCAACAAAATCCTGCCGGCCTGGCCATCTACGCCGATGACGGCGAGAAGTTCGGGATATGGCCTAAGACGCATAAACATTGTTACGAAGACCACTGGCTGGAGCGTTTTTTCGAGGCCGTTCAACAGCATTCCGATTGGTTGGAGATTGTTCCCCTATGCGAAGCAGCTAAAACGGAACCGGTTGGCCGGGTGTACCTGCCGTCAGCTTCTTATGAGGAAATGCTTCACTGGTCGCTGCCCCCACCGGCTTTTGTAGAGTATGAGAATTTCGAGCTCTGGCTGAAGGAGCAGGATCAGTGGCAAAGATTCAGCCGGTTCGTACGCGGCGGCCACTGGCGAGGATTTCTCAGCAAGTACGAAGAAGCAAATCTGATGCACAAGAAAATGTTGTCGGTGTCAGATAAGCTTGCCGAGTATGAACAGAAAAAACCAAAGCGACACCCGGAGGTCGAGATAGCCCGTGACCGACTCTATGCAGGTCAATGCAACTGCCCTTACTGGCATGGCGTATTCGGTGGCTTGTACCTACCTCACATCAGGCAAGCCGTATATGCCAACCTCATTGAAGCCGATGTCAGGCTGAACCGGCTGTTAGGACGACATACTATTAATATCTCCATTTGCGATTACGATACTGACGGCCACGATGAAATTGTCTGCTCCGGTGAAATGTTCACCGCTGTCTTCAAGCCCAGGCGCGGCGGGACACTGCTCCATCTGGCGTTAAACAAGCAAAACTTTGATGTCACCGACACTCTTACCCGCCGCAAGGAAGGGTATCACCTGAAGCTTGACCGCGCCATTCCTCCGGGAGCGAAAAAAAAGATGGCTTCTATCCACGACCTGGTTCTTGCCAAAGAGAACGGCCTGAGGAACTTTCTGATCGAGGACTGGTACCTCAAGCGTTGTTTTATTGACCACTTTTTCACTGCTGACGTAGATTTGGAACGTTTCCGCTCCGGCAAGTATGGGGAGGAGGGAGATTTCATTCTTGAGCCATTCACGTATCAGATCGACGCACATGATAAGAAAATCACAATGATATGCGATGGCCACCTGTGGAGGTCAGAAGGCATTATCCCAGTACGGATTGTCAAACAATTCTCATTCGTGGAAGGGGCGGAAGTCATTAGGGTCAAATACGAGGTGTCGGCATTAGAGGGCCATCGCGCCTGGGCAAACTTTGCAGTTGAAAATAATTTCAATTTCCAGGCCGGCCACACAGAGGATAGATTTATACTTATCGATAACCGCCGCAGTGAAAACTCTTTTCTCGATTCCCTCGGACAACATAGCCGCGCCGGCTCTTATGCCATGATTGACCAATACCGGGAGATCGCCGTGGCTTTCGCATCCGACCATCCTTGTGATATCTGGCATCTTCCCATTTTTACCGTCTCGTTGTCGGAAGGCGGTTTTGAGAAAGTCTACCAGGGAACTACGTTTGTGAACGTCTACAGGGTGAAACTGTCAGATCACCCCCTCGTGATAAACTTGTCCCTGCACGCCGGGGCTGTCGAAGCAGTACGAGACAACGTGGCTTCCGTGTCGGCGGCAACTTAGCAGTAAAACAAAACCAACCCCAATGGTTGTCTTTTAGCCGGCAGAGTCTTATCCTATAGGCATGTTGGATGAAATCGTCAAGGTCATGAGAAACTGCCGCTCGTGCGTTGTCCTAACCGGCGCCGGGATTTCGGCCGAATCGGGAGTGCCAACCTTTCGCGGCAAGGAAGGATTGTGGGGAAAGTTCAAACCGGAAGAGCTGGCAACGATGTCGGCCTTCGTATCGAATCCGAAGCTTGTCTGGGAATGGTACAACTGGCGGCGTCAGGTCGTTGGAGAGGTGAAACCCAATCCGGGGCATCACGCGCTTCGCTATCTGGAGCAGTGGTTTGAGCACTTTACCTTGATAACCCAGAACGTTGACGGACTTCACCGGGCTGCCGGCTCGGAGAATATTTTAGAGCTACATGGCAACATTTACCGCAATAAGTGCGTTGACTGCAACCATCAGTTTGCCGAGGATATGGATATCAACCCGGACAGCATTCCCTCCTGTCCAAACTGTGGAGGGAAGATCCGCCCTGATGTCGTCTGGTTTGGGGAGATGCTTGATCCACAGGTTATCGATAAGGCGTTTTCTGAATCTGAACAGGCGGAGCTATTTTTCTCAGTCGGAACCTCGGCTATTGTCCACCCTGCAGCGAGCTTGCCGGTCACGGCCAAGCGGTACGGGGCCGCTCTGGTCGAGATAAATCCGGAAATGACCCCTTTAAGCAATCTTGCCGATTTTTACGTCTCGGCCAAGTCCGGAGAATTCTTACCGGAGCTGGTAGAACAACTAAAAAAGGTGTCTTCACAGCGTTAGATAAACTAAACTGGTTTCTTGGGTTGATGGTATAACATGCTTAGAGATGTCAAAGTGGTTCCCCAAATGGTTATATCTCGGAACAACACCTTCAAGTCCTTGTTGCTTTTTCTCCTCCTTTTCTCCTTTGGCACCGGCTGTGTATATTACAATACCTTTTATAATGCCCGCAAGGCCTTCAACGAAGCTGAGAAAGCCCGCAAAGAGAGTCCCTATGGAAGGCCGAGAATCAATTCGACTCAGTACAAAACTGCCATTGATAAGTCGCTGAAGATCATAGAAAACTATCCCAACTCTAAATGGTATGATGACGCACTGTACGTTCTGGCCGTTTCCTATTATTACACCAAACAATACGTCAAGTCGGAACGCCGTTGTCGAGAAATCCTGGCCGACTACGCCGACTCTAAATACTCCGTAGAGGCACAACTGTACATGGCCAAGGCCAAATTGCAACAGAATGAAATAACTGCCGCCATGGACATTTTTGACGAGCTTTTTCACGGCGACGTCCCGCGAAGTTTCAAAGCGGAAGCAGCCCTGGCCTTAGGTACATTCCATTTTGAGAACAGGAAGTATGCTGAAGCCACCCCATATTTTTTAGCGCTGCGCGATTCGCTGGGGACCGACCAAGAAAAAAAGACTGCTCAAAACTACACTGCCGATGGCCATTTTCAAATGTTCCAATTCAAGAAGGCGCTGGGAGCGTATCTGCAAATACTCGGTATGAATCCAGACAACAATGAAAGGTATCACGCATTGTACCAAGCAGCCATCTCTTGCTACCGGTTGCAGAAAATCGACGCCGGCCTGGACTATCTTCAAACCCTCATAAAAGATGAGGTCTTTTTTGACTCGCTGGGTGTACTAAAGCTCAAAGTGGCTGAGGGGCACGAGGAAGAGGACGATATAGATGAGGCCAAGTCCATTTATGAGGAAGTGGCCACTCAGGAGAAAAACAATAAAGTAGCCGCCGAAGCCTACTACAACCTGGGACTGACGTACCAATTCGATTTTGACAGCTTGGCCAAAGCAAAGGAATATTACGACAAAGTTGTCGAGCTGGACCGCGGTTCTGAAATTGGACACGATGCGCTGCAAAGATCGTCTGATATCGGAAAACTTAAGACCTACGCCAGAACCATACAAATTGATTCCACCACCACGCAGCAGACGATTGACGATGCCGCGCACACCCAGTATCAACTGGCTGAGCTATACTGGTTCAAGTTGAACAAACCCGACACGGCCATTATTGAAATGCAGTACCTGGTTGATTCGTTTCCCACCGCTTACGAAACCCCGAACGCCATGGTTGCCCTGTCACAGATGGTTAAGGATCACGAGGGGGATACTCTCAAAGCAGACTCGATCTTAAGGGCAGCTTTGGAGAAATACCCCCATTCCGACTATGCCCCCCTGGTATTGGAGCAGTTGGACCTGCTTGGTACGGCTGCCGATACCGGTTACGCCGGGGCCTATATCAAGCGCGCCGAGCACTTCGTTGTTAACGAAAAAAACATCGATTCGGCTCGCGCTTACTACCAATACGTGGTTGACCACTTTCCCGATTCCAAGTATTACCTTCAGGCACGCTTTGCGCTTCTCTGGCTGACCGAAACCTATGAAAGTCCCGGAGATTCCTCAGTGATCTTAGCTTACAATGAGTTTGTCGATTCATTTCCCGGCACGTTTTGGGGAGCCGAAGCACTCAAACGGACACAGTATCGTTCTCAACGTCAGATTCCTGTCGAGGAAAAAGTTGATACCGCTTGGCAGCAGGAAGAAGGTGCTATGGATACCTTAACCTTTCAAAGTGACACTGAAATGGGTGAGGACACATCGTCGTATGTCGATCCTTTGAAGGACATTTACACCGCGCCTGACGGTGGGAAAGCCTACGATCTTCCTGCCAACGTAACGCCTTATGTGATTCGAGAAGAGTTTATCTACCCCACCGAAGCTTACGCTTTAGCTTGGGAGGGGGATCTGGTTTTTCAAATCCTGCTTGATTTTACCGGAGAAGTTAAGGATTATGTGTTGAAAACGCACTCTGGCAGCGAGGAGCTTGACCGCCGGGCAATAGAAACCGTCGTTTCGACGACTTTTGACGTGGGGCTATTGCTTCCTGAGCTGCAGGAATCGTGGCTCGTTTATAAGTACAGGGTGAGGTTGCCGGAAGAACTACGATGACAAAACCAACGTGCGAAGACACGTTTGTGATAAAAAAGCGAAACCTGAGAAACGCTTATTACTCACTTATTTTTGGGCCATATTCCCGTGCCTCCGACTGTAAACCTGGCCAGTTTGTTCACATCAGACTGCCCGGGGGGGATGTTTTTTTCAGGCGAGCCTTTTCTGTAGCTCATGCCTCTGCCATCAATAAGCAGATTGAAATTATCTTTAAGGTGCTTGGCCGTGGTACAACAATCATGGCCGGACTTCGCCCGGGAGACCAGGTTAACCTTTTGGGGCCACTGGGAGTACCGTTCAGGATGCCCAAAAAGAATGAGACCACACTTATGGTCGCTGGCGGCATTGGTATGCCTCCTCTATTATTCTTAGCCTATGAGATGATCAGACGCGGCTTTACTCCAAAGCAAATTGTTTTCTTTTACGGCGGAGGCTCATCCCCCGACATCGTCGAACGCTCTCGTATTAAAAAGCTGGGAGTAAACTTCCGAGCGGTAACCGAAGACGGGTCATTAGGAGACCCCGGACTGGTAACGCAGCAAGTAGAGAAATATCTTATAGCCGAAAGTACCAACAAGCTGAGAATCTTCGCCTGCGGCCCGGAAGGAATGCTCAAAGTAACCAATGAGCTTGGTCTCAAATACGGCGTACCGGGTCAGATTTCACTTGAGGCCCCCATACCGTGTGGTATAGGCGTCTGCCTTGGCTGTGTCGTTGAACTGTCAAGGGGCGGGTACGCCAGAGTTTGTTGCGATGGGCCGGTTTTCGACATTGGGGAGGTAGCTCTGTGACGCCCGACTTGAAGGTTACCATCGCCGGTGTCGAATTTACAAATCCGATCATGACTGCCTCTGGATGCTGTGGTTACGGTGAAGAGTTGGCCAGGGTTTTTCCTCTGTCCAAACTGGGGGCGTTGGTCACTAAGTCAATAACACTGAAGCCGCGTCTTGGACATCCGCCACCGCGCACGGCAGAAACAGCAAGCGGCATGCTCAATGCCATTGGCTTGGCTAATGTCGGCATTGACAGCTTTCTTGCTGATAAAATCCCCTTTTTGTCAAAACAGAAAACCAAAGTTATTGTCAACGTGGCAGGCTCGACGCTTAGGGAATACGTTGATGTTTGCAGCCGGTTGAATGATTACGATCGTGCCGACATGGTCGAGCTGAACATTAGCTGCCCCAACGTAGATAAAGGCGGAATGGAGTTTGGAGCGGATCCCATCCTGACGGAGAAAGTAGTCACCACCGTCAAAAAGGTCTTCTCAAGGCCGATCATTGCCAAACTCTCTCCCAATGTAACCAACATCGTTGAAATTACAAAAGCCGCCGAGCAAGGGGGGGCAGATGCCCTGTCACTTATCAACTCTGTAGTCGGGACAGCTATTGACATCGAGACCTGGCGGCCGAGACTTACCAACAACAAGGGAGGTCTTACCGGCCCGGCTATCAAACCGATTGCACTGGCGATGGTTGATGCTGTGTGCAACCATTGTCGACTTCCCGTTATTGGCATTGGCGGCATAAGCAACTACGGCGATGTTATTGAATTCCTCCTGTGTGGAGCTTCGGCAGTGCAGGTGGGAACGGCCCTTTTTATTGATCCGGACACACCGGTCAAGATCGTCCGCGATCTTACCCGGTACCTGAAAAAGAAAAAACTGAAATCAGTCAACGAACTTATTGGCAAAGTAAGGAAATACTAATGAGCGCCCTGAAGGACCTTCAAAAGATACAGGCGAAAAACAATTCTCTGATCTGCCTGGGACTTGACCTCGATAAAAAGCGTATACCCTCGGACTATAGCAAAACGACCAAGACCATGTTTGACTTTGCGTGTCAAATTATTGATGCCACTTCCGATATGGTCTGCGCTTATAAACCTAACCTGGCGTTTTACGAAAGCCTGGGCACCCAAGGGATTTCTCTATTGAAGCATATTGTGACACGCATCCCTGACGAGATTCCGGTTATCCTCGATGCCAAACGGGGCGATATTGGTCACACAGCCGCTCACTATGCTGAGGCCATGTTTGACGTATTGAAAGCCAATTGGGTCACCCTGAATCCCTACATGGGGTATGACTCTCTGCGGCCCTTTCTCGAGTACAAGGACCGGGGAGTCTTTATTCTCTGCCTCACTTCCAACTCAGGCGCCAAAGACTTCCAGCTACTGATGGTGGAAGGCAAGCCGCTGTACCGAATCGTGGCCGAAAAAGTCTCATACTGGAATAAGGATCAGAACTGCGGTCTGGTGGTCGGAGCAACTGTTCCCGATCAGTTGCGGGAAATCCGCGAACTGGCCGGAGACATGCCGCTTCTGATTCCCGGGGTTGGCGCCCAGGGCGGTTCTCTTGAGAAGGCGGCCATAAACGGCACCAAAAACTTCCAAAAGACTGCGGTGATAAACGTCTCGCGCTCCGTGTTGTATGCTTCTAAGGAGATGGATTTCGCTCAACGGGCCAGAGAAGAACTGGCAAAACTGAACAATGTTATTAACGGCCTGCGCATGAGAAACGCGCCGCCGACCGAGACCGACTCTCAAAGCAATACAGCAGAAACGCCCGAAACGGCCTGATTAACAATCGTTGTATTGTCAGTAAAAAGTCCCGCCTGTCCTTAGCTTGGAAGGGTGCTTTTGACAATACGAACGTCATGGTGAGCGGAGTCGAACCACGAGCGGGATGGCCACTTTTATCTTGAACTATAACGGTAGGTCAGGACTCTTGTAGTCCTGACATCTTTCCGAAAAGCGCATCCCCAACCCTCTCCGCTACAACGCCTTTTAAGCCCACCTCCCCTTAAAAGGCGTTGCCTTTCGTTATGTGCAAGGAGGGTAAGTTTTGTAGGTCAAAAGCTTTGCATTGTCGAGGTGGGAAATAATTTCGATACTACGGGAGCTTCAACTTAGGACTTAGATAGATGCTTAGAAACCAGTTTAGTCATCTCAAACATCGAGACCTGTTTCTTGCCGCCGAACACTTCTTGGAGTTTATCATCGGCATTGATCATTCTTCGATTGGTAGTATCCTGAAGCTTGTTTTTCTTAATGTATTCCCAGAGTTTTTTGGTCACTTCTGTACGTGCCATCGGCTTCATCCCGACCACAGCACCGAGGGCAGGTGACGGCATCCAGGGCCGCATGAAAGCAGGGTTCGGCTTGTGCTTGACTTCGGTTTTCGTCATAACGGATGCCCTTTCGGCAGAAGTTTCAAGTTTCTCCACTACCTTACCCGAGCCTATCCCCTTCTTCACAGGTAGGTATTCGACTGCTTCGCCTATCTTTTTGACAATCTCACGCAATGTCACGTGGGCGGCATCAAGAAGAACATACTGGCTAAGATACGGCGGAATGGCTATTGATTCGGGAGATAAATGGATCGGAATGATTTGTTTTCCGTAAGCAGTTGCTGCGCCCATCTCAAACGGAATCCACTGGGACCGTAGGGAGTGCTCTGATATGAGAACTATAACAGCCATAGACTCTCTCAAGGCGAGGTGGACTTGATCAATTATCGCTGTTCCCGGTAGCATATCATGGATATCCATCCATATTTCAAAACCAAGCTCCTGGAGACCTAGCTCGAGGCTGCGTGCAAACGGCTTATCTTGCGGTGAATATGACAAAAAAAGTTTGTGCATATTAAGTAGACATTAGATACTGCTCTGCACTTTAGTCACAGATAACGATGGTACCGTTAGCCCCATCATAGGTAAGATACCAGTGTGTAAGAACGTCACGGCCTATCAAACAACCAAAGTGTTTGAGAGGACAAGCAACCAACGGGGTCTCTTTAGCTCCCCCCCACGAGAATGCTATTGTTCCGAAGTATACTGGTTGAAGCCGCTCGTCCTGCACTGAAGTTATCTTCTGGTAACCAGTATGGACCAGCCCAACTTTTTCAGCTATTTCCGGGAGTATCACAGAGATTGACGCCCCCGCATCAATCAGCGCCTTTACCTTAGCATTAGGGATTTCCTTCCCTTCCTTCTCAAGTTCTTCTCCGATAATCTTTGGGGGGATTATCGTGACCTCAAGGTAGGGACCGACTTGCCCAAGAGCGAATGAGGGATGAACGGGAACTGTCCTCTTATTTCCATCCTTCTCCTGAATTATTTTTCCACTGTAATTAACCCTATATATCATAGGGTAGCTTCCATGACGAAATTTAGAGGGTCCTTTTCAGTCATGTGATAAATCAAGAAATCTATGTCTGCCCCATAAGCCCGGATAGCTTCTTGGGCTGCCGCTTCATAAGTATCAAATGAGTTTACGACCTCTTGTTCGTAGATAATTAAGAACTTATTTGCATACCGCTTGAAGAGTTCTGCCCTATTCTTTTCCACATATTCAAGATTTGGTTTGAGATTTTTCTCTGGCACTTCAGTACACACTCCCTCATTTCAATTTAGTGCAATCTGCATATCTGTCAAGACATTTCTGGTTTCGGAGAATTTCTTCAATTCTTAATACGATTGAGCCAAGAAGTCGTTTAATGAAATCACCTTTCACTATCAAACCCGCCCCACCCTCGGCGCGGGCGAGACATCGCTTTTTTTGCGCAGCGGCCACAGGGCCAGGGCTAAAGCCATCAGAGCATCACATTCCTTGTTATCGTCCCAGCGCGCCTGACGTAGCTCATCCTCAAATGACCAGGTCTTTCCCGGCCCATCCGGCAGTTCCCAGCGCTCGTAAACAATCTGCTTTTTGGCGTGCATTAGCTCGACATTGGTCAGCAGCTCCGCTTTGGTGGCCGATGTGAAAATGACTGCCGTCGGATTGAACTCTCTAAGCTGCTCTACTACCACATCTCCGAGTCCCGTGGAATCAATAATGAGCTGGCCGGGGTACTTCAACTGCCTCTGCTTGATCTTCTCAATAATGACATTCCAATCAAACATCTTGAATCGTTCCAGACACACGATCCTCGCCAGACCATCGACAATCTCAACCGTGATTCCTACCGTAGCTGTTTGTTTCCGCGCTAGATCCCACCCAGATAGATATCTGGCACCCTTCGCATCTTTGAAAGCCTCTTCCACTTCTTCATAACTCGACAACGCTGCATCGACATATTCGCCTTTGAGAATCTCACCGCCTGAGTCGACAAACTGCCCCATGATATTCTGCTGGACGCGTCGATCAGAGAAGTACTTCAATCTTTCCTCAAGAAAATCACTCGATATGTACATGTTCTGCCGGCTGTCGCCTGACTGGAAATAGCCAGGGCGTTGGCCTTCGGCAATCTCTCGTGCTCGCCGGTAAAACCAGTTTCTGCCATTGGGGGTGGAAACCAAATCAAGTTTCCCCTCACGGTCGGCCAGGCGCATCTGGATGACCTCCTCGACGACGTATTCCGGGTCGGTCTCAAAGGCTACTTCATCGAAGATGAAAAGGTCGTAGTCGTGACCGAGGAGGTATTCACCTCGATTTTGTGTGGAACGAGATTCGATCACTGCGCCGTTGCCGAACTCCAACCGGGGGTATGGTGTCTTCACAATAGAACTGATCAGCGGCTCCAACAGCTCCGACTGCCGCATCAGCCTCACCGCTTGATTGAAGACAATGTTGGCCTGCTCCTGTGTAATCGAAGCCGTGACGATTCGGTACTTGCCACAGCCGTCAAACCTCAGTTTGCGTGGGCGGTACAGCGCGTGATGGACAATTTTAACTGCTGATACAAAAGATTTCCCCCAGCGGTTACCAGTGGCGAGAACATTCTCTCGATAGTGGGAATTCTCAAGCCATTTTCGCTGGCCGTCGTGAAGGGTAACATCCAAAACAGAGGTGGCAAAATAAGCAGGGTCGAAAAGACCTCGCCGCCAGTCGATAGCGCCTACTTCGGCGGTTATATCAGCTCCCCGGCCTTATCGCGGGCGGTCGTTTCGTCAATCAAACCGGCCTGGTAGAGCTTGAGAACATTATCGACCCGGCTGGATTGGATCGCCGCTTTGTCCGCTGCCTGATAAACAAA
>Ga0315543_1000846_pt1 | contig 35335 bp, 29 predicted proteins | sample SalMarSW160210MG_2_FD_203098 | JGI IMG/M metagenome (GOLD analysis project Ga0315543, IMG submission 203098) | Salt marsh sediment microbial communities from the Plum Island Ecosystem LTER, Massachusetts, United States - Salt Marsh Sediment SW1601-210 ...
CTGGATGCCCATGCATGGCCGTGTGCTGGTGCAGGTGCCCAGCTACGAGACGTACCGCTACGGTGATGAGTTAGAGGTTAGTGGCACACTTGAGACCCCGCCCGACTTTGAAAGCTTCTCGTACCGCACTTATCTGGCCCGGCAGGCCATCCACTCGCTGCTGCGCTATCCACGGATTACACTCCTCGGACGAGACAAGGGGCGCCCCCTGTTGGCGTTCCTGTACAGCCTCAAGCGACGCACTCATGGTGTCATAACGGCCATCTTACCCGAGCCAGAAGCCGCACTATTGACCGGCATTCTGCTGGGCAGCGATGAGGGCATCGCGTCGTCGCTCATGGACAAGTTTCGCGCCACGGGCACAGTGCACATTATCGCCATTTCGGGCTTTAACATCACTATCATCTCCGCATCACTGGTCAGAGTCTTCTCGCGCCTGCTGCGGCGGTACGTGGCCCTCGTCGTGGCCGTGGGTGCCATCGCACTGTATACGGTTCTCGTGGGCGCAGAACCACCCGTGGTGCGCGCGGCGATAATGGGTGGCCTGTCAGCACTGGCGTTGATCGTTGGTCGCAGGGGTGATGCGCTGACCAGCCTTTTCGCCGCCGCATGGCTGATGACCGCGTGGCAGCCTTTCACCTTATGGAACTCTGGCTTTCAGCTTTCGTTTGCCTCCAGCCTGGGTCTGATCCTGTATTCCGACAGGCTGCAGAAGTGGGCCGAGGGCGCGCTCTGCAAGATTGTCTCGACACAAGCTGCCAAGCAAGCAGTGGGGCTGCTGAACGACAGCCTGCTGACTACACTGGCAGCCCAGATAACGGTCTTGCCGCTGATGGTGTACCTTTTCCACCAATTCTCGCCGCTCACCTTGCTCTCGAACCTGCTCATCCTGCCGGTACAGCCAGCGATCATGTACCTGGGCAGTACGGCAGCCATGGTCGGCCTGGTCTTTATTCACCTGGGGCGGCTGCTTGGTTGGGTTGCCTGGGTATTCCTGACTTATACCATCAGGATAGTGGAGATAACAGCTAACTGGGTCAGTGCTTCCGGGGCAGAGGGCACTATCAACCCTGCCGTGCCTTTGGTCTACTATGGCCTCCTCGCCTTGTTCACTCTGGACTCAACGCGCGCGCTCATCTCGCCACGGGCCATCTGGAGGTGGCTGCGGACGCGAACAGTGCGCAAGACCTTGCTCGCCGCCCTGGTCATCGGTCTGATCTTGGTGTGGACAGCGGTGGCTAGCCTGCCAGATGGTCGGCTGCACGTGGCGTTTCTGGACGTCGGTCAGGGTGATGCCATCCTGATACAAACGCCAGCAGGCCACCGCCTGCTGATAGACGGCGGCCCCAGCCCGGCCACGTTACTCGCAGCTTTGGGACGACGAGTTCCGTTCTGGGACCGCCGCATAGACATGATCATGCTGTCACACCCTCACGATGACCACCTGCGCGGCCTGCTGTCAGTGTTGGATAGATACCACGTCAGACAGGTGCTCATGAGCGATGTTTCTCACTACTCGTCCGTGTACGAGCAGTGGCAGCAACAAGTGCGCGACAAGGGCGTCCCACTCCTGATTATTCAGCATCCGCTACGAGTGGACTTTGGCGATGGGCCAACTATGGATGTACTACTACTTGAAGTCGCCGACCATAACGACGTAGACGAGACTTGTCTCGTCGCGCGCCTGACCTGGCAGAGCGCGTCATTTCTGTTCACCGCCGACCTCGAGGCCGATGGCCTGCTGGAGTTGTGGGATGCAGGGTGGCCACTGAGCTGCACCGTGCTGAAAGTGCCGCATCACGGCAGCGATGAAGCGGTGGATGAAGATTTATTGGCGGTGACCAATCCTGATCTGGCGGTCATCTCCGTCGGTGCGGGCAACCGCTTCGGCCATCCGACAGAAGAGACGCTGGCGCAATTGGAGTGCGCTGGGGTGCAGGTTCAGCGCACCGATGAGGTGGGAACGGTCGAAGTCACGACGGATGGGGAACAATACCGGGTGAGAACAGGGGGACTTTCGTTCGCGCTAGTTGGCAAGTAGATCCCAGGATGACACTGCGCGGTGTTCGCAACGGCTCTACAAAAAGAGGGACGCCCGTGGCCTCTTTCCACGGGCGTCCCTTTCACGTGTGAGGACAGGTTCTCCCTCACTTACTCTGCGCAGCGGAATCCTATCGTGCTGAACCCCTGCTTGGGATCAAAGCTCTTGCGTGTGGTGGTGCGCATCAAATCCTTGCCATCAAACCAGGAGCCGCCGCGAAGCACTTTGTACTGCTCGCCGTATCGGCTCAGCTCATAGAGAGTGCCACGATAGGCCTGGTACCAGTCAGCGGTCCATTCCCACACATTGCCGGCCATGTCGAACGCGCCGCAGGGACTCAGGCCCTCTGGATAGCTGCCCACGGCGCTCGTGCCCTTCAAACCACTTTCAGTGCTGTTGCACTTGATCGAATCGAACTGCTCACCCCAGGGATACGTTCGGCCATCGGTGCCGCGTGCAGCCTTTTCCCACTCGAACTCGGTGGGCAAACGCTTTCCGGCCCACTCAGCATAGTCTCGAGCGTCGTACCAGGTAACCCAGATCACAGGATGATCGGCGGTTTCTTCCGGATAAGTGCCGTCTTTCCAGTGCCGAGGTGGCTCGTGACCCGTGGCGTCAACGAACTCTTTGTACTGGGCATTGGTCACTGGGTAGATGTCAATGTTGAAAGCGTCTATGGATATCCCCTGTTGCGGTGTCTCGTCTTCGTTGCCGGTATCGCTTCCCAGGATGAATTCGCCACCGGGAACGTACGCAGTATTCGGTTTGTTGGAGGGCGCCGACGTTGGTGTGGGTAAGGGACGGGGAGTGCGGGTCGGGCACGGAGTGAGAGAGGGCCCTGCCGTCGCAGAGATAGCGGTTTTTGCTGGCTTCAATGTCGGCGTATCTGGCGGCGCTTCGGGTGCGCAGCCAATCAGGAGCATTGCTATCGCCAAACTGAGTAGAAGCGCTGCCGAGGTCCTAGAGGTCACTGTCATTACTCTGTTCTCCTTGGATATGTGCTGTGTTGATGGTATAATGAACCACAAGTCCATCATTTCGATATTATAACATAGATGCTGAGTCTGAACAAAACGCTGGCGCAGTACAAGGCCTCGGAATGGTGAAAAGACTCCTTCTGGCAGTCGCCCTTGTGATCCTGCTCTTTGCTCTAGCTTGCCTCTACGTAGGAGGTGTGGCGTCCGTTTCCGACCGGGTGGCACGGTACTTGCGACCCGGACCGAGGTTGGCACCGCCTGGCGTCGGCAGTGTGGACAACTGGGTGTTGTTCGCTGAGACCAGTCACTTCTGCTATTACGTCCGTTCCGGCGACCACATTCCGTGGTGGGCCATGGAACTTGCAGAAGATCACCTTGATGCGGCGTGCCGTGCACTGCATGTCAGCTTTCCATCCGTGATTCAGTACTATAAGCACCCGTCTCAACTGGATCTGCACGAGACGACTGGTTCCCGGAGCACTGGTGTCGTTCTCGCTGTGGAGGGCGAGCACGGACACGAGCTGCATTCCGTGCACGGCTACGATCCACACGAGGTCATGCACGTCGTCGCGCACGAGACGATGGGCGAGCCCCCAGCCCTGTTCGATGAGGGATTGGCCACTGCTTTCGGATGGGACTGGACCCCAGGAGAGAGGGATGTGCATGCGAGGACCAGCCTCCTGCTCGAGCAGGAGCGTCTGGTCCCCCTGGAACGCCTCTTGACCAACTGGGACTTTCGGTCGTACAAGAGCTACCCGGCCTACATCGCAGCAGGCTCATTCGTGAAATACCTGCTGGCAGTAGACGGACCGCAAAAGCTAAGCAGGTTGTTTGAGCTTGATAAGTACAGCCAGCGGGATGAAATCGAAGATCGCTTCGCCACAGCTTACGGGGAGAGCATCTACGAGGTGGAGGCGGGGTGGCGTGCGGCACTGCAACAGGGAACCCTGCCCGCCACTTCCAGCGGTCCGGCTTCGGAGACCAGCCGTGCATCACTAGTCATCATCGGCGCGATTCTGCTTGCGGCCACGTTCCTGGGCGGCGCGCTGTTCATAGTCGCTGGGGAAAAGGTCGCCAACCCCGCAATCGGAGGTGTGCGTACTCTGGCACGAACCATCGGCCGGCTCTTGGTATCGGGAAAACGCGAATAAGCAAGGGTACCCGAGAATTCAGGCAGTCTTGCATGAGACGGAGGGACTGCTTGCCCGTCCAGTGGTCCACCTGCCGTCGAACGCCCAACAACTGGGCTGGACTCGTGCGAACAACGCGTCTTTGACTTTTTTGCATTTATCGGTTAAACTTGTCCTAGATAGTGATGTGCAGTTTCCGGCTCAGAGCGACCCTGCTATCATGCCACAAAAGAGGAATTGGGTCGTTGCACAGACGAGAAAGGAGGCGGCTATTGAGGAGTCCGTTTGGGACGGCGCCATGGCTTAGGCCATGCGAGATGTCGAGTGTGACCAATTTCAGTTGAAAGGGAGGAAGGAGAAATGAAGGTCCGTAGAATCGTTTTAGCGCTACTGATGGTCCTCGCCATTGTGCTCAGCGTTGTACCCGTGGCGCTCGCCGAGGACTATATAGCCGTGTCTGGAGACACGCTGTTCAAGATCGCCGCCAGCTTACTGGGCGACGGGAGCCGCTATCTGGAAATCGTGGAGGCCACCAACGCGAAGAACGCGGTGGATTCCAGCTATGCTTTCATTGAGAATCCAGACCTGATCCGCGTTGGCTGGAAGCTGGACGTTCCCACCGGTGCGGCGGCTGGCCCCGCCGTGGCTGTGGCAGAGGAAGTCATTGCCGACACCATCCCCGCTGGCGCCACCCCCAAGGGCATCCTTAAGGCGCTGACCAAGATAGATGACTACACGGTCAAGTTGTCGTTCTACGACTACCCCGCGCCACTGTTGTCCCAGTTGGCTAGCCCCATGCTCTCCATAAGCAGCCCCGATGCGATAAAGAAGTGGGGCGACGACTACATGTATCACCCGGTCGGCACAGGGGCCTACATCTTTGACGAGTGGGTCCCCGAAGACAAGATTGTCCTGAAGGCCAACCCCGACTACTGGGGCGAGGCGCCCAAGATCGATACACTCATTTACCGGGTGATCGTGGAGCCTACCGCCCGATTGCTGGAGCTTCAGGCCGGTGCTGTAGACTTTATGTACAACATGGTCATTGACGACATCCCCACCGCTGAGGCAGATCCCAACGTTGCTGTCTACAAGGTGCCGCCGGTGAACATCGGCTACGTAACGATGAACCAGGCCTGGACGAATGCCGCCGGGGTGGAGGTCTTCCGGGACGTGACTGTGCGACAGGCTGTCGCCCATGCCATAAACAAGCACGCCATTGTGGCGGCGCTGTATCCCGGCACCGGCATGGCGGCCAAGAACTTTATCCCGCCCAGCCTGTGGGGTTACAACGATGACTTTGAGGACTATCCCTACAACCCAGCGCGCGCCATAGAGTTGCTGAGGGACGCGGGCTACCCAGACGGATTCGCGACGAACCTGTGGGTCATGCCTGTTTCGCGCGGCTACTACCCCGACCCGACCAAAGTCGGAGAGGCCATTCAGGCAGACCTGGCGGCGGTGGGCATCGACGCTACGATCGTCACCTACGACTGGGGCACCTATCTGGACAAGGTGGACCTCGGTGAGCATGCCATGTGCATGCTGGGTTGGATGCCGGACTTCCCCGACCCCGACAACTATCTCTTCACCTTCTTCGGCCCCGGCAGCATGCAGTGGGACTCGGACGAGATCCCCGACCAGGTGCTGTATGACCGCCTGCTGCAGGCCAAGGCAGAGCCTGATGCCGTCGAGCGTGAGCGTCGCTACTATGAGGCCTGCGCCTTGATCCATGGTGTTGTGCCTGGCGTGCCGATTGTGCACGCTTCGGAGATATACGCCTCCAAGCCTGGCCTGACCGGCTACTTTGCTCACCCCTTGTTCGACGAGTTTATGTATCCTTCGTTCGACAAGGACACGCTGATCATCGCTCGCAGCGGCGACTCGGTCGGCCTGGACGTGGTAGACGAGACGGACGGCGAGTCCTTCTACGTAGGCGTCCAGGTGTACGACAGCCTGTTCCAGTTCGGGGCGGAGGACACCAAGTCCTACCCGGCCCTGGCGGAGAGTTACGAAATCTCCGAGGACGGCCTGGAGTGGACGTTCAAGCTGCGCAAGGGCATCAAGTTCCACGATGGGACCGACTTTAACGCCGATGCTGTCTTGTTCAACTTTGACCGCATCTGGGACAAGGACCACCCGTACCGCGCTGGCCACACCAAGACCTTTGATTACTTCTCCTGGTTCTTCGGAGGGTTCAAGGGCCAGACCAGGGACTAGCGGCTGCGCTCTGTGCACTGTTCTCTACCTTCAGTGCAGGGGGAGCATCCCCTGCACTGAAGGCCTTTGTATAGCGGAGACCCAATGCGCTACCTGGGTTAGCCCCGTCATTTCTTTCTGTGTCACGTGCGCTACCGGGACAAGGGGGCAATCTCTCTCTGAGTGAATCACCACGCGTGACGGTCGCAGTAGGGTGACAGCTATGCCTGCAATCGAGACCAAAACCGTTCCGGAGGCCCGAACTTGACCCGCTACATTATTCGCCGCCTGTTGCTGCTGATCCCCGTCCTGATAGGCATCTCCATCGTCACTTTCGCCATGCTGCGTCTGATCCCCGGCGATCCAGCGCAGATCATGCTGGGAGAACATGCCACGCGGGAAGCCGTTGCGGAAATCAGAGAACGACTGGGGCTAAACGAGCCCATACACATACAGTACCTACGCTACATCGAAAGCGTGCTGCGCCTGGACCTGGGGCGCTCCATTAAGACCAACCGGCCCGTTCTGCAGGAAATTGGCCACCGGCTCCCTGCCACAATAGAGCTCACGCTAGGCGCGATGTTTGTTGCCTGCCTGGTGGGTCTGCCTGCAGGCATCTTCGCCGCATACCGGCACAACTCCACGTTCGACCTGGCTACAATGTTCGGCTCGCTGCTTGGGGTATCCATGCCCATCTTCTGGCTGGGTTTGGTGCTGGCTTACATCTTTGGTTTCCGCTTGAAACTGCTGCCCCCTTCATCACGGCTGACCATCGGCGTGGACATGCAGACCATCGCTCAGGCGTGGGGGCTCCCCACAGGACCGACGGGGCCATCCAGCACCAGGATCATAACGGCGGACGAGTTCTTCTCTGGATTCTACGTTCTGCGCGCTATCCTCACCGGGAACGGTAGAGCCTTGCTAGACGTGTTGAGCCATCTGGTTCTGCCCTCTGTCGCTCTCGGCAGCATCCCCATGGCAATCATCGCCCGTATGACTCGTTCCAGCATGCTGGAGGTGCTGGGGGAGGATTACATCCGCACGGCACGGGCCAAGGGGCTAAGAGAACGGTCGGTGTTGCTGCGGCATGCGCTCAAGAACGCTTTCTTGCCTATCATCACTGTCATCGGCCTCCAGCTCGGTTTGCTGCTGGGCGGCGCCATTCTGACGGAGACCATCTTCTCCTGGCCTGGCCTGGGCCGGCTCGTCGTGGATCGCATCCTGTACCGCGACTACCCGACCGTTCAAGGAGGCGTACTGGTCATCGCACTGATATTCGTTGTCGTAAACCTGTTGGTGGACATATCTTATGCCTATCTTGATCCACGTATCCATTACGAGTGAATTGGCCTTGCGATTCAAGGCCTGCAAGCGGTCATGACGACTACCCTATTCGAGGCACATCCATGAACTCAGTCACTCGCAATCTAAGGTCCATCTTTAGCAAGGAAGGCAGCCCCCAGAGCAGTCTGTTCCTCGATGCCATGCGTCGCTTGTTCAGAAACAAGCTGGCGATTACGGGTATGGTCATCATGGGCGTTTTCTTACTCACCGCTGTCTTTGCCCCGCTGATTGCACCCTATCATCCCCTCAAGCAGGAGCTCATTATGCGCCGCAGACCCCCCTCGCAGGAGCATTGGTTCGGCCGAGACGATCTGGGGCGGGACATTTTGAGTCGCATCATTTTTGGCGCTCGATTCTCCCTGCAAGTTGGTGTACTCTCCGTTGGATTTGCTATTGTGATCGGTGCCATTGTTGGCGCTATCGCCAGTTTCCTGGGTGGGTGGGTAGACAGCATCGTTATGCGTCTGATGGATGTCATGCTCGCCTTCCCCGCGCTGCTGTTGGCCATCGCCATCGTCACCATCCTGGGGCCGGGGTTGATCAACATGCTCTATGCCATCGGCATTGTCTCCATTCCCGCGTACGCCCGCATCGTGCGCGCTTCGGTGCTGACGGTCAAGGAACAGGACTATATCCTGGCAGCCCGTGCCGTCGGAGTACCCCCGACGCGCATGCTCGTTCGTAACGTCCTTCCGAATTGCCTGACCCCGCTTATCGTTCAGGGCACCCTGGGCATTGGCACCGCCATTCTCGACGCAGCAGGTCTCAGTTTTCTGGGCCTCGGTGCGCAGCCGCCTAAACCAGAATGGGGAGCCATGCTGGGACAAGGGCGCTACTCCATGTTTACCGCGCCTCACATTGTGGTTTTCCCCGGTGTTGCTATCATGCTGACCGTCCTGGGCTTCAACCTGCTGGGCGATGGGTTGCGGGACTCCCTGGACCCTAAGCTGAGGGTGTAGTCTCATCATCTGTCAGCACCCTTCGCCAACACGCCTCTCCTACCCTGCAATGACTGCCTGTCGTGCATCCGGCGAGTGCCTTTGCCAAAAGGAACAAGGGCTAGTATAATTGCCAAATGTATGGCTACTGTCTTTGTGCTTCTATTGCTCCTCGCCGCAGAACTTTTTCTCCGTGTGTATCACCGGCACAGGATGAGAAAGGTTCTGCCCACAGAGCTGCGTGCGGAGACTCGGTCACTGACCTGGGACGACGTCAAGGACAAATGCCGCATCGTCTGCTTCGGGGATTCCATCACTTTTGGCGAGGATTTGCCCTCGGCACAGGCTTATCCGGCCGTGCTGGCAGATCTGCTGAGGCAGAGGCACGTCAACCTTGACGTGGCGGTGATCAACGCTGGCATCCGCGGGCACACTTCTGTGCAGGGGCTGGCCCGCCTGGAGCGCGACGTCCTCTGGTGCAAGCCTCACATTGTCCTCATCGCCTTTGGGCTGAACGATGGCAAGCTGGGCTACTGGCCCCTGGACCCCATACGTGAGCGGATGATGTGCGGAGACCCCAGCCTGCGAGGACGAGTGGCCGCGCTACTTCGCCGCAGCCACCTGTGGCTGACCTTGCGTGCACGCACTCGACGTCTGCTGCGCAGGCTGGGATGGCACGAGCGGGCAGTAGAAGTAAGAACAGAGTGCGAGCCACAGCCTCGCGTGTCGCGCCAAGGGTTTGAGATTGCTCAGGAACGCCTGGCCGCCCGCATCCAAAAGAACGGCTGTGCCGCGCTGTTCTTGATGACTACTACTCCAGTGACTGAAGCATTCAACTCCGAATTGGGACCGATTCAATACAAGCGACAAGTGGCGACTTATGATGAGTATAATCGCGTTGTCAGGGACGTCATGGCAAAGCGCGGAAGTTGCTTGGTGGATCTGCACGCCATCTTCACATGTCATACGCAGACGGAACCGGCATCACTACTGACCAAGGACGGCGTGCATCTGACACCGGCTGGTGAACGCCTCGTTGCGATGAGCGCCTTGCAGGCCTTAGAGCAAGGCGGCCTGCCTGGGAGCGACCCATACTACCTGTGACTGTGCAGGTGCAAGCTGTGGAGGTAGAACTGTGAAAAGGCTCTTGTCCGGCAATGAAGCCGTGGCCTGGGGTGCATGGGAGAGCGGGGTGCGTGTCGCCGCTGCCTACCCAGGCACGCCGAGTACCGAAATCCTGGAGACTTTTGCCCCCATGCCTGACATCTACGCCGAGTGGACCCCTAACGAGAAAGTAGCACTCGACGTGGCTGTGGGCGCTGCCTATGCTGGCAGCCGTGCCATGGCGGTCATGAAACACGTCGGTTTGAACGTTGCTGCTGACAGTTACTTCTATGCGTCCATGACCGGCATGGAAGCCGGCCTGGTCATCGTCAACGCTGATGACCCCTTTATGCACAGTTCTCAGAACGAACAAGACAATCGCCGCTACGCCAAGTTTGCCCGCGTGCCGTGCCTGGAACCTTCCGACAGCCAGGAAGCGCGCGACCTGGTGGGTACTGCCTTGGACATCAGCGAGCAGTTCGATACACCGGTGCTGCTGCGGCTGACTACGCGCACTTCCCATTCCTACAGCATTGTTGACCTGAAAGGCACACGTCCCCCGCAGTCGCAGGCCGAGAAGCCATCGTACCGCATTGACACCGCCAAGTACGTCATGGTGCCCGGCAATGCTCGCCGCCGCCATCCAATTGTCGAGGAGCGAATAGGCAAGCTGGCCGAATACGCGGAGACGTTCCCTTACAACCGCATGGAACTCAAGGACAGGTCGCTGGGCATCGTGTCCGATGGCGTGGCCTACCAGTATGCACGCCAAGTCTTTCCCGAGGCCTCAATCTTGAAACTGGGCATGACCTATCCTGTGCCTGCACGGTTGCTGCGCCAGTTCGCCTCCCAGGTAAAGCGATTGATCGTTATCGAAGAGCTGGATCCGTTCATTGAGGAAGAGATTCGTTTGCTAGGCATCCCGGTAGAAGGAAAGAGCATCTTCCCCATTTGTGGAGAACTTGATCAGCAGATCGTGCGGGAGTGTGCTATTGAGGCCGGGCTGCTGCCCTCTTCCGCGCGCGTTCCAGTGGCCCAACCCGATAAGGGGCTGCTGCCGCCGCGTCCACCTATCCTTTGCCCAGGCTGCCCACATCGCGGCGTGTTCTACGTAACGAACAAGCTCAAACTGGTAGTCAACGGTGACATTGGTTGTTACACACTGGCCTTCTTGCCACCCCTGGGGGCTCTGCATACGTGTGGCTGTATGGGAGGGAGCATCGGCGTAGCCCATGGCGTGGCCAAAGCAGGCATCGCTGAGCGCAACGTGGCAGTTATCGGTGACTCCACGTTTTTCCACACAGGCATACCGGCATTGCTCAACGTGGCATACAACCGGAGTAATACGATCACCATCATCCTCGACAACCGTACCACAGCCATGACCGGGCGTCAGGAGAATCCTGGCACTGGCCGCACTTTGCAAGGCTCAGAGACAGTGCAGGTGGAATTTGAGGCCCTGGCCCGAGCAATGGGCATTCAACGGGTGCATACCGTGGACCCCTACAATCTGAAGGAAGTGGAAGCTGCGCTCGGAGATTGCCTTGCTGCAGATGAGCCTGCGGTGATCATTGCCCGCCGTGAGTGTGCGCTTATGCCTGAGGCGAGAAAGACCTGGCTGCCACTGCGCGTGGACGAAGAGCGCTGCAATGGATGCGGCCTTTGCTTCCGCGTGGGCTGCCCGGCAATAGTCAAGAGCGATGTGCTGGACGCTAAGACTGGCAAGCCCAAAGCACGTATTGATCCGCTGTTGTGCATAGGGTGCGAGATCTGTGCCCAGGTATGCGCACGCCAGGCAATTCTGTTCCGCGCGCAGCTTGCTGAGGAAGAAGGGGGAGCATAGACAATGCTCAAAGTTGATTTTCTGCTTGCCGGGGTAGGAGGACAGGGTACCATTCTCGCCAGTGATGTGTTGGCCGCTGTCGGCCTGCACACGGGCCACGACGTGAAGAAATCCGAAGTGCACGGCATGGCTCAGCGCGGAGGAAGCGTAACCAGTCACGTGCGCTGGGGCGACAAGGTCTACTCTCCCCTTGTCGGACGTGGTGAAGCTGACTTCTTTCTGGCCTTTGAGAAACTGGAGGCTTTGCGGCACATCGAGATGCTGCGTCCGGGGGGAATTGTGCTGGTCAACGACTATACCATCCCCCCTCTATCAGTGAGTTCTGGCAGTGATGAGTACCCCGATGACGAACGCATTAGGGCCATTCTAGGTGCTGTAACACCAAACTACTACCTGGTGCCTGGCACCACCCTGGCAGAGGAGCTTGGCAACGCACGGGTGAATAACATAGTGATCCTGGGCGCCCTGTCGCACTTCCTCGCAGACGTACCGCCGGAAGCTTGGCTGGAGGCCATTCGAGGGCGCGTGCCATCCAGGTTTCTAGATCTGAACCAACAGGCATTCCTGGCCGGCAAGGAGACTATGGACAAGTTGCACACTGCTCGAAATTGCGGGTAGGAGGTTCCAAGCAGGATGCGCGGTAGATGGGCCGCACGCAGGTGGCTTAGAGCAACAACACAAGCCATGACCCACAAGGCACTCGACCGTGACTAAGTACATCTTTGTCACTGGTGGTGTGGTCAGTTCTGTAGGCAAAGGCGTTACGGCTGCTTCCCTCGGTCGTCTGCTCAAGAGCCGGGGTGTGTCCGTATCCATCCAGAAGCTAGACCCCTACATCAACGTGGATCCAGGCACACTTAGCCCCTACCAACATGGTGAAGTGTTTGTCCTGGAAGACGGCAGCGAGACCGACCTCGACCTTGGCCACTATGAGCGTTTTATAGACGAAAACCTGACCGCAGCGAGCAATGTGACCACAGGGCAGGTGTATTCGGAGGTGATCGCCAAGGAGCGCCGTGGCGATTTTTTGGGAGGGACTATCCAAGTCATCCCGCACATCACCAACGAGATCAAGCATTGTATTGGGCGCGTCGCCGCGGAAAGCAAGGCCGAGGTGGTTATCGTCGAGGTGGGAGGCACGGTCGGTGACATTGAGGGCCTGCCCTTCTTGGAAGCCATCCGCCAGATGCGAAAGGACGTAGGGCGGGAGAATGTGCTGTACGTGCACGTCACTTACGTGCCCTACATCAGCACAACTGGCGAATTGAAGAGCAAGCCCACGCAGCACTCTGTGATCCAATTGCGCAGTGTTGGCATCCAGCCGGACGTTATCGTCTGCCGCTCTGATTACCCCATCAACGAGGCGCTGAAGGACAAAATCGTCCTCTTTTGCGATGTTGAAAAGCGAGCAGTAATCCCCCTGGTCACGGCCGACAACATCTACAAAGTACCTCTGATCCTTGAAGAGGCAGGCCTCGGTCAATTCATCAGCGAACGCTTGTCACTGCGGCAAGGGAAGCCAGACTTGGTATCTTGGCGACAACTGGTTGCAGAGATCGAGCGACCCAAACCAGAAATATGCATCGGTGTGGTTGGCAAGTACATTACCCTTCTGGACGCCTACATCAGCGTTCGTGAAGCTCTGCTCCATGCTGCGCTCATGCACGAACGCAACTTGCAGATCGAGTGGATCAGTTCAGAGGAGCTCGAAAAGGGCGGAGAGCTGGATCGCCTGGACAGCGTAGCGGGCGTCGTGGTACCTGGCGGCTTCGGCTATCGAGGCATCGAGGGCAAGATTGTGGCAGCGCGCTATGCCCGCGAGCACAAAAAGCCCTACCTTGGATTATGTCTGGGCATGCAGGTCATGGTCATCGAACTGGCACGCCATACCCTGGGCAGCGATGAACCCAACAGCACGGAGTTCGATATCTCCACCGAGTACCCGGTCATTGACCTGCTGCCAGAGCAGCGGGCCATTTCAGACGTAGGCGGCACCATGCGCCTCGGCGTCTATCCCTGCCAGATGGTGCCTGGTACCAGGGCCGCCGCCGCGTACGGACAGCAGCGACTCGTCCACGAACGCCACCGCCACCGTTTCGAGTTGAACAACCAATATCGGGATTTATTGGCCAGCGCAGGGATGGTATTCAGCGGCCTCTCGCCAGATGGCCGCTTGGTGGAGATCACAGAATTGCACGACCACCCCTGGATGGTGGGATGCCAGTTTCATCCAGAATTCAAGTCCAGGCCAGGCAAACCACATCCTCTGTTCAGTGCCTTTGTCAAGGCAGCGATCGAGTTCGCCGCCGGCTCCTGACCTGAAGAAATCACACTGTTCAGCAGAAAACGAACAAGGAGGAGATTGAACATGGACATATTTCTTGACACAGCCAAACTTGACGAAATCCGCGAAGTGGTCAAAATGGGGCTTATCAGCGGCGTGACCACCAATCCCAGCTTGATGATGCGGGCGGGACGCGGAGACTACAAAGAAGTCACGCGCGAAATCTGCTACCTGGTACAGAATCGCATCAGTGCCGAAGTCGTGAGCACCGATTCTGAAGGAATGCTGGCCGAGGCAAAGGAGATCGCAACCTGGTCACCGCACGTTGTGGTAAAGATCCCCACCATTGCTGCCGGGTTAGAAGCCATGAAGATGGTCAGCCAGGAGGAAGTAGACCTGGATCGGCTGTGCCAAGGGTGTCCCTGGTTTGGCAAGTGCGACACTGACATTGATCTGGCACGCGACCTGGCTGCCTCATGGGGCATTCGCATCAATGCTACACTTGTCTTCTCGGCGAATCAGGCACTCTTCGCCGCCACTGCTGGCGCCAGCTTTGTTTCGCCCTTTATCGGCAGGCTCGATGACATTGGCCACGATGGGATGCAGGTGCTAGCGGATATGGTCGAGATCTTTGAGAATTATGGCATCGAAGCCCAGGTCATTGCTGCCAGCATTCGGCATCCCCTGCACATCACGCAGGCTGCACTGGCTGGTGCAGACATCGCCACCGTACCCTACGCCGTGCTGATGAAGGCACTCAAGCATCCGTTGACCGACATTGGGGTGGAACGCTTCCTGGCTGACTGGGCCAAAGTCAAGAAGTAGCGTGGCGGGACGATGTCCCGCCATAGTAATGGTATAAGGCAGCGACAAGGAACTATCAATGCGGATGGTGCTTAGCATATTCCAAAGGAGGGACAAACAATGGAACTGGATCGAGTATCTGCAGCTATGGAAAAGGTTGGTATTCCTGGACGTGATGCGTACGATCTACCGACGAGCAGCAAACGCTTTCCCGATGGAGCCTGGTACCGCGTAGAGATCTCCGGCGTGGAAAGACCTGAGGTCATGGAAGCCGTCATTGACGAGTCTGAGAAACGCAAGATCCCCGTGCACCGCGCCATCTCAGTGGTCATGGGAGCCACCCTCTTGGACAAGGCGGAGCTTAAGGACTTTGCGCAGATGGCGGCCGATGCCAAGATAGAGGTCATCCTCACCCCGGGCCCTCGTTCCTCCTGGGACGTGGGGCGACAGCTCGTCACCCCCGAGGGCGGCCTATCCGGCCTGCGCCATCGTGGCTCTGACCAACTACGCCAGGTCATCGCCGATATTATGCGCGCCATTGACATCGGCTTCCGTGGCTTCCTGGTCATTGATGAGGGGCTATTGTGGCTGCTGAATGAGATGAAGAAGAACGGCGACATCCCAGAGGACGTGGTCTTCAAGGTCTCCATCTATGCCGGCCACGCCAACGCCGCTGGCTGCAAGGTTCTAGAATCCCTGGGGGCGGCGTCAATCAACCCTGTGGCCGATCTCTCTCTGCCCCAGTTTGCCTCCATCCGCCAGGCCATTGATATCCCCTTGGACTTGCACATCATCCTCACTGAGTCCTTCGGTGGCTACATTCGTATCTACGAAGGCGCGGACATGGCGCGCACCTGCGCCCCGTGTTACTTCAAGATCGAGCCTGGGCCGGCATGCGCAGCGGGACCGGCAGCCCTGTACAAGCCCTGGATAAGCACCCAGATGCTCGCCGATTGGGCCCGCGTGAAGGTTAAATACGCCCAAATCATCCACGAGGTAATACAGGAGAATTTTCCTGAGGCCAAGCTCTCAGGAATTGGTCCAGCGGACCTAGCTATCCCCAGGCCCTGAGTCAACATAAAGTTTCTCAAAGGAGAGAACACGGTGAAAAACCTTGCTTTCCAAGCGCGCGGTGTGCTGCCAGCGCTGGTGACGCCCTTCACTGCTGACGAGGCGATAGATGAACCTGGCCTCCGTGGATTGGTGCAGTACGTCTTGCCTCACGTAGATGGCCTGGTTCCCTGCGGCACGACGGGCGAATTCATCTACCTCACAGCGGATGAGCAGAGACAAGTCATCGAAATTGTGATAGACGAAGTGGCTGGCCGCGTACCAGTGGTCGCCGGCGCGTGCGCTCCCTCGACGAGGCAAGCCGTGCAGTTGGCACGCGCAGCCCAGGAAGCAGGAGCCAGCGGCTGTCTGGTCGTCACACCGTACTTTTTGCACCCGTCTGACAAAGGTATCTACCAGCACTTTTACGAGGTGGCAAGCGCGGTTGACATCCCCATCATACTGTACAACATCCCCCAGGTGGTTGATGCCTACCTGCCTCGCACCGTCGTGGAAGATCTGGCTGACATTCCCAACATCGTCGCGCTGAAGGACTCCTCCGGCAATCTCACGTATACGATGGAAGTATTGGAGATGACGGATGGGCGGCTCGATGTGCTCATTGGGCACGACGAGGTGGTTCTGCCAGCTCTGGCTGGCGGCTGCAGCGGCATGATCTTGGCCAGCGCCCAGGTCTTCCCCGAAATATGGCAGGGGGTCTATTCCGCCGTACAGACAGGCGACATGGATACTGCTCGCGCACTGCAATCCAGCGTGCAGAAGCTGGCGCGCATATTCTGCCGACACGGCGGCGGGGTGGCGGTCAAAGCAGCGCTGAACATGATGGGCGTCAAGGTTGGCAAGCCACGCAGGCCCCTCCGCGGGCAGGGCGGCGTGCTGATCAACGAAGTGAGAGCAGAGATACGCCTGGAGTTGGAGAAACTGGGCAAGATAGCCAAGCCAGTTGTGAAACTCCCTGTCCGGGAAGAGCCCCTGGTCGAGAGGTTTGCCTCCCTGGGCCTGCCTGTTGAGGTCCTGCAGTCGAATAGCGTCCGGCTGGGCACGGCGGTAGCTGGCGATGGTGCAGAAAAGGTGCAACTTGACCTGGTGGCAGGCCCCAAGGATGGCCCTGTCGGCGAGTCCTACGCACTGCAGCTCACGTACCCGCGCCATGGTCACGAGGCCTTGACGGCCATTCTGGAACCAAACCTTACTGTGCGGCCCGCCACGCTCATTATACCTACTGTTAAGCTCAAGAACCTGCGACAGGCCAACATGATCTACGGGCCAACGCAAGCTGCTGTGGGTAAGGCCATCGTAGACGGCCTTGCCTCGGGTCTCATCCCACAGCCAGCGTTCAAGGACGAAGTCATGATGGTGCAGGTCACCATCCATCCACAAGCGCTGAACCGCCACAGACTCTACTGCAATGCCTGCCGCGCTATGGGCGAGGCATTGCAGAATGCATACACTGGAGAGTGAGACATGGGCAAGAAACCAGAATGGTTCAAGGGGATATTCCCAGCATTGGTGACGCCCTTTTCAGACGGCGCGGCCATTGATGAGGCGGCATACCGCTCACTGATTCGCCACGTCCTGCCCGACGTGAACGGCATCGTGCCTGTGGGAACTACGGGGGAGTTCGTCTATCTGACTGAGGAAGAGAAGCACAAAGCTATTGACATTGCTCTCGATGAAGCTGCAGGCCACGTGCCGGTGGTTGCGGGCACAGGCTGTGCAAGCACACGGGAGACGGTAGCTCTGACTCAATATGCCAAAGACGCCGGGGCACACGCTGCCCTTGTCCTCGCTCCTTACTATCTCAAGCCGACCTACAACGAGGTGTATGAGCACTATGAAGCAGTCAACAAAGTGGGCTTGCCCATCATCCTCTACAACATTCCCCAGTGCGCGGGTACACACTTCAAGTGGTGGACGGCAGAGGGGATGGCGTACCTGGACAACGTAGTCGGCATCAAGGATTCCAGTGGCGACATGCCGTTCCTCATGGCCCTCTTTGAGAAGATCAAAGGACACGTCTCCATCTTCTGCGGGCACGACGAAATCGTCATGGCTGCTTTAGCGGCAGGGGCGGATGGTGCTATCCTGGCCAGTGCCAACCTCATTCCAGACATCTGGCAGGAGATTTACGCCGCCGTGCGCAGCGGTGATCTGGCCAAGGCACAGAACCTGCAGGCTAGAATCCAGAAACTGGTGCGTATCGTCGTACGGCGGGGCTCTGTTCAGGCCGTCAAAGAAGGATTGTGCATGATGGGTCTCGATGTCGGCAATGCGCGTCTGCCTGTAATGCCTGGCGGCGCTTTTCGCCGCGAGGATCGAGAAGAACTGCGCGCACAGTTGGAGGCCCTGGGCAAGATCCCACCACAGGGAGTGCAGTACGAGCTCAGCAGCAAGACCGTGCACACCCAGGTTCCAGCTACACCCCAGACACCACGGCGCATCAGTGGCTTTGCCTTGAAGGTTGGCGAAGGCTTTGCCGGGCCACCGTTCTCCGAACTGGCGCACGTAGACCTGTTGCTGGGAGAACGTGGTGGGCCGGTTGGCAAAGCAATCGAGCAAGCACTGGCCGTGCCCCATCCAGGCCACGAGGTGCGTATAGTAAGTGAACGTCCCCGCACGCTGCTCGTACCAACCATCACCGTGCGCAGCGAGAAACAGGCAGAGCACATCTACGTTTGCGCCAGCGGGGGAGTGGTCAAGGCCATTGAGGCCAGTGTCGCTGACGGCTTTCTGCCCGCAGATGCACTGGAGGATCTGGTCATGATTGCCAACGTGTTTGTCCACCCCGCTGCAGCCAATCGCACCCGCATCGAGATGAACAACTACAAAGCGATGCGCGCCGCCATTCGCAAAGCGATCGAGGGACGGCCTACACTAGAAGAGCTCTTGTACGAAAGGCAAGCAGCGCGTCATCCCTTCCGCTATGCCCCGTAACCACAGGGTACTGCGTCAAGCGCTGAACTCAAGCACGCGTTTTTATATCGTTCATCCCGCTCGACGGGACAGCAATCTGACCAGTGAGGTTTAGCAATCCCGTCAGGGCGCCGTTCGTCGCCTCTGTCTCACCTTTGTCTTTACGCCAGAGGCGTAAACGGAAGGCGTAAACGGGGAACGACAGAGACTGAGGCGAGCGACGCCGCCGAAGGGCCCCGCAGGGGGGCGACCTCTCGTCTTCCACGTCTTTGTCAGACGTGACAAAGGTGTCGAGAGACAAAGGAGACACCCTGACGGGGAAGATGGTACGCGAGGATGAACGATCAGGCGGCACGAACCGTAAAGGGCTAGGCTACATGGTGGTGCGAATACGGTTTCCATCTCCAGTTGTGAACCAAATGACTCATGGGCAGCTTGGGTAGATCCAGTAGGTCAGGTTCTTGACATATACAGGCGTTTACGCTACAATACTGTCGGGTAGATGGTAGACCTATGTGAGCCAAGGGGGATGGGAGCGCGCGCAGAGTCCGCTGCGATTAATGAGGCCCTTAGGAGCGCCAGGGAGAAAAGGAGGGAGAAATGGTCGTAGCTTCTCCAGACCCTGAAGGTAGTGGAAAGGTGGCCGTCAAGGTGACGCTACAGCCGGTGAATTGCCCTCAATGTTCCGCCCCCATGACCATAGCCGCCGATCAGGGACACTGCCGCTGCGAGCACTGTGGCTCAAAGTTTGTCATTGATTGGCCAGATCCTGATGCACCGCAGCTCACGGGATTCGAGTCAATCCTGGCAATGGAGGTGGACGGCGCTTCGTTTGAGGCCGCAGAGAGACGCCTGACCTACCTCGAGAGAGCTATCGCTGACGTAGAGCAAGAAGTGGAGGCAAAGCGTGAACAACTCGAGGAGGCTATCTCGGCACACCAGGAACTGAAAAGAGAATGTCAGAGGGCAATCTCACCTGCGCAAAACCAGACTTATGCCGGAGGCCTGCTGGGGCTTGTGGCCTGGCTCTTTGTGTTCTTCGTTCTGGAGAACGTGGAATGGTATGTGGGCCTCGTCATCGCCATTGCGCTGGTCTTTGTCGCCAGGAGTTTTCATCGCCAGTGGATGGGTGTCAAGCAGCAGGCGCAGAGCGAACTGTACGACTCCAGAGAAACAGTCGAGCAAGCGGGGGCTGGTCTGAGCGAGGCGTTGGCACGTCAGGAAGATCATATCCTGGAGCAGGAATTGTGCCTAAGGACGGTTTCGAATTACCAAGCCGCTGAGGAAACCAGCGCCTAGGACTTTGAGCGAATACACGCTTGGTGTACACTGGCTACTCTGGCCGTGAAACACTGTCTTGCCCCCTCCCAAGCAACTGGCATGGGCTCTAAGCGGACGACAGTCCGCGTGGTACGCCACGCACGTGACCGACGAAGCGCACTGACTAGGGACGGGGACTATTGTCCCCTTTGAGCATTTCTTCACTAATCTGCAAAGAGCCGAGTAGGGCTTGGCCCTTGATGGGCGTTTGGAACGGGGGACAAGCCCCTACACTATGAATGCATTTGAGGAAGGATGAGCACAAGGTACGAGATTCGGCTGGCCGGTGAGGGAGGTCAGGGCTTGATTCTGGCAGGCGTGATCCTGGCCGAGGCCGCCGCAACGTACGACGGCAAGAATGCTGCTCAAACGCAGTCCTACGGGGCTGAGGCGCGTGGCGGTGCCAGCAAGTCGGAAGTGGTTATCAGCGACGGGGAGATAGATTACCCCAAGCTCATCGAGGCTGACCTATTGTTGGCCATGAGCCAGGAAGCGTGCGATAAGTACTTCTGCGATCTGAAGAAGGACGGCATCCTGATCGTGGATGCGGTCAATGTAGACCGCGTGCCGACCACACGCGCTTATCGCATTCCTATTACCAGAATCGCAGAGGAAGCCACAGGCAGGCGCATCGCGGCGAACGTGGTCGCTCTGGGCTTGATCGTCGGCCTTACGGGCGTGGTCTCCCGACAGGCAATTGAAGCGGCAGTGGCAGCGCGTGCTCCCAGAGGTACCCAGGAGCTGAATCTGAAAGCTCTGCGTGCTGGGCTGGAAGTGGCAGAGACTCTGAAGGTGTAACGAGAGCAATAGTCTAGAAACCCGTTTTCTGTCACATATGCCCTGGCGGGCAGTGCCACGGGAAAACGGGTTTCTGGCAACGTCAAACCCGCCAAGATACTGTGGAGACAATGGTCATGCGCGTGGAAGTAAAGGGACGGCATCGCGAGTACGACGGCATTTTCAAGCTGGACAAGGCTGTGCTGCGCTATGAAAAGTTTGACGGGCGCATGAGCAATGAAGTCACTCGCCTCGTCTTCGAACGCGGGGACTCAGTTGGCGTCGTGCTGTACGATCGGGGCCAGGACACGGTGATACTTGTGGAACAGTTCCGCTACCCGGCGTATGTGCGCGAGGAGGATGATGGCTGGCTGCTGGAAGTCGTGGCTGGCATCGTGGACCGGGGTCGCAGTCCAGACGCAGTCGCTCGGGCCGAGTTGGTCGAGGAGGCTGGCTACTCCCTGGAGGAACTGGAGTACGTGACCACGTTCTACCCCAGCCCGGGAGCATCTTCCGAGCGCATACATCTGTATCTTGGATACGTATCTGCTGCAGCCTGGGTAGGGGCTGGTGGAGGGAGCTCACAAGAGAGTGAGGACATCCGCGTGGTCGAGATGCCGCTTGACGAAGCATTGCGCCTGGTGCGCCAGGGTTTGATTAAGAACGGAACGACGATTATTGCCTTGCAGCATCTGGCCCTCCGCCAGGACAGGAACTGAGGTCGAGTGGCATGGACCTGAGCGGGAATGATTTGCTGAAGCGCATCATTGGCCTGCTGTGCAGCGAAGCGCAGCCATGCTACGTCGCTGGCGGCTATGTGCGCGAGCGCCTCCTGAAGCAGCCAGGCAGGGACGTGGATTTTGCGGTTGATGGTGCTGCTGTGCCTCTCGCACGTCGCGTCGCCGACGACACTGAAGGGGCGTTTTACGTCCTGGATGAACAAACGGACGCGGCCCGAATTGTCTATCCTCGGCCCCATGATTTGACCGTTGACTTTGCGGCGATGCGGGGCGTGGACGTTATTGCTGACCTGAGAGCGCGTGATTTCACAATCAACGCTATGGCCGTAGATGTGCGCGAATGGTATGAGCCCGAGCCCCAGATACTTGACCCCTGTCGTGGACGGGGCGACTTGGAGGCCCGCATTCTGCGGGCTACGAGCGAGCATGCTTTTCAGCAAGATCCGGTGCGGCTGCTGCGCGCGCTGCGTTTTGTCGCGACTCTGAACCTGAGCATTGAACCGCACACAGAGTCGTGGATACGGCGCGATGCGCCTCTGGTCACGCAGCCTTCAGCAGAGCGGATAAGACAGGAACTGGCACTCATAGTGGCTTCACCAGGAGCGGCAGATCATTTGCGGCGCATGGATGACCTGGGTCTGATGCGCGGCGTCATCCCCGAATTGGCATCTCTCAAAGGCCTTCCTCAGCCTGATTCACGTGCCGCTGACGTCTACGAGCACACACTGGCCACAATCGCCGAAGTTGAGCGGCTGAGCGCATTCCCGGATGCGCAACTCGGCCCGGATGAGGCACACTCGCTGGGGCCATTCGCCGCTGATCTGGCGGCGCATTTTAGCGAGACGATTTGCGAAAAGCGCAGGCGCTCCACTCTACTCAAGTTTGCTGCCATGCTGCACGGGGCCGGTAGGTCGGAGACCAGCACAGGGGAGGCCGATGGGGGCGCACGCTTTCTCGGGTATGAGCGACTCAGCGCAGAAATCGCCACGCAGGTGCTCACCCGGCTCCGTTTCGCCGCGCGGGAGATCCGCCTGGTAAGCACAGTCGTTGCTCAGCACACGCGACCGGGGCTCCTGGTTCAAGGGCCGCCAGTCACCGGGAGGCACATCTATCGCTTCTTTCGTGACACCGGCGACGCGGGCATAGATGTGCTCATACTCTCCCTAGCCGGCTATCGGGCTGCCCAGGGAGCAGCATCTCTTGAGGACCACTGGCGGCGGCATCTGGAACTGACCAGCCTGATGCTGGACAACTATTTCCGGAAGGCGCACGTGGCAGTGGCCCCATCGCCGCTGGTGAGCGGCCGCGACGTAATGACGCTGTTAGGCCTGCAGCCAGGGCCTGAAGTGGGGCGGCTTCTGGAGGAGGTGCGCGAAGCGCAGGCTGAAGGGCAGGTACGCACTACAAAAGAGGCTCTCGAGTTCCTGCGCCAGTGCTCAGCCTAGCCCTGCCCGGCTACCAGCGTTCATTTGTCCTCTGACCACAGCTTCTTCAGCCAGGCAGGGATGGCAGGCTCGGCAATGCACTCACCTCGCGGAAGATAGGGCTTGATGTCCAGAACGGGGCTCTCGTTGAGCGCGTCGAGGCCGCGTACGGTAAGCACGTTTTTCTCTCTGGATACGAACTCTACGATCTGCAACCCGATGGGATTGGGACGCACGGGTGTACGAGTAGCGAACAGCCCCACAAGCGGCAGGTCATGGCGCCCTTGCGGGTGAATGTGCAGTGACACTTTACGCCGCATGCGGTGCAGCCAGAAGAGAATGCTCAGGTGTGAGAACTCCTCCAGGCCATCCAATGCCGGTGCCCATTTCTCAGCGACGATGATGCGAGACAGAGCAGTTCTCCAGCCGTGGGGCACTGCTTCCTCGAATTCGTTTCTCGCCACGCCTATGGGTTCTAACTCGATACGCATGCTTGCTCTCCGGTTTGTTCTTCTTCTCTGGGGTCGAAGGCCCGTTGGCTGACAAAGAGGGGGTACAGATCGCGTGAGTTATGCACGTGGGACAGATCCCACTTCAGGTGACGTGGATAGAGGATGAAGGGATAATCCTGTGGGCCGCCAAGGCCACCATGCGAGGCCCACTGCCTTTCAAAGCAGATGACCGTATCCTCCTCTGGCTCGTAGGTGCCCAAAAGCATCAGGTCGCCGCTCTGGGTAAAAGAGGCAACACGACGTATCTGTTCTGCAGCCTGCCACGGCTCTGGCAGTCTCAGAAGGGGATTCTTACCTTCCACGTGGGCCTGAGCCTCAGCGTCGAGGGTCAGGATGCCGTCACGGGCCATGATCAGTGTTTGCTGCCCCTCACGCGCCACAACCAGCCAAATGCCTTCGTGGGCCAGCAGCTTGATGACCAGCCCAGGGAATGCAGCGGAAATCTCGCTCAAATCCATGCGGCGGGTGGTGATGTTGAAATAAACGTGCGCCAGCGAGCCGGAATTCTTGACCACCACGTCGTACTGCCGGTGCACGTTCCATTCGGGCAGTTCGTTGTTGAGCGCCAGTCGTCGCCGCACCAGTATCCGAATCCGGCGTGCTACCTTTGATGCTGCTGGCGGGAGGTTGTTTTCGATGGCTTTCAATTCGTCCAGCAGAAAGCGAGTCTGGAAAAGGTATTGCTGTTCTCCGCCCGCGTGTTCCACGAGGAAAACGCTGTCACCGAGTTGCTCTGCGATGTACTGCCCGAGGCTCTGCCCGTAGCTGTCAATGAAGGGTTGGGACGGTGTGAGGCCGTGATCGCCGAGGAGACAGAGCGTATAAGCGCGGCTGAGGTTGGCACGCCTCAGGCGATCTATCTGCCCTATACAACTATCAATGCCGCGCAGGGCCTGGCGGGCAGCTATTGAATCTACGCCAAAGTGATGAGCCATCTCGTCGTAGCCATAGTACGTAGCGTAGATGGCGGGCACGCTTAGATAGATGTCCACCAGCACGGCGAACGTCTCTATGTCGCGGAAGATGACGTTGCTGAATATGCGCAGCAGGGGGAAGATGCCAATGAAAGGCAGGTGTGACTGGCCCTTCACACGTAAGGACAGCCTCTGCAGGCCATCAGTGACGTATTCCTTCATTGCCAGGTAGATAACCCGCAGTGTGCGAAAGGGGTTGAGCAAGAAGAGGACTATGAACCCGAGCCCTCGTACGCCTTCGAAAAAGCGTCGGGGGTGCAAGGCGCTGAGAGTGAACAGGGAGCGGGTGGCGCCGCCATCGAACAAATTCACATAACTCGAGCCGCCTGTAAGGATGCCCGTCTTTCCACGTGATACGCGACTTTGCAGAGAGGCTGCTATTCGGGGCAGTTTGCAGACCACAGATGTTCCCTGTGCTTTGTCATACCAGCGAAAGGCGGGGATGTCGTCGTTTTCACCGAACATGATGCCGGCCTGGCAGGCAGGGGTGCTGCTGGGGAGGCCGCAGCGCCAGGGAGAGAGGACGACGTCGCCCCTCTTGAGCATCCTTTTGATGTGCGGCAGGCACCCCTTCTCCATAGCCTGCACAAGATGATCGTGAGCCAATCCGTCTATTTGAATGATGATCAGTCCCGGGCGCTCTACATCACTCGTCGCTTGCTGGCGCAGCCCCAGCCGTCTGACGATGGCGGCATACTTCTTGGAGTAGTAGAAGCCTGTGATGGCGGCAAAGATGTCGAACAGGGATTCAGCGATGCGTGCCGCCCAGCGGCCTATAGTGCTCATCCGGTGTCTACCCAGCCAGTCAAGGTTTCAGCAATGCTCCAGTAAACTCCTCGTTCCTGACGACGCAAGAAATCCCAGTAACACTCTCTGTGTGGGTTGGAGGTCGTTCCCTTATTCATTACGTCACAATGACCGAGTTGGTGCCTCCGAAGGGGTTGGGCACGTACTTATCTGCTTTCCAATCATTATGCCATTCATGGGCGTTCACCAGGTATCGAAACTGGTACTCTCTTCCCCGTTCAAGTTCGAGCGTGATGTGCCACGTATCGTTATGGCGGTTGCGTGTCATCGGGTGAGAGGTTTCGCTCCAGTCGTTGAATTCTCCTACCAGGTGAACTGAATCGGCCCAGATGGCCGATGGCAGTTCGAATCTGACGGTGACTTTAGCAGGGTCGTTGGAAGTCGTCTTCGTGATCATGCATATGCTCCTGTTGACAGTTAGCAGTTGTCAGTTGGCAGTTACCAGTCAGAGTATGGACATGGGTATGGGCGTGAACAGCAAAGCGAATAGGATCAGCATACAAACGCTGAGCGCTTTCTGTCCAGCAGTCAATGGAGTGACGTCATCTAGTGGCTGTACACTGCGCTGGCCCAGTAGGAGGAGAATGGCCGCCCAAAGGAACCAGCCGGACCAAGCAAGACCCAGAGCCATAGCTACCAGGACAGCGAGACGATTCAGCCAGCGCGTACTCTTTCCGAAGAGGGCATAGGCGATATGACCTCCATCAAGCTGTCCGGCAGGAATCAGATTGAATGCAGTAACCAGCAACCCAGCCCACGCTGCGAATGCCACCGGATGCAGGAAGACGTCGTAGCCATTGTGGGGCAGAAACTGCCCGAACACGAGCAATTTCAGCGCTGCATACAGCAGGGAGTTGCCCTCCATCCAGGTTCCTGGTTGCATGAGGATGACCCGCACTTCTGAGAGGAGTAGGCCGAGGATGAGGACGGGAATGGCAACGATCAGGCCAGCTATGGGCCCAGCAGCACCGATGGCCAGGAGTTGGCGGCGGTTGCGCGTCGGAGTTCGCATCCGGATTACGGCGCCCATGGTGCCCAAGGGGCTCAGCGGCATGGGAATGAAATAGGGCAGGCTGACCGCTACGCCAAGCCGCCGTGCCATGAAGTAGTGTCCCAGTTCGTGTGCAGTCAAGATGGCGAGAAGGCTGGCGGCGAAAGGCAACCCGGCCAGGGGGTGACTGAGCAGCCACTGCAGATCGGCGGCTTGTGCTGCTGTGCCGGCAAACAGCACCGAAAGGATAGTCAGAGCGAACAATAGGATGGCGCCATAATTCCCGGCTGGCTTAGCAGTGAAGACGACAGGGATAGCGGTAACGAGCACGTGCCCAGTTTGTTGGCGCAAGAACGGTGTGTAGCCATAGTCCTTGAAGCGCGCAGCTATGTAAGCGTACGCCTGCTCCGAGTCGGTGAGAAGCTGTCCCTGTAGCTTTATCGCTCGCCCATCGCGCAGGCCAGCAGTGATTTGGTCAACCGTGAACACCTCGTCAATCGCCGCTGCCAACTGTTGTGCGATATCCGCAGAAGTACCGCAGATGTTGCCCTTCTCAGTCAAATCTTCCTCCTGCCCGTAACTCGCGGCTACTCGTCATCTTCCCATTCATGTTTCCGTGCGGCCACTTCTTCCAGATAGCCGCGCACCTCGTCTCCGAAGTAGCGGTCCATCAGGGCAAATTCCAGGAAGGCGCGGAAGTAGCCGCCAAAACTGCCAATGTCATGTCGGCGTTGTCCTGGAGAGAGCCGCACCGCCTGTACCTTGCCTCCCTGGCGGAGTAGAATGCGAATGGCATCGGTCAGGTGCATCTCTCCTCCCTGTCCTGGCCTCGTGTGGCGGATAGCAGAAAAGATTGCAGGACTGAAGACGAAGCGCGCGGCAATAGCCAGATTGCTGGGAGCGTCCTGGGGCCTGGGCTTTTCGACCAGGTCATCAACGTCAAATACATCATCCTTGGCCGTCGTAGCCTTTGCTGGGTGCACGATGCCATACTGGCGCACCTTTTCCAGCGGCACGGTTTCCACTGCGATCGTAGCTCCCGCGTCCTTTTCTATGTGCTCCTTCATCATCCTGCGCAGCAGTGCCCCCATTTCGGGCTCGTAGATAATGGAATCTCCCAAGGCCACCACGAAGGGTTCCTCGCCGGCAAAGTGCTCGGCTAGACTCAACGCATCAGCGAGGCCCTGGGGCCCACTTTGACGGATGTACGTCAGGTGCAGACCGGACTCCAGGTAGGCCAGTTCCGCCAAAAGCTCGTCGCGTCCACGATCCTGCAAGTGGCGCACCAGCTCGGGATCATGGTCAAAATGCTCCTGGATGAGCGTTTTCTTGCGCCCCGTGACGAAGCAGATACACTCCAGACCGGCTGCGCGCATTTCTTCCACAACGTACTGTACAATTGGGCGCCGTCCAACTGGCAGCAGTTCCTTGGGCAGTACTTTGGTAACAGGCAACAAACGAGTGCCTAAGCCACCTACGGGGATCACTGCCTTGTGCAAATCTTGAGCGCTGTGCATATGAATCTTCCTTTCCTCAGGGGCTCTTGGACTGCAGGCTATTGTAGCTGAAAGCGATTCTTTGCACAAATGCGGGCCAAGCAGTCAGCGGGAAGACGAACGGCTGAGCTGAGCGGGACGGGGCCTGTCCTGCTCTGCAGCGCTACGCGGCGCATTCTCTATTGTGGATGGGCTACCTCTAGGACCACGGGCAGAAGCATCCTGGCACGAGGGGTGAAGGTTGGTGTTAGCGTCAAAGGTAGTGCCGGCCAAGCGTCGCAATCCCACACTGCTAGCACACAGGACGCTGCAGACTTGAGTGCTGTCATTCTGGTCTGCGCAGCTATGGTAGTGGCTCGACTTGTAGCAACGATCGTTCGTCTGCCAGCGACAGAATCCCATTGGGGATGAACAGCCAGTTCTGGAAGCGGTCCTTGCGGAAGGCCTGCACCGTCAAGTCGTAGTACAGCACCACGTAAGGTCGGCTGTTGAAGGCTGTTTCCTGCATCTGCCAGACGATCTGGCGGCGCTGCTTCTGGTCTATAATGGTTATCTGCTGCTCGTAAAGCGCGTCGTAGGCAGGATTGGAGTAGCCAGTTTCGTTTAGCCCAGTCTCAATCTGCGCAGTTGTCACGATGCTTAAGAGAGAATCTGGGTCCGGGCCCCCGTCCTGTTCGCAGAGTACCATATCGTAGTCACAGGCAGGACAGCAAGCAGCGCTCAGCGCGTCTGGAGCCAGCGTTTGTGCGCTGATTCCTATGCCTATCTGGCGCAGCCAGTTTCCGATCATTTCGCCTTCGCGGCTGCCTGTGACCGAATCTGACGGTATGAACAGACGAAAGTCCAGTGAGCTGGCGCCGTCAGGCATGTCACGCAGCCCATCGCCATCGCTGTCAACGTAGCCAGCGCTATCCAGAATGCGTTGTGCCTCCTGCAGGTCAAACGGCACGTCCTCTATCTCATAGTTGAACCACCTGCGCAGAGCTGGCGGAAGGATGCTGAGGCCGGGCATACCCTGACCCAACAACGCCAGGTCAATGATCTGCTGCTTGTCAATGGCATGGGCGATGGCCAGGCGCACTTGCGGATCTTTGAGAGCGGCGTGGCCAGTGCTCTGCGCCTTGTCCGATACGTTGAAGGCGAGAGTGCGCAGGCGGATGTGCGGACCGGAGACGACCTGGACGTGGGGGTCACTCTTCAGATCGGCTATCAAGCGCCCAGACAACTCGGTGATCAGGTCAACGTCTCCTTGTTTGAGGGCCTGTGCCAGGGCATCGGCATCTGGGTAGGTCTGGAAGGTCACCGTGTCCACTCTGGGCGCTGTCATCCAGTAGCCTTTGTTGGCCGAGAGGGTAATCCGCTCTCCAAACTGATGTTCCTTCAGCATAAAGGGGCCGCTGCCGATCAGCAGATCGTCGAATTCTGTTACTGTGCTGATCTCCACGGTCTCCCAGATGTGCTTGGGCAGAAGGGGCACCCAATGGACAAATGCTTCAATGTTGCCGATTGGCTGGCTCATGGTGATGGTCAGGGTGTTGGGACTCGTGGCCTCGATGTTCTGCATGGTTGCTGTATAGCCGCTGTAGTAAGTGAACTTGGGATGGCCCTGGTAGAGGCGCAGCGTGAAGGCCGCATCCTCGGCGGTGAAGGGATGCCCGTCGTGGGTTTCCACGTCGGCCCGCAAGTCAAAGACCCACGTCTTTCCGCCGTCCGGGCTGGCCCAGCTCCTGGCGAAAGCAGGAGCATATGCGTTGTCCAGCGTATCGTAGATCAGGTGATCGAACACGAGGGACAAGACGGCGTCTGCTTCGCTAGGTTCGTCAGCAACGGGGTTCAGCGAGTCAGGCGCTCCCAGCCAGCCAATACGCAGGGTGACAGTAGTTGATGGCGTCGGGGTGGCAGTGGGCTGCGGTTCGGGTGTCAGAGTTGGCGCCGTCGTCGGAAGTGGCTCCGTGGGAGTAGGAGTGGCGGTGGAAATGACGGCAGGCACGGAAGTGCCAGTGGCCGTGGCAAACGGGCTAGGCACGGGAGTAGGTGTGGGTGTGACGCGCTTGATGCATCCCATGGACAAGAGCATGTACAGGAGAATGGCGATCAGGATTCCTCTGCTAACCAAATGGCGCCTTTTCATGGTTGTCCTCCTTCTCAAGCCTCCCGAAGGTTCAGAACCTCCGGGAGGGTGGGCGCGTCAGTCCCAAACATACTTCTGTATCTGTTCACCAAAGCGCTCTGCGCCTTGCCAATCGGCTACAAAGCGTCGATACGCGTCAGGCGTTGCGAATCTCTCCAAGATGAATGCCTCGTCCTTCAGGGTCCCGGCGCGCTGTCCAGTCCACTCTCGGTAGTTGGAATAGAGCCAGTCTTCAGGTCGAGAAACCAGTCCTGCTTCCACTGGGTTCAGATGGACGTATCGGCACAAATACACCAGATACTCTTCCCGGTCCACCCGCACGTGACGAAAGCGCCCCTCGAATAGGGTACCACTGCGTCCCAGTTGCCGGTTCACAGCCTGCACATAGGCATTGAAGAGCACACCGATGAACTTGGACAGGGGCTCATCGCTTTCCTGTCTCAGCAGGAAGTGGTAGTGAGTGGGCATCAGGCAGTAAGCTATCACGGTGGCCCCATACTGCTGTTGATACCGCTTGACTAGGCGCAAGCAGTATTCGTAGTTGCTGGAGTTGAAGAATAGCAGGCCGCCTGCCGCCGCTCGATTGTAGATGTGGTAGTAGTTCTCGGCAGCGAACACGTCGCCCCGGCGGGGCATGCTCTACCCCCTTTGCTGTGCCGCTGTACCCTCCCGGAGGTTGAGAACCTCCGGGAGGGTGGGTTGGTAGCCATATTCTAGCCGGAAACAGTGTGCCGTCAAATAACTCGACGGCTCCGGATTATGGGATGCTCCTGGTTCTGCCTAGTCCATGATTGTAACTCTGTTACGCATGTAGTATACTCTCAGGCCAGAAGGGCTGCAGAGAAACCCGAAAGGCTCTGCGTGCTCGGCGGTAAGACGAGACCCATCACGGCTATCAACATTCAGCAGTCACAGCACCCGACGCAGGAGGGTTTCTGCATGGGAGCAAAGGATTTGTACCAGCAGGTGAGAGAGGTTTTCGCGCAGCGCTTCCCTGGCGGCCAGCCGCGTTTGTTTCAGGCTCCAGGCCGCGTCAATCTCATCGGTGAGCACACTGACTACAACGCTGGCTTTGTGCTGCCCGTGGCCATTGATCGCCAGGTTGTGCTTGCGGCACGTGCGCGGCCTGACGCCTGGGTCAGATTATGGTCGGTCAACTTTGAGCAAGGCAGCGAGTTCTCACTGGAGCAGGTTACGCCTGACCCGTCTGCGCCTTGGAGCAACTATGTACGCGGCGTCGCGCTCATGTTCCAGCAGCAGGGTTTTGCGCTGCACGGCATGGACGCGGTGATTGCAGGGAACGTGCCTATCGGGTCCGGCCTGTCCTCTTCGGCAGCCATTGAAGTAGCCACGGCGGTTGCTTTTCGCGCCTTGTGCGCGCTGAAAGTATCACCGCTGGATTTGGCTCTGCTCTGTCAGCGGGCGGAGAACGAGTTTGTGGGCATGAGCTGTGGCATCATGGATCAGTTCATCGCTGTGTCGGGCCAGCGCGGTCATGCGCTGCTCATTGATTGTCGAAGCCTGCGCTGCAAGTCTGTGCCGTTGCCGCCTGGTGTGTCCGTGGTCGTATGTGATACCATGAAGCGCCGTGGCCTCATTGACTCGGAGTACAATGCGCGTCGGCAGGAATGTGAGCAGGGCGTTGAATTGCTGCGACGGTATCTGCCGCAAGTGAGGGCCCTGCGCGATGTGACGAGCAAGGTTCTGGCTCGCCATGGTCACAGTTTGCCGCCTGTCGTGCGCAAGCGCTGCGCGCACGTGGTCAGCGAGAACGAGCGTGTGCTGCAGGCTGTGGCAGCGATGCGGGCAGGAGATGTGGCCGAGTTTGGGCGACTGGTGGACTTCTCGCATGCCAGTTTGCGAGATGACTATGAGGTGAGTTGCCCAGAGTTGGATTGTATGGTCGACCTGGCGCGCAGTGCCCCAGGCTGCCTGGGGGCACGCATGACCGGCGCCGGATTTGGCGGCTGCACAGTCAACCTGGTGCGCTCGGAAGAAGCTTCGGCATTCGCGCAGCAAGTTGCCACTCGCTACGGCGAGGAGATGGGCGTGACGCCGGAGATCTACGTCTGCGAGGCCAGTGCGTGCGCGGGTGAGGTTGTGAGCGCAGCCAGTGAATAGGATTGAGGATCTGAAGCCTTTGCTCTGGAGGGCTTGAGGCCGAAGGATGGGGAGGCCCTCAGGGCATTTGAAACCAGGGGTTTGATCTCACACCACGCCGCTCACTTCTTTTCGTGTGGCCTCGTCGTCCCTACGGTACGCGCCTTCGTGATCCGCAGCAGGTCGCTGGGGCGCAAAGCGAGGTTGATGCCGCAGCGTCCTGCGCTGACGTAGACCTCGTCCAGGGACAGGATAGCCTCGTCAGCGTAGACATCGAAGCCTTTGTGCACCAGGCTGAGTGCCGAGATACCGCCTATCTCCAGGCCAGTAAGGGCCTCCGCTTCCTTATGGGTGGCCATGCGCAGTTTCTTCTCCCCGATGGACTTGGCCAATAGCTTCAAGTCCAGCGTCTTATCACCAGGTATCATGACCAATAACGGCTGGCCACGTTCGCGCGTGATTACCAGAGTCTTGTAGATCTGGTTGTGAGGAACGGCAAGCACCTCGGCTACTCCCTCGGCGGAACGGATGTCGGTGGAGAACTCGTAGGCCTGATAGGGAATGCGGTGCGATTCCAGCAGGCGCATCGAGTTGGTCTTGTGCTTCACGATCACGCTAATCCCAACTGTTGGTACAGAATCTGTTGTCCACGTCAGCCCGATTATATCCTTCGTTGGGAGCGAGCGCAAGTCGGGTCTTCGGTTCGGGAGCGTTTTGGCAAATATCGTATTCTCGGCTAGAATCACAGGCAACCATAAGGTTAAGCACTCCAAGAGCGCTTGCAGACTCTGCGGGGTTAACCCATATTCCGTTGAGGGGTAGCATGGCTGATGATGCACTCTGGGAAGTAGTTACGCCGCTTGGCTTCAGTGTTCGCATCACACGTGCCTATTGGGACCTTATTGTCACAATCAAGCATCCCGTGATGCGTGGGCGTGAGGCAGATGTGCAGGGCGTCTTGCAAGCGCCTGATGAGATTCGACAGAGCCGCAGCGATGTGGGCGTGCTTCTTTTCTATCGGTTGGAACGCCCTGGGCGTTGGATTTGTGCCGTGGTGAGGCGGCTTAATGACGAGGCTTTCCTGATTACTGCCTATCCGACCGATGCGATCAAGGAAGGTGAACGAGTATGGAGCAAGTAAAAGTCTTCTATGACCGTGCTGGCAATACCTTGACGGTCTGGTTCGGTGATCCGCAGAGTGAATACATCTGCGAGGAGACCGGCGATGAAGTCATTCTGATGAAAGACAGCACTGGGCGGGTCATCGGCTTTGAGAAACTCAACTTCTCGGTGCCGGCACCTGAGCAACTGCGGTTCGCTTTTGAAACTGTGAGCATGTGACAACGAAGGCGATACCAAGTGCCTATCCGGAAAGTCAGCAGAAGCAGCTCCTCGCGTAGCACCCACGGAGCGAAGCGGAGTGGGCACGCTGCTGGACAGCCGGGCACCGTCAAGCGGGATGAACAACGTGGGAACCCGGCCCGCTGTTTTCGGATAGGCTCTAAGCCGGCTGCCCCCGCAGTGACCACGGCCCGGCCCGCGTGATTTGTACTTGCGCAAGCCGGCCACGCCAGTCTGCTGCATCCTCGAAGAAAACCAGTTTGTTGGTCACCGTACGTCCCTTCCACCTGCCGCGTTTGCACTCTTCCACCAGCACCTCCACAGTCTGGCCCAGCAGCGAAGCGTTTATCTCGCCTGCAATTTGCTTCTGCAACTCTTCGAGCAAGGCGCGGCGTCTTTCTTTTTCCTGTGGAGGTACGTCGTCAGGCAGTCGCATGGCGGGAGTCCCTGGGCGCGGGGAGAACCTGGCGATGTGCACGACGTCGAAACGTATTGAAGCCAACAGATCGTACGTGGCCTGAAACTGAACCTTGTCTTCTCCGGGAAAGCCAACGATGACATCCGTGGCAATGCTGCAGCCTGGCACCTGGTCACGGATCGCGGCTACCAACTCCTGGTAGCCTGCCACTGTGTAGTTGCGGCCCATGCGTTGCAGGATCCTGTCGTCACCGGCCTGCACGGCCAGCTCGAAATGCGGGCATACTTTCGGCAGACTCGCTACAGCCCGGATCAGTTTCAGGCTCATGTCACCAGGATGGGAGGTAAGGAAACGGATGCGCCACAGCCCTTCTATCTGCTGCACAGCCATCAAGACGTCAGCCAGATCCGGTGCGCCAGTGCCCAAATCCTGTCCATAGGCATCGACATTCTGGCCTAACAGCGTGATTTCACGAACTCCGCTCTGCGCCAGGCTTTGTACCTCATCGAGGATGTCTGGCAAAGGGCGGCTTTGCTGCCTTCCACGCCGCAGGCGTACGATGCAGTACGTGCAATGGTGGTCACATCCGTAGGAGACGGGAACAAATGCGCAGACGGCCTGACTGGTCGGGTGGGTGATGGGTTCTTGGCTTGAGGGGCTTGGTGCGCCTGGGGTACGCTGACGTACGAACTCGAGCAGGCCTGAGACGTCCGAGGGCTTGAAGAAAGCTTCCACGTAGGGAAAACGGGCGTGCAAGGCTGATTCATCGTCAATGAAGCAGCCCATGACCGTGATGACTGCTTGGGGCCTGCTACGCTTCAGGTGCTTCAGGGAACTCAGCCTTCCCAGGACTTTGTCCTCTGCGCTTTGACGAACGACGCAGGTGATCAAGACCACCAGGTCCGCTTCTGTAGGATCAGAGGTGCGCCAGAAGCCCATCTTCGCTAACTCCTGGCGTACTCTGGCGGCATCTGCGTCGTTCATCTGGCAGCCAATTGTCCAAAGGTAGTAACGCATCATGGTAGCGTAATTTAGCCCCAGCTCGTGGTTTTGTCAAACGCCCAACACATCGTCGGGTATCCTCCCGCAGGTTTTGTCTTGCAATAAGGGTACGAGATGAGGCGGGTGGTTCTTCATCAAATGTGATCCTGCGGGAGGGTGTGTGAGGACTTTTGTTTTGAGCCCAGTTGTAGTACAATTGGCGAAGAGCTGATTATCACCTGGAGGGTGTCCATGATACCGCTGCGTGACATCAATCCCAGACGCCGCTTTCCAATTGCCACAGTTGGACTCATCCTGCTCAATGTCCTTGTCTTTGTGTACGAGCTGCTGCTGCCTTCCCAGAGCGCACTCGATTCCCTGGTTCACAGTCTGGGACTGGTTCCCTACCGGCTGGTAGCGCTCGATGTGGGTGCTATCCTGACCGTGTTCACTTCCATGTTCGTACACAGCGGCTTCATGCACCTGGGCGGCAATATGCTGTACCTTTGGATCTTTGGCGACAATATCGAGGCAGCTATGGGCTCGTTCAGGTTCGTCTTTTTCTACCTGTTGTGCGGCCTTGGAGCTGCTGTGGGGCAGGTGTTGGTGGCTCCGCTCTCCACCGTTCCCATGGTCGGTGCGAGTGGGGCCATCTCGGGAGTCCTTGGGGCCTAC
>Ga0315543_1000850_pt1 | contig 35181 bp, 26 predicted proteins | sample SalMarSW160210MG_2_FD_203098 | JGI IMG/M metagenome (GOLD analysis project Ga0315543, IMG submission 203098) | Salt marsh sediment microbial communities from the Plum Island Ecosystem LTER, Massachusetts, United States - Salt Marsh Sediment SW1601-210 ...
GATCAGACCCTCGTGAGGGTGTGACAAAAGAATGATCTTTGATTGCACAAGCTCCCGAATTTGTCATTGCGAGGAGCTAAGCGACGTGGCAATCTCTTGTTGCTAATACGGATGCACAATTGAGATCGCCACGCTCCCTCCGGTCGCTCGCGATGACGGTGGACTTATGGCACAGCCTCCTCGTGGTCCTGACGATCTTTGTTTCTTCCTTCGCTTTAGCGTCAGGAGGACAAGCCTCCTGACCTACGATTTGTGAGCGGCAGATGTCCACATCTGCCCTGTCTGTACACTACTTCAAGAGCATCATCTTCTTAGTATCGACAAAGTCGTCGGCCTGCAGGCGATACAGGTAGACACCGCTGGCAGCCTCGCTGCCGTCCCATTGAACAATATGCATGCCAGCTTCAAGTTGGTCATCAACCAGTGTGGCCACTTTTTGGCCCATGATGTTGAAGATTTCCAATTTCACGTGCGTGGCTGCAGGTAAGGAGAAACTGATTTCCGTAGTCGGGTTGAAGGGGTTGGGGTAGTTCTGGTGGAGTGCGAATTCAGTTGGGAGGTTTTCCTCGTTGTGTTGCTTGTAGGCAATCTGAATGACGTTCTCCGGGATCATACCGGCAGGTACGGTGAGGCCAAGGTTTGCTTTCACGAGCATGAAACTCGCGTAGATATACCTGAACCAGGGGCTGCCATGTCCGGGGCACCCGTTGTTATCAGGTGGATCGATCTCGTCGTTGACGAGCATGTCGCAGTAAGTGATAAGCTGGCTGACAGTGCGGCCATCTGCAGAGATTTCGTGTGTCTGGTGTACTTTGCCGGAGACTACATTCAGTATCAATGCCATCAATTGCGCCTTGGCCAGTCGCTTGAGAAGTGGCTCGTTTTCTCCAGTATTCTGCATATGCAGGAGTTTCTTGAGCACTGCAAGGCTGTCCGCCTGGTCCGCCGGCTGTGGTACGGAGTAGAAGTCAACCGGGTTGAGCTGATTCTGGTTGAAATGGACGTTAATCAAGCCTGTGAACTGCGCAAATTGCGCGCGGGTGTAATCCTGCGGCTTGTTTTGCAGGGCTTTATGCAAGTGATGCGCCCAATATGCGCGGGAACGCTGTTGCGCCGTAATCTCCAGCTCGGTCAGGTTAAAATCTACCGTTACCGGGACATGATTGACAGTAAACTCTTTTGTCTCTTCGTCCGCCTGATAGCCTAAGGGTGTTACCACCGTTGCCGTATAATCACCATTGGGGATACTATCGATGTGGTAGTAGCCAGAGTCATCCGTCACGAGCGATTGCCAGAGTGCGCCGGTGGAATCATAGATGTCGAGACTTATTCCACAAAGACCCTTTTTTTCGGAATCTAATACGAATCCTGTTAGAAAAGAAAATGGAAGAGGGTTAAAAATATATTCTATATTGCCACTGAGTGGAATAGTCTCATTTTCAGTCAATATGAAAATATCTTGATTCATTCTTACATAAAGATTAAAGTGGATATTCTCATCAACTTGTTGCTCACAAGATACAATAATCTTGTACGGGCCAATACTTGGATGTGTTAAGGTAATGTAATCTACCCGCGATCCATTTTCGTTGAAAACGATTTCTTGATAATCTCCGTATTCTGAAGATCCGATATTTTTCGTCAATTCTGTACCGTTAGGAATAATAATCTTCAAATCAACAGGACATTGAGCAAGAATCTCAATTACGTCTTGATTGCAGTTGCCGCATTGATCATAAAGATCTATAGAGTTGAATGGATTGTTGCTGGAGATATCGAGATAGAACATTGCCCCAAATCGTATCCAATTCCCTCGATAATACTTACCGAAGATTGATTCTGGGTCTCCTTCTAAGGCATTTACGATTTTGTTTAGGAAAATATCGTCAGCAAAAGGCTGTCGACCAGTCATAATAAATTGGCACATTGGCGAAATTGAAAAATATGAATCAAAATAATTATTGCCTACTAAATCTAAGATTGGACCCCATTCGTTCAGATTAGGCAAGTAATATTCGCCGTCATGAGTATACACGGACTTAAAATTCCCTTCAATCCACTTCGCCATAAGAAATGGGGTTTTCTCTAAATATGTCATAGCATTACGGTCATTATTCCATACTGCATCAAGCGATATTCTCCAAAAAGTGCGAAATGAATCAAATTCATAAAGAGATCCGAAGCGGTTTGCATTATCTGTTATATGAAATATATTTTCATTTTCGTGTCTTTTTAGGCTTATCCAGTAAGGAGGCAGAACTCCGTATCCTGGCGGAGTAGTATAGTCGGGTTTCGGTAATGGCACCCTTGTGAGATATGACAATAGCCTGTAGGAATCGCATACCAATTCATGCCAGCGTTCCTTTCTGGCGCTATCAGTTTCGAATTCAGCGAATATTTTATAGGCGTGAGGAGAAAAATACGATGGATCAAAAGTAACGCTTATAAGTTCGCCAGTCGCTTGATCCCAATATTGCCCGCCTTCATTTCCGATTGTGAGTATCCAGATGGGTTCGAGTGTACCGTCATGCGTATATATTCCCGGAACCTCAATCCTTTTGTTAGATACATTAAAGTCCATAATATCCCGAATGATCTCTATCGCGCGCTCTCTATAATAGGATGTATTTACCCAATCCTGTTTCATAGATGCAAGAGCCAAAGATAGGGCTATATCAATATCTGCATCTGTCGCTGACCCTTCTCCCACAACACCTTCGTTTTTATGCCATAACCATGAGAAAAGGAAATCACTACTTCTTTGTTGGAGATTCAGCCTTGTCCATTCCCAGGCTGTATCAAATGTGGGTTGATCATTCATCCATAGTGATTGAAGCTGCAAATAAGATTGAGCTTCCGATACGGTCCAATCCTCCCATTCTAATAGGCACGGAAATTCAAGACATGGACCTCCGCCACTCTTTACTCTGCCATTATCAATCAGATCCACTTGATCGTGTTTATACGCATTCCAATTGTTCTTAAGAAGTTCTTCGGATTGGTTTTGAGTAAATATTCCTTGGAAAGTTGCAATTTCAACATCGCCAATTGCCAAACTGATGTTTAATAATGGAGGTTGAAAAGTATAGCCATAATCTAAGGGCCATACATCATATGAACCAGAATATAGGTTGGTGAATACGAATTCACCAGCATTGTTGGAAATCACGTATTGTCCAGGCCCTCCAGTATGACCGGTCCCCCCATCAGCGCAGTATACAGTTACACCTTCGATACCACTACCAGTATTGAAGTCTACAATGCTGCCTTTAATGGCAAGGGTTTTGCCCTGACCATTTAATCCAATAGAGATATCGGTTTCCTCGGGATCATTACTTGTAATATTTAACTCCGCGGGATAGTCTGCATTGGCGATAATCGGTGTAAATGTAACTGCAACAGATTGTGAGCTACCGATTGATACCGTATGGGGCGTGGAAATCGATAATGTATATGCATTAGCGCCAGCTCCAGTTATACTTAAATCGCTTATTATTAAATCAGCATCGCCTATATTGCTTATAAAGAATGTCCATTGCTCAGATGAGCCAACTGGGACCTCGCCAAAATCATGGCTCATGTCATCATCGGCTATGTAAATGTCAGGCTGAAGTGATCCGCCTCGCTCACTATTATAAACCTCTATAACCTCAGATTCCGTCAAAGCTCGGTTATAAATCCTGACCTGATCCAGGCCCCCTTTGAGGTATCCCGGTGATGTAGACAATTGGCGGCCCATCTGTAGGTTATAAGAATTCGTGTTTGGAATTTCAGTTCCTCCCCCCAAAGTACCATCACCGTATCGCCAGTAGCCGGCGACAGGATTGCCGTCAATAATACACTTTGCCGATGAAGGATCACCGAAGATTAGCGAAAAGGCCACATGATGCCACTCGCCGTCGCGTACGTCCGCGACAATATCGTAGCCGATGCCTTTGTGCAGGCCATATCCATATTCAAAACGGATAGAGTTTTCACCGGAGACAGTCTGACCAAGTACGAGGGAGTAATTCATCTCACCATCGTGGACTCGCTTACTGATCAAAAATCCCTGGCTTGTAATCGGATCGGACTTGATCCAAAGCATGATGGTGATTTCATCTGTGATGTCAAGCAGATCGTTATCCGGCACTTCAATGAAGTCGTTGCCGTCAAAGCTGCGCGCCTTGCCCCTGACTCCATCTATGATTGTGGCGCCAGAGGCCGTTCCGTCCAGGCCATGACCGGATTGATCAGCAACGTTGTCTCCTGATTCTTCGTCCAACGCCCAATAGGCCACAAGCCCATCTGGTGGCGGTGGCTGCCCGCCGCCGGAGCAGACATAGGTCAGAATGCCATCAAGCAACTGGAATCCGGCCGCCCCGTAATGCCAGTGGTCGGAGCCGGAAAGACATGGAGGGCCGTGTAACACTGATCCATCACCGAGCGCCACCTCCGCAAAAGAACTATGATATACGCCACGCTGACATGATCCAGTGATGCCATACTGTTCCTGCAATGCGGCGTTAGGAGACTGGCCGCACCAGCCATAGGTAGCCCAGATATGGGCGTACGACAGTACCGTGGGCGTGACCGACCATGAGACATACGGATCGCCAGGGCAGTAGCCGGGAGTGATATACCATAATAACTGCGACTCGTCATCCGGTGGACCACTCGGCGGCAACCAGGGCGTCATACTCTCAAAGATTGCGTGGTCCGCTACTTTGTCAACCCAGTACTGATGGTCACTGACATCTGGATACCAGCTTGACCCAATGTGTACGGTCCCCAGGCCGACGTACTGAAACAGGTAGCGGCCATAACGTGTCGCAAACAGTCTCTTTCCCCCATCGAGCTGTGCCTGCAACGCACTTGAGACCGTTGCCTGGTCAAAGCCGGACGGCGTGGAGTTGTTTGCCGCCCAGTATCCATCGTAGTCGTCAAGGATCGACGGGGTGGATGTTATCATTGCGGGATCGATGATCCCGATGTTGAAGCCGCGCGACGTCGCGAAGTCGTACGCGGCCTGCTCCTCGACGTCGAGGCTGGATGCGTTCTGGACCAGCAGGCCCAGGTTGTTGCCCTGAGCGTACGCGCTGGCTGATACGATCAGCCCCAAAACTGCCAGAAGCGTTAGCAGCTTTTTCATGTTACCTCCAAAAAACGTCTAAAGATTATCATGTGGTTTCTTCTAAAGAAAGCCCGCCGCTTTTCCAACGGCGGGCTGTTATGTTTGAATACGTTCCTCTGTTGATCAAAATAGGCTTGAAAACTACCTAAATCGTCCATTCCCGGTAACCCTACACTAATCTCAGGTTATTGTTTATACCTACTCAACCTGTTAAAGAATATAATCTTCGCTACATACGAAGTCAAGCGGAAAAGGCTGATTTTATGTGTGTTTTCGCACTTATCTATGTTGGGTTGGTTTGTCCCTGTTCAAACACCACCCGCCCGCCGAGGATGGTCCTGTACACCTGTCCAGAGAGTTTGAAGCCGATGAAGGCTGAGTTCTTCGAGCGAGAACGGAATTTGTCCGCCCTCACTGTCCATTCTTTGTCGGGGTCGATAATTGTAATGTCGGCGGGTGAACCTATCGCTAACGAGCCGCCGGGAAGCTTCAATATCCGGGCTGGGTTGACCGTCATCTTCTTGATGGCATCGGCCCAGCTCAGGTATCCCTTGTCAACGATGAACGTTTTGATCAGGCCCAGGGTTGTCTCCAGACCGATCGTGCCGGGTGGCGCTTTTTCAAATTCACAATCTTTCTCTTCCTCAGAATGAGGAGCATGGTCGGAGGCGATGCAGTCTATGGTGCCGTCCACTAACCCTTCAATTACAGCCTCTCGGTCATGGGAGGACCTCAACGGCGGATTTATGCGCAGGTTGGTGTTGAACTGTTTGCTGATTTCCTCGTCAGTCAGAATCAGATGATGCGGGGTGGCCTCCGCTGTCACACTTATTCCTTCTTGTTTCGCTTTTCGGATTGCATCCACCGCACCCCTGGTAGTGATGTGCTGGAAATGCAGTCGTGCGCCGGTCATGCGACAAAGAGCAATGTCGCGCAGTACGGCAATTTCCTCGGCTACGGGCGGAGAGCCCTTCAAACCGAGTCGGGTGGACTGGAAAGACTCGTTCATAACTGCCTCGGCGCACAGGAATTGGTCTTCAGCATGCTGCATCACCGGGATGTCAAACATCTTGGCATATTCAAGAGCGCGCCGCATGATTTCCGGATTCTGGACATAATTGCCGTCATCAGTAATTGCTACCGCCCCCATTTTGACCAGGTCACCGATCTCGGAAAGTTCTTTCCCTTCGATATTCTTCGTGATAGCGCCGACGACATACACGTGGGTGTCGGCGTTCTTGGCCCGGTCCTGGACAAATTTGACCGTTTCTTGATTGTCAATCCGGGGCACAGTGTTGGGCATGCAGCATACCGCCGTAAAGCCTCCGGCGGCGGCGGCCCGACAGCCGGACTCAACAGTTTCCTTATTTTCATGGCCCGGTTCACGAAGATGCACGTGCATGTCGATCAAGCCGGGAACAACTATTTTGCCTTCGGCATCAATAACCCGGCTTTCATCAAGGGCTTTTATCCGCTTCTGCACAGCCGGCGAACCCCCCGAAATTTCGACAATAACTCCGTCTTTAATAAAAACACTGGCGTTGGCCCCAAAGCCTAAGGCAGGATCGATGACGAGTCCGCCTTTGATTATCAGATCATATTGGCTATTATCCACTATTCACCTTCCTGCTCATCTCGTCCATGGAGTAAGTACAACACCGCCATGCGCACCGCCTGGCCGTTGGTGACCTGGTCCAAAATGACCGATCTGTTGCTATCGGCCACCTCACTGGTTATTTCCACCCCACGGTTTATCGGGCCGGGGTGCATGATGGTGTAATTTTTATTCAGGCGCTTTAAGCGTTCACGGTTAATGCCGAACAAATTGGTATATTCACGCTGCGATGGGAACAACCCTGCTTCTTGCCTCTCAAGCTGGATGCGCATGACGTTAACGACATCAGCGCCGTCAAGCGCTTCATCAAGATTGGTATAGATATCACATCCGAACCGCTCCATCTCGCATGGCAGCAGCGTAGCCGGGCCGCATACCGCCACCGAGGCACCCATCGTCTTCAGTCCCCAGATATTAGACCGGATAACTCGAGAGTGCTTGACGTCACCGACCAAAACGACCCTCAGGCCGTCAAGGTGACCATATTTTTTGCGGGTAGTGTATATATCCAGCAGTGCCTGAGTGGGGTGTTCATGGGCGCCGTCTCCGGCATTGATGATGTTGGCATCTATGCATCGGGTCAAAAAATACGGGGCGCCGGGAGAACTGTGGCGCACCACGACCATGTCTATTTTCATAGCTTCTATATTCTGGGCGGTATCACGCAACGACTCTCCTTTCTGAACCGAGGAGTCAGAAGCGGTAAAATTGACGATGTCGGCTGACAGTCTTTTCTCAGCAAGCTCAAAGGAAATGCGCGTGCGGGTTGACAGCTCGTAAAACATATTCAAGACGGTTATCCCTCGGAGAGTCGCCAGCTTCTTGATGGTTCGGTCGAGCACCTCCCGAAAGGTTTCGGCAGTATCCAGGATGAGGGTGATGTCTTTTTTTGATACTCCCTCCAATCCCAGCAAATGGCGAGAGCTTAGGCGACTCATATTTTCCTCCCCGTGCGCTTCTTGTTGTCAGTTTTTGAGTGTGATCCCTTGTTCGCGTCGGATTTCCCGTTTCGGACGACACACACCCGATCGGTTCCTTCCTTCTCCAGAACCTCCAATACTACCTGGTCTGTCTTTGCTGTGGGAATATTGACCCCTACATAATCAGCTTTAATGGGCAGTTCACGGTGTCCGCGGTCGACAAGCACCGCCAGTTGTATTGTTCGCGGTCGACCGAAGTCAATGATCTGGTCCAGCGCTGCTCGAATGGTGCGGCCGGTAAACAGCACATCGTCAACCAGGATGACATTTTGGTCAACGATCGGAAAAAGTATATCAGTTCTTTGGACAATCGGCTGGTCAAGCTTGGAGTGGACATCGTCGCGATACAATCCGATATCCATCAGACCAACCGGCACCTTGATTCCTTCCAGATTTTCGATAATCCGGGCAATTCTTTGCGCCAGGTATGCGCCGCGGGTTAGAATACCGATAATGACAACAGTTTCAGCACCGGAATTGTGCTCCAGAATCTCATGGGCGATTCGTTTAAGCACCCGGCTTATTTTCTTCTCATCGAGGATGACATCTAGTTGACCAACCAACGGACCCCTCCTATCGTTTTATTGAGAAAGATTGAACTTGTAACGAGGAAGTTGAAATATCGTGGCTTAAATAATCCAGACATTGTCAGCCTTTAGTGACCTCACGGGATCACCTTAAAAGGGTGGCGTAGCCACTCTCATTATTATTCAGTGGCTGTCTTGTTTATATACGTACTAACAGCCGCTCTATCACTCTGTAGCATTTCTTAAATTAAATTATAACATATTAGAACCATGAGTCAAGACTATTTATTACAAATATCTGCTTCGGGAGGTGCCGACACAACACCAACCCAGCGATCATCTTGGAAAAACTCTGTCTTGGATAACTCGAAGTGACTTGAATCCCTTCTCAGGTGTATAATCCTGTCAGCCAGAGTCTGAATGACGCTACCGTCATGGGTGATAATGACCATTCCCACCCCGCGCTCTTTCAATGCTTGCGCCAGCAGAATAAAGCGCCCTACACCCTCTTGATCCAGCCCGCAGGTCGGCTCGTCAAATACGATAAATCGGGGTGACATTGATAGTACGGCCGCAAAGGCCAGCCTCCGCTTTTCCCCTCCTGAGAGGGTAAAAGGGTCCTTCTGCGCGAAGATTTTCGGCTCCAGTCCTACCATAGCAAACCACGAGTCGATCGCCTTTTCGTTCAACAAGTGACCTAAATTATTTGGACCAAACGCTATCTCTTTTGAACATGTGGGCAAGAAAAACTGCCGCTCTGGTTGCTGAAAAATAGTCGAAACTTGACCGACAAGTCGGTCAAATGGTACCGGCTGCTGATTGTTGTCCAGGTACTCGATAGAGCCGGAACTTGGTTTCAAAAGGCCACACAACACTAAACCGACAGTGCTCTTGCCTGAGCCTGAAGGTCCTACCAGACCGATTATTTCTCTTTGGCAGAGGTTGAAGCTGATGTTTTTAAGAACGTGGCGACTGTCGGAATATTCAAAACAGACGTTTTTCACCCGTACCAGTTCCAAGGTATTGGAAGCGATTTCTGTCTTTTCCTTCACATACTCCGGAATGGCAAGCCGGCGTTGACCTTGCAATGAAAATCCAAGACCGGTTTTGATACAGAACTCCCGGTCCTTATAAATCTCATGAGGTGTACTATCGGCAACTACTACCCCTCTGTCGAGGACAACCAGCCTCGGGTACAACAGTGCTGTGTTAGGATATTGGGTAATGTGAACCTGCACCATCAATGGGTTGTCCTGTCGCAGTTTAGCCAGCACTTCTTTAAGCGTGGTTTTACCACTTTCATCGAGGAAAGAGTCGGGTTCATCAAGGACCAGAATCTGCGGTTGGCACACCATTACCGCCGCCAGTGCCACCCGCTGCTTTTCCCCACCGGAAAGTTCGGTTGTCAGGCGGCGCCGCAAGTGAGCGATTGAAAACCTTTCCAGTGTCTCGGTAATGAGTACTTCCATTTCCGGAATGGGGACGCCTAGGTTTTCCAGGGCAAAAGCTATCTCTTTATCCACTGTGACAGCCACTATCTGGTTGTCTGGGTTTTGGAAGAGTATCCCCACTGGCGTTGGAGAGATGTCGCCACCCTCAATAATTACGTGCCCCTGTTTGACCTCAATCAGTCCAGCTATGATCTTGGCTAGGGTTGATTTGCCGGAGCCGTTGGCGCCCATTATGCACAGCGACTCGCCGGTTTGTACGCTAAGGTTAAGATTTCGTATTACCGGTTCACTGTCCTCGCGGTAGCGGTATGTAACATTTTCCAAGCGTATCATATACAAAAGCCGATGCACTAAAAAAAGGCATCGGCTGAGAATCGCAAGGACAATTCTTTAGTCTTGGCAGCAGATATCCAGATTCCGCGCTGCGCTAACCTCGTCGAGGCGACGCACCGGCGTGAGGTGCGGAGCCGAAGTTACCGTTTCCGGCTCTTTTTCAGCCTCGAGGGCAATCTGCTTCATCACCGAGGAAAAGTAGTCAAGAGTTTCTTTACTTTCCGTTTCGGTCGGTTCGATCATCATTGCTTCCGGAACAATGAGTGGAAAATAATATGTGGGTGGGTGCACGCCAAAGTCCAGAAGACGCTTAGAGATATCGAGGGTCTTCACTCCCAGCTTCTTCTGGCGATTGCCGGAGATGACAAATTCATGCATACAGTGACTGTCATACGGGAGTTCATAGTCTTCTCGCAACAACTCCTTCAGGTAATTGGCGTTCAGAACTGCATTTTCAGAGGCTCGTTTGAGCCCAGCCCCTCCCAGAGTCTTGATATACGCATAGGCACGGATGAAGTTGGCAAAGTTACCGTAAAAGCTGTGCAGCCGACCAATCGAGTGGGGACGATTGTAATTAAAATAGAGTTTACCTTGAGAGCCTCTTTCCAGAACCGGCAGGGGGAGGAACTTATCCAGCTTGGCTGTCACCCCAATGGCGCCACCGCCGGGACCACCACCGCCGTGAGGTGTCGAGAAGGTCTTATGCAGATTGAAATGCATAGCGTCAAAACCAACATCCCCGGGACGGAAAATTCCCATATGGGCATTCAAGTTAGCACCGTCAAGGTACATCAAGCCGCCCCCGGAATGAACAATGTCGGCAATTTCCTTAATGTGGGTCTCGAAAAGCCCCAGCGTGTTCGGGTTGGTCATCATCATCCCTGCCACATTTTCATCCATAACCGCCGCTACCGTATCGGGGGAGATTATGCCATGCTCATTTGACTGAATCTGGACAGGGGTAAACCCGGCGGAGGCAATGGAGGCTGGATTTGTTCCATGTGCGGAGTCCGGTATGATAATCTTTGTCCGCCTCTTACCGTGGGTCAGATGATAGGCCCGGATAATCAACAGGCCTGCAAACTCGCCGTGGGCTCCGGCCGCCGGTTGCAGCGTGACGCTGGGGAAGCCTGAGATTTCACCCAGGAATTGTGAGAGGTGCCACATCAAGTGCAAGATACCGGATGCCGAACTGCCGGGAGCGAGGGGGTGGTGGCGGCGAAAAGTTGGAAAAGCCGCCGCCGCCTCATTTAATTTCGGGTTATATTTCATGGTACAAGACCCCAACGGGTAGAATCCCTTGTCAATATGGTGGTTCTTGACCGACAGTCCGATGAAGTGGCGCATGGCCTCACCTTCGGTTACTTCAGGAAGTCTGGTGTCCGATGACCGACGGAACTTTTCTGGAATAGAGGCAAGAATCTCCTCTTCAGTCTTTTGGATATCCGGCAGGGTGTATCCTTTCCTGCCGGAAACCGATTTTTCGTATATCAATAGTTTTTCAGTCATAAAAGAACTCTCTTGATTCCTCTCACATTCACCCGTGGTCACGTAGGTTGGGTCCCGAATCCCCGCCTGTGGCGGGAACGAGAAACCCGACATTCACCTACTTCTTTTCTAAAGTATCACCTTTCAGCTTGTTGATCTGTTTCTTTGCGTAGTCAAAATCTTCTGATTCAGGGTAGTGTTTGATGAATTCTTCAAAAGCAGCGATGGCGGTGGTGGTATCGCTCTTTTGCCGGTAGACTATTGCCATCCAAACCTCGGCTTCTTCGGCGAAGGAAGTGCCGTCAAAATCCTTCATGATACGGCTAAAGGCCTCCAGCGCCTGATTGTATTTCTTGGCCCGACGATGCATATCCGCCAGAGCCAAACGGCTTTCACCTGCAAGCGAGTCCTGCGGATCGCCATCGTTGATAACCTTTTGATACCAGGCGACAGCTTCATCATTACCGCCACGATACTTGTATTTCTCAGCAATCTCGAAGGTCAGAGAGCGTTCGGAGTTGGTTTTCGCTTTATTGAGCAGGTCGGCCAGTGTGCCAATTCCGTTGCGGTAGTCCCGAAGAGTTGTAAGAAAACTGTCAGGGCTCCTGTAACCGACAACTCGGTCCACCTCATCACCGCTTTTATCCAACATGACAAGCGTCGGGAACGCCGAGATGTGATATTTCTCTGCGAGAAGCGTATCTTCTTTGCCGTTTACCTTGACCAGAATCATCTCATTGGTAAAAAAGTCGACGACTTTGGGATTGCTCAACACGACCGTGTCGAGTTTTTTGCACCATGTTCACGTCGGTGAGTAGAAATAAACGAGAGCGTCTATGCCGCTTTCGGCCGCTTCCGCTTTGGCCTGGGTAACGTCATTCAAATATGGCGCCTTAGCTACCTCAGTTGAGTCTTCAGCCAGTACCGGTACAGTGAAAAAGAGTAACGCCGCCAAAGCTGATCCCAATCTCGTCCAGTTCATAGGTGCTCCATTCCTATTTAATATCACAAACTTGCTACCTTTTTTCTGGTTGAATCAGGTCATCACCCAGCACCGCTTCGAGGATCAAACCCGCTTCCTCACGATATTCACGCGGTACCATGATGACATTTTTTGCTCCGCCTGAGCTGTCCAGACCGAAGTGGAAATTCACTCCCTGACCGTACGCTCCAAACATGGAGGAGAGGATCATTGAGGGGATGTTGCTGGAGTTAAGAGCGCCCTTGGCTATCTCCGATTTCATCTGGCTGGCAACACTCCCTATCGGAACCCAACTATCGTCCGGAGTAACCGCTGCGGGCGTTTTTGGCGGGAGTTGATCGACTAAGGTTACATGGCAATCCGGGCAGATCAATACGCCTGCTTGATACTCATATCGACACTTAGGACAGTATGACACTCAGCTCTCCTTTCTCTGCCACTTGTCACCGATTATCATGTCCAAAATTTCAATGGCTTCGTCACGATAGGCGACAGGAACCGACATTTCAAACGGGGCTGATTGTGAGTTATAGAAAGGGCGTAGGGGCAGTCCGATATCGCCGAAAAAGCCGTCTTTTGAAATGACCACGGCTGGGATGCCGTATGAGGCCAGCGTTTCCTTGGCGAAATCTGCATACAGCTTGTTCTCGATTGAACCTAATACGACCCAGTGAGTTTCTTGGGTGTTAGTGAGATCGCAGCCACAAACGTAGCACTCAGTAGTGCCATCCGGTAGCTCTTGGTTACATTTGGGACAAAACACCACTGCGAGTTAGCTCCTTCACTCCTTCAACCAACCGCGTAATCTCCTCGTCAGTTCGTTTTTCAGTAAGAGCGACAATCAAACAGTCATCCATATTCTTATACCAACGACCGGCATCAATGCCGGGGAGAATCTGCCTTTCGACCATCGACAGGATGAGCTGCCGGGCCGGGCCGGGAGTCTTTACGGCAAACTCACGTACGAACGGACCTTTGAAATAAGGTTCGAAGCCACCCAGTTTGAACAGGGCAGCCGCTGTTTGCTGAGCCTTCTCCGCCGATAGCAGTGCCGCCCTTTTCAGTCCGGTTTTACCCAGCAAAGTCAAGTATACTGAAGCTGCTGTGGCACATAGCGCCTGATTAGTGCAAATATTGGAGGTTGCCTTTTCACGGCGAATATGCTGCTCGCGTGTCTGCAGCACCAGAACGAAGCCGGTTTTTCCTTCGACATCGGTAGTGCGCCCGGCGATGCGCCCCGGCATACTTCGGGCCAGTTCTTTTTTAGCGGCGAAGAAACCGAGTAGGGGCCCGCCAAACGAGAGCGGCAATCCCAGTGGCTGACCCTCTCCGACTACGATGTCAGCCCCGCACTCAGCGGGTGTCTTCAGGATAGCCTGGGCAACCGGATCCACCGATATGATAAACTTGCCGCCGACTTTATGAATCATTTCAGAAACAGCCTCAACATCCTCCAGCAGCCCGAAGAAGTTGGGCTGGCTTACCAGGACGCAGGCAGTGTCTTCATCTATTGTATCCTCTAGGCGGTTGAGGTCGCAGATTCCTTCTTTCATCGGCGCCGTTACCTGCGCCACAACCCGCCCGGATAGATAGGTGTTGATTACTTCGCGATAAAGGGGATTGACGGTTTCCGAGACAACTATCTTACTCCTTTTTGTGATCTTAGCGGCAACGACAATCGCCTCAGCCGCCGCCGAGGCGCCATCGTACATTGAGGCGTTGGCTACATCCATACCTGTCAGACGGCAAATGTGCGTTTGAAACTCGTACATGGCTTGCAGCGTCCCCTGGGAAACCTCCGGCTGATAAGGCGTGTAAGCGGTCATAAACTCCGGGCGACTGATAATCGTTTCAACCGCCGCCGGAATGAAGTGGTCATAGATACCGCCCCCGGCAAAACACACCAGCCCTTCACGGTTTTGTTTGGAAATTTCTTCGATCTCACGTAACAGGTCCATCTCAGATAGAGCCGGGATGTCAAGGGGACGGTTCAACCGGAGCTTCTCGGGTATGGCGCTGAGCAATTCCTCAATGCTTTTGACGCCCGTTTTACTCAGCATCGCCCGGCGATCATGGTCGGTATTTGGTACAAAGGGCATAATTGCTTCTACAACTTTCTTCTCTTATCCGGTTCCAGTGAGCCTTGTTGGTGTGAAGCCTACTCGCCAATAAGGCTTTTATAACTATTTGAGTCTAATAATTGCTCTATTTGAGAGATATCGGATAATTCGATCTTTATCATCCAGCCGTCACCATATGGGTCGCGGTTAATCACCATCGGGTCATCGTCGAGAGAAGAATTGATCTCGGTGACTTTCCCCGTAACCGGTGAGAAAAGATCGGAAACAGCCTTAACTGCTTCGATGGTCCCGAACGGCTCCATCTGTGTCACTGCGTCGCCCACACCTGGCAGCTCCAAAAAAACGATGTCCCCCAGCTCGTCCTGAGCGTAGTCGGTTATACCGACGGTGGCGATGTTTTCTTCAATTCTTACCCATTCATGTTCCTTGGTGTACATCAATTCTACCGGTATGTTCACCTGACCCTCCGGAGTTTATACATTATCGGTTTCGCTTTTTGCTGTTTTTTTGACTGCTTCAGTCTTATCTAACTTATCTAACGCTGGTCGGCTCTCGAATTGTTCACCTGCCCGCTTGACAGTGAGGGAACTCTGTATTAGCTCCTCAACTTTGGGAGTCCTGCGGAAGGCCGTTTCTATAAACGTAATATCGTATTTGCCGGCCATGAAATCCGGATGATTGAATATCCCCTGATGCAAACCGATGGTAGTCGGAACGCCCTCCACGATAAACTCATCGAGGCAGCGGCGCATCCGTACCACTGCTTCTTGGCGGGTGCGAGCCCGAACAATCAGCTTGGCAATCAGAGAATCGTAGTAGGGAGGAATGACGTAGCCGGTGTAGACAGCACTATCCACCCTCACCCCCGGTCCGCCGGGGATATGCAAGCTGGTAATCTTGCCAGCCATGGGGCGGAAATCCTTCTGGACGTCTTCAGCGTTAATCCGGCACTCAATGGCAACCCATCTGGGTTGAAGCTCTTCCTGTCGATAGGTCAACTTGTCACCCAGCGCCACCCGGAGCTGGTCTTTGACAAGATCGACCTCATAGGCCTCCTCGGTAATGGGATGTTCTACCTGGATACGAGTGTTCATTTCCATGAAGTAGTAGTTACGCTCGCCATCCACAAGAAACTCAATAGTGCCTACTCCCTGATAGCCCACCATCTTAGCCCCGCGAATAGCTGCTTCACCCATAGTACGACGGAGCTCTTTTGTCATGAGCGGCGAAGGGGTCTCCTCAATAAGTTTTTGATGACGGCGTTGGATGGAGCAGTCCCGCTCGCCGAAGTAGAAGAAGTTTCCATGTACGTCACCCACCAACTGAATCTCAATATGATGCGGGCTGTCGATCACTTTCTCCAGATACAGATCATGGTTGCCGAAGGCATTGCCAGCCTCAGTTGAGGCAATGTGAAACCCTCGCTCCAGTTCGGCGAGGTCGCGGCAGATGCGCATCCCTTTCCCGCCCCCGCCAGCCACAGCTTTGAGCATCACCGGATAGCCGATCTCCTGGGCAACCTCGCTGGCCTGTTGAAATGACGAGACGACTCCATCAGAACCCGGAATAACCGGTATCCCGGCCTTTTTCATCAATTCCTTAGCCTGGATTTTATCCCCCATCTGCCGAATTTGGTCCGGTGTCGGGCCAATAAACACCAGTCCGCACGACTCGCAGACCTCGGCGAAGTCAGCGTTCTCCGCCAAGAATCCGTAGCCGGGATGAATCGCCCCGGCGTTGGTTACCTCGGCCGCTGCAATGATGCGCTTGGAGTCAAGGTACGACTCGCCCGGTGGAGGAGGACCAATACAGACATCTTCGTCTGCAAAACGAACATGGAGAGCATCGCGGTCTGCCTCGGAGTAGACTGCAACGGTTTTCAAACCCAGTTCCCGACACGCCCGGATAACTCGCAGGGCAATCTCGCCTCGATTGGCTATCAGAACTTTGTTAAACAATCACAATCCTTTTCTTCAGCCACTAGCCCAGGCTCACCTTATTTGTCTTGAGCCTACCCAAAAGATAAAAATATATATCATGTGCTCTCGAATCACAACACAAAAGGCGGTCATAGGCCAGTTTTTGCCGACGACCATTGCTTAATTTATTGTTTCTCAACGGATTGAACATAAATCTGCCTTTACTACTGACTACTGAATAACAAGATACCTTGAATTATGTGGAGAACGAAACCCAACATACAAGACTCCTGTCAGACTGTTCTTGTTATGATTTATTGGCTGTAATCCACAAAAGGCAACAGCTTAAGGCCATGAAGGATTACAAGCAGAACGGCTACTGGAGTAATAAACCTCAGAACAAACTTGAGGCTTCTGTACAGCCTGCCGGAAGACCCGAACTCATCAATCTTGTCTGCCTCTTTCATAACCCACGCTACGAACAGGCAAGTCAGCAGGCCCCCGACAGGAAGCATATAGTTGGTGCTGACGAAGTCAAAGATGTCGAAAAAACCCTGCGATTTCCCTCGAAAGGGAATAGTCCAGTTTGCATTGGCGGACAAAAAACCAAACAGCCAGATCAGTCCGCCCAAAAGCAGCGTTGATTTGACACGCCCCCAGCCTCGTTCATCAACGAAGTAAGAGACGACGACTTCAAGCAGGCTGATTGCGGAGGTAAGGGCGGCAAAAGTGAGCAACACAAAAAATGGTATCGAGATGACGGGGCCCGTCTTGGCAAACAGTACCGGCAGCGTCTTAAAGATCAGGCCCACGCTCTGGGCCGGTTCCATTCCGTAATGAAAAACAAGTGAGAATATGGCTATCCCGGCCATCAGAGCAATCAGCGTATCCAAAATGGAAATGGTCACAGCGTCGAGGGCGAGGTTGGCCTCCCGTTTCATATAACTTCCGTAAGTAATCATGGCGCCCATACCCAGCGACAAGGTGAAAAAGGCGTGACCCAGGGCGGACAGCACCCCTTCACACGATAGACGAGAAAAATCCGGCTTAAATAGGAAGGCCAACGCTTTAACCCCGCCTCCAGTACAGAAGAGTCCATAAAACATCAGCCCCAGCAGGAGGCACAAAAGAGCGGGCATCAGTATCTTTGACCATCGTTCAATACCGCGCTGGACTCCTCCGATCACGATGGCAATACAGAGCACCATAAAGGTGGTATGCCACAGGATCGAATCTCGCGGACTCAACACCAGGTTGATAAATTGCGACTGAATATGTTCGGCGGTGCCGCTGAAACCAACAATCGACTTAAAAACATATGCCAGCGCCCAGCCGGCCACCACGCTGTAGAACGATAGAATCACAAAGCCGGAGGTTACTCCAAGCCACCCGACTCCCTGCCAGAGGCTTCCCCGACGATGCAGGCGCTGGAAGGCACCCACGGGGTTCTCCTGGGCTCGGCGTCCGATCATAAATTCCGCTATCATCAGGGGAAGGCCAACAATTACCACGCATACCAAGTAGACCAAAACAAAAGCTCCGCCGCCATACTCGCCGGTGATATAGGGAAACTTCCAGACATTCCCCAGCCCAATAGCCGACCCGGCGGCAGCCAGAACGAAACCGAGGCGTGTGCCCCAGTGACCGCGGTCTGCCCTTGTTCTGCTCACGGCTGATCCACCTTGCGAGGAGTGTCGGCACCCATCTTCTACCTAACTTCCTCATCCTGTTTCGGCGCAAGCACTGTCAGATCAGTAGAGTTACTCACAAAGATCACTTCGTTCCTGAAGCGATGCCTAACGGTTAATTTTGGAACGTAAACCATAAAACAAAGCGCAAAAAAGAAAGTGTCGGCATTACTGTCAACAAATAATCAATTTATTACTGGCGTTTTTTGGTTGACTTGAATTGAGCGGTGTGCTACGTTCGTCGGGTAAACTTACATGATGGTTTGAACGAGAAGGACACAGAAGGACACAAGATGAAAAAGCTTATTGTAACTACAATTGCTCTTGTCGCTTTCGCAACAGCAAGTGTCTCAGCTATCGATGCTCACGGATCCGCCTTTGGCAATTTCGCGATCGCCAAAGCTTCGGGGCAGGGGAAAGGTACTTTGGGGAGTGGCGTTGGCATCGCCGACAACGCCACCTCAGTCGTCGGTTGGTTTAACTATGGGCTGTCCGAATACGTTGACGGCCGCGTGAAGATTGGTATTCTTGACCCAGATAATGGTGATTCGAAAGTGACCCTTGGAGCTGATATTCGCTATCAGTTCTGGGATATAGGTGATATCATCAAAAGACCGTTCGACATGGCCTTTGGCGGTTTATTTGAATATGTTGACTATGATTTCGGGTCTGTATGGCAGTTTGGGGGGCAAGCTATCGGTTCTTATCCTTTTAAGCTGAGCAACGGGACAACCATATCCCCGTATGGCCGTTTCAACATCAGGTTGGAAGGATATAGCTCCGAAAAAGGTGGCTCCGACACTAAGCTCAAATTCGGCCTTAACGGTGGCGTCGCCTGGGAAGCCAGCCCGACTATCAACGTATACGGTGAGTTTCAAATAGACGGCAACGATGGGATCTTTCTGGGGATTGACTTTGGTGTTTTATAAACTCGATTTCTGCCATCTGCATATCGGCCCCGAATTCCGGGGCTTTTTCGTATGACGTACTTCGATGCATTACTGCTGGGAATCCTGCAGGGACTGACTGAGTTTCTGCCCGTTTCTTCATCAGGTCATCTTGTGTTGGCGCAGGAGGTCTTAGGCGTCAAACAACCGGGCGTCTCCTTTGAAGTCCTGCTTCACCTCGGCACGCTGCTGGCGGTTCTGATCTACTTCCGATCACAACTGGCGCTATTGGTGAGGTCAATTTTTGATGCAAACATGAAACGCGAACGAGCCATCGTCGGCTATCTGGTGATTGGAACCATTCCTGCCGGGCTGGCGGGGCTATTGTTCAAGGATTTCTTTGAGCGGGCTTTTTCAAATCCGGCGATTACCTCGTTGATGCTTCTTGTCACCGGATTAATATTGCTGTCGACCCGATTCTTCAAAACGGGGGGTAAACGTGTAGGAGTTCTTTCAGCCGTCATCATAGGTATCGGGCAGGCAGTGGCGATTCTGCCGGGAATTTCTCGTTCAGGGACAACGATTGCCGCCGGTATGGTCTCAGGCGTAAAACCTTCGGAAGCGGCTGAGTTCTCTTTCCTGCTGGCGATACCGGCAATTTTAGGAGCTACGGTGCTAAAGTCTAAAGAATTGTTAGCTCTCACCTCTGACTTCCTCGGGCAGTATCTTGTTGGCACTGTTTTCTCCTTCTTATTTGGGTTGGTAGCGGTGTATGTGGTCCTGGCAGTAGTCAGACGAGGGAAGCTGGATTACTTTGCGTATTATTGCTTTGCCGCGGGCGCTGTTGGTCTGTATCTTTTCCTGTAAATGAGCCGTAAAATCCTCGTCGTTCGTTTCAGTTCGCTGGGGGATGTCATACTGACCTCAGCAACAGTTTTGAATCTTAAGATCAATTTTCCTGACAGTTACCTTGTGTACTTGACGAAGGAACGCTATCGGCCTTTGGTCGAATGTTTCAAAGGCGTTGATGAAATCGTGACTCTGCCTCTATCAGCCGGGTCGGTTGACTATTTCAAACTTCTCTTAAAGTTGGATAAGTTTGACTTCGACACGATCATCGACCTGCACGGCAACTTCCGCTCCTGGTTGATCGGGAAAATGGTCACTGCCAACACCAAAGTTGTCTATCCCAAACGGCGGATGGAACGTTACAGGATAGTGAGAAAGCATAGAATCCCTTCGGCCTGGCCACACACCATTGACCTCTACAATAGTTGTGTTGAACATCTTGGAGGGCAGGTGGTGTGCCAAAGGCCGCTGCTTTATCCTTCCCGTCTTGACAAATACATCTCGGAGAAATTGGCTTCGTTGAGTAGCAAAGGGAAATTAGTCGTAATAGCGCCGGGAGCGGCTCACCCCACCAAGCAATGGCCGGTGGAAAAGTTTGCTCAAGTTGCCATGCAACTGCATCAAACATGCGGTTCGGCCATCGTATGGGCGGTTACTTCAGCCGATAAGGGAAAAATGGAGCCTTCAAGCAAGATACCGAGCGATTGCTTCCTGGAACTGGTCGATTGCCCGGTGGAGAAGCTGGCCGGCGTTATCTCTCAAGCTGACCTGACAATCGCCAACGATTCGGGAGTGGCGCATCTCTCATCTGCGGTGGGCACGCCGGTGGTGACCGTGTTTGGTCCAACTCACCCGGCGCTGGGCTTTGCGCCGCGAGGTCTGTTTGACAGAGTCGTTGAGGTGGATGAGTTCTGCCGTCCCTGTTCGCTTCACGGGAAAAAGCCCTGCTACAGAGAGGAGCGTTATTGTTTCACTCGTATCATGCCGGAGATGGTTTATAAAACTGCTTGCAATCTGCTCAACTCAGAGGTCAACTCCTCGCGGGCTCTGTTTGTTGACCGGGATGGGACTATTATCATCGACAAGGGTTTTCTTTCCGACCCGGATGAAGTTGAGTTCGAGCCGGGAGCGATCAAAGCACTCAAGTTGGCCAAGAGAATGGGGTTTAAGCTCGTTATACTCTCCAACCAGTCGGGCGTGGCGCGCGGATATTTTGGAGTAGACACGGTGGAACGAATCAACGAGCGCTTGCTTTCTATGCTTTCAGCCGCAGGCGTCGAGGTGGACGGACTGTACTATTGCCCGCACCTGCCCAACGGCATCGTGGACGAGTATGCGGTGGCGTGCGACTGCCGCAAGCCGGCCCCCGGAATGGCTGAGAAGGCCGCTCAAGATTTGGGAGTGCATTTGCGCCGGACGTATGTGATCGGTGACAAGATTGACGATTTCAATTTAGGTCGGGTGATTGGAGCACATTCCCTTTTGGTACGAACCGGTTATGGGAAGCAGCAGGAACAACAGTTAAAACTTTACGGTATTACCAATAGGACAATGATTGTCTTTGATGACTTATTGTCGGCAGTGAAAAAAATACAATCGATTGAAGGGTATGATTAAGCCAGCAGCATACGCAGAAAAACTCGATGGCAGCAAAGTCGTCTGTCACCTCTGTCCGGCTGAATGTAAGTTGACTGAGGGCAAGGTGGGCATCTGCAGATGTCGGTTTAATCGTAACGGCGAATTGCTTGTGGATAACTACGGCGAGCTGGTGACCCTTGCTGTAGACCCCATTGAAAAGAAACCGCTGTATCACTTTTACCCGACCGCTGACATATTATCGACTGGCCCCAATGGGTGTAATCTTGGTTGCATACATTGCCAGAACTGGACTATCTCTCAAAAGAAAACCAAAACGATGTTCGTAACGCCCGAGCAGCTCGTGGAGGCAGCCAAGCAACACAAATCAATTGGAGTGGCCTTCACCTATACTGAGCCGATGATCTGGTACGAATACATAATGGATGTTGCGCCGCTGCTTCGTCGGGCCGGCTTGAAAACGGTGCTGATATCTAATGGATACATTAATCCCGCACCACTCGAGGACCTCATCGGTGTCATGGACGCCATAAATGTTGATCTGAAAGGGATTCGTCCGGAATTTTATAAAAAGATTTGCAAGGGGAAAGTCGAGCCGGTATTGCACACCATCAGGCGGGTGGCGGAGTCCAGCGTGCATCTGGAAGTGACTAATCTCATTATTCCAAGTTTAAATGATTCGGATAAAGACCTTACCGACTTGGTCGACTTTGTCGCATCAGTTTCAGACATGATCCCCCTTCACTTTTCCGCCTACCGCCCTGATTACAAATTGAGTATCGAGGCCACGCCAATTGATACTATGCTGAGGGCGCGAGAGATAGCCCGCAAGAGGTTGAAATACGTTTACCTTGGCAATATCTTAGTAGACGGATGCTCCGACACCTTTTGTCCCAACTGCGGTCGTCTGCTGATTCAAAGAAGCGGCTACCATACGTCTGTGGTTGGAGTGAGTCAGGGTCGCTGTGTGTCCTGCGGTTTTCAAACCGGGATTGTTCAGTAATTGGGTTTTTGATGGGTAATTCCTGATAATGTCTAAGGTAGTCATCCCTTCCAGGTCCACGGCAATAAACACGATGTTTCCCAGGTTGCTGAGAGTTGGTCTTTGGGCGCTGCTGATGGTAAGCGCAACGAGCCACTCATCGTATGGGCAGTTCTACTTTGGCAAGAACAAGGTGCAGTATACTAAATTTGACTGGCAGGTTATGACCACCGACCATTTTCGCATCTATTTCTATACTAGTGAATCTGAGGTTGCAAAAATCGCCGCCCGTCTGGCCGAAGATTCGTACCGGGTACTGGCAGTCAGGTTCAACCATGAACTCAAGGATAAAGTTCCTCTTATCATATACTCCTCACCCAATTATTTTTCTCAGACGAATGTTATCCCCGGCCTTCTGCCGGAATCAGTTGGCGGCTTCATGGAATTTTTAAAAGGGCGGGTGGTCGTACCGTTTCATGGGTCGTATCATGACTTCAATCATGTCATACAACATGAGCTGGTGCACATCTTTACCTATTCCAAGCTGGATGAGGTCTTGAGTCGACGACGACTCCTCCGCTATGGGAGCCCGCCGCTGTGGTTCATTGAGGGGATTGCCGAGTTCTGGTCTGAGGAATGGAACACAGAAGCGGATATGGTAGTGAGGGATATGGTCATCAATGGACGATTGGTGACAATCCCGCACATGTCACAGATCAACGGCACCTACTTCATGTACAAGCTGGGTGAGTCAATCTGTCATTTCATCGACTCCGCCTACGGGAGCGATAAGATGGTGCGGATTTTTGACAATTGGTACAAGGGACGCAACTTCAATGAAATTGTCAAAATAACCCTCGGAGACGACCTGTTCGAACTGTCCAGGAAGTGGGAGTATCATCTCAAGAAGTGCTACTATCCTGAGCTGGATGAACTCGGCCTGCCGGAGATGGAATCAAAGCAGCTTACCACCGATGGTTTTTCGGTAAAGGGGGTTCCAATCCGCTGGGATGACGGCTGCGGCGAGAAAAAGAACTGGATTGTCTTCAAGGCCAATCGACGGGGCTACTCGGGCATTTACATGATGCCGGTTGATGGAGATAACAGACGGGTGAAGACACTCCTCAAAGGAGAGCGCTCATCGGATTTTGAGTCGCTGTATCTGCTTCGTTCCGGTATTGATGCCAACAATTCCGGATTGATTGTCTTCTCATCAAAGTCCAAGGAGAATGATGTCATTTACCTCTACGAGCTTGATAAACGCCGGGTTACGAAACGTTTTCAGTTTGACAGCCTGGTGGCTGCCCGTTCGCCGCGGTTATCACCGGATGGTAACCAGGTTGTGTTTTCAGGCATCAAAAAGGACGGCTTCGCCGATTTATATATTCTGGACTTATCCACCGGCGACTATCGAGCAATTACAAACGATGTATATTACAACCTTGACCCGGCCTTTTCCCCTGATGGACGGCTGGTTGTCTTCGCCTCTGATCGTGGGGCTGACGGTCCTAAGGGCGCCTTGAATCTATTCACCATAAATCTTGTAACGGGCCACCTATCACAACTCACCTATGGCTTATTCCGCGATCAGTCGCCTGATTGGTCAAAACGGGGTATATTCTTTTCCTCCGACCGGGATGGGGCATTCAATCTGTATCTCTTAGATAACGAGGGGAAGCTGACCCGTCAGTCGACTTATGTGACCGGCGCTTTTGACCCCCGTCCATCGTCTGACGGCCTAAGGCTGGTTTACACCGGCTACCAGAACCTCAGATTTCAGGTTTATCAAATGGATATTACCGACTACCCCCAGCTCATCGAACAGCCGCTGGTGGCAAATGCGTCACCATGGGTGCCAAAGCTGATTGACAGTACCTTCAGCCGCACATCTATCAAGTATGACGTCAAGTATTCCCTTGATATCGCTCAATCATCGATTGGGTATGATCCGGTGTACGGGTCTCTGGGGGGACTGCAGATGGCTGTCTCCGATGTACTCGGCAATCGCGCCTTTTACCTGCTGCTTGCCAATACTGCTGAGAACACTGATGAGCTGCTGGAGTCGTTCAACTTCGGATTGACGTATGTTAACAGAGAGCGACGGGTGAACTGGGGGCTTGGTGCCTACCACTTATTTGATGAGTACTTCAATGACTACGACAGCTATTACAAAGAACGTCAAGTGGGGGTCCTCGCGCTGGTTAGCTATCCCATATCGAAGTTTCACCGCGTGGATCTCACTTCGTTAGCCCGGTATTCAAACCGGATGAAAAGCTATGGCCAGCTCGAACGCAAAGCGTTCTTGGTGACGCACTACCTGAGCTGGGTTTACGACAATTCTCTGTGGAATATCACCGGCCCGATTGAGGGCAGACGTTACAACTTCACTGTCGGGGAAACGGTCCGGATGGACAAGCTGCAGCACTTTAATCGGCTGGCTATGGTGGATGTCAGGCACTACTTTCGGCTGGGACGGTATTCTGCATTTGCCAATCGGCTCTTTGCGTATTCCTCATCAGGTACCGAGCCCCAACGGATCTACTTCGGAGGGAGCTGGTCGTTTCGGGGATATAGCCGCCGCGCCTTTTACAACCGGAATGTCCTGTTTGCTTCGAGTGAGCTGAGGTTCCCGCTCATTGAGAATCTTCTGATTGGCTTTCCGTTTGGCGGACTTGATTTCAGGGGAATTCGTGGGGCACTCTTTTTCGACGTGGGCTCAGCTTGGGACGATGATTTTGATCAATTCTCTGGTTCTTTTGGAGCAGGTTTCCGAGTCCCCCTTGGGTACGTGGTGGTGCTTCGCTTTGATTTTGCACGTAGGACCGATTTCAATGCCATCAGCGCTAAAACTTATTTCAACTTCTTCTTTGGATGGGACTTTTGATGATTAAGACGTTACGGTCGACGCTGCTTCTCATAGTGCTTCTGGCGTTGGTACAGGTGCTTTCATGCTCTCATCAATATCGACTAATAGAGGAACGATTGACCTGCCCGTCACTTTGGCCGTTCTACCGTGGTGACCTGGCATCACGCGGGGCCGTTTGTGAGGGTACGTTTAATGGGAAGCTGGACGTTGTCTGGAAACGCAGAGTAAGTGACAAGCCCGTAGGGCCTCTTACTTTGTACTATGGCACGCTCGTGTATCCCAGCGCAAAGAATAGAATAAAGTTTTTTGACGGGCTCACCGGAGACTATCTCGGCTACTTGAAATCCCGAGGAACGGCTCAGACCGGTGTCGTTGTGCTTGACAGCCTGGCCTTTTTTGCTACCTCGCCTTCCAAAAACTGGCTTCGCTGCGTTAACTTGCGGACGGGCATGTTAGTCTGGAAACGGCGGGTAAAGAACGCTACAGCCGGGTCGATAATAGTAAAGAATAGAATTATTATCGGCTCAACGGAAGGTGCGCTGGCAGCTTACCGAATTGAGGACGGCCACCTGGTGTGGACATTTGAAACCGAGGGTGCCTGTAGCAGCCCACCGGCGTATGAGGATGGCAAGATATTCCAGCCCAGTGACAAGGGAATTCTATATGCCGTCTCACCTGCCGATGGCTCAGAGCAGTACCGGATAACGGTTGAAGGGCCAATAGTCAGCGCTGTGGCGGTGTCTAAGATGGTGTTTGTAACCGATTTACTTGGTTATGTTTATGGAGTTGATCCGGGAAACGGCACGATGGTCTGGAAGAGAAAGTTAGATGGGCCAATATGGACGACACCGGCGGTTTATGACGGACATCTGTTTGTCGGTCACAGCGGTGGTCAACTCGTGGCTCTGAATGAGGAAAGTGGGGAAATACTGTGGCAATTCGACGCTGGCGAGGTGATCAAAGCATCCGCAACGGTGGTCGACGACTATGTACTGATCGGGACAATGGGCGGCAAGTTGTTTTCGCTCAATGTAGCTGATGGGAAATTGGTCAGTCAGTGGCAGCTTGACGGCGCCGTGGCGTATTCACCGGTAACCGATGGAGAACGGATATATGTCGCCACAGAAGCGGGAGCAATTGTATGTTTAGGAGAAGCAGATGAACACCTTACTGCAACAGCCGATCAATGAATCGGCTCTTTTGACCAACCTGAATGAACTCGCCCAGGAATTCATCCGTGAACTATCCATGACCTGTCGAAAGGTCTCCGTCTATGGCTCCTCTCATCCGACGGCACAGAAGGCCGTTGAAAAGCCGTTTTTTGTGCTGGACAAGATTTTCAGGTTCAAAAACAACGTCAGCCTCAACGTTTATGAAGGTCTTCTTTACGTACTTAACATCAATCTCAAGAAAAGCGTTTTTAGCGAAGAAATAACTCGATACATGCTGATTCTCGATGCCGAAGCGGTCCTTTATGACCGCCGAATAACGATGACAGAGTTTGGCAGATTCATCGCTCGCTTTGTCAAGAGAGTCAGCCTGTCCGACCATGCTAACCTGTTGGACGTCTACCTGGAAAAGAATAATATCGAGACTATTGAAGTAAATTCTGAGAAAGCATTCCGGCTTTTCGAATCCCATAAGAAGTATCGCGGTGACATCTACCGTGACCTGAGTGTAAGAAACATCGCTTTGCAACAGCTGGGCGATAATCTTGAACTGCTGGCCGAGATCAACAGTGGTGGGCAGACAATTTTAGACGAACATAACATTGATTTTCGCCTTGACATCATTAAGTATCTCTTACCGGAGAAAATCACTTCCTTTTCTCAACAAAGTATCGTTGAGACATTGGTGCGTCTTGCCCGGCAAGTCAACACAGCCAAGGAGGGTGAGAAAAAAGAGAGCTTACTTCGCTCCTACAAGTCGGTGTACGACCTGATCGATTACCATCCTGATCGAGAGGTTATCATAACAGCTTTGGAAAAACATCTCAGCGGTGATGAACTTCATGTTGATATAGCCAGACAGCTCAGCACGCCGGTGGGGGCCATACGCGTTGAGTCCAGCGAGCAAATGGACAACCTGCTGAAACAGGCATTCCTTTCGGGAGACGAAGATTATGACGTCAACGAATACGGCAATACTTTCCAAAGATTGCTAAAAACAGGTCAGCGGGGAAAGGCTGTCAGCGTCATAGGTCATTTACTCGAATCTCTTAGTTCTTCCGAGGCCGGAGTTCGCCAAAAGGCTCTTAACCTAACACTGTGTTCTCTCAGATTGCTGAACATGGATACTGATGCCTCTGTGTTCGAAAGCGCTATCGACCGAGTCATGAACGTTCTTAGCAACAAAAGAGAAACCTACGAGTATTCGGAGGTTATCTGGCAACTGGCGGAAAAATGTTTGCTCACCCGCCGGTTCGACCTGATGGCTCGTTTGACGAAAGCTATGGCAAGTCGCAGGAGAATCGTTGACAGTGTGACCGTTTATGAGTCGATGACTGTAAAGAAAGCGTTTGAGAGCATTAGTCGTCGGGAAACAATCGATACCCTGATTGATGAAATGCTCAGAGCCGATCATGAGTCAGCGCGATACATACGCGAGATTCTGATTGCTACCGGCTCCGACCAAGTGGCGGTTGCTCTGTCTCACATAATCTCCCATCCGGTCAGGCAGATTAGACAGCAGACACTAAAAGTCTTGGCCGAGCTTGGCAAAGCCTCTCTCCACGTCTTCTCACAGATACTGATGGATGACGCCATGTTCGCACGCGAAAGTGACCGGCATGAACTCCCCGACAGCAAGTGGTACGTCATTCGCAATTCCATTTTTGTCCTTGGGTCTCTGCGCGATCCTGAAGGAATCTCTCCTCTCAGATTACGGATCATCGACAGCGATATCAGAGTTAGAAGAGAGATTGTCAGCGCTCTGGAAAAGATCGGTGGCGAAGAAGCTTGTGATCTGCTGATACTAATGGCCGACGACACGGATAAGGAGATCCGAGACTGTGCAGTCATTGCACTCGGACTGGTCGGTACACCAGATGTGGTCCCTCTATTGGTGGACACTGCCCGGAGCAATCCTTCAGTGGCAGTACGTGCAGTCACTGCCTTAGGAAGGATCGGGGGGGAAGAGGCCAGGTCGTATCTGGTTAGTATCCTGGAAGATGACAGGAAACTGTCAGAGCTGGCTGGCGGTCAGGTATCAAAAGTGGAACTGCAACTGGCGGCTGTCAAATCGCTTGGAACTATAGCTGACGAGCAATCTATCGCTACCATAAAAAGATACAAAGATAGTCTATCTGCCGCCCAGAAAATCTTTTTCAAAAATTCTCCCATCAACAAAGCGATAACAGAAATACTTTCAAGGCATTAATACTTTATACTGCCATTTCAGCAGCATAAGGTCATAATGGCATACCATCGGTGCCATTACGTCTTATCAACTCTGCCATAATGGCGCACAATTGCCATTTTAAGACCCTCTCAATTTGTTATCTTGTTTAATGGTAGCAGGTTAATGGCTTTGGCACGCTGTTTGATATAAATATGGTCAGATCGTGAACAAAAACAAAAAACAGGAGGTAAAAAAATGACGTACTTAGTGCCAACAACCAACAGGATTGCTCGGGAGTTCGACAGTTTATTCAACACCTTCTTCAACTTCCCGAGTCACAGGACTGAGATATCCTGCGACTTTATGCCGCGCGTCAACATCAAGGAGACCAAAGACGATGTCACCTTGACATTTGAGTTGCCCGGTATGGAGAAAAAGGACATCAAGGTCATGGTGAAGGACAATGTCATGACCGTCTCCGGCGAGCGGAATCTAAAGTCCGAGGATAAGGACGACGGTTATGTCCGCACCGAGATCAGCTCAGGATCGTTCTCTCGCTCCTTCACTCTTCCCGACACGGTCGACAGCGAGAAAGTCTCAGCCGACTACAAAAACGGCATGCTTGAGGTCAAGATGACCAAGAAGGAAGAGGCGAAGCCCAAAGAGATCGAAGTCAAGATCGGCTAAGCTTTGACTGAGCCGGTGGGAATGAAGCGAACAGAAAAGCCGGTCGGTTTCGACCGGCTTTTCTGGCAAAAACATAAGAAAGGAAAAAAGTCATGGGTAAGATCATAGGTATAGATTTGGGAACAACCAACAGCGTGGTGGCGGTCATTGAAGGTGGCGAGCCGAAAGTGATCGCCAACTCCGAAGGTGGACGCACCACGCCATCGGTTGTAGCCGTGGATAAAAATGGTGAGCGGCTGGTGGGCACGGTGGCCAAGCGGCAGGCCGTCACCAACCCGCTCAGTACGGTTTTCTCCATCAAGCGCCTGATGGGGCGCACGTTTGACGAGGTTAGCCAGGAGATCAAGAATTTCCCGTATAAAGTAACGGCCAACAGCACCGGTGAGCCGCTTATTCATATGGGCGGTAAAAAATACCATCCGCAGCAGATCTCTGCAATGGTGCTGGGAAAAATGAAGAAAACAGCTGAAGAGTATCTTGGTCATTCAGTCAAAGAGGCCGTGATTACCGTACCGGCTTACTTCAACGACCGCCAGCGACAGGCGACCAAAGATGCCGGAAAGATCGCCGGACTGGAAGTCAAGCGTATCATCAACGAACCGACCGCAGCATCGTTAGCTTATGGGTTGGACAAGAAGAAAACCGGCAAGATAGCGATCTATGACCTCGGTGGCGGCACCTTCGACATCTCCATTCTTGAACTTAACGAAGGTGTCTTTGAGGTACTGTCTACAAACGGTGACACCCATCTGGGCGGTGATGACTTTGATAAGCGCATTATCGACTGGCTGGTTAACGAATTCAAAAAGTCAGACGGTATCGACCTGTCGGAGGACCCGATGGCGTTGCAGCGTTTGAAGGAAGCGTCGGAAAAGGCCAAAATCGAACTCAGCTCGACCATACAAACGACAATCAACCTGCCCTTCGTTACCGCCGACAGCAATGGCCCCAAGCATCTCAATGTGACCCTTACCCGCGCCAAATTTGAACAGCTTGTAGACGACCTTCTGCAGCGGTCGATGAAACCGGTTGAGATGGCGCTAAGCGACTCCGGTTTGAAAATCAACCAGATCGACGATGTTATCTTAGTCGGCGGCATGACCCGCATGCCGAAGGTGCGGGAGCTGGTCAAGGACTTCTTCGGACGGGAACCAAATCACTCGGTCAATCCGGATGAAGTGGTCGCGGTCGGGGCAGCTATCCAGGGTGGGGTGCTGGCCGGTGATGTAAATGATGTGCTCTTGCTGGACGTTATCCCCCTATCGCTCGGTATCGAAACGCTGGGTGGCGTCGCAACAAGACTCATCGAACGCAACACTACCATCCCGACCAAGAAATCACAGACCTTCTCGACGGCCGCTGACAATCAAACGCAGGTGGATATCCACGTCCTGCAGGGTGAGCGGGAGATGGCGATTGACAACAAGACTATCGGTCGCTTTATTCTCGATGGGATACTGCCGGCGCCGCGGGGTCTGCCGCAGATAGAAGTTACGTTCGATATCGACGCCAACGGCATTCTGAATGTATCGGCTAAGGATATGGCTACCGGTAAATCGCAAAACATCAGGATTGAAGCGTCTTCTGGCCTTTCCCAGCAGGAAATTGAGAAAATGGTGAACGACTCCAAAACCCACGAAGCCGAAGACAAGGTAAAGAAACGCGCGGTCGAGGCGCGCAACCAGGCCGATGCGGCTGTTTTCCAGAGCGAGAAGCAGCTCAAGGAATTTGGCGACAGGCTAAGTCAGGATAATAAATCAAAGATTGAAGCCGCTGTTGGCCGAGTCAAAGAAGCGCTGAAAGGCAGCAACTCCGACGAGATGGTCTCTGCTACCGAAGCACTCAATCAAATCTGGCAGCAAGCGTCGGCGGAGATGTACCAGCAAGCGTCGCAGGCTGGATCAGCTCAGTCCACCTCATCGCAAGAAACCAACAGTGGCAATAACGGCGGCTCTTCGGACGCCGTCGATGCTGAGTTTGAGGAGGTGAAGTAGTTGTCGCTTGGTGGCTATGAATCATATCACCCTTCAACTCCGCTCAGGATGACGGTCAGCGGCTGCTTTTGTGACAATGTCATGGTGAACGAAGTGTCATTGTTATGCTAAGGTGAACATCCCTGTCATGGTGAGCGAAGTCGAACCATGACGTATAAATGTGACGTGGACACCGCGTAGAGGGCAGCCTTGCGTCGCACCGAAAACGAAGTACATTATATGTGTCCGGCAGATGTCCACATCTGCCGTGGCCACGTGGAAGTAACGTGATACTTAAATGGGCAAGAACTACTACGACATACTGGGTGTAAGTGAAAACGCCTCGCAGGACGAGATCAAGAAGGCGTTTCGCACTTTAGCCAAGAAGTACCACCCCGACCGCAATCCGGGCGACAAATCCGCCGAAGCGAAATTCAAAGAGATTTCAGAAGCGAATGAGACGCTCTCCGATTCGAAGAAGAAGCAGGAATATGACATGATGCGCAAGTACGGCGCCTTTACCGGCGCTGGGACAAGGCCGGGCGGGGCTGGTTTTGGAGGAGCTGATTTTGATTTCTCCGACATGTTTCGGCAGGGAGCCGGTGGACGCGGCGGCTTTCAGACGTTTCGCTTCAGCAGTTCCGGGGTAGACGGCCTGGAGGACATTCTCTCATCGTTTTTCGGAGGGGGCGACCCAATTGGCTCCCGCAGGGGGCCGTTTACCAAGCGAAGGGCACGGCGGCCCCGGGTGCAAAAGGGCATCGACCTGAAAATGTCATTGACTATTTCCCTTATGGAGGCAATCAATGGGACACAAAAGACGCTGCTCATCCATCAGACGGGCAAGACGCTGAGTGTAAAGATTCCGGCGGGCATCAAGGATGGCGGCAAGATTCGTCTGGCCGGACAGGGCATGCCGGGGCCGATGGGACCGCATGGCGGCAATTATGGTGACTTGATAATAACGGTGCATGTTATGCAGGATGAACAATTCAGACGAGATGGCAACAACATTCATACCAGCGTGACAATCTCTTTCAAGCAGGCGATCTTGGGCTGCAAAGTGAATGTTAAAACACTGACTAAAACGGTGGCGCTGACCGTCCCCCCCGGCACGCAGCCGGGGACTAAGATGCGCCTGAAAGGTCAGGGCCTGGCCGTCGCAGGGTCCCAGGGCGACCTCTATGTCGAAATCAAAGTCGAAATCCCCAAGACGCTGACGGAGGAGCAGAGGAAGATGTTGGAGGGGTGGGGGAAATAATGGCTTCGAATGCATTAGAGTCTTTGAAAACATCGGCATTTGACCTCGTGGCGTCGTTCGCTCGAATTGTGGAGAGAAACGAAGTGCTGATTAATGAGGAGAACCGGAATCTTCTAGATGCGATGGCGCGCGCGAAAACAGCCGGGAACATTAGTTTGGACCAACTGTGGCCAGAAGTATATGCATTCACAATCCACTTTCCATCCGTAGCCCGCGAGTCGATGTTTTTGTCGGTCTATGCGTTTGTAGAATCAACATTGATTGATTTTTGCAGGACATTTATAGAGACTAACCAGACGGTGAAACTGGAGCACATGGCAGGGAGAGGAATAGCTCAGTGTAAGACCTATATGGAAAAGGTGTACGGCCTAAGGTTGCCGGTAGCTTTCCTAAGCGGGGCTGAGTTCAAGCTTCTAAACAAGGCTCGTAATGCCATCGCGCACAATCGAGGATTCGTTGATAATCCGGAGAGGTTTGAGAGCTGGAGGAAGCAGGTGTCAAGTCTGATGAATGACATAATACTGGATACAGACTCTTCCAGACTTTCATTAGGGGCAAGATTCCTTCCTTTAGTCCTTCAAAGAGTTCGCGAGATGTTTGAGGATCTTTTCTCTCAAGTCAAGGCGCGTGCTGAAGCATGAACACAAGAAGCAACTATTGTGCGCGGCGGACGTCCTCGTCTGTCGTGGGATGTGGGCGCACCCTTTGACAAGCTCAGGACAAGCGAGGACGTATGCCCATCACGAATGGATGAAAGTACAAGGACGTCATTCCCGCGAAAGGGCTTGTTGATAAACATAACAAACGTCATAGCGAGGAGCAAAGCGACGTGGCTATCTCGTTGTCATTCAATATCCGAGATTGCCACGCAGTCGCTCGCAATGACGAGAATAGGACTTTTTCAACACTCCCGAAAGCGGGAATCCAGTTTTGAAAGTCAAAGCACTCTGGATTCCTGCCTGCGGGCGTGTTGAAAAACATAGAAAGCGTCATAGCGAGGAGCGAAGCGACGTGGCTATCTCGTTGTCATTCAATAGCTGAGATTGCTTCGCTGTCGCTCGCAAAGACGAGAATGGGACTTTTTCAACAAGCCCATGCGCAGGAATGACATTGAAAGGAAGGTGCTACCAGTTCTGTCAGGTCTGTTATGTACCCAGTCAAGCACATTTTGAGGTTGTTTCAGTCGTGAATCCAAACCAGTCTGCTATTCGTGGTCTCCGGCGTGCCAGAGCCACATGTAATCAATCCGAGGTCTTCACGAAAGAGACGGCAATCTTGCTTTGCGTGGTCAATTGCCAGGATCGAAATCCGGCAGAGCCGACAGACCTGACGACGCCGTCCTCTTCCCTCGTGATTTCACGGTTTTGAAATCAACTTTCTAATCTATGCCGCCGTGCCGATCCGGTAGGGCACACCATCCAGAAGCATCCGGCGGGCAATCAATAACATCCGCCGGGCTACCGCCACGATGGCTCGTTTCGAGCCGGCTCTCCTTTTGATCCGCTGGTAAATCTCATACATCCCCGGATCCTTACGAATCGCCACCCAGGCAACCTCTACCAAACTCCCGCGCAGATGGCTCTTGCCAATGCCGGTAATACGCCCCATCCGCACTCTCTCACCGCTGGAATACTGCGACGGCGTCAAACCAACATACGCCGCCAGCTTCTCACCCTGTCGAAACCGACCGATATCACCCAGCTCCAATAAGTACTCCATTGCCGTAATCACCCCTATCCCACAGGCACTGCACAACAACGCCACTTGGTCTCGGTACCGATCAGTGGCCGCAAGTTCCTTCAGAAGACGGGTCTGCCGACGTACCTGCTCGCTGAGAAACTCATACTCCTCCAGCAACCGTTGAAAACTCTCATCCATCCAGCGATCGCCGAAACGTAACCGCCACAAGTTGCTTACATAAACCCGACTCCACGGACCCTGGCTTGTGTCAAGATCGATCCCATAACAGTACAACTCGCTCTTGATCCGATGCTGAATCCGTATCCGATCCTGTACCAACTGACGGCGACGACGGATCACCTGGCGATGGTAACGGGATTGCTTATCCGGCACCCAAACCGCCTTGAGCATCCCCTTCCAAAGCAAATAGGCCAGCTTCCGACTGTCACGCCTGTCGGTCTTTACTCGGTTGCCGTACTCAGACGGAAGCAAACTCGGCGGTGTCACAAGGCACTCAGCACCCCACTCAACCAACCGGTCGTACAGCCAAAAACCTGAAAAACCAGCCTCGTAAACCACTGAAATACGAGCCTTACGGTACCGGGTAAGAAGCTGTCTCAAACTCTCCCAATTACCGGGAATGTTGCCGCTGAACAACTCCACTCCCAAATGAAGAACAGTCACGTGCCAAAACCGACGATGAACGTCAATCCCAACAAAAATTTCGCTGTCCTTTCTGCTGTTTCTGTTGTAATTTCTCATCTGAGCCTCCGTCGTTAAGGGTTCTCTGTTCGAGGTTTGAATTCAAGCAATTTACAACCCTTGACCCAGAGGCTCAACTCTTAGGTAACATAGTTACTTGCTGCGGAGCCGTGTGACCTGAC
>Ga0315543_1000854_pt1 | contig 35106 bp, 26 predicted proteins | sample SalMarSW160210MG_2_FD_203098 | JGI IMG/M metagenome (GOLD analysis project Ga0315543, IMG submission 203098) | Salt marsh sediment microbial communities from the Plum Island Ecosystem LTER, Massachusetts, United States - Salt Marsh Sediment SW1601-210 ...
GCATCGTTGACATCGTCGAAATTGCTGCCGAAGTAAACTTCGTGGCCATTAACATCAGCCGCGAAAAGTCCCGGACACCAGGAGAGGTTAAATTCACCAACATCCAAACCAACTATTTCCCCGCAAGTCGGCTCAGGGTTGCTTGCAGAGCATACAGGTGTGCTTGCTTCAGCAGCGTTGTATGAGGAGTCGCTTTCGGCTTCGCAATAATTGGTTATTGTGCCGCATCCCAGAATACAATCATTCACTTTCACTGTTAACGTAACAGAATCACATGGGTCATTAGCGTCAAGGTGGTTGATATTCCAGGTAACGGTGTGTAAATTAGAATCGTAGACTCCGTTGTTATCTGCGGAGGTGAATTTAACATCGAATGACAGCAAATCAGTAATTACGACATTGTTATGGTCAACTCCATTCGGCCCATAGGCAATCCTGTAGGTTACATAATCGTCGGGAATAACGCAATTCGGCTCATTAACATCAACCTTTTCAAGATAAAAAAGAGGCGGCTTGTATGAAACATCGCCACGAACAATGATATCGGCTGGGCCGGAAATGTCTGTGGTTTCAATACAGCAGGGCTCGGACGGAAATGTAGCATTGTTATAAACTTCTATATGATTATTGCTGGTGGTAATGTATATGTAACCGGTGGCTTGGTCTACCGCAATGCTGGTTGTGCTGGCACCAATGGGTCTTTCGGTTGAGAGAGGGTTGTTCACATCGTTTATATCAGTTCTTACCAGATAATTGTGGGTCACATCATGTGACCATGCACCTGTGTAGAGGTATTTTGTACCCTGGCCGTCATTGTAGACGGCAATCCCTACAGCAACACGGTCGCTGCTGTCAACTGTTATATCTATGCTGCCAAGATAACCAAAGTCAGGGTCGTTAGCGTCATAATATTTAACTTGGTTCGTTTTATTACTGACATACAGGATTCTGTCGATTTCATCAAGAGCAAGACCATAGGCGCCATAACCTCCAAGATATTCCAATATTTTGGGTGTTCCTTCTTGAGTCAAAGATTCGGTAGCTGAGTCCCACGAGTATAAGTATAGTTCCGCTTTTTGTCTTTCGGCGGCTAAGAGTTTTGAGGATTTAGTATCGAAGTATAGGCCTGCAAACTGTACAGGCGTGTTTATACTTTTTTCAGCTTTTAATGTTCTGGCATTTATAATACCGAGCTTATCGGCATCATCGTAAGAGACAAACAACATCCAAGAACAGGTATCCAAAGCTAATCCCACTGCGCCATAGCCAAAATCAAGCGGTGGGTCCATTTGTGTCTGGTAGTCTACTTGGTCACCATCAATCTTATAAGCGCTTATATCGCTGTCTCCATGGTCGGTAATTACATAGAGTGAGCGAGGATAGGCGATAACAGAGAAGATAAAAATTAAAATGATAAAGACCGGTGAATTTGATAGAGTTTTGGAGATGTCCATAATAATTGCTCCTTTCCGAAAAAGTGTAATGAAGTGTGATGTTGGGAACCTTACGCTTTTTCTACACTCGAAAAATCATCTCCTCCTTCCCTTTATTATCAATCCACCGAGTGCCAGCAGCACTATCGAAGCAGGCTCCGGAACTAGATTCACGAGTGGATATGTTTCTGGAGTGCTGAAATGAATAACGAATTGAGTATCATCATTCCAAAAGCCTGACGCATAACCACAATTATAATCTCCGCCCGAGTCAGTCTTATATAAATTATACCCAAATACATTCACTGTAGCTAAATCCCATGCATTTAAAGATTCTGTTACCTCTCCTTCATATAAATTGAATACGCTGTTTCCTCCTGCATGAATATCTTCTACTGTTCCTCCCAGCATATCTATTGTGCCAAAGTTTCCTCCGCCAAGAGATTTGGAATATGCATCACTTGAGAAATATACTGTTGCATTACCCCAAGCTCCTGCACCGTTAAGCGTGCCGCCTGTGATGTTTATAACGCTGGTGTCGAAAGCTCCAACCTCTGCGTTGCCACCATAGAAATTAAGTGTACTGGAATTGAACGTGCTGACAAAATCTGCGGAACCGCCGTACATATTTACCGTTGTACTATTAGGCGGTGTATCGTAGATGTTAATTAAGCCGTAGTTTCCATCGTGTATATCCGTATCACCGTAGATATCCCAGACGGCGTAGGCGGGAGCTGGGCCCATACTTAAAAATATTACAACCGCCAGAATTTTAGAAATTATCATTCTCATAACTCCATCTCCTTCGAATAATGGCCGTTTAGGCAGGCCTATTTATTATAAATATAAAGGACTCCTCATTAATCGCTGCTGTGTTCCGAGATATTATATCATAATTTCCGGGCTTTTTCAGAGCGATACTGCTAATAAGATGCGCAAAAGTTGCCTCCTGTTCCCTAAATTCTCCAAAAAAATTGCCTCTTTGGCCTGGCCCTACTCCACGATAAACATATTTATTATAACACTTTATACAAAATTTGCAAGCAAAATTCCGCTGGAATCCATATCGTTTATGTCCTCAAGAAAACCAATATCACCCTATCCATAGACACGAACGGGGACATATTCCTTAAGATTAGACTTGTTGCTTCCTGTGCCGAGAACGCCGCAATGGTTCAGCTTTCTGGCGTCAGGTATTCGCAGCACAGGTTCGAGACGGCGATAAAATCTTCCGGGGCGAGCCGTTCAGGCCGACTGTGCGGGTCTATGCTGCACCGTTGGAAAATCTCAGACCAATTGTCAATTTTCGCAAGCTTACCAGCGGCAAATTTAGCGCAGGCCTTTAGCATCTTTCTTCGATGCTGCATAAATAGATTTACCACCTCGCTGAAGAGTTCCATACTCAGAATCCGGCTGACCTTTTCGGCTTTGCGAACAAAGCTTATCATTGCTGAATCGACCTGCGGGGCAGGCCAAAAAACCGTCGGCTTCAAAACTCTTTCCGTTTTGACATCACCTGCTGCAGCCGCGTGTATGCTCAATGTGCCGTAATGTCTGTCGCAGGGTGTGGCTGTCATTCGGTCGGCCACTTCCTTTTGAACCGTGACGTGCATTGCATCTGCCGCTGTCGGGCTTGTAATCAGATTCATCATCAAAGGCGAGGCGACATTGTAAGGCAGGTTCGAGACCAAAAGAAATCTGCCTGAGCGGTTTTTACGGGCCGACTCAACGGCATTGCTAATAGTCCGGCGGATAGTGTTCTTGCTCTGCAGGACATCGGCATTAATGACCTCGACATTACCAGCTTTGGCCAGTTCTCTTACAGCAATTTCAGCCAGCGTCTCATCCGCCTCGACGGCGATGACCTTACCGGCACGCTCGGCCAGAGCCTGCGTCAGCGAGCCTGTGCCGCAGCCGACTTCGAGAACAGTATCTTTATTGCTTATATTCGCAGAATCTATCAGCAGGCGCATCAGGTTTAAATCGATGAGAAAATTCTGTCCGAGCCGTTTGTTCGGCTGGACGCCTGCCGATGAAAGCAGCTGCTGGATTTGGTGCTTAGTCTGCATCTGCTTTAGCTGTCCGTTGAACAACCTGGCAGGCTTTTTTCGTTGTGGCCATTTGGATTGCCGTCATTATAGCTAATTTCATACTCCTCGGTCTGGCTATATTCTTGCCGGCGATATCAAAAGCTGTTCCGTGAGCCGGCGATGTTCTGATTATTGGTATGCCAATAGTGATATTGACCGCCTCCTCGAACGCAAGAAGTTTTACAGGTATCATTCCCTGGTCATGATACATTGCAACGACGGCGTCGAATTCGCCGTGTGCGGCCCGCAGGAACAGCGTATCGGCTGGGAAAGGTCCATCGCAGTTTATTCCCTGCTCCTGCGCCAGTAAAATCGCCGGCGATATTATCCGCTGTTCTTCATCCCCGAATTGCCCGGCCTCGCCGGCGTGTGGGTTCAGGGCGGCAACCCCGATTTTGGGATTTTCTATATCAAAGTACTCCTTCAATGCGCTGTTTAATAAATCTATCGGTTCGAAAACGCAGCCGATTGTAAATTTGTGCCGAACTTCAAACAGCGGTTCGTGGATTGTTGCCAGAGCCAGCTTTAGAGGGCCGGCGACAAACATCATCGCCTTCCGCTTCGACTTACACCTGTCCGCCAGCATTTCAGTATGGCCGGGCCATTTGGCGCCGGCTAACTTCCAGCTGGTTTTGCTGATTGGCGCTGTTACTACCGCATCGATTATGCCGGCCCGGGCCGCATCGATAGCATCCAGACAAAAACGCACGGATGCTTCGCCGGCGACCCTGCTCGGACCTCCAATCCAGGAGGGAACCGAATACTCGTCATAATCGGCCACTACGACTTTATGTGGATAATCTCTGCTGATTTTTTCGTGCTGGAACCTATCCCAGAACGGCTCTATCTCTGCCTTGTCTGCTGCATAACAAAGCTGCTCATTCATACCGAAGATAATAAACTTTGCCGCCTTGCGGATTGCCGGCTCAGCCAGCGCCTTTACCACAACCTCCGGCCCAATTCCCGCCGGTTCGCCCATCGTTACACCGATAACCAACTGCTCCGTTACCGAATTATTGCCGTTGTTTCTGTTCATCTTTTCGTATCGCGTTTTAAAAACCCATCTCTTTTAATCTTTCGGCTGTTAGCTTTTGCTCTGTTGGCAAAATTTTCTCAAGTTGCTTTTTTATTGTCTTGATTATTATATCAGTTTCGATATTTACCGTATCGCCAATTTTTGCCTGTCCGAGCGTCGTTGCCTTTAGCGTCTCAGGGATTAGCGAGACGCTGAAACTATTCTTTTCCGTATTCGCTATCGTCAAACTTATTCCGTCAACGGCGACGGAACCCTTGACCACCATTTGGGCGAGCAGCTCGGAATTCGCCGCGAATTTCATATCGGCAAATTGTCCTTGCTGCTCGATTGCCTTAATCGTTGCAATACCATCGACGTGGCCGAGAACAAAATGCCCGCCGAATCGGTCGGTGGCCTTTATCGCCAATTCTGCATTGACCGCCGAAGAAGATTTTAACTTGCCCAGAGTCGATTTTGTTAATGTTTCGCCGCTGATGTCAAACTCTGCAAGACCGCCTTTGAGCTGCGCAATAGTTAAACAGACGCCGTTTACAGCTATGCTGTCGCCGATTTTACTCTCCTCAGCCAGTTTGCCTAAATCCACGGCCAGACGCATTCCGCCGCCGGTTGTGTAAGCCGACTTTACCATGCAAATTGACTTTATAAGCCCTGTGAACATAAAATTTATTATCGCCTGTCTATGTTTATGATTGATTATTGATAAAAGCAAATCAGACGCTACAATTGATTATAAGTAATCGGTCGTCAATTATCAATTAGAAAGGGGCTGAATCAAATGAATACATTCTGGTTAAAAATTGCAGCTCTTGCAGTTGTGGTTGTGGGTCTGATTATCGTTGTAAATAAGTTTACCGGCTCCAAATCTGAGCCAAAACCTGAATCAAAGACTTTTCGCGATGTCGTCGAGGAAGACAAGCAGAGGTTTTTGACCGAGCCACAGGCGGCGAAGGAGCAGGTCCGGGAGCAAAAGCGGCCTACAAACAAGCGAACATCCGCCAAACCTGTCCAGCCACCTGAGAAGCCGACTACACTGTACTTCAGGCCACTTTCCGAGATAGATAAGATAGAAGCCGAAAGGCTCCTGAATGTAGCTGTGCCGGGCCGTAGCATAGGGCGACTGCCGATGACGGGCTTCAATCTTATGGTTGAGAGCTGTCGGCAGATTATTAGCAAATGGCCCGACAGTTGGTATGCATACAGGGCAAAACAGATGCTTGCGGATATGCCCACCAGATTCCGGCCGCGATATAAGATAACAGAACAAGAGCTGGATGTAAGCGAATTTACTAAACCCAGACCAGGAACCAAACCTTTCACTATTAAGGATTCTCGTTGAATGGAACAGACCGTAACCGCAGGTTTTATACCAGTAATTTCAATCACTGCTGATTGTTTGCCAGAGGCGTGGGAAAAAGCAGTTCTTGCGGTATGGGATAACGGCTTTGAAGTCAAAACCCAGTACGATAAGCCCGAGGACCCGCTCAGCAAAGATGCAACGGTTATAATTACCGTTACCGACCCTCTCGGCGAGCCGAGAATCCACAAGAATTTCCCCGGTGGGCCGGCCGAGCTTGAGGCATATCGGCAAGAGGTGGTCAACGGTATTCACGACCACTGGATTGGCCCTGCTGCCGGCAAGTGGACATATACCTATCACGAACGGCTCTTTGCCTACTGTCCGGTGGAAAATGTACGAGACCCAAATGCACCGAAGCCTTTCAAAAAGGTTGACCAGATTCAATATATTATCGATAAGCTCTCTGATGTCAGTCACACTCGAAGAGCACAAGCGATAACCTGGATGCCGACTGCCGACCCAGAGACGGAACACCCTCCCTGCCTTCAGAGAATCTGGTGCCGGTTGCTGGCCGACGACGCCGGCCGGCTTTCGCTTAATATGAATACGCACTGGAGAAGCAGAGACCTTTACAAGGCCTGGTTTATGAATGTCTATGCTATTACCGACCTTCAGAGAATAATCGCCGATGAGATTTCCAGAAAAATCAATCAACAGGTAACTGTAGGCAGATTCGTTGATATAAGCGATTCACTGCATATCTACGGCGGCTATTTTGATAAGGTCGGTAAAGAAGTGACCAAGATGCGGCAAAGCCCCTTCAGTGAGCGGGCCTGGCAAAGCACACATCCTGCCTTTGAGATTATGACGACAGAGGCCAGAGAAAACCTGGCAAAGGACCCGGATTGGTACGCAAAGCCAAAAGGTCAAAAAGCAAAAAAGAGTATATGAGCGACCAAGGCATAACGCGTGAATTGTTTGTGTTCTTATGTTCTTGTGAACTTGGTTTTATCGGCCTGTTATAAAGATTAAAAAAACGGGTATCCTAATTTGCCCATTTGCGATTTTTGTGTTAAACTTTACTTAAGGTTGGGCAAATAAAGCGGGCGATGTCAGCGGAGCTCTGTTTATCCCGCGGGTATGACCGCCCATTGATTATTGAGATCATTAGCCCGACTTAGTAATCCTGCCGTGAGGGGGTAGCTCGGCGGAGAGCATCAAGGCAGAAGTGGAAAAACAATACCTCTCGCATCGTGCGAGGGTCTTTGAACTTTACGGAGGGCATATAAGTTTCTTTCCGAGTTGGGTCTCTGCGCCCCGTGCGCAGGGACCTTTTTTTTATAAAAAATCATCAGCAAAAAGAGCTGTGAGTTTTTTTTAACTTTTTCCCTTAGTGCTTGTCCTGCCGCAAATTGAGAATGCCCAAAATAAAATTTAACAGCTTCTGATTCGGGCCGTTTACAAAGTTTCGCAAGATTTCTTTTGACATACTATATGTTGGGCTTACAATGCGAAAGTCGGCGAGATGTAGTATTGCTTTGATAAATTGCAAATAGTTTTTGCTAAATTTCTTAAGGTGGACTTGGTTTGTGAGATGCCCCTTTTGCAAGGAGGACCACGATAGGGTTGTTGATTCGCGTTCAAGCGATGCCGGCAGAATAATCAGACGCCGGCGTCAGTGCTTGGCGTGTAAGAAACGCTTTACAACCTATGAAAAAATAGGTGAGAGCTTTAAGCTCTGCGTGGTAAAAAAGGACAACTCGCGAGTTCCCTATGACAGAGATAAAATCATCGGAGGTTTGCAGAAGGCCTGTTATAAAAGACCTATCTCCGCCGAACAAATTCAGCAAATAGCTGACAAGGCTGAAGAGGATATATTTAGGAACTTCGATAAGGAGGTTTCGTCCACTTTTGTCGGCGAAAGCGTGATGAAACACCTGCGAGACGTTGATAAGGTTGCATATATTCGCTTTGCAAGTGTCTATCGGGACTTCGAAGATGCAGGCGAGCTGATTGAGGAGGTAAGTCAGGCTATTCAGGAAACCGAGTATATCGGGCAGCCGAAGCTTTTTGACACCTGAGAGGTAAAAAGCATTCGCCGGCTTAAGAATAAGGGAATTGGGTGGTTCGTTAAATCTTTGCAAGGAGGCAAATGGTGAGATGAAAGTGCGGCTTAAAGTCGTAAAGGCCGATGGCAGCGTCGAAGAGTACCTGCACACAAAGGTCATTGGCACTATCGGTAACGCTCTCGCTCACGATGGGCAGGCTGATATTCACATTGCCGAGCAGCTTGCGGAAGTGGTAACTTATTTTCTTTATCACGAAAAAACCTCGCGTACTGTAACCAGCAGCGAGATATTCTCCATAATTAAGGCGGTTTTAACTGCCACAAGGTATGAAGATGCTGCAGTTGTGCTGAGTGAACATCATTTCAACCGCATGCTTAAACGCTCCAGAGTTGAGGTTGTTTCGATTGATATTCAGCAGCTCGCCGATGCTGAAATGCTCTGCGGAATTCAGGAATCACCCGGCAGGTCTCGCTGGGACAAGTCCAGAATAGTCAATGACCTCGTAACGGACTATGATGTTCCCAAGCAAACTGCCAGAGCGATTGCTTCAATGGTCGAGGAAAAAATACTCAGTATGGGCCTGACTTTGGTCCCGGCCAGCCTCATAAAGCAGCTCGTTTTGGGCGATGCCGCTGCTCTCCTGCGAGCACAACGACAACTGCAAACCGTCTAAGACGTTTATTTGATATTGTTCAATAATGTCTTTGTGTGGCTGAGGATTTTTTCAGCTGACTCGTCAGCTTCTATATCGAGCCAGTTGACGTTCCTGAAGGTTTTGAACCACGTCCGTTGGTTCTTGGCAAAACGCCGGGTGTTTTTCTTTATCAGTTCGGCTGCATCCTCTAAACTTATCTTCCCGTTCAGACAGTCAATTGTCTCAGCGTAGCCGATTGCGCATCGGGCCTGTTGGCTTAAGGGTTTTTCTTCGGCCAGCAGCTCTTTGACCTCATCAACAAGGCCTGCTGCAATCATCTTTTTTACCCGCTGGTTTATACGGCTGTTTTCGACACTTTTTTCCCTTCGCAGCCCGATTATCGTCCAGTTATGCAAAGGTTGTTCTGCGTCGAATTGCTGCTGAAGACTCGAAATCGGTTTTCCGGTGAGCTTGTAAATTTCCAGAGCGCGGATTATGCGTTTGCGGTCTCTGCGGCCGACGCACTCGGTGGTGACAGGGTCGATTTCCATTAATTGCTGATATAGTTGTTCCAGCCCTTCAGCTTCTGCTTCGGCCTGCAATTCGGCACGTATTTGTGTATCGCTTCCCGGCCCTTCGAACAGACCATACAGCAGGGCCTTTATATAAAGAGCGGTTCCGCCGACCGCTATTATTCTTTTTTTGCGACGTTCTACTTGCTCTATTGCATCGCAGGCCAAATCGAGGAATCTCCCGACGCTGAAGGCTTCGCTTGGTTCAACCACATCGATTAGGTGATATTTGATGCGCTCACGCACCTGACTCGGCGGCTTGGCGGTGCCGATATCCATTCGGCGATAGACCTTCATCGAGTCGATACTGATTATTTCAGCACCCAGACTTTCAGCCAAATCAAAGGCCAACCGCCCCTTCCCTGATGCGGTAACGCCTAAAATTAACAATCTATTGTTATTCATAATTTACTGTAAAAGTCCGTAAATACGGATATAATACCGGTTCTGAGCAAAAAACGCAAAATTAAGTCCTTCAGAAAACAGGATAGCTGTATATGCCGGTAAACCGGGCCATCAATAGCGGCTTCAATACTCAGCTAAGCGAGAAAGCGCAGTTCGTGAATGATACGCTGTCTCGACTTCTCGCCAGGCAGACTGATATTAGTGGTGATTTAAAAGAAGCAATTGGCTACACGCTGGAAGCCGGTGGCAAACGGGTGCGGTCGGTGTTGGTTCTCTGGTGCTGCGAGCTTATCAGCGGCAGAATAAATCACAATGCTGAAATTGCAGCGGCGGCGATTGAAATGGTGCATACCTATTCCCTTGTGCACGATGATTTGCCGGCGATGGATGATGATGACTTTCGCAGGGGGATGCCGACCTGCCATAAGGCATTTGACGAAGCAACGGCTGTTCTCACGGGCGATGCTCTTTTGACACTTGCGTTTGAGGTTTTGGCAAAAGAAATTGATGAGCCGGCCGTTGCTGTGAGATTAATCGGTGAGTTGGCACAGGCCGCCGGGCCTGCTGGTATGATTGCCGGACAAATGGCCGACCTGAAAGCCGAAAATGGCCAGAGCAGCGAAGAGATTTTGGAATATATCCATACCAACAAGACCGCTAAGATGTTTCGTTGCGCCGCCGCTATGGGAGCTGTTTGTGGTGTAGCAAAGGATAGTGAATTTGACCGCCTCTGTGAATATGGTCTGAAGATTGGTCTGGGCTTTCAGATAGCCGATGACATCCTTGACGTTTGTGCCTCGAGCGAACACTTAGGCAAAACAGCCGGTAAGGACGCCAAGGCTGGCAAGGTAACTTACCCAGCCGTAATCGGAACGGAAAAATCAAGGCAATTACAGAAAAAGCTCACCGATGAAGCGGTAGCGGTATTGGAACCGTTCGGCCAAAAAGCCGACGCCCTCAGAAAGCTCGCAATCGCCCTGCTGAAAAGAACAAGGTAATCGGAAGAATTTTTAATGGCTAACCTGTTGGAACAAATAGACAGCCCTGATGACTTGAAGAAGCTGTCCGTGCACCAGTTCAAGACCTTGGCGGAGGAGATACGCCAGTTTATTCTTGCCTCGGTTAGCAAAACCGGCGGACACCTAGCCAGCAACCTTGGCGCAGTGGAACTGACGCTGGCGCTGCATTATGTTTTCGATTTCAAAGTCGATAAGCTACTTTGGGATGTTGGCCATCAGTGTTATACGCACAAAATCATCACCGGCAGAAAAAATGATTTCACCAAACTTCGCAAAAGCGACGGGATAAGCGGCTTTCCAAATCCGGATGAAAGCATATACGACCAGTTTGCTGTAGGCCACGCAGGAACATCGATAGCGACGGCAATTGGAATGGCGATGGGGCAGGTTAAAAGCGGAAGAGACGATAAAATCGTAGCACTCGTCGGAGATGCCAGTATCGTAAACGGCCCCTCTTTCGAGGCGCTGAATAATCTCGGATTAGTAAAGAGGCAGTTACTTATAGTCCTCAACGATAACTCGATGGCAATCGATGCTACACAGGGCGCAGTGGCAAAATACTTCTCCAAGGTCCGGCTGAGCCAGACCTATGAGGATTTGCGAAAAACCACCAGAAATATCCTCGAACATATGCCCCTTGTCGGTAAAAGTGTCGAGGAAGCGATTGAGAAAATCAAAAAGAGTATTCGTATGGTCTTCCCGGCCAGTCAGATGTTCGAGAGCCTGAACATCCCATACTTTGGTCCCGTTGACGGCCATGACATTGAGTCGCTTATAAAATTGTTCAAGGCTTCGTTGCATTTGAATCACCCTGCAATTTTGCATGTTTATACAAAGAAGGGCCGGGGCTACACTCCTGCTGACGATGACCCCCGAAGGTTTCACTCGACCGGGCCTTTCAAAATAAATGGAGACACCATAGAGGTCTCTGCCGCGACAAGGCGCAGCTTCACTGATGCATTTGGTCAGTATCTAACCGAGCTGGCTTCAAAGGACAGCAGAATTGTCGCTATAACCTCGGCAATGTGCGATGGAACCGGGCTGGCCGAATTTCGAAAAAGATTCGCCGATAGGTTTTATGATGTTGGTATCGCTGAAAGCGTTGCGGTGGATATTGCAGCAGGTTTTGCCAAAAGCGGCTTAAAGCCCGTCGTCTGTATCTATTCGACTTTTTTGCAGCGAAGTTTCGACCAGATATTCCAAGAAGTAGCGTTGCAGAATCTGCCGGTCGTTTTTTGTATCGACAGGGCCGGCGTCGTCGGCTCCGACGGGCCAACACATCACGGGCTGATGGATATCGGCTTTTTGAGAATGATGCCGAATATGGTTCTGACAGCGCCTGCTGATGAGGGCGAATTAAAACTGGCTTTGGAATTTGCTCTGGCAGAAAATAAACCGGTCTGTTTAAGGTATCCAAGAGACCTTGTCCCATCGAATGAGTTTGACAGATCCGCTTGTGCTAAGCCCTTCGAATTGGGCAGGAGCGTTGTTGTCAGAAGCAGCCCTGATTCAGCTATTGCAATCATCGCTTATGGAAGCGTGCTTACCGAAGCCCTTGAGGCGGCTCAACTATTGGAGCAGGAGGGCATTGACATCGATGTGATAAACGCACGATTTGCTGCTCCCGTCGATGAAGAAATTATTTCTCTACTCAGCCGCCGCAAAGGTATAATAACGGTAGAGGACCATAGTCTTGCCTGCGGCTTTGGCTCAGCCGTCCTTGAGGCCGCTGCTGCAGCTTTGCCCGGGCAAATTAAAAAGCCGATTGTGGTGCTCGGTATGCCGAGGACATTTTTAAAGCACGATTCCCGCAACGCTCAGCTTATGCAGGCCGGTATAAATGCCGATAGTGTAGTGCAGACGGCGAAAGAAATGCTGAACTCCGCCGGATAATCGGCCGGCAATTCAGACGATGGCACATAGATTCAAAAAATGGTGGGGTTTTTCGCTGCGACGGCTGGAACACGAAGAAGGATGTTTTTAAAATGGCGAAAAGCAATTTGCCAAAATTGGTGATTTTCGGCGACCCGAAAAAGGGGCACGTTGCTGAGGTAATTAAGGACTTTCTCGGTTTTGCGAAGGGCAAAGCCGACGTCGTTGCCAGCTATGGTATAGACGAGTGCACCGTTGATATTTTGAAGGAAGCTGACTTTGCAGTTGTCTTCGGCGGCGATGGGAGCATTACCTCAGCTGCAAGACAATTGAGTCAGGTCAATGTGCCAGTCATAGGTGTTAACCTCGGCAAGCTCGGTTTCCTCGCCGAATTCAGCGTCAGAGAGCTTAAAGAATTTCTTCCTTCTTTAACATCCGGAAAATTGCATATAGAAAAACGAATGATGCTCAGGTGCAGGATTTTCAACGAAGGCCAGGAAAAATTCTGCTCGGCAGCTATCAATGATGTTTTTATCACAGCCGGTCCTCCTTTCAAAATGATTGAGTTGAAGATGTCGGTCGATGGTCAGTCCGCCATAGATGGGTTGGTAAGTGACGGCCTTATAATTGCTACGCCCACCGGCTCGACGGCTTACAATCTCTCAGCGGCCGGGCCGATACTTTCAGCAAATATGGAAGCAATGGTTATTACGCCAATTTGTCCACATTCGTTTAGCTTCAGACCCATCGTTATCAATGCTGACAGCAAAGTAGAGGTCTTTGGAGTCAGTGTCAATGAAGGCACTACTGTTTCTATCGATGGTCAGATTTCGTGCAAACTGTCAATTGATGATGTGGTAAAAATCGAAAGGAATAAAGGCGATTTTCTCGTGGTGAACAACCCGCTTAGGACACAGTGGGATACTTTGGCGACTAAGCTCAGTTGGGCGGAAACGCCAAAGTACAAGAGAAACCCCATTTTGCAATAACTCGTAAAATGCTAACTCGATGGCATAAAACGGTCGATTGCCGGGTTTCCCGCTTTGCGGGGTCGGTTTAATTATGAACATAATCCCTGCGTAGGAGATATTTAATATTATGAAAAGGCTATGGGTATATATTATTGTTGGTTTGCTGTTTTTCGCTGCTTTTTCAGGAACTTCCCTGGCTGTTGAAAACCGTATCAGTTCGAGCACGATTCCACCAAGCGTCCGACGTGAAGGCCTCATTCGCAGCCCTAACCCGATTGACAGAAGCAGCAACCTGCCGGTTACCGGAAATATCAGAGACGGAAGATACTTTCGAGGTGTAGTGCCATATCGTGCGCCAAACTATTTTGGAGAGACGCTTCCTTCATCATCACTTGATTCGTTTTTGAGAGATTCAGCCGGCCCGGAGGATTTCAGCCGTTCCACCGCAGGATACAAACCATATTATTCACCAAGCAGGACGGTAACAACTACGATGCCTGGTTACTCTGGTGTGATTACGCCGCCTACTATGAACATCGATGGTCGTGCTGCCCAGGCTGGTGTCGTCGGGGCTTTGCCGCCCCGCCGTGCCGTTATGCTCGACCCCGGAGCTGCGGTATCTTTGAGACGCTCGCGACCAATGTCGATGACGCCTGAAGAACTGGAGAAGCTAATTTCATATAAAACCCCCACAGACTCACAACAGGTAAGGCTGACCGACCAGCAATACCAGGCCAAGATAGAGCAATTGAAGCGCGACATAAGGCGGTTAGGTGACAAAACCGCTGAACTCAAGACAAGCCTGACCAGCCGGGATGACTATTTGTTGCCCTCCACTGTAATGGAATCAGCGGGCGATATCCCGCAACGGTTTGAAAAACCGACACAAAAAGAGCAAGCCGAAGGAGAAAGTCCTGAGACCTCGTTTATTGAGTCCTGGGACCCCGATAAACAGCTTGATGTTTATGAACAAATGAAACGACAGTTCGATGATTCGCAAAAAGGTCGTGAGCCAGCTATACAACAGGCCGAAGATACTGCCGGCTCTCCGTTAGTCCGCCTGGGGACGCCTGACGGCGGAGTCTATAGGACTGCCGCAGGTCAAGGCGGCAAGGAACCTGGCGAGGAGCAAGCTCGGGAGAGTTCTCAGGCAAAGCTTGCTGAAACCGATTTATCTCTTGTCAGAGCCAAAGATATTTCGGGCCTGCTCGAAACTTTTGCTTCCTTTTCAGAAGACAAATTCAATCAGCATATGCGCGCTGCAGAACTGCATCTGAAGCAGGGCAAATACTATCGGGCTGCAGATGCCTATACTCTGGCATCGCTTTACAAGCCGGATGACCCCCTTGCCTATGCCGGAAAGGGCCACGCACTCTTTGCCGCCGGCGAATATATGAGCAGTGCCCTCTTCCTTTCCAGGGCCTTGCAGATTTTCCCCGGGTATGCGCAGTTTAAAATCGACATTGAGGCTATGGTAGGTGACAGGGACAAGCTTGAGACCCGCGTAGTCGATGTTGAAGAATGGCTCCAGAGAAGTAGTGCCCCTGAACTGCACTTTTTGCTCGCCTATGTGTATTACCAGATGGACAGACCTCAGCGGGCTAAAGAAGCTATCGATGCGGCCTACGAAATGATGCCGGAGGCCCCGGCTGTGCTCGCACTTAAAAAGGCTATCGAAGATAGTATATAGCATATGGTCGATAGTGAATAAAAAAAACAACAAGTGAACAACTGCGGGTTTTAACCCGCGGTTGTTTCCTGGAAATGAGCAGTCTGGATGTTAGTTCTTCTTAGCCAACCGCTTCCTGCGAGAATGATTGGTAGCTTTATCGGCACAGTCTTTGCACCACGCCGCTAATCCATCCTTGTGGCGGCGCTTTTTGTAAAATTCACTCTCTGCCTTCCACTTTTTGCATTTGCTGCATCGCTTCTGTTTCACACCGCCGAGAACCCGATGGCGATCCTCGTATTTGCGGTATCTTTTCGGCTCTCTTCCCTCTCTCTCGCAGCGCTCTCGGTAATATTGGCTGTTGCACTCTTTGCACCAGTATCTCAATCCATCTTTGGATTTGCCATCTTTACCGAATTTACTCTTGTCCTTCCACTTTTTGCATTTAGTGCATTGCTTCATTTTGGTTGTCTTTCTATTCTCCTTTTTCAATAAATGTTAGTCTATCTTATAGAGCGCCAAAAGGCAATAATTTAGTTTGTTTTTCCTATTTTTGTAGCGGTTTGGAATTCGCATAGTAATGCGAAAAATAATTTTTTTCTTTTCCCTTCTGCTGTCAGCCGTTATCGCTGCGAAGCGTCAACTTCCTGAAAACGTAAGTTCTGACAACGCAGAACTCGTCGTATCTATCTGTCGGCCGCGGTTTTGCCGCTTGACTCTGTCCCCATTATGCCGTAGAATTCGCAACCGAAAGCCGGGGTTCATCACGGCGAGGTAAAATATGCAGATAAAATTACGGTTTCTCGGAGCCGCTCAGAATGTTACCGGTTCCCGGCACATGCTCGAAGCTAATGGCGTCCGCCTTCTTATAGACTGCGGGCTTTATCAGGAAAGACAGCTCATAAAAAGAAACTGGGACCCTTTTCCAGTACCGCCTGACAGTATTGATGCCGTCCTTTTAACTCATGCCCATCTCGACCATTGTGGTTTGTTGCCGAAACTTGTTAAAGAAGGGTTCAAAGGCAAAATATATTGTAACCCTGCTACTGCAGAGATTACGCAGATTATTCTTTTGGATTCAGCTAAGATACAGGAAGAAGACGCAGAGCATAAACGCAAAAGGCACGAAAAGCAGGGACGAAAAGGGCCGTATCCGGAGGTCCCCCTTTATACCACCGAGGACGCTCAGGCCTGTTTCCCGCTCTTCTCGCCTATCAAATACAAGCAGTCCGTAACTCTTGGCGATGGCATCGAAGCCACTTTCTATGATGCGGGCCACGTCCTCGGCTCTTCGATAATAAGAGCCAAGGTGCGCCAGAATAGCCAGGAAAGGATTATTTTGTTTTCCGGCGATATTGGCAGACCGGACAGGCCTATAGTATGCGACCCGACTGTTTTTGACGCCGCTGATTATGTCCTCATTGAGTCCACCTACGGCAACAGAGTCCACGACGACACCAGAGACGTGAAAAAAATGATTGGTAACGTCATAAACTCAACAAAGGAAGCCGGCGGCAACATTATAATCCCCAGCTTCGCACTTGAACGTTCCCAGGAGGTCTTGTATTACATAAACGAATTACTGCTCGAAAAAGCAATACCGCGTCTGAGGATTTTCCTGGACAGCCCAATGGCTTCGAGGATTACAAAGGTTTTTCAAAATCACCCTGAGTTATTCGATGAGCAGATGGCTGAATTTATTAGAAGTCTAAAATCCCCCTTTAATTTGCCGCAGCTCCAACTGGCCGGAAAAGCCGATGAGTCAAAGGCGATTAACCGTATAAAAGAAACGATTATCGTTATAGCCGGCTCCGGAATGTGCACCGGCGGCAGAATAAAGTATCACCTGGTCAACAATATCTCCAGACCGCAAAGTTCCATAATGTTTGTGGGCTACCAGGCCGTCGGCACTCTTGGAAGGCAAATCGTCGATGGCGCAAAAAAAGTCCGAATACTTGGCCAGGACTATCAGGTCAACGCCAGAATCGTCCGAATACACGGCTTTTCAGCACATGCAGACAGAAACGAGCTTCTCGAATGGCTGAAAGGACTGGAAACGCCTCCCAGAAAGGTTTTTGTCGTCCACGGCGAGTCCGAAAGCGCATCCGGTTTCGGTGATTACCTCAGAGAGCAGACGGGCTGGGACGTCTCTGTCCCCGCTTATCAGGATGAAGTTGTCTTGAAGTAGCGATACACAAGCTAACAAAAAAGTAAAAGTAGTAGGGCGGGACTCGCCCCGCCGAAGCAATGCGGTGGGGTAAACCCCACCCTACAAAGCTTCTGCTGCTACGACAGTAACCGGTGCAATTTGCTCCAGCTGCTCTTTAAGCTTCGCCGCCTCTCCGACAACGACTATTACCAGCTTGTCCGGTTCTATCGTCTCTCGAACCAGTCGTTCGCAATCTGCCCGTTCGGCCTTTGCAATCCCGTCGAGTAATCTCTCGAGATAATCATCGCCGAGTTCCTGCGATTCAATCAGCCACAAATCGCTCGCAATCTGCTGCGGCGTCTCGCGATGTCTGACAAAGCTGCCGAGTATATATGACCTGCTGCTCTCAAGCTCATCATCGCTCGGCCCATCGGCCTTCAGCCGCTCAATCTCTTCGAGAACCGCCCGAACCGTCTCTGCCGTTGATTCTGTTTTACTGAAGGTGCCGACTTGAAAATCCCCCGCAAAGCGATTGGCTATATAGCTGCCCCAGACACCGTATGTCAATCCCTTCTCAACGCGGATACTCTCGTTCAAGCGGCTGTTAAACGCCCATCCGAAATAATTGCTCACTATTCGGCTCACAAAATATCCCTCATCGTGCCGCGTGATGCCAGGCTGGCCAACACGAATCTGGCTCTGTATACTTCCGGGCCGGTCCACTAAATATATATGCGTCTGCCTCGCTTCCTTCGGCTGCGATATTTTTATATCAGGCCGTTCCCCCGGCGCCTCCCAGCCTCCGAACGTCTCCCTCGCCAGTTCGAACGCCTCTTTTTCCCTAATATCTCCCGAAAATATCAACACCGCCGTATCAGGCCTTGCAAACTTGTTCCACCATCCCTTCAAATCTTCAATCGCCAGTGCATTAACATCCTCAACTTCGCCCGTCGCCGTCCGCGAATACGGATGTTCACTGTAAAGTCTCCGCCGGAATTCCTTGTCAGCTACATACTCCGGCTCCGCCGATGAAACCGCCAGCGACGTAAGAACCTGCTTTCTCAGCTTCTCGAACTCTCTTTCAGGAAAGCTCGGTGTCAGCACCACTTCACCGAGCAGCTCCATCGCCCGCTCGATATGCTCTGTCAAACAGCCGACGTTGACCGTGCTCGTGTCCATCCCACCCACCCCCGAAAGACTGATTGCGTATGTCTCCAGCTCATCAGCCAGCTCGCCCTCGCTGTGTTTACTCGTCCCCTTGACGAGCATCTTCATCGTCATCGCTGCTGTCCCCGGCTTACTCTCCGTCCACGCCCCCGATAAAAGCCCAAGCTGAATACTCACAAACGGCACCTCATAATTCGGCACCACGAGCACCTTCAGACCATTCTCTAATTCTTTGCTGCTGTACTTCGGCGTTATCTTCGCCGCCGAGGACTTTGTAATCGGTGCTTCCTTCGGCCAATCCTCCCTGCGTTCAAGTCCGCCCCGTCCCGGCTTCGGCGCCGCCCTTTCCAGCTCCGCTGTAATCGGCGCCTCCTCTTCCTTCGCAACGCCGAGCAGACTGCCCGCTGCACCGAGCAGGTTCCGTTCAACTTTAACTTCCAGCACCCGCTTCTCTGTTAAATACTCATTTGCCACCCGTCGAATATCCGCCGCCGTTACCTTTCGTATATCATCCAGCCACCGGTTAACTTGCGAAACGTCCCCATATTCCACCGCCGCACTGCCTAACATCCTCGCCTTACTGTCAATCCGCAGATTCCCCGTCACCAGTCCCCGCAACATCTGATTCTTCGCCTTCATCAGCTCTCGCTCGCTCACCGCTTCTGTCCGCAGCCGTGCGATATGTCCCTCGATAATATCGAGGATACTGTTTGCATCTCCGCCCACAGGTGACATTACCGCTCCTGCGCCGAACAAGCCGTCCTGCTCCAGCGACCACGACACAGCCTCCGCTCCGACCGCTAATTGTTTCTCCGCTACCAGCTCACGATACAATCTGCTGCTTCTGCCCCCGCCGAGAATCTCCGCCAAAAGGTCTATCGCAATCGAGTCCTTATGATTGAGCGGAACAGTTCGATACACCACCCCGACGGCGGGCGCAGGCGCATTTTCTTCTTCTATCCTGACCGTTTCCTTCCCCGACGGCTCCGGCTCCTTAACGGCAACCCGCCCCGGCTCATTGTAGTGCGGTATCCATCCGAAATAACGTTTTGCTAATCGCTGCGCCTCCTCGTGCTTAACCGCACCGACAATAATCAGCGTCGCATTACTCGGCACATAATATTGCGTCCAGAAATCCCGCAGCTCCTGCACGGACGTAGCGCGGAGATGCGGTATCTTCCCTATCGGCGGCCAGCGATACGGATGGACCTTGAAAACCTCCGCCAGCAGCTTTTCATATACCGTCCCATACGGCTGATTCAAACCCATTCGGCGTTCTTCCTCGACCACCTTCCGCTCCGTATCGAACGCCTCCTGGTCAATCTTCAGAAACGTCATCCTCTCCGCCTCCAGCCAGAGTGCCAGCTCAAGCTGTTTCGCTGGCAGCGTCTCGAGATACACTGTCCTGTCGAATCCGGTATAGCCGTTCGATGTCCCGCCCACTCGCCGAATGTATGCAAAGTGGTCTGTCGGCCCGAGCTTGTCTGTCCCGCGAAACATCATATGCTCGAACATATGGGCAAACCCCTGCCGCTCCGGCTGCTCATCTTTCGACCCAATGTGGTACCATATCTGAACAGCAACTATCGGGCAGGAAAAATCCTCTAACGTTATAACTTCCAGCCCGTTATCAAGCTCGATGCGCTGATAGTCGAACCGCCCCGTTTCAAGCCGCGCCGGCTTTTCACGGCACCCCGTCCCGCCGAGAACCAGCACCATCCCCATCAAAAGCGCAAACAAAACCCCGGCTCTCTTACATCTAATCTTCCAATTCATTCTTATACTCCTGTTGCCTAACCTCGAATGCTTGTCCGCCTTCTGTGCAGCGGGTCGTAGTCAGGGGCCAAACATTCTATTCTATTACGTGGATTTTTTTCTTTCTGCACATATCCTTAAGCACCTTTGGCCAAACGGTGGCGCTGACCTCTCCGATGTGGGCTTTTTTTAACAGGAGCATGAATATCCGGGACTGGCCGATGCCTCCGCCGATGCTGAGAGGAATTTCGCCGTTTATGATGGCCTTATGGTAGGGGAAGTTCAGGAAATCGAGCTGGCCGGAGAGCTGTAACTGCTTTTTGAGGGACTCGGCGTCAACACGGATACCCATTGAGGTCAATTCGTGGCGACGCTTCGTCACGTGGTTCCAGACAAGAATATCACCGTTAAGGCCATGCATCTCTCTGCCGTCATCGGAGGTTGTCTCCGTTACCCAGTCATCGTAGTCAGCGGCCCTCATCTCGTGCGGGTAGCCGTCCTTTAAGACCCAGCCGATGCCGATGATAAAAGTTGCGCCAAGCTCTTTGGCAATTTCCGTTTCGCGTTGTTTGCGCGGCAGGTCAGGATATTTGTCGAGTATTTCCTCGGCATGTATAAAGGTGAGTTTCTCAGGCAGGTCGGGGTATTTGTCGGTCTTTAGCCGTGGAAAAAGTTTCTGGACGTGGGTCTCGGCGCCCTTGAGGACGTTCCAGAGCTTCTCTACGATTTGCTTTAGGAACTTCAGGTTTCTCTGCCTGGCGGTTATTGCCAGCTCCCAGTCCCACTGGTCAACGTAGGCGCTGTGGTCGTGGTCAAGGAAGTAGTCCTTTCTGACGGCACGCATATCGGTGAGCAGGCCTTCGCCGATGTCCATTCCGAACTGCTTCAGGGCCATACGTTTCCATTTGGTTGCGGCCTGAACAACCTGGGCGTCAATTGGATTCTTGTCGTGGTCGTTTGAAATGTGGAACTGAATTGGGGTGCGTGAGCCGTCACGGTCCAGCAGGTCGTTGATGCCGCTTTCAACGTCAACAATAAGAGGAACGGTGACGCGAATGAGATTTAGCTGCCTGCACAGATTTTCTTCAATATAATCTTTGACAGCATAGGTGGCGATTTGTGTCTCCTTTGGAGACAGCAGGGAGTTGTAATTTTGTGGCAGGATTTTCTCTAACTGGGCATAATCACCGATGCCTGGGCCGGCGAGGTCCGCTTTTTTGTCTGCCATTGTGTCGTCTCCTAAATGTTTTTTGGAACAGTCGGTGAATTTTATACCGGCCAGATGAAATGTCAATAATATATCGAATCAAGATTAGCTTTCTTGCTGTGTTTTTTAGTAAACATCGGCAAGGAGGCCTTATTTTTTATACCTCAACCACAGAATTTGGGACAGCACCAAAAGAGTTCGGCTCACGCCTAATAGGTGTGGGACGCCCCCAACTACTGTTTAACTATCCGGAAAAAGTGGAGATGTGAGATGGTAATAGCTAATAATTGAAAAATTTTTTGCCGATAAAATAATATTTGACAGAAATCTGTTTGAACGACAAGAGTGTTTTACCTAAAATCCGACGAATTATTGCCAAAGATTCCAAAGGCCTAAAAATGTATATAATACCAGCGATTGACTTGCGAGACGGCAAATGTGTCAGGCTTATCCAGGGCCAGTACCACCGCCAGATAACGTACCATGACGACCCCGTAAAGCAGGCGAAAGAATTCAGCTCGGCCGGAGCACAATGGCTACATATTGTCGATTTGGATGGAGCCAGGGTCGGCAAACCTGTCAATACCGATACAATACAGAGGCTAACAGCTCTTGGGCAGCTCAAAATCGAGGTCGGCGGCGGATTGCGTGAGGAGGATTCCATAAAACAATTGTTTAGTATGGGGGTAGAAAGGGTAATAATAGGAACCAAGGCCGTAAGCGACTTCGAGTGGTTCAGCCGAATGGCCGAGAAGTTCAATGGTAAAATTGCGCTCGGCCTTGATGCGCGAGGCTCTAAGGTAGCCACTGATGGCTGGGAAAAAAACGCTTCTGAGCCTTTATTGGAACTCGCAACCAAAGCGGCGAAATTGCCCCTGGCGGCAATAATATATACCGACATTACCAAGGATGGTATGTTGGCAGGGCCAAACCTCGAACGAACAAAAACGCTGGCCGAGGCGGTGGGGATTGCTGTTATCGCTTCCGGTGGCGTAAGAGAGATAGCCGATATAAAGAAGCTGGCTAAAGTAGGGGTTGAAGGAGTAATAATCGGCAGAGCTTTATACGAAGGCACGCTGAATCTCTCAGACGCAATAGAAGCAGCAAAATAGCCATCATTGACAGCGTTTCCCCACCATTATTGCGAAAAAAGCTGCATTTGGGGGCGATAATTACCCATTTTAACGCCAAAAAAGGGGAAATTCTGTTGAAAGTTCGAGGTGGATGTGTTATACTATAATTGGAGGCGCGTTTTGCTCCGTCGGGCCACTGTTTTAAGCCGTGCTTCGTTGGGCCGGGAGGGCGGATTTGCAACACGGGGAAACGGACGAGGTAAGTATAGCAAAGAAAAAGGATACAAAGAACTGTGGAAATATCACCGGCGGGCAGCTACTTCTTTTGCTGCTGATAACATCCCTAATGACTACCGCGGCGGCGGCTGCTACCGGTGAGGGTGAGGTGGATGTTAGCATCGTTCATCAGGAACTGGAAGGCTTTGGAGCCTCCAATGTCTGGTCCGGATATGGGCTTGTGAACCTTGGCAATAACGACCCAAATATCTATGATGTTATCTTCGGTGACCTGGGGCTTGATATACTCCGCTTAAGAAATACCTATGGGTATAGCGGGTATAGCGCCGACTACATAAACAATTGTGAACATACAGTAACAAATGGCAGGGCACGGACCGGCAGACCGCTGAAAATTATGATTTCCTCGTGGTCTCCAAAGGCCTCTCTCAAAAGCAACGGCAGTGTAAGCGGCGGAGGCGACGCAACTCTCAAAAAAGATGCTGGTGGCTTTATGTATGATGAGTATGCCGACTGGTGGGCGGACAGTCTGGACCAATATGCCAGCCAAGATATGGTTGCCGACTACATTAATATGCAAAATGAACCTGATTTCGATGCCTCTTGGGATTCCTGCCGATTTGAACCCTCGGAGACTTCGAGCATCGCCGGCTACGATGAGGCATTCGAAGCGGTCTATTCAGAGCTTTATTCTCGGATGGGTCCTAATATGCCGAAAATGCTCGCCCCGGAAACTACCGGCTTGAGCAGGGCCGGACAATATATAAGCGCACTGGACGATTTATCCCACGTTTACGGTTACGCTCACCATCTCTACAACTGCAATGATGGCGGTAAAGCCGGTTGTGCTTCAAATCCGGATAATTATATCCCCGCAATGACCAGCTTCGGTTCCGCATACAACAACAAGCCCATTCTGCAGACAGAATACTCCGATGATACACACGTAACCTCTTATGAAGCTTGTATGGATCTTGCAGTTTTAATGCATAACGCTCTGACAGTTGAGGGGGCATCGGGATACCTGTACTGGCAGCTGACCTACGGTGCGGACGAGGGCCTGGTGAGTATTACCAATACAAGCTGGACCATAAATCCCATATATTACGCCTTCAAGCACTACTCTGCCTTTACCGACCCCGGCTGGTATCGCGTTGATGCATCGCTTGATGGGCTCGGTACGAGCTTCCTGCGAATGTCTGCATACATCAGTCCCGACAGTAACCAGCTGAGCGTAATAATAATCAATACTTCTTCTTCACATGCTGTTGACCTTGACCTTTCCTTTATCGGCTTCGATGTTGAAAGCGGCGATGTCTATCGAACGAGCGTATCGGAAAATTGCGTTCTCGTAGGAGCGTTCGATGATTCTGTACCCTTGAACGTGCCCGAATATTCAATCACAACTGTTGCGATGACAGGGGTGCTCGTTCCCACAGACTGCCAGGAAGTGCAAGAGCTTGGTTACGCTTTGCCGGCAGACTTAAGCGGTAATTGTTATGTGGACTACGCGGACCTCGAGACAATAGCTTACTACTGGCTCTATACAAACTGCGACGAACTCAACGACTGTGATGGAGCCGACTTTGAGCCGACGGATGGTGCCGTTGATTTCTTCGACTTCAGCACATTTGCATCGCAGTGGATGCAGTGTAATGACCCAGAAGACTCGAACTGCACGCCAAACTGGCCGTAAAAGTTTGTAAAAACGGCAGAAAACCTTGATTTATGAGGACAGTCGTGATATAATATGCTTTCCTTGCAGAGGACTGCGAGGAAGCCCCCTTAGGGGTGCGCTGGCTGTTTAAATAGCGACCTTTTTAGGAGTGATGAAAAATGAGGAGACACCAAGCCAATTCGAGGTATTTTTCTCTGCGAAAAGCTACAATAAAAATTGTCGCAATTGTGGCAATATGCCTGTTTTTAACGCAGGCAGCTCCGGCGGCAACCGTGAACATTAATTTAAACACTACGCACCAGACCATCAGGGGCTTTGGCGGTATGAATTTTCCCAGATGGGGCCATGGTTTACAAAATAATACCCAGGTTGATACGGCTTTTGGTAACGGTCCCGGCCAACTCGGCTTTACAATTATGCGTATCGATGTTCCGCCTGACAATTACTACTGGAGCTGGACAGTTTCTGCTGCACAAAGAGCTAAAAGCCATGGGGCGATTATCCTTGCAACTCCGTGGTCGCCTCCGGCATCTATGAAAACTAACGGCAATCTAATACAGGGTGAACTTAAGACTGATTCGTATGATGATTATGCAGACTATTTAAGTGCTTTTGCTGATTATATGTCATCGAACGGGGCCTCTTTGTATGCCATCTCTCTTCAGAACGAACCCGATTGGTTGCCGGATTACGAATCGTGTGGATGGAGTCCAACCCAAATGCGAACATTTCTTGACAATAATGCATCCGTAATTCCAACCAAGATACTTGCATCAGAAACCGTTCATTATAAAAGCGATTATTATACCGCTTTATCTACTGCATCGGAGCTGGATATCTATGGTGACCATCTTTACGGAGGAACTCCTACCAGCGTATCCAAAGAACATTGGATGACTGAACACCTTGTGCTCGACACTAACTACCCGGCCGTTCTTGCCACAGGCAAGGAAATACACGATTGTATGGCGAACAATTACAGTGCCTATATATGGTGGTATATAAGAAGATTCTACGGCCCAATGGACGAAGACGGAAGTATCACCAAACGCGGTTATGTTATGAGCCAATACGCTAAATTCGTCCGGCCGGGATACACCAGGGTAAGTGCGACAGCCAGCCCTTCTCCTGGTGTTTATGTAACTGCGTATAAAAGCGGCGACACTCTGGTTATTGTTGCTATAAACCAGAACTCGTCTTCCAGGGAAGTGACGTTTTCGCTGTCTGGTGGCAGCGTCAGCATTTATACAAAGTATGAAACAACAAGTAGTAATAATGTAAGTAACATGGGCTCTGTTGGCAGTACTAATACTCTGGCTGGGTATAGTATAAACACTTTTGTTGGCACTATTGGCGGCGGTATTCCCGGTGACCTCAATGAGGACTTGAAGGTGGACTTTATAGATTTTGCGATACTCGGTCAGGGCTGGCTGACAACTTACGATATATATACATTGGCCGATATCGCCGATAACTGGCTGTTTGGAACTTGATGCTTAAATTGCATAAGATTGCGTAAGAGTAAAGCAGTCACTGGCTGAACACTGACTGTACCGGGCCGGATAACTGTGGAGGTGCAGATTTTGAGACTATAGACGGCGTAGTTGATTTCTACGACTTTAGCGATTTTGCTATGCAGTGGATGCAGTGTAACGACCCCGAAGACCCGAATTGCACGCCAAACTGGTAGGCTAAAAATAGAAAGAAGCTGTTGCAGCGTCCTTAGTCCCCCTCTCATCAAGGAGGTCTCACGCATTACAACCACGCAGAACTCGCAGAAAAAATGTTGCGTGCTCCTCACCTTTGCTATATATATGTCAAACATATCCGGAAGAACAGGCTGTTTTGCTGATAAAAACCGTATTTTACAGCTATTATGGGTTAGAAATAAGGTTGTTCGGGGTAAGGGAAACTACCCTGCGGGGGTAAACCTGGAATAAAGTAAAGGAGCAAACTATGCAGGACGGAACACAAAAACTCTCTCTCGGGGAGAAAATCGGTTACAGTACGGGTGATGCCGCATCAAACATATTTTTTCAAACCTTTATTTTATTTATCACTATCTTTTATACGGATGTGTTTGGCCTGCCTGCCGCAGCAATAGGCACCATGTTTTTGGTTACCAAAATATGGGACGCCGTTAATGACCCGATGATGGGTATGATTGCGGACCGCACCAATACTCGATGGGGTAAATTTCGTCCCTATTTGATCTGGTTTGCCATACCGCTTGGTATAATCGGCGTACTAACATTTACAACTCCTGATTTAAGTGTCACGGGTAAACTCATCTACGCTTACGTTACCTATACATTGTTGATGATGGCTTATACGATTGTTAATGTGCCCTATTCGGCGCTAATGGGTGTTATGACACCTAATTCAAATGAGCGAACGGTGCTCTCCACTTTCCGGTTTTTTGCGGCATTCATTGCAACGATCGTTGTTCAATACTCCGTTTTGAGGTTGGTCGGTAAATTCGGAAAAGACAATCCTGCTGTTGGCTGGCAATGGGCCATGGGTATTCTGTCTACGTTGGCGGTTGTTTTGCTTTTCATCACGTTCTTTACGACCAAAGAACGTGTTCATCCCCCCAAGGGCCAGAAAACTTCATTCAAGCAGGACCTTGTCGACCTGGCAACCAATAAACCGTGGGTGTTGATTGGCAGCGCGACGATTTTCCAGCTTATTTACATTGTTATGCGCAACGGTGCCATCATGTACTATTTCAAGTATTTTGTACGAGGTCAAGAGGTAATGTTTTTCGGCGAAGTTTCCTATGCGAAGTTGGTCTCTACATTCATGATTGCAGGAACCGTAGCGACGATTATCGGAGTTGTTCTAACGAGCCGTATTAGTAGAGCCATAGGCAAATCGGTAGCATACGCAACCTTTTTGGGTATTGCCGGTCTATCTTCAGGGGCCTTCTTTTTCTTAAGACCGGAAAGCACTACTATCATGTTTATTCTCCAACTGATTACATCATTTTCTGTCGGTCCCGTATCAGTATTACAGTGGGCAATCTATACAGATACAGCAGATTATGGTGAATGGAAGAAGGGACGCCGCGCTACTGGGCTGATAATGTCCGCATCGCTGTTCGCGCTTAAATTCGGGATAGCAGTAGGCGTTTCCTCTTTGGCATGGATTCTTGGCGCCTATGGGTATCAGCCCAATGTAGACCAGACGGAAAAAGGATTGCTCGGTATACGCCTGGTTATGAGTATTTACCCTGCCATTTTCGCCCTGCTTGGTATGGTCTTTATGTTCTTCTATCCGTTGAACAAAAAGCTGATGCATCAGGTCGAGACCGAACTGATTGAGCGCAGGAAGACAGCAGAAAGTGCCACGGTCTCCGGAGGAGTGGGATTATGAGTGCTTATCCTGCAACTTTCGATTCGGCTGCTACAGAAGGAGCACATGGGTGAAATTACAGAGTTCGGCAATAAACGTCTGTCTAATTGTGCTGGTTTTCACTTCTGCTGTAGGTTGTAGCACTGACCAGCCGGCGCTGAAGGACGTATTCGCAAAGGATTTTCTCATCGGCGGCGCTCTGAATGATGACGTTGTTAATGGTAAAGACCCCAAAGCCGCCGCCATTGCCGAGAAACACTTCAGCACCATCACGGCTGAAAACGTTATGAAGTGGATGCATATTCACCCGGAGCCGAACAAATATGACTTTGCTGCGACTGACCGTTTCGTGGACTTCGGCCAAAAGAACAATATGTTCATCGTCGGCCACACCCTCGTCTGGCACTGGCAAACACCTAAATGGGTGTTTGTGGACGATGCCAACAATCCACTGACCCGTGAAGCATTGCTTGCTCGTATGAAAGACCACATATTCACCGTCGTCAGCCATTATAAAGGCCGAGTCAACGGATGGGATGTTGTCAACGAGGCGCTCGATGACAACGGGCAGCTACGAAAAACCAAATGGATGGAAATTATCGGCGAAGATTTCATCGCCAAGGCCTTCAAATTCGCTCACGAAGCCGACCCCAGCGCCGAGTTGTATTACAACGATTTCAGCCTTGAAAATCCAGCCAAACGCGACGGCTGTGTTCGCCTCGTGAAAGACCTCCAGTCCAAAGGTGTCCACATCGACGGCGTCGGTCTGCAGGGTCAGGCCTGGCGTCTGGAACCTGATGCTCCTTCGCGCGAAAATCTCGAGGATTTCATCAATGCTGTCTCTGCACTCGGCGTCAAGGTTATGGTTACCGAAATGTGCATTGACGTCCTGCCCAAAGCCATCTACCAGCCCGGTGCTGACCTTAAACAGCGGGCTGAATTACGCGAAGAACTTAATCCTTATCTCGATGGCCTGCCTGACCGGATGCAGAAAAAGCTTGCAGACCGTTACGCCGAGCTTTTCTCGCTTTATCGAAAACACGCCGACAAAATCAGTCGTGTAACTCTCTGGGGCGTTTATGACAAAACAAGCTGGCTCAACAACTGGCCTGTCAGGGGACGCACTAACTACCCGCTTTTGTTTGATCGTAACTACCAGCCTAAGCCGGCTTTTTATGCCGTTGTCAAAACGGCTCAGAGTGGTAAGTAATATGAAACTGTAAAATTTGAAGGGAATTTTTATGAGGTCTTTTATAATGGCTGCATTAGGATTGGCATTTGTGTCCGGCTGCTCACAGCAGTACTCCGGAAATTTTAAAAATCCCATTATCCCCGGCTCTTATCCCGACCCGAGTATCTGCCGAGTGGGCGACGATTATTACACTGTGCACAGCACCTTTGAGTATTTCCCGGGCGTTCCTATTTTCCACAGTAAAGACCTGGTGAACTGGCGGCAAATCGGATATTGCCTGACCCACAAAAGCCAACTGCTGCTTGATGGGGTTCGGCCTTCGGGAGGTATTTATGCGCCTACTATTCGCTACCACGACGGCACATTTTATGTGGCGACTACCTGCGTGGATTGCGGCGGAAATTTTTATGTCACTGCCAAAGACCCGGCAGGCCCCTGGTCGGAGCCGATTTGGATAAGTGACGGAGGCGGCATTGACCCGTCATTTCTTTTCGATGACGACGGCACAATCTATTACCACCGGCAGCATGGAGGACGTTACGGCTGCACTGCTCAGTCAACATTCAATATCAAAACCGGCGAGCTCCAGGGAGAATTGAAAGAAATATGGCGCGGCACCGGAGGCATTTGGCCTGAAGGCCCGCATTTGTATAAAATCAACGGAAGGTATTACCTGATGATTTCAGAGGGCGGAACCAGCTACGGCCATATGGTAACCGTTGCCCGCAGCGATTCGCCATGGGGACCCTTTGAACCAAATCCGAACAATCCTATACTTACGCACCGTGAACTCGACGGCAACCCAATCCGTGCTGTCGGGCATGCAGACCTTGTTGAAACCCCTGACGGCTGGTGGCTGGTTTGTCTGGCCATCCGACCTAAGGGCGGCTACTATCATCACATCGGCAGAGAGACCTTCCTGGCACCGGTTGCCTTTAATGAGGCGGGCTGGCCGGTGGTCAATGAAACCGGCACGATTGATTTAGTGATGACTGCACCGAAACTGAAGCAACATATCTGGCCAAAAGAACCGGCAAGGGATGACTTCGATAGTAAAACTTTGGCGTTGAAGTGGAATTATTTGAGGAATCCTTACGATGCCGATTATTCTCTAACCGAGCGCCCCGGCTTCCTGCGCCTGAATGGTTCAGCTGTAACTCTTAACGACAAGGATTCACCCGCCTTTGTTGGCCGTCGTCAGACCGATTTCAACTGCGTGGCTTCGACCCTGCTTGAATTTGACCCTGACAGCGAAAATGAAGAAGCCGGTCTTGTGGCCCGGCAAAATGATAAATACCATTATGAAATCGGAGTGACTCTGCGAGAGGGCAAACGCCAGGTCTTATTCCGAAAAGTCATCAAAGGGAAAATAATCGGACCCGTCCGATACGTGGACGTCCAGCCAGGCCCGGTTATATTGTCGGTAAAGGCAATGCCGCTGTCTTATGAATTTTCCTGTCAGTCTGCAGGAGGCGCTCGAGAAGTATTAGGCACAGCCTTGACAAAAGATTTGTCCGTTGAAGAAATAGGTTTTGACGATGGTATGTGTTTTACCGGCGTGTATTTCGGTATGTATGCTACAGGCAACGGCCGGAAGTGCACAAAACCCGCCGACTTCGATTGGTTTGAGTACGTCATAAAATAATAAACGGGAGTGCGAATTGAAAAACAGCAACAACACACAAGACAGACCCGCCTTGAAAGACGTGTTCAAGGACGATTTTTATATCGGCGTTGCCCTCAGTCTCAATCAGATTTACGGCAAAGAACCGGACTCTATGGCAATTGTGGAAAAACACTTCAACAGCATCGTACCGGAAAATATTCTAAAATGGGAAGAGGTACATCCCCAAGTGAACAAATATAATTTCGAACCGGTGGACCGTTTTATGGCTTTTGGTGAGAAGAACAAAATGTTTATAGTCGGGCACACTCTCGTCTGGTTTCATCAGACGCCTGATTGGGTATTTCAGGATGAGCCAGGTAAGACCCTTGGTCGTGAAGCATTGCTTGCCAGGATGAAAGAACATATCTTCACTGTGATGGGCCGTTACAAAGGCCGAATTCACGGATGGGACGTCGTCAACGAAGCAATTGCACCTGACGGCCGGTTCAGAAAATGCAAATGGTTAGAAATTATCGGCGAAGATTACGTGCTCAAGGCCTTCGAATACGCCCGCCAGGCCGACCCCGACGCCCAGCTCTATTACAACGACTACAATATGTGGAAGCAACCTCAATACGAAGCTGTTTCTCGGCTGATTAAAGACCTACAGTCAAAGGGCGTACGCATAGATGGTCTTGGCATACAGGGACACTGGGCCCTTGACTATCCACCTCTCGATGAAATTGAGACTTGCATCCTGGCCCTTTCCAAACCGGGCGTCAAGTTGATGATTACGGAACTGGACGTGTGCGTAATTCCTTTTAAAGACGATTACGAGAATTTGGTGGACCTGTCCTCTTTCGATTCCGAAACGCAGAATAAACTCAGTCCTTACGCCGATGGCCTGCCGGACGATGTGCAGCAAAAATTGGCCGACCGTTACGCCGAGTTATTTTCGTTGTTCCACAAGTACCGCGACAAGTTCAGCCGCATAACTTTCTGGGCCGTCCACGACGGCCAATCATGGCGCAGCTACATGCCCATAAGAGGAAGGACCGATTATCCTATGCTGTTCGACCGTCAATATAAACCAAAGCCGGCCTTCGATGCCGTCGCTAAAATAGTTCAAAACAAAAAATGAAAATCACAGGTTAAATAACGTGCCGAGAGAATATCAATAGAACAACGCGCAAGAGACCTGCTATACAATGTTGTCCCTCCTTTTCAATTTTAACTTGACATCAGAATATTATAAGGTATTATTCTGCAGAATCACTTCATAAGGAGCTTAAAGTGACGAATAAAAAAGACCTTGAAATCGTAGCTGCAGGGCACACCTGCCTTGACCTGATACCTGCTTTTACAATCGATGGAAAAGTTGACAAGATGACAGACGTCCTTGTGCCCGGCAAAATGATTAATATGGGTGAATGTGTCGTCGTCGGAGGCGGGCCGGTAACAAACGCCGGTGTGTCCATTCGCCGGCTCGGTGTAAAAACCGAATTAATCGGCAAAATCGGAAATGACGATTTTGGCAAAGAGATACTTAGCTGGTATGAAGAGCATGAAGGCCATTTTAAAGGTATTCATATGGTCGATGGTGAATCAACATCATATACCATTGCGATTTGTATCCCCGGCATAGACCGCTTCTATTTGCATCATTGCGGTGCAAATGATACTTTCGGCTATGATGATATGGATTTCGACCTTGTGCAACGTTCAAAACTGGCACTTTTTGGTTATCCACCCTGGATGAGAAAGCTTTATGAAAACACAGGGGCCCAGTTAACGAAAATCCTTAAAAAGACCAAAGAATTAGGAACTACAACTGCGCTTGACCTTTCACTTCCTGATGTAAACAGCCCCGCCGGGCAGGTTGACTGGAAGGCGATTCTTACCGACTGGGTTCCACTATCGGATATTATGGTGCCAAGCGCAGAAGAGATATTTTATTTTCTATATAAAGGAAAGTTTCTTGAAAAGAAAGCAAAGCTCGGAGCCAAGGAGAGTGTGCTTGACCATATGACTGTGAAAGAGATTTCCACCCTCGGAAGTGATTTAATAGAAATGGGTTCGGCGATAGCAATGGTCAAATGCGGTCACAGGGGTTTGTATGTCCGAACTGCTAATCGGGACCGGCTCGAAAAATTAGGTGCAGCAGGATGCTCCGACCTTGAAAACTGGGCCAATCGCGAACTCTGGTTCCCTGTTTATCAGGAAGAAAAATTTGTGGGGGCTCTGGGTTCCGGCGATTCGGCAATTGCAGGATTTCTTTCTGCGTTTGTCTGGAATCATACTATCGAGTCCTGTTTAAGATATGCAAACGCCGCCGGCAGTATGAACGTTACCGTTCCTGACGGACTTACCTGGAATAAAGGCTTTGATGATTTAACAAAACGGATTGAATCGGGATGGAAGACAAAGGATTTGAAAATCGACGAAGACGACTGGAAGTATGAGCGTGGTTTCTGGGTTGGACCTGATAACCATGGTGAATGGGAATCATAAACCGGCATAATACAGGAGATAAGATATGTCGAAAGAAAGCGATGCGAAAAGAAATGCATTTGTCAAAAGAAAATTAGCAAAGATGAGTTTGGAAGAAAAGGTCGGCCAGATTTTAACATTTACCCGGCGCGGCGCAATGATAACACCAAGCGGTATTGAACAAATTACGAAATTGCAGTGCGGCGGCCTTTGTCTGGAACCATATGCGGTTGAAACCTGCAAGAACCTTTACTGGGGCAATTCCCAGATTGACCAGAGTTTCAAGCCCCCGAAAGATTACTTTACCGTAGCGAACACTTATTTTGCCGGCCAAACCTTTGGCATCAGCATAACGCCGGAAGATTACACGAAGGACCTGAATAAATTACAGAAAATCGCATTGGGCAGGCCCTCCAAGCTTCCTCTCCATATGACTATTGATTTCGAGGGCGATTTCAAAAACGATTATATGGCCGGCGGCATAAGGCAGTTCCCGCCTCCAATGGGTATGGCTGCTATCGGCGACCCCAAAATGACTTACAAAATCAATAACACCATCGCCAAGCAGCTCAGCAATATCGGCGTAACGCAGATGTATTCGCCGGTCTGCGACGTGAATATCAATCCCAAGAACCCTGAAATCGGCGTTAGGTCCTTTGGTGACGACCCTGAGGTCTGCGCAAAACACGCCGTCGCATTTGTAAAAGGTTTACAGGACGGTGGTATCGCCGCGACAGCGAAGCATTTCCCCGGCAGAGGTGACTCGGCAACCGATGCTCACGATGTGCTGGATGTGATAAGGGCCGACAAAAAGAGAATGCATGAAGTCGAGCTGGTTCCTTTCAAAGCGGCGATAGACGCGGGCGTAATGGCCATTATGACGGGACATTCCGTTTACCCGGCGTATGACGCCAAGTTCCCAACAACCTTGTCAGAAAGAATCCTTACCGGGCTTTTAAGAGAAGAGCTTGGCTTCGACGGCGTGATTGTTTCCGACGCTATCGGTATGGCTGCCATTCTAAAACAATGGCCCCTCCCGCAGGCTTGTGCAATGGCTATCAAGGCGGGCTGTGATACGATATTGCTCAAGGCTGATGACGAATCGAGGTCGCAGTGCTTCTTTGGAATTTTAGAGGCCGTTAGAACAGGCTTTTTGTCTGAAGAAAGACTCAATGAGGCCGTTACGCATCTTTTAAGAATGAAGTATGACCAAGGACTGTTTGAAACAGCTGGCAAGAAGGACCCAAAAAAGGCACAGAAATACGCTATGAGCAAGCCGGTCGTAGATTTCTGCTGGGACGTAGCCAAAAAGGCAATGATTGTAATGCGGGACAACAAGAAAATGCTGCCTTTGAAACCCAAACAGAAAATGCTGGTCATCGAGCAACGTATCCCTTATGAATTTTGCGGGAAAGACCCCTATATGCATCAGCATATGTTCTGCGAGCGAATGTCGGAATATTCGACGAATCTTATTCTGGTCGATACGGACTTCGCAGCAACTGAAGAAGAGCTTGCGGAATGTCTCGAGCTTGCGAAACAGACGGACCTAGTTGTTATGACAAATTATTACGCCCGAATTGTTAAATCGGGCAACAATCAGCTGCTTGTCAAGAAACTCAAGGAAGCGGGTAAAAAAATAGTTGTCGTGACCAACTACCCATATATAGAAGGCACGACAAAAGAGGCTGATGTTGTGGTCTGCAATTTCAGCGGCACGCCTGATTCAATTAGAGCTGCAGTAGATTTGCTGTTTGGGAAAATCAAGCCTTCACGTTCAACTAAATTGCCCATAAAACTTGGCTCTCAGCGAGCAGCCCCTGTGAAAAAACTGAAAGCACCATTGAAGAAACCTCCTCTGGGTTTATCATATTGTTGACGACAGATTTAACATAATTAATTATATGCCGCCGATGCTGTTTTTCAGCATCGGCGGTTTTGTTTATGTTGAGATTGGGTTTGATTGGGTTTGTTTTGCATAATCGTTCAATTTTGATTGAACGAAGTTCATTGTTCGTAGTTCGTGATTCGTAGATAGTTCATAGTTTGTTGTTCGTAGTTTATGGCTCATAGTTATTCACCTAAGGGAGCGTAAATAGACCTTCCCCTTAGTAGGGCGGACTTGCGCATT
>Ga0315543_1000855_pt1 | contig 35106 bp, 27 predicted proteins | sample SalMarSW160210MG_2_FD_203098 | JGI IMG/M metagenome (GOLD analysis project Ga0315543, IMG submission 203098) | Salt marsh sediment microbial communities from the Plum Island Ecosystem LTER, Massachusetts, United States - Salt Marsh Sediment SW1601-210 ...
TTTTAGCCAAGATCTTCCAGTCTCTGTCAAGGGCCGGCTTAGTGCGCTCTTATCGGGGCGTGCGAGGAGGTTTCTCGTTTGCCAAAGACCCCAACAAGGTCTCTATCAAGGAGGTCCTGGAAGCGATCCAGGGGCCTTACCATCTGATGAGGTGCATCCCTGATCCTGAAGTTTGCGAAAAAGGTTCTTTCTGTGCTTTAAGGGAACTGTTGGTCATTTCAGAAAAAAGGTTAGTGTCTACCTTTGAGGAGTACACCCTGGCTGACCTGAATAAGTGGCAAAAGGCTAAGAGGTCTAAAAAGTCTAAGGCTTAAGCTGCTATGTAGTCCCTCTTTCACACAGATTCCTGTTTACAGCCAGTCGTTGGGGCGTTATCTTCCGTTTTAGAGATTTATACGATAATGGAGAACAGGTATGTCGGTGAGGTCTGACAAATGGATAATTGAAATGGCGCGCCACCACGATATGATCAAGCCATTCTCGGAGAACCAAGTAAAGCCGGGGATTAGCTTTGGGGTTTCTTCATACGGTTATGACATCTGTCTGTCAGACGAGTTCAAGCTGCTCAACCCGGAGGGACTTAATGAGATCAATCCTAAAGACGTCTCGGTCACGAACTTTGTTGACATTCGAGCAGATTCCATCCTGATCCCTCCGAATTCGTTTGTTCTGGCACGATCGAAAGAGTATTTCAAAATACCGCGTGATGTGATCACCATCTGTCTGGGAAAATCGACTTACGCCCGTTCTGGAATCGTTGTCAATGTTACTCCGTTTGAACCGGAATGGGAGGGATTTGCTACTATTGCGCTTTCCAATACCGCTCCTCTGCCGGTACGAGTGTATGCTCATGAAGGAATTGCCCAGATAATTTTTCTGCAGACCGATGAAGAGTGTATAAGTTCATATAAAGACAAGAAAGGCAAGTACCAGGGCCAGAAAGGCATAACCCTCTCAAAACCCAGCTAACTGCCGATACCCCGTGAAAAGGGTCTTTTCCCTTTCAACTTAGGAGTTTTAAAATGTCACAAGAAGCTGTAAAAACAATAAGCAAAAGCGTAGATAGAGCAGGGGAGAGAAAGCGCCGCATGGTCACTATAGACGGTAACACGGCGGCTGCCTATGTAGCTCATGCCACCAATGAAGTCATCGCTATTTATCCCATTACCCCCTCATCAGTCATGGGAGAAGTCGCTGACGAAAGGTCTGCCCGAGGGGAAACGAACATCTGGGGTGTGGTTCCTACGGTCATCGAAATGCAGTCTGAAGGAGGAGCATCTGGAGCGGTTCATGGTGCCCTGACGACCGGTGCCTTGACCACCACTTTCACCGCTTCGCAAGGATTGTTGCTGATGATACCCAACATGTTCAAGATTGCCGGGGAAATGACGCCTACCGTCTTCCACGTTTCAGCCCGCGCTATCGCTTCCCATGCGCTGTCGATTTTCGGGGATCACTCTGATGTTATGTGCTGCCGTTCCACCGGTTTTGGCCTGATAGCCTCCGGTTCGATCCAGGAGGTGATGGATATGGCCTTGATTGCCCAGGCTGCGTCGCTGGCCAGCCGGGTGCCGTTTGTACATTTCTTTGACGGCTTCCGTACCTCGCACGAGGTCCAGAAGGTGGAAGAGGTATCGTTTGATGACATGCGGGAAATGATCGATGAAGAGTTGATTGCCCAACATCGGCAGCGAGCGCTATCTCCGGACACTCCGACTATCAAAGGAACCTCACAAAACCCCGACGTCTTCTTCCAGCATCGCGAGACAATCAACAAGTATTACCTGGCTGCGCCAGAGATTGTTCAGCAGGCAATGGATAAGTTCGCCGCTGTTGTGGGCCGGCAGTACAAATTGTTCGACTACTTTGGCCATCCTGAAGCTGAGCATGTCCTGTTTATCATGGGTACCGGCGCTGAAGTTGCCCACGAAACGGTGAATGAGCTGGTGGCCCAAGGGGAAAAGGTCGCTTTGATCAAAGTCCGCCTGTATCGTCCCTTCTCAGTGGAAGCGTTGGGTGAAGCTCTGCCGGCAACGGTCAAGAGGATTGCCGTGCTTGACCGCACCAAAGAGCCCGGCGCCGTCGGTGAGCCGATGTACACTGACGTCCAGGCGGCCATCAATGAGTTGCTGGACAAAGGAACGGCCAAGTTCACCGATCGCCCGCTGATAGTCGGTGGGCGTTATGGCCTCGGCTCCGCGGAGTTCAACCCGCCTATGGCCAAGGCCGTCTTCGACAATCTCAAGCAGGACAGCCCGAAAGACCACTTTACGGTCGGCATAAAAGACGACGTCACATTCACCTCACTTGACCCGGACCTCTCCTTTGATCTTGAAGGAGAGAATTTCCGCGGTCTCTTCTATGGCCTTGGCGCTGACGGTACGGTGGGAGCCAACAAAAACTCCATCAAAATCATTGGCCAAAACACCGACAATTACGCCCAGGGGTACTTTGTCTATGATTCCAAGAAGGCGGGGGCAATAACCGTTTCCCATGTCCGTTTCGGTAAAGATATTATCCAGAAGCCCTACCTGATCACCTCCGGCCAGTTTGTTGCCTGTCACAACTTTTCGTTCCTTGAAAAATATGACATGCTTGGCAATTTGACGGAAGGAGGCACGTTCCTGTTGAATTCTCCGTACGGTCCTGATGAGGTGTGGGACAAAATACCACGCGAGGTGCAGCAGCAGATCATCGAGAAAAAAGCCAAGTTCTACGTGATTGATGCCATTTCACTGGCTAGGGAACTGGGGCTTGGCGCGCGTATCAACATGATTATGCAGACGGCTTTCTTTTTGATCTCCGATATCCTTCCCAAAGAAAAGGCTATAAAAGCCATAAAAAAGGCCATCGTTGACACCTACGGAGCCAAGGGCGAGAAAGTTGTGAATATGAACTATGCGGCGGTCGATGGGGCTGCCGGGGCTCTGAGGGAAGTTGACTACCCCCATGAAGTCACCAGCAGTATTGCAATGCCGCCGATTGTGCCTGATTTTGCGCCTGAGTTCGTGAAAACGGTAACGGCTGAGATCATAGCTGGCCGCGGGTATGGCCTGCCGGTGTCAGTCTTTCCTGATGACGGTACCTATCCCACCGGCACCACTCAGTACGAGAAGCGAAATATCGCCGTTGATATTCCAGTCTGGGACAAGGAGCTTTGCATCCAGTGCAATATCTGTTCCATCGTTTGCCCTCACGCTGCCATCCGGCCCAAGGTCTTTGAGAAGAAGTACCTTGAAAAAGCTCCCAAGGATTTCTTGTATACCGAGGCTCAAGGCAAACAGTTCAAAGGATTGTACTACAGTCTCCAGGTAGCACCGGAGGATTGCACCGGCTGCGAGGCGTGTGTTAATGCCTGCCCGGCGATCAAGAAAGACGACGCCGGGAATAAGACCAACATTAAGGCTATCAACATGGCCTGGCAGGCGCCTATCCGCGAACGGGAAAAGAAAAACTGGGATTTCTTCATCAACGTGCTGCCTGATACTGATCCGGCGTTGTTCAAGATTGAGACTGTCAAGGGTTCCCAGTTTGTCAGGCCGCTGTTTGAGTTCTCCGGCGCCTGTGCGGGCTGCGGAGAGACCCCTTATGTGAAATTGATGACTCAGTTGTTTGGCGACCGGGCGCTCTGCGGCAACGCCACCGGATGCAGTTCCATCTATGGCGGCAATCTTCCTACTACGCCCTTCTGCAAACGCGCTGACGGTCGTGGCCCCGCCTGGTCGAACTCGCTGTTCGAAGACTGTGCGGAGTTCGCTTTAGGGATGCGCCTTACCGCTGACCAACTTAAGGTGTATGCGCTTAGTTTGGTCAAAGAGCTTGTACCCGATATGTATGAAGAACTGGCCAATGCTGTCCAGAGTTCGCAAGAGGGTATTGAGAAACAGCGTGCGCGAGTGGTCGAGCTGCTCAAAAAAATGGAGGGCTTAAACGGCAGCGAGAAGGTTATGGCGCTCAAAAGTATCGCCCATTTTCTGGTGAAAAAGTCGGTCTGGGGGATCGGCGGTGACGGCTGGGCGTACGATATAGGCTATGGTGGGCTGGATCACGTCCTGTCTACCGGCAAGGATGTTAACCTGCTGGTCTTGGATACCGAAGTCTACTCCAACACCGGTGGACAGATGTCCAAAGCTACTCCACGAGCTTCCACGGCCAAATTTGCCGCCGCCGGCAAGCCCATGCCCAAGAAAGACCTCGGCATGATGTTGATGTCCTACGGCAACGTCTATGTTGCCCAGATAGCTATTGGGGCCAGCCACAATCAGGCCGTCAAAGCTATGGTTGAAGCTGAGCGTTATAATGGCCCGTCGCTGATCATCTGCTACAGTCACTGCATTGCTCACGGAATTGATATGGCTCATGGAATGGACGAACAAGACAAGGCAGTTAAATGCGGTCACTGGTTGCTGTATCGATATAATCCGGACCGGATCAAAGAAGGCAAAAACCCGCTGCAGCTTGACTGCAAGGAACCATCGATTTCGTACGAAGATTACGCCTATTCTGAGATACGGTTCCGTACCCTCAAGAGCAAGGATTCGCAGCGAGCCAAAATGTTGCTTGAGCTGGGGCAGAAGGACTGTGACCGGCGCTGGCACCTGTACTCGCAACTGGCGCAAATCGATTATTCCTGGATTGTGGACTAACAGTACAGCGGCTGGGTATCCTGATCTTTCCTTATAGACGTCAGAAAGAGCGGGCTTTTTTAGCCCGCTTTTTTTACTCTTTTAGCTGACGCCTCTTTCATAATATCAAGAAACCTGCCCGGCATTCCGATATAGTGAGAAAACTAACCAAGTCGACAGACAGGAGGAAGTATGCGTGGTAAAATCGTAGTAGTGGCTGCCTCTCTGTTCGTGTTCTCCTGCGCCTCTCTCCTTTCGGCAGGTGAAACTGAGCAAGACATAGTAAACCGTTACCTAAAAAAGGTTGAAGCGAAACATGCCAGGAAGATTAGTTGGTTTGCAGCTAACTTCACCCTGAATCGAATCAACCGACACAATGACTACAACGACTTCGCCACTTATTCGTCAAACCACTTTACCAACACCACCATTCCCTGGCTGGGAGAGGCCAAGTCTTTCGGGGTTGATCTGGGTCTTGTCTTTGGTAAAAGGTTTGCCTGGTCTCTCGGTGGCGAATACTGGCTGAAGCTCGGAATGAATCAGACAGGCTCGTTTGACTATGCCCCCCCGGCAGGTAGCCCAACAGTCGTTACCGACCTCGTCTCGGAAATAAAGGTGTACGGAATATCCAGCTCGATTCAGTATTACCTTTACAATTCTCCTTCAAAGCTCGATCTGCTGAACAACTTTGCGGTACGAGTCGGCGGGAGTATTGGCTATTACCAAGCCAGTTGGGATGTTTGGAATGAATATCAGAATTTGAACCTGGCTACATCTACCCCGACGGGAGGCAACACTGCCTTCAAAGCCTCAGCTCCCAGTTTTGCTCTCAATGTTGGAGTGGATTACCCGTTAAGCTTTTTCAACATGGCTTTAGGAGTGGACCTGAGCTACTTATATCTGAACTTTAACAACGTTGCCTGGTATAATGCACTGAATCAGGAAGTCATTGCCACGTATGATGGTACACCCGAGGGGCGTGTCGATCTTGGCTTGTCAGGAATACGGGGTAAAGTGGAAGTAAAACGATACTTCAAATGGTAGAATATCCAGCGAGGCGTTTTCGGTTGACAGCGTGGTGATTATTACTATAATTGGCAAAGCTTCATAATTTGAAATGGAGAGATTCTGTATGAATTGGCTGGTCTCAAAGCTCGAAAAAGTGTGTGTTGTTCTGGTTATCCTGTTGATAGCTCCCGCAATAGTCCTGTCAGCCGAAAAACTTCCCCCTGAAAAAGCAGGAACCATCGGCAAGCCACTGGGGAAAATAGCATTTGTCCGCGATGGTAACATATGGGCTATGGAGGCCAGCGGAGCCAATCAGCAGTTGATTTGCGAGGCAACCAATGCTGACGGGCGCCTGAGTTGGTCCCCGGATGGCAAAAAAGTGGCCTTCACTCGCTCCGGTATAGTAAGTACCAAACTTCCCGATAATACGGGCGGACAACACAAAGTATATGACCTGTTTTTGGCGTACCTTGACTCGGCCTACGTCAACAATACAATGTACTGGTACCGCCTTACCGGTGACATGGGTAACCGGGACCCGGAATGGAGCGCTGACGGGAGTAAGATTATCTTTTGGAAGGACATGAATGCTAACTATGTGAATGCATATGAGCCGAATTACCAGATTTGCATAATGGATCCCGAAGGTACTGATACTGAGATTCTTCGTAAGGATTGGCAAGGAATGGATACCTTTCTGGTCGCCCCCTCTATGAACGCCAAGGGAGATATTGCCTGCATTGCTCTTTTCAGCCAAAAGCTCCAGGGGCTTGTGGTTTTGCCAAAAGAGAAATTCATGATGTCGATGGATTCAGCGAAGACCCTCGCCTTTGAGAATCCCAACTGTGTTGCTCCGGCCTGGTCGCCAGATGGTAAGTGGTTGGCTTATATCAATAACGACTTAAACGACGGCAGCCTGTACTTAACGACCCCGGACCTGAAAGAAAAATACTTGGTGTTTACCCCACCTCCCAGTGTAGGCTTATATACCGTTGCTCCCTCATTTTCACCTGATTCCAAATGGCTCACCTTCTCAACGAATGACGGTTCTATCTGGGTCTGCGACATAACCGGGAACGGTGACAGAAGGCTCTCTGGCCCTGGGACAGACAAGTTTCCAGCTTGGTCAAAGACTCCGTAAGAGACCTGCCCTATAGTTTGTTGTATAACATCTCGGAAATTATATTCTTACGGCTTTTCTTTTTGTCATTTTTCACACCAGCTTTTTCCAATTGGAGAGCAGTTCAACCAGAAGCCGCAATCCAAAGCCGGTGGCTCCTTTGGGGGTATACGGCTTGCCATGAGGCTCCAGATCGCAATAGGCTATGTCGATATGTGCCCAGGGCCAATCACCAATAAAGTTTTCCAAGAAAGCTGTAGCAGCAATAGTGCCCGCCTGGCGCCCGCCTGAATTGACCAAGTCAGCGATCTCAGACTTCATTAGCTGGCGATGGTCGTCCCAGATAGGCATCTCCCACACTTTCTCCGCAGTGAAGTCGGAAGCATTTTTCAGCCTGTCCAGCAGTTGAGGGTTGTTGCCGAGAATTGAGGCCCCGGCATACCCTAGGACATACAATGAGGCGCCGGTAAGAGTGGCGATATCAATGACTGCCTCGGGACCAAACTTTCCGGCATAGTCCAAAGTATCAGCCAGGATGAGTCGCCCCTCGGCATCGGTATTTATTATCTCAACAGTAAGGCCTTTGCGCATGGTTACAATGTCCCCAGGCCTCGTGGCTGATCCTGAGGGCATGTTTTCAGTCGTGGGCATGAGCCCAACAAGATTGAGGGGTAGCTTGAGCCGAGCGGCCGTGACCAGGGTAGCCAATACTACCGCTGCCCCGGACATGTCGCCCTTCATCTCGTGCATATTCAGCCTATCTTTAAGCGATATACCGCCGGAGTCAAACGTCACTCCTTTCCCCACAAGGACAATTGACTTCATAGCCGCACGACTGCCCCGGTACTTGAGGACAATAAAACGCGGGGACTCAGTCGACCCTTTCGCTACTGCCAGCAAGCCTCCCATCTTCTCTTTGGAAATAGCCTTTTCGTCAAGCACTTGACAATTGAACCTGTACTTTCGAGCCAGCCGTCGAGCCTCTTGGGCCAGCTTCGATGGTGTGAGAAAATTGGCCGGGGTAAAGGAAAGCCGTCTCACCAAGAGCTGTCCGTCAGCGATTATTACTCCTCTCTCAATCGCAGAACGAACTTTCTTCAGCAGCACCTGCCCCTCTACGGCGAAGGTAATTTGAGAAAGTTTGCTCTCATTTTCTTTTGTTTCTCTGCTTTTGAAATCGAGTAGCTGAAAACCTCCCAAAAGGTAACCTTCAATGGCTGCTTGGTAGAACTTTTCGTTTTCATAACTGCCGAGGTAGAAAGCAGCTGTTTTAGAAGTGGTCAAACCTCGAAAACGTGAAACAGTACCAGCCGCTTTGCGAAAGGAGTCGGGATTCAGCTTCTTATATTCCCCTAAGCCGACGAGAATCGCCCGCTGGGCCTTGTAACCGCGAGGACGAATGATCGCCGCAACTTCGCCTTCTTTACCGGTGAATTCACCGGAACTTAGAATGGTCTTGACCCCACCTGCCGAGGCGGTGTCAAGCTCCTTCAGAGACTTGTCCCTAATTTTTTCAAAGGTTGGGACAAAAAGAACGAGGCTCTCGACGGCGAGGCTCTGAAGTTTATCGGTGGAGTATTTAAGCACCATGATTGGTCTCCCATTTTTTCCATAAAGCTACCGAATCACTTGACACACCGCAACAGCATTTAACCTGTGGTAGCCTCTGCGGCCTAAGTACAAATCGTCAGGCGGGAGTCTCCGACTCCTATCCGCCTATGGCGGACCGGCAGGTCTCGGAGAGACCTGCCCTACAGTTTGTTATATTATATTTAGAAAGATATATCAGGATAGTTTGCATGAGCAAAAATAGCTATTGGGGGTCTACAAATGCTGATATGTTCAAGAACTGGGATAAGAATCGAAAAGGATGGAATGTTTAGAAGCCAGTATTGAGGAAAGTCTGATAATTCTTTTCTATTTCGGATAAGTTGTCTGAACCGAACTTCTCAAAAAAAGTATCGGTCAGTACCAATGCCACCACATTCTCGCAAATAACCGCCAGGGCCGGCACGACACAATTATCCGCCCGCTCCACCATCGCCTCAGCCGGTTTTTTGCTCTTGACGTCAACCGTTTTCAATGGTTTGTTCAAAGTTGAAATCGGCTTGATAGCAACCTTAATGACAATATCCTCCCCGTTGGTTATGCCGCCCTCAAGACCACCGGCATTATTGGTTTTACGGTAAAACCTCTTCTTAGCCGGATTACCTCCGGGGTCATAGAAGATTTCATCGTGGACTTTAGACCCAATTATTCCGGCGGCCTCAAAACCGAGACCGATTTCAACTCCCTTTACCGAAGGGGTTGCCATCATGGCGCCGGCCAGTCTGCCATCTAGCCGCTGATACCACTGCGAAAAACCGCCCAAGCCAGCCGGCAAACCATGCCCTATTACTTCCACTATTCCACCCAGTGAATCGTGTTCTTTTTGGGCCGACTTTATGGCTTCAATCATTTGACGCTCGGTTTCTTTGTCAATACAGCGAACGTCAGACTCTTCGCTGAGTCGAGCGATACTGATTATGTCCGGTCGGTCATACCCGGGGGGCAATTGAACAGATCCAATCCGGATAACATGGGAAGCGAACACAACGTTGAAGTGTTCCAGCAACTGTCTTGCCAGAGCGCCCAGTGCCACGCGGGCAGCGGTCTCTCGCGCCGAAGCCCGCTCCAGTACATTGCGCATGTCGTAATGGTTGTACTTGATGGCTCCCGCAAGGTCAGCGTGGCCAGGTCTGGGTCGGGTGGTCTCAGAGGCAAACCCTTTTTGTTTCAATGGCAGGTCTTCTCTCATTGGGTGGATCGGGTGCATAATCTCAGCCCAGTTATCCCAATCTCTGTTGTGTATCACAAACGTGATGGGACCACCCATGGTATAGCCTCCCCGTATCCCGGAAACAACTTCGACTTTGTCCTGTTCGATTTTCATCCGCCGGCCTCGGCCATACCCCTTTTGCCGGCGAGCCAGTTGGTAGTTGATGCGCTCTATATCGACCGGGAAACCGGCTGGAAAGCCGTCTATAACAGCAGTGAGTTGAGGGCCATGAGATTCACCTGAAGTGAGGTATGCCAGCATTGTGGCATGGTAAACAAAACAGGGCGGGACGTCAACCGGTGATGATCTCTTGGGGAGATGCAGCGATATTCGAATGTTTCTGGGCTGACTCGAGGGAGATTTTCTGCAACCGCTTTTCTATTCGGTCATCTATGTTCAGGGCCGCCGACATGTCGTTGAATTTCAGTTGGTCTATCGGCGATATTTCTTTCATTTCCTCAAGAACAGCGATAATCTTTTGGACCGATTTATCTATCATTTCCAAGTCGTTCGGAATCTGCTCAAGCAACTTGTCGGTATTCCCTTTCTTGATTAAACGGCGCATTAGCTGGGAGCGACCGTAAATTGCCATCACCGCATTGTTGAGATAGTGAGAAAGAGTTGCTACGGCAATATTTTTGGACTCTATAGCTCCTTTGGCTCGCTCTTCATCTAAGAGCTTTTTGCTCAGTTCTTGCCGCTCCTTGAACAGATTCTCGATAGTAAGGAAAGACTTCCAAATCTCTTCGTTCGCCTTCATGAGAATTTCTTGGGTATCGCCGATATCAATCCCTAAATAATTGGCCACATCGATAGCTCCGGACATAAGAGTGTAGGAAAGGTCGTCGATCTGATTTTTCGACAAGGATAATTGATTCCTGAGCTTTCTGATGTTTATCATCCGTTCTTGAGGACCCATCTCGTAGCCTGAAAAACGGTCGCTGGCCAGTAAAACGGCCAGCCGAACAATGTTCTCGATAACTTCATTTTCTTTTAAATTTGCCAAAACATGATGCCCGGCTATGGATCGGACAATATAATCGGGGAGTCTCCAGACTTCAGCCAGACGGCCCCCGACTTCGCAGTGGTCAATGCCAAACACCTCGACCTCGGCCTGCACCAAGGTTCTGGCTTTAACTCGCTTGTCAATAATCCGATGGTACTCGTTGGGGAAATGATGCAGGAAAAAGAGAACCCCTACGTCATGCAACAAACCGGCTATGAACGCCTCTTCGGGAGCCCTGGCTCCAATTGTCTTGGCGATCTTTTCTGAGGCAGCCGCAACTGTCAGCACGTAGGCGAAGAAAGCTTTCGAATCGACCCCGGATTCCTTAGAAATCTTTTCCGGCTGGAAAATCGACGAAGACAGAGCCAAACATTTCACCGTCGTGATACCCAGCACGGCTACCGCCTGGTTAATTGTTGTTGTTTTTGCCAGGCGTTGATAAAATGCGGAGTTAGCCACCCGCAAAACTCTGCTTGTCAAAGAGGGGTCTTTCAGGATTATGTGTGCCAGCGAATCAGCCGAAAAGTTCTCCTTGCCGACTTCTTTAAGTGTCTCGGATAAGACCTGCGGCAGGGAAAAAAGCTTTTCACTACTGCGAATCTGCTCAATAATCGAAATTCGATCCATGTACACCACTGCGAGCCTTTCCATTGTTATCGGTTGCAAAAGCTGATGAATTTACCGGGCAAAAGATAAATACGCACCAGACAATTTTTAAAGCAGAGGATTAGATAAAACTGCTGATTGGATAATGTCAGTTAGCTGTTCGATTCGAAAAGGTTTGTAGAGAACTTCCGTTATGCCGGCGGCCTCCAGTTCGCTGGGGGCAATGTTGACTTCCCAGCCGGTTACAAGAACTATCGGGGTATGAGGATGAAGCCGTCGTATACTTCGAGCTACGTCGAGACCCGAGATTCCGGGCATGGCCAGGTCAGTTAGAACTATGTCAAAAGCTGTCTGGGAAGCCAGCTTCAGGCCTTCTTCTCCTGATAAGGCGGTCTGAACATCGTAGCCAAGAGATCGGCACATTGCTGAAATCAGATCAAGGATTACCTGCTGGTCATCTACAGCTAACACCCTCGCTTTGGGAGAGGATTCAGGGATGATAGAGGGGGTATTGGCCTTAACCGGAAATTTGAAAGAAAGGTAAGAGGGCACCCGACCGAACCTGTCGAATGCGCAAAAGCAGTTCTTGTCGACTACATGTTGCAGAAAGGTATCAGTAGGCCGGTAGCGTAGTACCTCGGCGGGTGTGTAATACTCTCCGAAGCCTGCTACACGTTCCACCGAGGGGAAGTTCTTGCGGTGGCGCGAGACGTCTAAGTACACGTGGTCGTCTTGCTCATAAGTGGAAATGCTGATAACATCTTCGTCTTGAGCCAGAGAAGCAAAACGGTTGAAAGCCTCCTCGGCAAGATTGCGGATCGCCTCATCCGACAATCCGATTTTTTCGCTGGAGTTGAACCTCGTACTGATCTCTCTCGGCTTACCGCCTAACATGTATACATTCCCAGAGACGAGAGCAACCTTCAGGATTGAATTGAGGACATCATTGATGTTTACTGAGTCAACCGATTGGAAAGAAAAACGTTGAACGCCCGGCTTCATCTGAGACAGTGACCCTCTCAAATAACTGGCTGCTTGCTCGGCTTCGTCAATTATGCTTTGAATGTGAGACCTTATCTGTTCGGGCAGTTCTATCCGAGTCGACGCCAGCTCGGCGTTGCCGATAACTGCTGAGAGGTGATTATTGAGTCTGTTAATGATTTCATCGAAGGCGTTCGGAGACGGCTCACCGGGAGTTACGGTTTCCAGTTCCTTGTGTTGCAGCGCACGCATGGTCAGGCGCGTTGAATACAGTCCCGTCACCAGCGTGATAAGTCTTTCCCATTCGGTTCTCTCGCTTTCGGCGATGCCAAATATAAAGATGACTGCCACTACAACGACTTCCTTGAAGTCCGTAATGGGGCAGGTAGCCAGGAATATCGGCAGTTGCTTTTCTCCAAACAGCTTGTGGAAGGCTTCACGGTTGGGGGCAGTATATGATTCAAAAAGCCGGGTCACTTTATTAGTGCCGAATGTAAAGCTCGGTTCGAGGGTGTCGGCAACATCTCGTATGTTCCCTTCCCCCGGCAAGATGTTGAAACCGGCCAGGTCGTCCTTTGTGGTCGGGAAACCTTGTCGCGCTTTGAAAGAACCGTTTGGTTCTCTGGCAAAGACAACCGCGGCTGAATTGGCGGGTAGGATATCGGCCAGATGCTTTACGAAAAGATTCCAATCTTCCACGTCTGTCTCGGTTGCATCGAATCTCAAAAGCTGGAGAATCTTTTCAAATCCCTTGCGTCTGGAGATATCAAGACGACGAGAATCGATTTGTTCCAGAACTAAAGCAGCCAGCCCGGCGAATATCTCAATGTTTTTCAAATCCATCTGGTCAACCTTAAACGGGCCGGACTCCATACGCAGCAACAAGGCATCGCGACTTCTGTTGCCTTTCAAGGGGAATACCAGAGAGGAAAAGGCGATGTAGGATCGCCCCTCGTCAGTCACCGCCTCTTGATTGACGATGAGCGGCTTAGCTCTTTCGAGAGCATCCACCAGAGCTGTCTGGTAGTTTTCAGAGAGCTGTTCCAGGGGCTCGCTCCCTCCATGAAAAAGCAAGGCGCCATTTTGTAATCCAAAAAGGTGGACCGACTGACAAGAGGCTAGACCCACCAGACGCTCACAGAATGACGTCACTTTGTCGGGAGAAGAAAAAGACCCAACGACCGTGAGAAGCCTCTCGGTAAAGTCGGCGTAGCTGCTTATATTTTTTTCACTATCACTCTTTGCCAGGGAAAGCTCCCGCGACAGCCGGGCTGACTTGATCTTCTCAGCTAACCACTCCGCCACTGGTGAGAGGTAACAAATTTGGGCACGACCGAAAAACTTCGCCTGCTCAGCAAACAATATGATGCCGCCTATTTTCTCCATCTCTGAGACAAGAGGTAACACTAAGCACGATCTGAACCGGGACTTGGCTGCCACGCCGGTGCGATCGACAAAGTCAAAGCTGCCGGCAATCAGGGGATCGCCAAGGTCCACCGCCTGACTGACGATATTGCGCTCGAGAGGATAGTATTCCAAAGCAGCCGTCTCTTCCTTGGTCAGGCCGACTGAGCTGGCAAGAACAAACTGTCTTCGACTCCGGTTGAGCAAAAAGACCGCCCCTGCGCATTCCGGCAAATGCGCAATTATCTCTTTTATCGAGATGTCCAGAAGTTCGAGAAGTTGGTATGGTTGGCGAGCCTCACGCTGAAGGTCGTCCAGGACCGACAGTTTTTGCTCCCGGCTTTCTATCTCCTCTTTTCTGGTCTGCCAAAAATCACCATACTGTGAAAAACCAACCACTGCAAGAACAAGACCGATCAGCAGCAGGCTGAATTGAGCCAGGTCAAGCAAGGGGTAGGCAGATGTTACAAACCACTCGCCGTAGCCGGAAGAACTTTTAACACCTTGCCAGACAGATACCAAAAAGAGTAAGGTCCCACCGGAAAGTAAGAAAGACCGCCCCGAGATGTAGTCACCGGAGAAAAGCCGCAGGCGGAAAAGTATAAACGTCACTGTCACCAGGACAATGAAAGGCAAAAGAATGACAGGGAAGTATGCCGACATCAATTCGACTCCACTAGTTCCCCGTGAAGAGTGAAGGCGTCAACCGAGTTAATACTGAGAGGAACTACCATCCCCGTCTTAACGCCGTCCCTCTTGAATAATGCTATCTTGTTACCTTCGGTCCGAGCCCGTAGATACTCCTGACTGCGGCGCGAGGTGCCCTCCACTAAGCTGTAACGGATCTGGTTCAGCTCCCGCCGGTTGCGTTCGTACGCTATCTGTTGTTGCAACTTTATTAGTATGTTCAGACGCCTGATTTTCTCTGCCTCCGGGACATCATCTTCGTATCCGGCAGCCGTCGTCCCGGGACGAACCGAGTAGCGGAACATAAAGGCTGCGTCATATTGGATTTCCCTCACAGCTTGCAGAGTTTGCTCAAACTCAGCTTCGGTCTCAGTCGGGAATCCTACAATCAGATCAGTTGTTATGGACACGTAGTCGAGCTTTTTGCGAATGTACTCAATGATTCTTATATAGTTCTCGAACGTATAAACACGCCCCATCTTGTTAAGGATTCTATTCGAGCCGGACTGAAGAGGAAGGTGGATATGCGGCATCATCTTCGGCTCTTCAGCCATAAGATCCACCAGCCTCGTAGAGAGGTCTTTGGGATGCGAGGTCATAAAACGAATGCGTTGGATGTCGGTTTCTCCGGCAACCCGAACAAGCAGTTGGGGAAAATCCACGTCGTTGTACCGGTAGCTGTTAACATTCTGGCCGAGGAGGGTTATCTCGACTACGCCATCATCGACCATCCTCTTGACTGAATCGACAATCTGATCCGCTGCATGGGCTCGTTCCTTGCCTCTCACGTAGGGAACGATACAGTAGGTACAGTAGTTATCACAACCTCGGGAGATAGTAACAAATGCGGAGTAAGGTGTTTCCCTGGCGGGCATAATCACGTCCATATTCTCATGGCCGAACGCTGTCATGATCGATGAGGTTCCTTCGATACCTTCTAAAACGTCAGGAAGTTCAAACAGGCGGTCGGTTCCCAGAACAAAGTCAACATGAGGAACCTTCTTAATCAATTCCTTCCCTAACCTTTGAGCCATGCACCCCACCACGGCCACCTTCAAGTGAGGCTTTTTCAGTTTGTACCGGTAGATCTCTCCCAGACGACCAAAAACCCGCTGCTCCGCTTTTTCCCGAACCGAGCAGGTATTCAGAATAATCAGGTCGGCCTTCGACTCATCAGCAACGCGGCGGTATCCTCTGGTAGTAAGGCTGGCGGTTAGAGTGGACGAATCGGCCAGATTCATCTGGCAGCCATAAGTTGATATATGAAAAGTCCGTATTTTCTTCTCTTTTTCCATGCTAAAACTATCTTCATCAAGCAGGAAACTTTTTCCCACACAACATAATGATGATACGATTTCTTATATGAAAAGCAAACAAAAAAGCCTCCACACGAAGGCTCGTTTACGGAAACGGGTGCTGTCTCCAAGCTTGTTTTGGAGAAGCATGCTGTGGCACCATTCACCTGCTGCCAGGTCACTTATAAGAACTCTCTGTATTGTAGACATCCTCAAACAAGAGGTTGTGTCATAAAGCCAACGTCATCGCGAACGACCGCAGGGAGTGTGGCGATCTCAATTGTACAGATGCTTGTACTACAAGAGGTTGCCACGTCGCTTCGCTCCTCGCAACGACGATTTCCGGGGTTTTTATGGTCGGGAATCGTAATTACGACACAGCCTGCAAGTTCGGGGATATCACCCGTCGGTTGTATAATGGTGGTTGTCTTAGCGTTAGTATTGTTTCAATTCATACTGAAAAATTTGACTTAAGTCAAATAGGTGAATCTTTTCACCAGTAACTCACCAAAGAGCACTAAATTGAAAGGCTGCCCAATTACTGGGCAGCCTTCACTTCAAGAGTTCTCTATTTACTTACCAAAATTAACCGTTGCTATACCCCAGGCCCAGATACCGGGATCGGGGTCTTTCATCCCGGCAGAAGCCTCTTTCGGTAAGAAGATTGAAGCTCCGGCCATAAGGTTGACGCCTGCCACGCGGGTGGTGGAAGCGGTAAGGTCCACCTCAATACCAACATCTTTAGTAGCACTTCCATCTATTGGGCTTGTGTAGTCTTGAGCGGTTGAGAAATAGTGAAAATCGCCTTTGATTGTCCAGCCCGGCGTCGGATCAATTCTTCCGCGCAGCATCAAATCCATCAGGCCAAGTGTATTAGAGCTGACAAAATAGTCCATATAACCACGGAACTTGTGACCGCCGTAATACGAATTCTGGTAGGCTTTGAACTTGGTGGTATCCGATCCGTCATCACCTGAAGAGTAATCAATACCGGCGGCAACACGGGCATTACCCGAGCCTACAAACGAATAGCCAGCTTCAAAGGTGACCATAAATGCGGAGATGTCCAGTTCTAACGTATCGGGCAACATACCACAAGGCATATTTCCAAGCTGGTAAACGCCGTTCAGTTCAAAGTCGAACTGCTGATACGTACGATAATGGTACACGCCGAGATTGATGCGATCGAGCTTGTTGATACCGGCGGCATAACCATTTGTATCGGCGTCGTACTCGTAAAAGCCAAACAGGTCGAGTCTGCAATTCTCCAAAGCCTTGATATTGCCATAGAGACCGAAGATATCAAAGTCCCGGTTGTAGCTTGAGCTGTTCAGTTCCAAAACTTTCACTCCGAAACCGGTCACCTTGAAGTCGGGATTGTCATACCAGAGCATACCACCTTCTAAGGAACGACCGACATTAGACCAATCACATGCGCTGAAGACGCGCTGATTGCCCGGACTGAACTCGAACCGTCCCGCCTTGCCGCCCCAGCCTTCGCCGAAGATGTTGTCGAGCTGGATATAGGCTTGGTGGATATCGACATTGTGGGCATCATTCAGAGTCCCGGAGGTCGGTTGGCCAAAAATGCTCTGTCCGCCGAACAAGCGGCTGTCCTGCAACTGCACGAAAGCATGTGCATTGTCGTTCACTGTCGCTTCGATGCCAACACGAGTGCGCATCTCCGAAAAGCTCTTGTAAGTTGCCGAGGTATCGAAGCTCTTCTTATCGAGCTGGTCCCTCAGCCGTACTTGCCCGGTAATGTTGACGTCAGTTGCAGCCTGGGCCAGCATGGCCCCCGCTACAACCACCACAACGACCAAGAGCAGCTTGTTAAGTCCTTTCACTCCTTCTACTCCTTTGTTTTAGGTTAGCGGACTGTTTCCATACCTTGTACCACCACCCGGCAAAGGTCACCCTTTACCTCATGATGGCTTTCGGCGATGATAGACTTTTGCAATTTGGGAAGCAAGTTAAAAATCTTTTTTTCTGCCGCCAACGATTTGCTTTCAGAGAGTCAGCACCTTGACATCGTCAATCGATTGATCTTAATTCTGTGCAGTTTTGACTAATCAACACACCGTCTATGATTTAAGGAGGAACTATGCCCAGATCACTGTGTCAAATCACCGATTTTACAACAGCGGAAGTAAACGAAATTCTCGATCTCTGCGCCAAAATGAAAAAGAGGGAGATTACTCCTAAGCCGCTGGAAGGAAAATCAGTAGCCTGTATCTTTACCAAAGAATCGCTGCGCACGAGGATATCTTTTGAGGTCGGAATAAATCAGTTGGGTGGACATGCCATTTACGTTACAGGCAGTGAAATCAAGCTTGGCCAACGGGAAAGCGTTGCTGATGTGGCTAGAGTATTATCCAGGTACGTGGGACTGATCGTAATTCGCACTTTTGCCCAATCAGATGTTGAAGAGCTAGCTAAGTATGCTTCGGTTCCCGTAATAAACGGTCTTACCGATCTCGTTCACCCATGTCAGATTTTGGGCGATTACTTCACCATGGTGGAGCTTCTGAGGCCGAAAGAGCGGTACTCGGTGGCCTATATCGGGGATGGCAATAATGTCACCCATAGCTGGCTGAATTTGGCCTCGTTGATTCCGCTGGACTTACGGGTGGGGACTGCAACAGACTGCCAACCTCAGGCTGAGTTTGTTGCTCGGACCAGAGCTAATCCCAAAAGTACGGTTATGATTACAGATGATCCTAAAGAAGCCGTTGCCGATGCCGATGTAGTCTATACGGATGTTTGGGCCTCAATGGGCCAGAAACATTTGGCTAAACAGAAGGCAAATGAATTAAGGAAATATCAACTCAATAGCTCTCTGTTGGCGGTGGCTAACCCAAAAGCTATTGTGATGCACTGTTTGCCTGCCGAAAGGGGCCGCGAAATTACTGATGAGGTCATGGACGGCCCACAGTCGGTTGTTTTCGATCAGGCGGAAAACAGGTTGCACATTCAAAAGGCTATCATGACGTTCCTTTTGAAGCACGCGTAGCGGGTACGGGAGAAACCCAAAACAGAGGCTGTGACAAAGAAAGGAGAGGCGCAATGCGCTCCCACAAACTTCTTCTCATTTTGGGGGTAGTGGTTCTCGCCGGCCTTTTCGTAGCCTTTGTTGGTTGCGGGTCTGACGACAAGTCGACCGGGAATGTCGGTTCCAACAGCGATCCTGAGTTCCAGATGGTGCAAGACGAGGTCGGCCAATTTGTTGATTCGACTCTCGAGTTTTTAACCAATGGCCTGGGCAGTATTTCCGGCATCGCCACCGGTGAGATTGACCCCGTTCAGTATGGTCCCGGCCCGCCGGATTATGATTCTACGAGGGATACAGCCACCGCCACCTATGCAAATGGATGGCATGTGGTTTATTTTGCTCTTCACCATGACGAATTCGACGCAATCCTTCGGGATTCAATCCAGTTCGTTAAGGACGGTCAGCCCCAGCAAAACTCTGCTGGACTGGAGAGCCTGTTTTTCAAGCACTTCTGGGATTTTGACGTAACCGATACTTCCATCACACACAGGTCATATACCAGTAATGTTGATTATTCGTTCACCGGATTGGATACAACCACGGCTACTATTAGTGGCACTCACGACTTACAAGTGCATTCCAAGTATGTCTCCATCGATTCGACCATATGGCATGACATAACCATGGAAGCCACTTTGACACAAGTTCAGGTGAACAAAACCGCTGTCGGGTGGGCTCAGGGATGTCCGTGCTCCGGCTCGATTTCGGCGTCTCTTGAGATGGTGTATCAGAAAGATTCTGACGACCCTGTTACATCCAACTGGACGGTTAATCTGACGTTTGATAACGGCAACATGTCCGTTATCGTGAGCCGAGGATCCACCACCTGGATGTACAACACCCAGTTGTGCACACCGCCGTATTAAACTTCTCAACTGCAGACATGAAAGCCCGCTGGCCGGCGGGCTTTTTTTATGCCTGACCCTCTGTACCAGTTTACGTTGACAATCAATTGTATTTACAGCTAAATACAGACCTTATGAAAGAAGTAGCGAAATACTCCGGCTGTTTTGTCTGTGGAGATAAGAATGAAAGTGGCCTAAAGGCTCGGTTCTTCTATGACGGTGAACAAGCCGTCACTGAGGTGGTTGCCCTTGAGCAGTTTGAAGGGTACCGGGGCATTTATCACGGTGGAGTGATTACAACACTTTTAGATGAGGTCATGATTAAAGCTATTCTGGCTCAAGACAAGTACGCTGTCACGGCGGAGATGACCGTCAGGTTCCGCAGACCAGCCAGAACCGGCGATAAGATCAGGCTTGTCGGCCGGGTAATAAAAAGCAAGGGTCGGGTTTTCTTTACCGAGGGGAAAGCAACAAATGAGGAGGGTCAGGTTTTGGTAACCGCCACCGGCAGGTATGTTGAGGCCGATTCAGAGTTGAAACCTGCCTTGATGAATTCAGTAGAGTAAAGTGTATAACTAACTTCAGTTAATCTGAATCAGAAGTCTCTCCGTTATTAATTGCAATTACAGAAGGGATGGTAACCTGTTGTTGTTTAATTCATTCCGCCGAGAACAATGCTTGGTTTGGGTGGGCATTATGATTGCTTGGCAAGTATATATGAACATTGTAAAGTCTCCGATTGAGTGCTATACAGCGGCCTTTCACAATAAGAGTATCGACCCATACCTGGAGACTATAGGATTTACCCGTGGAATGATCGCCTTTTCGGTACCCGATTTTGGGGTACTGTTTCGGTGTCGAGCCGAAGGAAGGCTGATTGATTTGGAATTTGGGGCTTTATTTTCTCTTTTGAAGTTTATCAAAGTTCGTCTTACCGACGCTGGTATAGAGTCCATCAAGATACTTTCGTCTAATCCAGAATTTTTCTTCTCCTTCACGATCAATCCTCATCATCTTGACCCCGGCAGCGAGCGAGCAAAATTGCTGGGCGGGTACAGCAAGCAGTTTAAAATTCTGGTTGGGTTGGTAGAGTCGACTAAAAATAAAGCGCTAATATCTGCTGCCGACTACCCCTCGCTGCCCTCTTCTGCCGTTCTTAATCTGAAACCGGGCAATGATGACTTCAAAAAGATCGGCTTTAAACCTCTGCAAAAAGGGATAAAGCTGTAAAGTCTTCCGGTATTCATTTCGCCTTGACATATTCCACTCTACTCTTAGCTTGGACATAGAAGGTCATACACCTTCAGCGATGTTTCCTTAAACGTCTGAGGAGGTAGTTTCGTCATATTAAGGTGGTGTTGTCCAAGCTAAGAGGGAATAAATGAGAGTTCTTACCCGATCCCTCCTGTCGGTTTTAATTATTGCCTTAGGAGCACGGATAATACAGGCCGATGAGAGCAACATAGATATTGGTTTTGTTACAATAAAGAATCGATTTCAGACAGAGCTGGTCAGCCAGATAATCGATCATGCCTACACGAGAGTGGGGACTAAGTACCTTGTCTCATTTGATACTCACCAGAAGGATTTGCTCACCCGGTCAGGGATTGAGTATGAAGCGCTTCTGCCCAGTGTTGACCCCGCCACTGTCTATATTGTTCGACCCGTCTGTCATGCTGAACCCGGATTGGTTGATTGGAGCAAGATCGGGAATACTCTTGACATTGGCCTGGGAATGCGCCTTGTGACGATGAGTCTAACTGCAGCTTCTACGATAGCAGCAAACACTGGATTTTCTGCGATCCCTCTTGACCGGATTCGTATTCGCTTCCATTACATTCCTCCTTCAGTCACCAATCTTCTGCCAGGTATAACTGACTTTCCGACTGATACGCTTGTGAATCGGGTGTTGCAGGACTCTATTTACGCGTTCAATACCAGGCTCGAAGCTTTCCAAACCCGCTATATCTGGACCGACTCGATAGACCGCGCCCGTGACTGGATCGTTCAGAAATTTCTCGATTGGGGTTATGCCGATGTCACAACTCCTGCTTTCTGGTGGAATGGAGACTGGCACTATAACGTGATGGTAGTCAAGCCAGGTTACGCTGAGCCGGATAAAGTTATTGTGGTCGGAGGTCACTATGACTCGATTAACTTTGGTTCGGACCCAATGGTCTTTGCTCCGGGCGCTGATGACAATGGCTCCGGCACCACTACCACCATGGAGACGGCTCGAGTATTGGCTGATATTCCGTTGCGTAAGACGGTCATATTTATGACGTTTTCCGGTGAAGAAGAGGGCTTGCTTGGCTCTCATGCTGCTGCTCAAGGATTTGTTGAGGCCGGCACGGACATCGAAGTTATGTACAATTTCGACATGGTGGGGTACACTGACGATTCGTACTGGGACATTTCTATCACCAGTGGAGCCAACATTGCCTACAGAGACGTTACCTCTGCAGCCACCACGCGGGTGACCAGCCTCATTCCGATTATCAGCACCTCTCCCGGCAGCTCAGATCACCAGTCATTCCGCGAGCAGGGTTACAATATTGTCAACACGATTGAAGCTGATTTTAATATTGGAGGGTGGCATACGAATTTCGATTTGACTTCCCGTATGGATTTCCCGTATTTGACGGAAGTGGTCAAGATGGCTGTCGCATCCGTTGCCTTTGTTGCTGATGCTGCTCACCCGACATCAATCGATGAAATTGTTGACCAGGGTGACGGGCAATCACTTGAGGTCTTCTGGAGCGATTGCGATTCTTCTTACACCTACAGGCTATACTACGGTACGAATTCCAACGACTATACTGACTCTATTGAAATTCCTCAGGGTCTCTGCTCCTATGTGGTAAGTGACTTGACCGAAGGGAGAACCTATTATTTTTCAGTTGCTGGTGAGACTCTCGGAGGGTATCCGGCGCTTTATTCGGTGGAGGGTAGCGAAACCCCACTTCTGGTGCCACGTTCCCCGGTTTCCCTCACCGCGGAACCGGATTCGCATCAGATTGTCTTGGGTTGGGATGACAACCGGGAATCTGACCTTGCCTACTATCGGATTTTTCGTCAGGTGGAGGGATTGACCTGGTCGCCGTATAAGGATAATGTTCCAATCTCATCGTTTGTAGATTCACAGGTTGTCGGACAAGTGGACTATGTATACAAAATCAAGGCTGTTGATCATGACGGATATAAGTCGGATTTCTCGAATCAGGCGGACGCCTATGCGGCTACATTCGATGGCGGAATACTTGTCGTCGATGAGATGACACAAGAAGGGGGTCTGCCTTCCCAAGAAGCGCAAGAAGCTTTTTGGGATACTCTCTATGGTGAAACGCCATACGGGCTCTATCAGGTGGAAAGCGATAATAAAGCTCTCACACGCAGCGTTGCAGGCAAGTATTCTTCTATCTTCTGGTTTGACGACGACTTTGGCATTAAGGCGATTAAGAAAAGTCAAGACAACCTCGCCTGGTACGCGGGTTTCACCGATAACCTGTTTATAAGCGGATACACCACAATACGCTACTGGACCCCTTCTCCACTTTCGCCTGGCGAGTTGTTGTATGATGAGTTTGGGCTGGCTTCCTACATCGTTGACAGCGCCTTTGATTTTGCTGGCGCCATGGGTCAAAATGGTTGGCCGTCACTGCAGGTGGATCTTGATAATGTTATGGGAGGCAATTTGCCCAGCATTCCCAAGCTTACCCCGCTGTTGGGTGCAACTGTGATCTATACCTTTGACTCGTTCACTGATGATCCAAGATTTGAGGGGCAACCGTGTGGGTTACTGGTTCAGGGATCACGTGGCAATAGAGTGCTGCTCACTTTTCCCCTGTATTACCTAACCCACTCGTCAGTTAAAAGCCTCATGAACTATGCCAAGGCGCTGTTTGGCGAAACCGGTACGGTTGCCCGCAACGGTGACATCGACGGCTCAGGAATAGTGGATTTTGTTGATCTTGTATTCTTAACCGATTTTCTGTTCAGGGGTGGGCCGGCGCTATCAGACATGAATGCCGCTGATGTTAACGCTTCCTGTACAGTTGACGTGGCCGATGGAGTCTATCTAGTTTGGTACCTATTCTACGACGCTCCCGCACCTCAAGTAGGCTGCGTCCATCAGTGAAACGATAAGCTGTCATTTTATGCCCTCTTTGTTTGTGCTTTCAGAATCCTGCGGGTGTCATTGGCGATGACCAGCTCTTCATTGGTGGGGATTACCAACACCTGGACTGTGCTGTCGGGCGATGAGATATCTGCCTCTATTGCGGTTGTTTTTTTGTTTTTCTTTTCGTCGAGTTTTATGCCCAAAAAATCCATTTTTTGGCAGGTCAGGCTGCGCACCTTGGCAGAGTTTTCCCCAACTCCAGCGGTGAAGACGAGTATGTCAAGGCCATTCAGTGCCGTAGCATAGGCGCCAATGTATTTTTTCAGCCGGTAGCAGTAAATGTTCAGAGCCAGCTTGGCTCTTTCATTACCTTTCCTGGCAGTCTCCACGATTTCCCGCATGTCGGATGATATCCCCGATATACCGGCCAAGCCCGAGTGCTTGTTCAGAAGCGTGTTGGCTTCGTGCAAGCTCAACTCTTCACGGGCCATCACGTGCAATATGACGGCAGGATCCAAATCACCCGAGCGGGTACCCATCAGAAGTCCCTCAAGGGGCGTAAAGCCCATCGAGGTGTCTATTGACGATCCTCTATCCAGAGCTGTCACCGAGACCCCGTTGCCCAGATGACAGGTAATTATCTTCAGCTCTGTGATAGGCTTACCTACAATTGCTGCTGCCCGCTGACTCACGTAGCGGTGCGACATACCGTGGAAGCCGTAACGGCGGATACCATACCGTTTGTACAGAACATAGGGAATTCCGTAAATATACGCGTACGGTGGCATAGTGAGGTGAAGTGCGGTGTCGAATACGGCTACTTGTGGAACGTTCGGTAAGGTTTTCTCGCAGGCATTGATCCCACGGATGTTGTGAGGATTATGAAGAGGAGCCAGCTCAATCAAGCTACGCAGTCTCTGCATCAGCTCCGGGGTTATCAAGACCGAGTCAGTAAATTCCTCGCCGCCGTGAACCACCCGGTGCCCCACGGCCTGAATTTCCGAGCGGTCTTTTATAACGCCATGGTTTGGGGACATCAGCATCGAAACGACATATTCAATAGCCACGATATGATCGAGGATTTCTCCTGAAACCTTTACCTCTGGGCGGTCATGCGGTTTGTGAGTTAGAACTGAAGCCGACATACCGATACGAGAGACCATCCCCTTGGCCAAAGCAATTTCAGTTTCGGTATCAATGAGCTGGTATTTGACTGATGAAGAGCCACAGTTTACGACTAGTATTTTCATTCTTGTTAACCTGCCTTTTCTTGTTTCTCAGCTCTTTCGTTTGGAGAAATCCTGTCGCCGTCGGCATCATATTCAAAAAAGCCGCTCCCCGTCTTCATGCCCAGATGTCCCGCTCTAACAAGCTTGCGTAGGGTTGGACACGGATTGTATTTGTGATCACGGAGTTCCTTAATCAGGTTTTCCATCCACGACATGACTACATCCAGTCCCATCATGTCCGCCAGGGCAAGAGGACCGACGTCAAAGCCAAAGCCGAGCTTCATTGCCTCATCGATATCATCGGCAGTCGCGACACCCTCCATCAGCACGTGCATTGCTTCATTTAGAAGAGGGACGATAATACGGGTGGTCACATAACCGGGATATTCGTTGACTGTAATCCACTTTTTGTTCAAAAGCTCGGCTATTTCAACCGCTTTCTGAAACGTTTCCTCGTCCGTCTTAAGCCCTTTGACGATTTCAACTAGAGGTACTTTGGTAACGGGATTCAAAAAATGCATACCAATTATTTTTTTCGGGCGTGATGTGGTCGCTGCAATCTCTGATATTGACAATGTCCCAGTGTTGGTGACCAGCATCGCCTCCGGTTTGCAAATCTTGTCGAGTTTTTCAAAGAGGGCGCGCTTCAGGTTAAGGTCTTCAGGAATCGCTTCAAAGACAGTGTCGGCGTCCTCCGCCTGTGACACATCTGAAGAAGGATGAATGCGCGCCAGGATAGCTTTTTTGTCGGATTGGGTTAAACCCCATTTATGGATTTCTCGGTCTATTGATTCTTCGATTCCTTTGATGCCTCGTGCGGCAAGCTTGGTTGTCTTGTCAACTAGGATGACCTCGTGGCCGGAAGTTGAGACCGCTTCGGCCAGCCCACGTCCCATCACGCCGGCTCCAATGATTATGATCTGTACTGCAGCCATTTCGATTTTACCTTTCAACCAGGTTACATACTTATCACCATACGGCCAATCACCGCAAATATAATTTGTCTTTTTCCGCTGGCAAAGTATAAATTATGTTGATTGCCACATGTTTGTAAGTATTAAGTTGGCCAATTTGCCGCCGAAGATGTAAAAGGGACAGGTGCCTTCATCTGTAGAAGAGTCAAAAGAGTTAGACTTGAAATTATAGGAGCAACGATGTCGAAAATAGTCAGACCGGCAGTTGTGCTGTTAGCCTTGGTTTTTGCCGTTAGCTCGATTGCCGAGGCGCGGATTCAGCGGGTAGCTAAACGGTACTATGTTGTCGATTTTTATGCGGGATATGCAGCACCTCACGGGGAATATGACCGTATGGGGGATGTGCCGTTTGAAGTGTCCTACCTCCCAGTTACACTGAGCGCTGACCAGTGGCTAGACAATACCTACTTCCTCGGATTTGATTACGGGGCTCTTTATAGAGATCATTTGTTGTTAATGATTGGTTTTCGCTTCACCAACCACAATGTGAAAGATGTTTTCGTTAGAATACCTGAGCAAGACATAGCCTACCGCCAGTATGATCTAGAGCTTAACTTCAATTACATGTTTAACGACCTTAGCAAACTCATTTGGTCACCATATGTCGGTATTGGCTCGCAGGCGGGGTTCACCTCACTTTCGATCAAGGGAGCTGACAACAACCAATCCGATTTCAAGTTTGCTCTCAGCCTGAATTTCGGGGTTGATTTCAAGGTCTGGGGAGGCCCCCAAAGCAGATCTTTCGTGACTCTTTCATCAATCAACAATCTAAACTTTCTTGGCTCTGATAACCGTCCCCAGTACCTGAACATCGGGGGAGGGCTGAAGTATTATTTCAGGCCATGATCGAAGAGTCATTACGGCCGCCTTAAAAGTAGGAATCGGAACTATCATCAGGCGAGTCCATATATTGTGCATGGCAATAGGGATATTCTCCCTGCTGCTGAGTCTCTTTGGAGCTTGCGGCAAATCGGTTGGGTCGGGCAAAACAGCAAAGATTGTCGCCATCAATGGACTGTACTACAAAGCAGAGATGGGTGATGCCATTCCGGACACGGTTTTGCAGTTCGCCGTGGCTGACAAGAACAACAACTACATTCCTAACCAGCAGATACAATTGTCTCCTTTGGAAGGCGACGGCGAGCTTAGCCACCGGTCGATCATGACTGATTCATCAGGATTGGCAGGTTTCTGGTACGCCTTCAACGGTGACTCAGGCCACGCGGTAATCCGGCTGGTAGCGGAAGGTATTGATTCGCTCGATATTCTGCTTCGAGCCAACACACTGATTCTCGGCCTGGGTGGGCAGGCGCAGTACATACTGCTGACAGATACGTATGCCGAAGTGAAGGGTTTTAACGGTCCTCCCCAGTCGATTGACATCCACCCCGATAAATGGGTGGTCTTCGCCAATTATGAGGAATCGCTCGGATTGGTAGTGCTTATTGATGATACGAGTCACAATGAAGATGCCAATGACTTCGAGGATGTAAGAGGGTTCGCGGTCAATACAGTGTATGATGGCACCACTTTGGATTCTATCCCCATTGGAATCGGCTCACCGTTTGCTGACGTGAGAACTCTGTATGGTGCTCCAGACACGATTAAACTAGACAGTGATGAGGAGGGACCATTTCTAAGGCTTTGCTACGAACATCTTTACACGGAGTTCATCGGTGATCTTGATCCCGACACTACAATCATTGAGGTCGATCTATATGACACCCTAATCTGTAGGGAACCACAGTCCAGCAGCCGTGACAGGGTGACCATCACCAGTAGCACTTCCTTTGACAGCAGCACTTATCGCGGTTTTCAACAGTTGAACTGTCGTCGATTTCGCTTGCAGAATTAAGTAAGAAGCCTTAAATGATTCCCCCCAAGGCCGCAATGTCTTCCCCCTTATGGGAGTGTTGAAAAAAAAGCAAGCGTCATAGCGAGGAGCGAAGCGACGTGGCTATCTCGTTAGTATTCAACATATGAGATTGCTTCGCTATCGCTCGCAATGACAAGAATGTGACTTTTTCGACAGCCCCCGTATTGACTTAGTTGAAAAGCTATTCAAGCTTGACACTCTAAGACGGCTTAAATATATTCGGTGTGAAACCTTAACTCCGAAAGGACAAACCTATGAGAACCATTGCGTTATCATTGCTGTCTGTCTTTATCCTTTTGGCAGGTACGCCGGGATGTTCCAAGAAGGCAGAGAAGGCTAAAAAGGAAACTAGTGCCACTACCACCGAGCAGGCGGCGCAGCCCCAGTACAATTATGATAGCTTGGCTACGGTTCGCTATCCGGTCAGGAATGAAAAGGACAAGTTCGCTACCCTGGTGACTGACTTTGGCAACATGACGGTCGAGTTGTATAGTGATGTAGCTCCAGCTCATGCTGATTCGTTTGCAGCCAGGGTAATGGACGGATTTTATGACAGCACGACCTTTCATCGAATCATTGACAAATTCATGATCCAGGGCGGCGACCCAACCGGTACCGGAGCGGGTCACGCCGACTATTACCTTAACGCAGAATTCTCGGACCTTCCTCATATTGAAGGCACATTGTCGATGGCGCGGGGAAGAGACCCCAATTCCGCCTCCAGCCAGTTCTTCATTTGTCTGGACAGCAGTCAGTCTACCCATGCCCTGGACGGTCAGTATACTATCTTCGGTCATTTGGTCAAGGGATACGATGTACTTCATAAAATCGGCTCGGTGGAGCGCGTTCCAAACCCCATTACGGGTGAAGTCTCCAAGCCGAAGGAGGATGTTTACCTACAAAGGGCTTATCTGTCTGACGCCGATGGTAATGAACCTAAATGAGATTCAAATGGCTCTTTAGGACGACAGATTCTTGGCACAGATGTGGCGGAGCTCCGACCGCTCCGCCATGGTAATGTCGATCTGGTTTCTATGAAACGAAGGCGTTTGTCGTTCGTAAAATATCAATATGATTCCACGAAAATTAGTTTTGCTGGGTTCGACAGGCTCAATTGGCCGCTCTACGCTTGACGTGGTCAAAAAGCACCCCGGCTGCTTCAACATTGTAGCCCTGGCAACCCATTCCAATGTTGAGTTGCTAGTGGAGCAATATCACCAGTTCCAGCCGGATTATGTATGCCTTGTAGATTACAGCAAGAGCAAGCAACTGGCTGAACGGCTGAAGGGGAAGCCGGTAAAGGTGCTGGTTGGTGAAACCGAGATGGTCCAACTGGCTGCCCTTGAGGGTGTAGAGATAGTAGTCAATGCTGTTGTGGGCGCCGCGGGATTGCTGGCCTCGTTGGAAGCCGTTAAGAAAAGTAAGTATCTGGCTCTGGCCAACAAGGAATCGCTCGTTACCGGGGGACCATTGTTTGCGCCTCTGGCTAAGAAGGCCGACGGAAAGATTCTACCGATCGACTCCGAGCATTCTGCTGTCTGGCAGGCTCTGGCCTCGGGGAAGTTTGATGAGGTCAAGGCGGTCATTCTGACTGCTTCCGGCGGACCGTTTCGCGACTATCCACTTGATCGGTTTAGCGATATTACCCCCCGGCAAGCGCTTGAGCACCCAACCTGGAAAATGGGCCCCAAAATAACGATTGACTCTTCCACCATGGTCAACAAAGGGCTGGAAATCATCGAGGCGATAACCCTTTTTTCACTGCCCGCCGAAAAGATAAAAGTAGTTATTCACCCGCAGTCGATTGTACACTCGATGGTTGAGTTTGTTGACAGTTCAATAATTGCTCAGCTCTCCAGTCCTGATATGAGACTTCCCATCACCTATGCCTTGTTCTGGCCGAATCGAGTGAAATCGGATTATGGCAGATTGGATTTAGACACGTTTACATCATTAACCTTCGAAGAACCTGATTTCAATCGTTTCCCCGCGCTGCCGCTGGCGTATTCAGTCGCTGAGGCAGGTGGAACCGCCCCAGCTGTTTTCAACGCGGCTAATGAGGTGGCGGTGAAGGCCTTCCTTCAGGGGTCTATCAAGTTCCCGGAGATTACCGATACCATAGAGCATGTGGTGAATAAAATAGCTGTTGTTTCCAATCCAGACTTGGATGATATTCTTCAAGCCGACCGCCAGGCCAGAGCGGTGGCGAACGAAAAGGTAGGTAAATCAGTATGTTGTTGACGGTGGTCTCATTTATTTTTGTCCTGGGTATCCTGATTTTTATCCATGAGTTTGGTCACTTTATAGTTGCCAAGAAAGTCGGCATCAAGGTGGAGAAGTTCTCCCTCGGTTTTCCGCCAAATATCATTTCAAGGAAAGTAGGCGAAACCACTTACTGCGTCGGCGTGATTCCATTGGGCGGATATGTCAAAATGGCGGGTGAGAATCCTCAGGAACAGTCCACGGGAGCCCCAGACGAGTTTATGTCCAAAAGCGTAGCCCAGCGGGCCGCTGTGATCTTTGCCGGGCCTTTTATGAATTATGTGCTGTCAATTGCGCTGTTGGTCGGTATTTTCTTCTTCGGCGGTCGCGTGATCTTCGCTCCCGACCAAGTAGTGGTGTTGCAGGTCAATCCGGACGGCCCGGCGGATAAGGCGGGATTGAAGGAAGGAGATCAAATCATCGCCGTCGATGAAATTTCCATACATCGGTATGATTCCCTTACTTCGATCATTGGTGCCAAGGTGGAAGAACCCCTTGATTTGACATGGGTGCGTGGGAATGATACTATGGCAACAGCTATTACTACGATGAAGGGAACTCGACCGAATCTGAATGGTGGTGTCGATACCGTTGGTCTGATCGGAGTCATGCTCGGGCAAAAAGTGATCGGCCACGAGAGCCTCGGCCTGTGGGAATCGATGGAGAGCGGCTTTGTCACAGCTCATATCATAGTCTGGGAGACGGTTAAAATCGTCAAGAAATTTATCACTGGCGAAGTTTCTCCCAGGATGATTGGCGGCCCGTTGTTTATTGCCCAACAGTCAGGCCGGGAGGCCCAGAAGGGAGCCGCAAGCCTCTTCTTCTTTATTGCTTTGCTCTCGGTTAATCTGGCAGTCTTAAATATCCTGCCGATACCTGTGCTTGATGGTGGCCATCTTGTCTTTCTGGCTATAGAAAAGGTTCGAGGAACGCCGCTGTCGATAAAGGCGCGGTCGATAGCTCAGCAGGTCGGGTTGGCCTTTCTATTAGGGCTGATTGTTTTTGTGACATATAACGATATCCTGAGGGTTCTTAAAGGATTTTGAGAGATGAAAATACTGCTGTCAAATCCATATGAAAATGGGAGTGGTGTTAGAAAGCATGTTGTAAGAAATCTTCAGGGTCAAATCTGCGTATAAGAGAATAATGGCTTACATTGATATAGAGCTTGGATTGATTGGTAGGCAACAGGGATGAGCAAAACAAAGCACCAAACGAGTAAAAAAGCTGAGCGGCCCAACAAGCCAACTTTTGCAGACACCCTCTGGGATAATTTCAAACAAATCCTGGCGGCTGTTATTTTGGCTCTTGTAATAAAAACCTCAATTGTTGAGGCGTATAAAATACCCTCCCAGTCGATGGAGGACACCCTTCTGGTTGGAGATTTTTTACTGGCCAACAAGGTTATCTATGGCGCCCGCTTGCCGCTTGTCAATTGGCGGCTGCCGGAGATAAGGGAACCTAAGCCGGGCGATGTAGTGATTTTCATTTATCCGGTGGATGGTGTTACCAAGTACATAAAAAGATGCGTGGCGACACCGGGAGATACTGTGGAAGTAAAGGACAAAGTTCTTTTTATCAATGGACGGCGATCCCCTAATTCTGAGCATGCTAAGTTTATTGACAACGTGCCAGGCGGGGGCCAGGTGATCCAACCGCGACGCCCTGGCGGCGTTGACAGCCGCGACAATTTCGGCCCTTATATCGTCCCCAGAAATTGCTATTTTATGATGGGAGACAACCGGGACAACTCCTATGACTCGCGTTACTGGGGAGTAGTACACAAGGACCTTGTTTTGGGGGAAGCGATTATGATTCACTGGTCGTGGGACGACTCCGAGCATCCGTCGCCGGATGTCTCCGTCAGCGATCCCCTTTCGGTGCCGCGATTGTTTATCTACAACGCTGTGCATTTCTTTCAAAAGGCTCGCTGGAATCGGCTGTTTCGCCTCATAAAGTGAATAGTAACTGATGTAAGTGACGATTCAGATTTATCTATACGAGTCGATATCATTAAGCAAACTGTTCTACTAATCTTCGTGGAGTAAATATGCGCGTGAAAGTGATTAACGTAACGGTTGTTATTTGTTTAGTGCTGTTCGTTTGCGCTCCCGCGTCCCAAGCGGGACCAGCAGTAGAAATCCCTGATGCTGTGTTCAATTTCGGCAAGGTCTGCCAAAAAGCTAAGGTTGCTCATATCTTTTGGGTAAAATCGGTGGGGGATGACACTCTGCGAGTAACCAGGGTACACCCTGGCTGCGGGTGCACCCAGGCGCCGCTTCGGGATTCAGTTATCGTTCCCGGGGACAGTACTGACCTTGAAATTTATTTCTCGACCAGATCGTATCGTGGCGTCGTTTCCAAAAGGCCGTACCTTGAAACCAACATCGGAGAGGGAAAAGTCTATGTGAAGATCAAGGCTGAATTGCTTCCCGAACCTGAGACGGCGATGCCGCTGAGTCTGAGCCCGTATTACCTGGATGTGTCCCAATTTACTCAAAAGCCGCGCCGTAAGGCAAAGTTCCTCATTCAAAACAAAAGCGACCAGGACTATGTATTGAATCTTATTGATTGGTCACGCAAGTACTTCGACGTTGAACTGCCCAAAGAGGTCAAGGCCGGCGAGACAGCTGAGGGATTGGTGGTGGTACACAAGGATGCCGTAAAAGCTGAATTCGAGCAGTCGCTGACATTTGAAATCAATGACAGTACGCACACTCGTTACACCCTGCCGGTCAAGAGAATGTACCGTATCAAACATCGCCTCGAGGGAGAGTCAAGCAACAAGTAGCTGGTTGGGTTCCCAAACTTTTCAAGACCCCCTGTAATAGATGCGGAGGGTCTTTTTCATTTCCTTGTGATGAGTGTTTGATCTTGATTTCTCGAGGGTATTTTCGTTATTGCTCTTTGTGTTCCGGCTAAAAGTTACAGATTTGGCCAAGCGTTTCGGTTCAAGAAAGGTCTTCTCCGGTTTGACGTTCGAGTTGAGCACCGGCGATTCTCTGGCTGTAGTGGGACCGAATGGCTCCGGTAAATCCACGTTGTTGATGACTCTGCTATCGCTGTACCGCCCGACCAAGGGACAGGTGGGGTATTTCGAAGAAGATCACACCCTCGATGAATTCCAGGTAAGGGTCCACACGTCATTTGTTTCTCCCTACCTTAATTTGTATGACCAACTTTCAGCCGAGGAGAACTTGAAGTTTATTTCAACGGTGAGCGGGGGCGCTGTGACCGGAAAACAGATCAATCGTCTCCTCAAGAAAGTCGGTTTGGATGGTCGTGGGAGCGACTTAGTCGCTGAGTATTCTTCCGGAATGAAACAACGTCTTAAATACGCGGTTGCTCTTTTGAAAAATCCGGCGTTTTTGTTTCTCGATGAGCCGACCTCGAGTCTCGACAAGGAAGGCAGGCAGCTCGTTGCCGACATTATCAAAGAACATAGGTCGCAATGTATTACAATTATTGCCACTAATAACGAGAAGGAAAGTCATCTTGCCCAAAAGCAGTTCCGGCTTGGCCAGTAGAGCTTTGGCGGTCTTTGTCAAGGATATCCGTTTGGAACTACGCACAAGGTATGCTCTGAATGCCATCTTGATGTTTGCAGTGACGACTCTGGCAGTGGTCTCCTTTTCGGTAGGGCAGAGCGGACTTTCAGCACAACTCTTGGCGGCTCTATTTTGGATTATTCTGTTTTTTTCAGCCATGTCGGGACTGGCGCAGGCTTTTATTAGAGAAGAGGAGGCGGCAACGGCGACCACGCTGAGATTAATGGCCGACCCCGACTCAGTTTACATCGGTAAACTCATGTTCAATTTTATTCTTCTGTGTATTCTGGCTGCTATCATAACGCCGATTTTCTTCATTTTTACCGATGCCCCAACGGACAGTCTGCCCGTTTTTATTCTGGTGCTTGTGGTGGGGGTAATCGGGCTGGTGGCTGCTACTACTCTGATAGCGGCGATTATCGCCAAGGCTTCTGTCAAGGGAGCGCTTTTTGCAGTGTTGTCGTTTCCAATTCTGATGCCACTGCTATTAGTGCTTATCTTAGCCACTGAGAAGGTTATGGAAAAAGGAACCTTGGGCGACATTGCCACTGAAGTTCAATTCACGTTCGCTTATAGTGTGGTCATGATCGCCGGTTCGATTTTGCTTTTTAAATTTGTCTGGGGAGAATAGTAGTCGGGTTCCGAATGGAGTCCGCCTCAGGATGAAAGTGCGCCTTGGTGTGTGGACGGAATGAGAAACCCGACAGAAGCATGGCAACGTTCTTTTACAAACAAGTTGGGTTTCTTGCCGTCTGGGGCATCTGCGGAATCCGACCTGCAAGGCTGAGGGGTAAAAAGACGACCGGAATACTTAATGTTATTGCCAATTCAGTCGGTAGCTGTATAATGTGTTGCAAAACTGAAGGGAGCGTTTGACGGAACGAACATGTGGTGGAAGACTCTGATATTCGTTGCCATGTCGGCTGTAATTGTCCTGAGTTTTGTCACGCCTGCCCCGCAGCAACAGATTGGTGACGCCAGCCGCATTTTCTACTACCATATTCCCTTGGCCTGGATTTGTGTGATTGCCTTCACCATGTCGATGGTTTACTCCATCCGGTACCTCCGTACTCGAAGAATTGCTGAGGACGATAAAGCTGCCGACTCCGCCCGCTTAGGTTTTACCTTTTGTGTCTTGGCTACGATTACCGGTTCCATCTTTGCTAAGGTGACGTGGGGTGCATTCTGGAACTGGGATCCGCGGGAAACTTCAGTATTCATTCTCCTGTTAATATATGGAGCGTATTTTGCCTTGCGTGGTGCGGTGGAAGCAGAAGAGAAAAGAGCTGCGCTGGCGGCGGTCTTTGCGATTTTTTCTTTCCTCACTGTACCGTTCTTGATTTTTGTGGTGCCGCGGATCATGCCGTCTCTGCACCCCAGCGAGTCAATTGTGAGTAGTCAACTGAATTTTTCAATGGGCATCACAGTACGGTGGATTTTTGCGGCATCGATGGTTTGCTTTACGTTGGTTTTTCTATGGATTTTCAGCCTTGCTCGACGGATTAGCGTCATCAGGCGAATTCAGATGGAACAGGAACTATAGCATGGACGGCAACTATGTCACTCTGATCGTAACACTGGCAGTATGGGTGGGATTGTTTATATTCTTGGTGCGTCTTGACAAAAAGGTCAAGAAGATCGAGGAAAAGC